>Ga0214919_10000330_pt1 | contig 81418 bp, 76 predicted proteins | sample LL1503_MetaG_FD_177994 | JGI IMG/M metagenome (GOLD analysis project Ga0214919, IMG submission 177994) | Freshwater microbial communities from Lake Lanier, Atlanta, Georgia, United States - LL-1503 | ecosystem: Environmental > Aquatic > Freshwater > Lake | place: USA: Georgia | collected... | reverse complement strand
GCTTCTTTGGACACATATTCGTATGATTTTGCAAAGGACGCCTTTTTTAATTCGGAGCCAAAAGATTTCACGATACTGTCATTCGCTTCATTCTTAAAAAATACTGTCATGGCGATTTCCTCTTTGAAATCGTCAGCCAGTCTTTTGGAATTTATAATAAAAAAACCTAAAATACCCAATAGAAACAATACTAAGAATACGCTTAGCACTACCGAGAAATAAGAGGAAATTAATCTGCGTTTTTGAAATTTATCAAAGGAAGAACTCATAGTTTGTTGAAATTATGGGGTAAAAATAATAAACAATTTCTTTATTTAAAGTTAATAACGCCCAAAGTTTTGACTTTCGTACAATAAACGTAAATTTGTCGCTCAATTTTTTTTCAACCCTTTCCGGGTTCAAACCCTCAAAGAGTTAATGATAAATACCAAAATGACTTGAGTAGCGAAAGCATGACTCCATTAAAAAAACAATATAAAATAAGGAATGAAATACAATCCGAATGAAATAGAGGCCAAGTGGCAAAAACACTGGGCCGAAAATCAAACTTTTGCAGCGCAGAATAATTCTGAAACCCGAGGCGAAGCCGAACTGAGCGTAGCTAAACCAAAATATTATGTTTTGGATATGTTTCCTTATCCTTCAGGAGCGGGATTACACGTAGGACATCCATTGGGATACATAGCTTCGGATGTATATGCAAGATACAAAAGACATCGCGGGTTCAATGTTCTGCACCCCATGGGTTACGACAGTTTTGGATTGCCGGCTGAACAATATGCCATACAAACTGGACAACGTCCGGAAGACACAACTTCGGTAAATATTGACGGTGGTGTTGACAAGGAAGGAAACAAAATTGCGGGTTATAGAAAACAATTGGACAAAATTGGATTTTCGTTCGATTGGAGTCGCGAAGTACGTACTTCGAATCCAGATTATTACAAACACACGCAGTGGATTTTCATCCAATTATTCAATTCTTGGTACAATAAAAACACTGATAAAGCCGAAGATATCTCGACCTTGATTTCCATTTTTTCAAAAGAAGGAAATGCTAACGTGAATGCAGTTTGCGATGATACTATTTCCGTTTTTTCTTCCAGTGAATGGTATGCATTTTCGTCAGAAGACCAACAACGAATATTGTTACAATACAGATTAACCTATTTAGCTGAAACCGAAGTCAACTGGTGTCCAGGATTAGGAACCGTTTTGGCCAATGACGAAATCGTAAACGGCGTCTCTGAACGTGGTGGTTTTCCAGTTATTCGCAAGAAAATGACCCAATGGAGTATGCGAATTTCGGCTTATGCAGAACGTTTGTTGCAAGGTTTGGACACAATTGAGTGGAGCGAAAGTATCAAGGAAAGTCAGAGAAACTGGATTGGAAAATCAGTGGGAGCGTCAGTAGATTTCAGATTGCAGAATTCAGATTTTAGAATTTCAGTTTTCACTACCCGTCCCGACACCATTTTTGGAGTTACGTTTATGACTTTGGCACCAGAACATGAATTAGTTTCGCAAATCACAACTCCAGAACAAAAAGCGGAAGTTGAAGCATACATCGAAAAAACCGCAAAACGTTCCGAAAGAGAGCGCATGGCAGATGTAAAAACTATTTCAGGAGTTTTTACTGGTGCTTATGCCGAGCATCCGTTTACGAAGAAGCCGATTCCAGTTTGGATTGGCGATTATGTTCTCGCAGGTTATGGAACTGGTGCTGTTATGGCGGTTCCTTGCGGTGACGAAAGAGATTATGCTTTCGCTAATTTCTTCAAAGGGCAAATCGGAATGGAGGAAATCAAAAACATTTTTGCCAATGTCGATATTTCAAAGGAAGCCTATGGCTCTAAAGACAATGTCGTTATTGCCAATTCTGATTTCTTGAATGGATTGAATTATAAGGAAGCGACCAAGAAAGTCATCGCTGAACTCGAAAAAATAAATCAGGGAAAGGGAAAAATCAATTACCGTTTGCGTGATGCGGTTTTCTCTCGTCAACGCTATTGGGGCGAACCTTTTCCGGTATATTACGTGAATGGTTTGCCGCAAATGATTGATGCAAAACATTTGCCAATAGTCTTGCCGGAAGTGGAGAAATACTTGCCAACCGAAGACGGACAACCGCCTTTAGGAAACGCTATGGTTTGGGCTTGGGACATTGTAAATAATAAGGTGGTTGAAACGAATTTAGTTGATAATAAAACAATTCATCCTTTAGAATTAAACACGATGCCGGGTTGGGCGGGAAGTTCTTGGTATTGGATGCGTTATATGGACGCACACAACGAAAACGAATTTGCTAGCCAGGAAGCGTTGAAATATTGGGAAAACGTAGATTTATATATTGGCGGAAGCGAACACGCCACCGGGCATTTATTGTATTCCCGTTTTTGGAACAAATTCCTTAAAGACAAAGGTTTTGCACCAACAGAGGAACCCTTCAAAAAACTGATCAATCAGGGAATGATTTTGGGAATGAGTGCTTTTGTGTATCGATTAGAAGGGACAAACATATATATTTCAAAAAATAAAATAGAAGGTCAAAAAGTACAGCCAATTCACGTTGATGTTTCAATGGTAAATATTTCGGATGAATTAGATATTGAAAAATTCAAAGCTTGGAGAGAAGATTACGCAGATGCAGTTTTTACAACAGAAGAAAATGGAAAGTACATTGTAGGTCGCGAAATCGAAAAAATGTCCAAATCCAAATATAATGTGGTAACTCCGGATGACATTTGCAGCGAATACGGCGCGGATACCTTGCGTTTGTACGAAATGTTTTTAGGGCCATTAGAACAAGCCAAACCTTGGAACACGGCAGGAATTTCTGGAGTTTTTGGATTCTTAAAAAAATTATGGCGTCTCTATTTTGACGAAAATGGTCTGATTGTTACCAACAACGAACCTTCAAAAGATAGTTTGAAATCCTTGCATAAAACCATCAAAAAAGTAGAGGAAGATATTGAAGGGTTCTCTTTCAACACATCGGTTTCACAGTTTATGATTTGCGTCAATGAATTGTCAACCCAGAATTGTCATTCCCGTGCTATCTTGGAACCACTAACCATTTTGATTTCGTCTTATGCGCCACATATTGCCGAAGAATTATGGAGTCAATTAGGTTATTCCGGTTCTATTTCGACGGTGGATTTTCCAATATTGGACGAAAAACATTTAATAGAAAGCAGCAAGGAATACCCAGTTTCTTTCAATGGAAAAATGCGTTTCACCATCGAATTGGCATTGGATTTATCCAAAGAACAGATTGAGGCAATCATTATGAAAGACGAAAGAACCTTGAGGCAATTGGATGGAAAAATCCCAAATAAAATAATCATTGTTCCGGGAAAAGTAATAAATTTGGTTGGATAAAACCGCCAAATTGTCATTCAAAAAAATGGCTTAAAATTTGATGAGTTGTTTGTAAATTTATTTAAAAAAGAAAAATTATGTTAGGATTTAGTTTGCCATCAATGATTTTAATGGGCGGTATCATGCTAGCAAGCTGGTTAGTAAGCTCAAGATTAAAAAACAAGTTTGAAAAATACTCTAAATTGCAATTGCAAAACGGTATGTCTGGGCAGGAAATCGCCGAGAAAATGCTGGCCGATCACGGAATTCGTGATGTAAAAGTGATTTCGGTTGCAGGACAATTAACGGATCATTACAATCCAGCTGACAAAACAGTTAATTTGAGTGAAGCGGTTTTTAATCAACGAAATGCTGCAGCAGCTGCAGTTGCCGCTCACGAATGTGGACACGCAGTACAACATGCAACGGCATACAATTGGTTAACGATGCGTTCTCAATTGGTTCCGGTCCTAAATATTGCATCTACTTATATGCAATGGATTTTATTGGGTGGAATATTGTTGTTAGATTCTTTCCCTCAATTGTTATTGATTGGAATTGTGATTTTTGCTGCTACTACCTTGTTCAGTATCGTGACTTTACCAGTAGAATATGACGCTAGTAATCGTGCTTTGGCTTGGTTAGAAAACAAAAGAATGTTGTCTCAAGAAGAACAAGCAGGGGCAAAGGACGCTTTAAATTGGGCAGCTAGAACGTATGTTGTTGCCGCTTTGGGTTCTATTGCTACTTTGTTGTATTACATCTCTATTTATATGGGAAGAAGAGATTAAATTTTAATTTAAAAATTAAATCCGCCTCTATTAATAAAATAGAGGCGGATTTTTTTGTTTAATTTCTAAAAATAGCCAGTCTAAAATTCCTAGATAATTTGGAATTTAACATAAAAAAAGCTGCGATATACGCAACTTTTTAATATTGTATAATTCTTATTCAAAAGCTTATTTTCCTTTATTGGCTTCTACAATATATTTTTCTAGTGCCATTGTCATTGAAGGTGTTTCTGGTGTTGGAGCAAGAATATCAATTCTCAAACCATGATCCAATGCCTCTTTTTGGGTTGTGCTACCGAAAACCGCGATTCTGGTATTGTTTTGTTCGAATTCAGGAAAGTTCATAAATAGTGATTTTATCCCAGTTGGACTAAAAAAGGCTAATACATCGTAATATACGTCTGCCAAATCAGACAAATCACTCATTACTGTTTTGTAAAAAATGGCTTGAGTCCAATCTACTTTTAAATTATTAAGAGTGATTGGCGCATCTGCATTCAATTGATCCGAAGCGGGTAATAAGAATTTTTCGTCCTTGTATTTCTTAATAAGTGGAGATAAATCGGCAAAATCTTTAGAACCAACATAAATTTTACGTTTTCTATACACTACGTATTTTTGTAGGTAAAAGGCAATTGCTTCAGATTGACAAAAATATTTCAATCCTTCAGGAACTTTATACCGCATTTCATCTGCCACTCTAAAGAAATGATCCACAGAATTTTTACTCGTTAAAATAATAGCAGTGAAATTGTGTAAATCAATTTTTTGAAGTCTAATCTCTTTAGCATTTACTCCCTCTACGTGAATAAAAGGTCTGAAATCAATTTTTACTTTATGTTTTTGTTGAAGTTCAAAGTAAGGAGAGTTCTCCACTTTGGGCTCGGGCTGTGACACCAAAATCGTTTTCACTTTCATATTTGACATTTTCTAAGCTATACTTTTCGTAAACCAATAATACATGAAATAATACGGTGCTATTTCGAGTGTGCAAAGATACAAAATAAAATAAAACAACTTACTGAATATTAAATTTTGATAATTTTTCACTGAAACAAAATAAACGAACGTGTTTACGGTCAGTATAATACCAATTATCAATAGGGGAATGCTTCTTGAGATGTTGTCGTAATAGAACAAGATAACATTGATTGGTAATATAAACAATCCAATATAGGTTCTATAAATGACTTTTTGTAGGTTAAAATGTTCGATGAATTCGTCAATGTTGAATGCGGTAGCAATTATTTTTTCAATTAAGAACTTGGACATTACAAAATAAAACAGAAAAGTGATGATCTGAATGTAGAAAATCCAATCTGTTTTTGAACCATAACCAAAATGACTCAGCGAAAGCTGAATGAAAAAGGCAAAAGATATAATTTGCACCAAAAAAAGCGCAATAGTAAAACCACTCATGAGATGGCTACTGTCTTTATAAACGCTAGTGTATTTATCCGAATAAATCAATTTTGTAAAATCGGCGAAACGATTCTCAAAAACAGATTTTGTTAACGCAATGGTAGCAAATGACAACACGAAAAGGAACGTTGCCCAATCTTTATTCTCAATTATCCTCGGATGAAATACATTTTCAATCATAACGGTGCAAAATTACTGATTTTTTATTTCATTCTTTTTATTATAATTTTATTGTGGATGAAATGGCTTAAAAAGTTTACTTTTGCGTTGAAATTACAAGAAATATGAATGATAGTATTGTTATAATTCCAACCTATAACGAAATTGAAAATATAGAAAGCATCATTCGGTCCGTGCTATCACAGCATAAGCCTTTTCATGTTCTTGTCATTGATGATAATTCGCCAGACCATACCGCAGATAAAGTAGTCATGCTGCAATCGGAATTTGGAGGTAGATTATTTTTAGAAAAAAGAGCCGGAAAACAAGGTTTGGGAACCGCTTATGTACATGGTTTTAAATGGGCCTTAGAGCAAAACTACGATTTTGTCTTTGAGATGGATGCCGATTTTTCGCACAATCCTAACGACTTGGAAAAATTGTATGAAGCCTGTCACTTTGGAGGAGCTGATTTAGCCATTGGGTCTCGTTATGTTACGGGAGTAAATGTGGTGAACTGGCCTTTAAGCCGGGTGCTAATGTCTTATTTTGCATCGGTTTATGTGCGACTTGTTACAGGAATGAAAATACATGATGCTACAGCAGGGTTTATTTGCTACAAGAGAAAAGTTTTGGAAAAAATTAATTTGGACAAAATAAAATTCGTGGGATACGCTTTTCAAATAGAGATGAAATACCGGACCTTTTGCAAAAATTTTAATATTGTTGAGGTACCTATTATTTTCACCGACAGAACAAAAGGACAGTCTAAAATGAGCACCGCTATTTTTCAAGAAGCCGTTTTAGGAGTTGTCTCACTCCGGCTAAAAAATTTAGTCAATACCTTATAATTAAAGAAAAGATATAATGAACAGGGTTTTAATAAAGAATGCCAAAATAGTTAATGAAGGAACCATTTTCGAGGGGGATGTGTTAATAGAAAATGATTTAATTGTTGAAATTTCGGAAAGCATTAGTGCCAAATCATCCCAATGTATTATTATTGATGCCGAAGGGAATTATTTAATACCAGGAGTCATTGATGACCAAGTGCATTTTAGAGAGCCTGGATTGACGCACAAAGGCGATATAGAATCGGAATCAAAAGCAGCTGTTGCCGGTGGGATTACTTCATTTATAGAACAACCCAACACTATTCCTAATGCGGTTACGCAGGAGATTCTGGAGCAAAAATACCAAATTGCTGCCGAAAATTCTTATGCCAATTATTCGTTTATGATGGGCGCCACAAATGATAATTTGGAAGAGGTTCTAAAAACAAACCCAAAGAATGTAGCCGGAATTAAAATATTTTTAGGCTCTTCGACGGGAAATATGTTGGTTGACAACGAAGCTGTTTTAGAACGAATATTTTCAAGTACCCCGATGCTTATTGCCGTACATTGTGAGGACGAAACGACCATAAAAAACAATCTGGAAAAATACAAAGCTGAATTTGGGGATGCTATTCCTGTAACGGCGCACCATCTTATTCGTAGCGAAGAGGCCTGTTACATTTCTTCTTCCAAAGCCATTGCCCTAGCCAAAAAAACGGGCGCTAGGTTACATGTTTTTCACCTTTCAACAGCCAAGGAAATGGATTTGTTTACTAATAAAATCCCATTGGAAGATAAAAAAATCACTGCTGAGGTATGTATTCATCATCTGTGGTTTACCAATGAAGATTATGCTACAAAAGGCAATTTAATAAAATGGAATCCTGCAGTTAAAACCGCCAATGATCGAAAAGTTTTGTGGGAAGCCTTGCTCGATGATAGAATCGACGTGATTGCCACGGATCATGCCCCTCACACCTTGGAAGAAAAAAACCAATCCTACCTCAAAGCCCCTTCAGGAGGTCCTTTAGTGCAACACGCAGTAGTAGCTATGTTTGAAGCGTACCACCAAGGCAAAATAACCATAGAAAAAATAGTCGAAAAAATGTGCCACAATCCTGCCAAAATTTTCAAAATTGAAAATCGTGGTTTTATTAAGGTAGGTTATTTTGCAGATTTGGTTATTGTAAATCCAGGATTGCCTTGGAGTGTAAAAAAAGAAAATATTTTAGCAAAATGTGGATGGTCGCCGTTTGAAGGCTACACCTTTAAATCAAGAATCACGCACACCATTGTAAACGGACAGTTAGTGTATGCTTCTTTTAAAGTAAAAAACATTCGTGCAGGAAAACGGTTGTTGTTTAACAGATAATAGTATGAAATGAAAAAAGGACTGCTATTTTTTATTCTTATAAGCTTGATTTTAAGCTGTAAAGAAGAAGTCGTAAAAAAACCGGAGAACCTTATAGAAAAGGAAGTTATGGTTGATGTTATGTATGACTTAGCACTTTTGGAAGCCATAAAATATCAAAGTACCAACGCTCTCGAAACCCATAAAATAAACCCAGACGAATACATTTATAAAAAGTACAAAATTGACAGCGCTCAATTTGTTCAAAGTAATATGTATTATGCATCTGATTATAAGGAGTACAAGAATATGTATGACCAGATTAATTCGAGATTGGCAAAAAACAAATCCTTGCTAGAAGAAGCTATTAAGAATGAAAAGGATAAAGCGCTATTATTAAAAAAGGAAAGTAAAAAATAAGTCCAATTCATTGACTAAGTTTATTCTAGAAATTGGAATTATAACTTTGAAATATCCTTTATATAGTGGTGAATGTCTAAAAATACGGTGTCTAAAGTGCTACTTATTTTCTCATTTGAATACCAATTTTTGGCATATGATGCCTTGGCGGTAGCCCGATCCAACTTCCTTTTTTTTCCAAAAATATTCGAAATAAACCAATCTATTTTGTAGGATAGATTCATTAACAGTGGGTTTGCATGAATGTAGGGTCTTTTTACATTCAAGGAATCTGCAATTGCGTTCAGCAAATCTCGAAAAATAATATTCTCTGCAATGAGGGTAAATCGTTCGTTTGAATATTCATTTTTCATCAATTGTATTGTAATCTGAACCACATCGGGAACTGCGATGAATCCAGTTACGCCTTTGGTGTAAAACGGCAGCCCATTAGCCACTTTCTTGAAAAGCATTCCGCTTCCTTGTTCCAAAAAGCCGGGGCCAATGATAATTCCCGGATTTACTATCACCGTATCTAAACCTTCCTGTTGCCCGCGCCAAATTTCCATTTCGGCACCATATTTAGAAATTGCATAATCGCTATGTTGCTTCTCAGGATTCCATTCGGCTTCTTCGGTAATAATTGCTTCATTCCCTTTCAAGTCCCCAAGAGCGGCAATTGAACTTACATAACAGAGTTTTTTCACGGTTTTAGCAACACAATAATTGACGATATTGGCTGTTCCTTCGATGTTTGTTTTTCGAAGTAAATCTTCATCTTTTGGGTCAAACGAAATCAGGGCAGCACAATGATACACATATTTCACATTTTCGAAAGCCATTTCCAAAGAAGGAATATTAGTAATATCGGCCTTAACCCATTCTATTTTTTCAAATAGCGATTCTTTTTTATAGCGTAAAAAAAGGGCTTTCGTTTTTTGAATGGAGGTTATATTTCGATAAATAGCACGAACCGTGTCTCCATTTTCAACCAAATGAAGGAGTAAATGCGCACCGACTAATCCTGTTCCTCCCGTGACTAAAACCATAAAAGCAAAATTACGAATTACGTACTATGAATTACGAATTATTTTCTCAAATTACCGAATCAACAAATTACCGAATCAATATTTAAATTTTATCTTTGCCCAAATTAATAATTAAAATGAAAAATATTATAGCAGAATTACAATGGCGCGGATTGGTTCACGACATTATGCCGGGAACCGAAGAACAATTATTAAAGGAAATGACCACCACTTATATCGGTTTTGACCCGACGTCAGATTCCTTGCATATTGGAAGTTTGGTGCCGATAATTCTCTTGGTTCATTTGGAAAATTTTGGACATAAACCCATCGCATTGGTGGGAGGGGCTACCGGAATGATAGGCGATCCATCTGGAAAATCAGACGAAAGAAACCTTTTGGACGAAGCCACTTTGAATCATAATGTGGCGGGAATAAAACAAATTTTGTCCCGGTTTTTGGATTTTAATTCAAAGGCAATAAACGCGCCAATATTGGTAAATAATTATGACTGGATGAGGGACTTGTCTTTTATTAATTTTGCTCGTGATGTGGGCAAACGAATCACCGTCAACTATATGATGGCCAAAGATTCTGTCAAAAAGCGTTTAACGGGAGAAGGAGAGGGAATGTCTTTCACGGAGTTCACCTACCAGTTGATTCAAGGATACGATTTTTATCATTTGCACAAGCACTACCATTGCCTTTTACAAATGGGTGGTTCGGATCAATGGGGAAATATCACCACGGGAACCGAGTTAGTGCGAAGAATGAATCATGACGGAGCCAAAGCATATGCTATGACTTGTCCTTTAATTACTAAAGCCGATGGTTCTAAATTCGGAAAGTCCGAGGGAGGAAATGTTTGGTTGACAGCGGATAAAACCTCAGTGTATAAATTCTACCAATTTTGGCTGAACACCACTGACGTTGATGCTGAAAAATACATAAAGATTTTTACTTTTTTAGGAAAAGCAGCGATTGATACACTAATAGAAGAACACAAAACGGCGCCACATTTAAGAGTTTTACAAAGAAAATTAGCCGAAGAGTTGACTGCTTTTGTGCATTCAAAAGAAGACCTGGAAAAAGCCATAAAAGCGTCCGCTATTCTTTTTGGAAACGCCACTGCCGATGATTTAAAACAACTAGATGAAGCCACTTTTCTAGAAGTTTTTGAAGGGGTACCACACGCAGAAATTACAAGGGCAGATATTGAAAAAGGAATTGAGATTGTTGCCGTTTTAAATGAAAAAACAGGTTTTTTTAAGTCCAATGGCGAGGCTAGACGCGCTTTGGCCGCTAATTCTATTTCAGTAAACAAGGAAAAGGTAACCGAAGAATTCGTGCTTTCCTCCAAAGACTTAATTAACAATCAGTTTGTGTTGTTGCAAAGCGGAAAGAAAAATTATTTTGTGATTCGAGTTAAATAACCATCAAATTACACCCTCGAATATCAGCATTGTCAAAACGTCCCAATACCTCAAAAGAGTTTGCCTGACTACCGGCAGGTATTTTGGGATTTTTTTTGCCTAAATCTTGCGTGGCGATAAAAGAACAAGAATTAATGTTGGCAAGGTCAATCACGTTGATACCTCCCGATTTTCCGTCGGCAACATAAGTTAAGGCATCTTCGGTGTCGCGAATTAAGATTTGCATCCAGGAAGGGCATTCAAACACGCCACTTCCTAAGGAATACGCTTGTGACAATAATTCGGTCATTCCGTATTCAGAATGAATAGCCGTCACGCCAAAACCTTGGCAAAGTCGTTTATGCAATTCTTCCCGAATTAGTTCTTTGCGACGGCCTTTCATACCGCCTGTTTCCATAATGATGGTGTTTTTTAATTCAAACTTCTTGTTTTCAATTAAATCCAGCAAAGCATAAGTAACGCCAATCAAAATCACATTTTTACCTGAATTGTCTAGTTTGATTAAACTATCGATCAGTTCTTCGTGGTTGTGAAGGTAAAAGCCACTTTCCAGATTATTGGTTCTCTTTATCAAGTCCTCAAACATATAAATTAAGGACGAGCCTTTGCGTTCTAAATACGATGGGAGCAAAGCAAGAATTGTGTAATCCTCGATATTACCATAGAATTGAGAAAAACCTTTTCGGTAACTTTCCTCATAGAAAGAAATGTCAGTGACAAAATGGGTACTAGTTGCTATTCCGGTTGTCCCACTGCTGGAGAATACTTCTTGCGCAGGATTTTTATTGGAAACCACAGTATGGCTTTTAAAAAACTGTATGGGTAAAAATGGAATTTGTTGCAGCGATTTTACTTTTGCAACATCAGTTTTCAAAAAATCACAAAATTCTTGATAGACCAAGTTGTTTTCGTATTGAAAACGAAACACCTTAAGCGCTGCCTTCTCAAATTGCTTTTGGCTCGAAATGGTGAATATGTCTTGGATAAAATTCAAAGTATGGATTTCAATTTGTAAATAGTTTACCCTTTTTAGGATTTCAAACGCTGATAGGGTTAAAATAAAAAAACTCCAACTTTACAATTGGAGTTAATAATATGGTTGATTCTCTGAACGTGTTTTCTAATTTATAATGCGTTAAAAACTACTTGACAATAAGTTTTCTAGTGGCAGTAGCTTCGCCTTCGTTAATTTTGATAATATAAACTCCTGGTGAAAGGTTAGCAATATTCAGTTCTTTTGAACTAATCGTAGTTTGAAGTATTTTTTTTCCAAGTACGTCAAAAATAATTACTCCCTTATCTAAATCATTTTTGGAGGTGATGTATACTTTGCCGTTACTCACAGGGTTCGGGTACAAGTTTAATCCCTCAATAGAAGAAGCCTCTTGTCCTTTTGATTGTTGCTTCACATCTTGAGCTGAGGCGCTCATAGTGATGAAAAAAATCAATAAAGTGATTGTATATAAGTAATTTTTTGGCATGATTATAATTATTCTCGGTAAAGGTATAAAAAAACATTTCAAATTGTATACCAAAATAAATAAAAATGCGTTGCGGGGATTTATTTTTTGAAAAAATTAACTACACAAATTGTATTTTGGATTTATTATCACAGGGTTTATAATGAGTTAAAATAAAAACATCCCGAAAATTTTCGGGATGTTTAGGTATTGTATTTATGGTTCTGTTTATTACAAACCAACAGTCCAATCAGCTGCCCATGTTGGAGCATCAGCACCATTACCCGCACCAGAATTGGTTCCTTTTGTCAGATAAGTTGTGTTTGAGCCCGTGTATTCAGATTCCACAAAAGTACTAGTTAGAGTATTATTTGCAAATTGGATAGGGTTAAATGTGATTGTACCGTCAGTCACACTTGCAATTGCAGGAACATCAGGAGAACTACCAGTAGAAATTATTTTAATTCCTTTTGCAAAATCTCCGCTAACATATATGTTTGTGGCAGCCCATTTGCCAGCACCTTCTTTAAGGTATATTGCATGTTCAGAATTTGGTAAAGTTCCTTTTACAATAGAGATGTTTTTCAAAGTTGCGTTTGTCAATGGAGTAGCAAGGCCATTTTGACCATTATTTGATCCTTCAATACCAGCTTTAGCAGTATTTTTGATATACCAATATTCACCAGTTCCAGCCCATCCGTCAGCAAAGTCAATTGAATCATCATCACTATCAGTTGAAACTAAATATTTGCCATTTACAGCTCCACCAAAGAATTCGATACCATCATCTCCGTTGTGATTTGCTTGAACATATTCAAGTGTTGTTCCAGAACCTACACCAAATAATGATAAACCATTAAATTCTTTTGTAGCACTATAGGCATAACCTGTATATTCAATTCTTAGGTATTTTATTATTCCTGAATTATCTGCACTGTTTGAACCACCATACGTTAAATCAGATACCTCAGCAGAAGCAGTTCCGCCAGCTGTAGCTGATGTATTGATAGGGGCTTTTCCGCAAATCACTAAACCACCCCAATCACTTTTAGCAGGAGTTGCTTTTGCAGATGTCATAATAACAGGATTTGTTGCAGTACCATTGATGAAAATTTGTGCGCCTTGTGATACAGCAATGTATCGAACTTCACTGTCAGTGTTTTCAGTTGCTTTGATTACAGTTCCAGCAGGGATAGTAAGTTTAGCTCCGTCTTTTACAATAAAGGAGCCAGTTAAATAGTAAACTTTTGAAGCGTCCAATGTGGCTTCTTTTCCACTTTCTAATGTTCCTTTAAAGTTTGCGGCGTCAATAGCTACTTCATTTGGATTTACTACTGGAGAATCGTCGCTACCGCTACAAGATGTCAATGTAAGTGTTGCGATTGCAAGCATTGATGAGATTGTTTTTTTCATTTTGTTGTTTGTTTTGTTTTTCATTTTGTTTTTCATTTTGTTGTTTGTTTTGGTATTATTTGTTTTAAATTTATTCACTTCAATTTACGTATCTAAATTTTTATCAATTCGTTAAGTAAAAGTTAACTTGATTTTAGAATTTATAGGTTACTGAGAACTTGAAATTTGTTCCTTTTTTATAGGATTCAACAAGTATGTTTTGTTTGTCTTGAATTCTTTCTATCGTTGGGTCTAATATGTTTTTTAAGGTTAATCCAAGTCCGATATTTTTAGTTATTTTAGATCTTAAGATTAAATCTAAAGTCCCAACGGCTTTGTCTAAAAGATCTCCTCTTTCGCTAGTTCCCAATGCATAAATCCTGTCGGAAAAGTAGTTGTACGTTAAAGTTGCTAATAGATTTCTTTCATTTGAAAATTCTTTGAAATAACTGATATCACTGTTCAACAATAAGTCTGAAGCTCCGGTTAGTTTTCCTTCTTTTTTGGAGAAAAATACACTTAAGTTAGTTTCATCGGTTACTTTTTGTACATCAAAATCTTGATTGTTGTACATATAAGAAGCATTGAAACCAGCAGTTAAGTTTTCTTTGTTATCAGAATCAATTTCAAATATATTTTTTCTGATTTCAAATTCTCCTCCAATTGCGATTGCTTTTTCACCTGTATTCACATAAGAAATATCATTTGTAGCTGAGGCAACCGTAATTTCGTTAATTGGATTCTGAATTAATTTACCAAATGCTGTCACCGAAATAACTTCGTTCGATTTAGGAAAAAATTCCCATTTAACATCGGCATTATAATCTGTTGAAAGGTATAAATCTGGATTACCAAAAGTCGTTTCTGTAGCTTCTTCGAATTGAAAAGGAGCTCTTTCTTTAAACTGTGGCAACGTGTAAGTTTTACTTGCTGCAAATTTTAAATTTTGTCTGTCTGACATTTCATATTTTATGTTTGTTGAAGGCAATATTTCAAGTTTATCAAATTTATTAGATCCCAACGGACTTAAGTTTGTAAACCAATTGATTTTTTGGTAAATAGATTCGGCTCTTGTAGATAAAATTACAGTAACTTTAGGTGCAAATTTATATTCTAAAGCAAAGAACCCAGCGTTAACATATTGATCGCCGTCAAAAGTTTGTGGTTTTAATCCTCCGTTAAAGGTTTTGATTGCAAATAAACCGTTAGAATAATTAGTTTGATTGAAATAACCGTCAATGTTATTGATGTCGACAATTGGTTGAGTTTTTGCAGTGTTAATGTCAAAATTAAACTGTGTTGCTTTGAAAGCAATTGTTTTAAAACGACCACTATATCCGACAGTTAATTTTCCTTTTGAATTTCCTTCTTGGTCTTTCTTGAATTTATAATCTACTGCAAAATTTGCTGATAATTCATCTTCTTTTAAATCTTGAAAAAATCGGTTATTCTCAGAATCATTATTATTGGCAACTTGCAATACATCAAGATTTGAATTGTCAACAGGGGTTAATGTATTTGTCATTCTGTCTGGGACATTGTTTTTAATTGTATTTAGAGACACTCCCCAGTTCATATTTATTTTTTCACTGAACTTGTGTTTTCCCAATACCTGATTGATATACATGGCAGTTTTATCAAATGAAGATCGTCTGACAAATCCACCACCTTCAGATGCATTGTCAAAAATATCAATGATACCTTTGTATTCTTTATGGTCTTGTGAGGAAGAATTGATAAACATCGAGTTGAATAATATGCTATTACTTGAATTAATTTTGTAATTAATATTCGCCATCAATGTTGTATTCGTGCCATAATTGAATGTTTCAAATTTAAAGTTTCTTCTTGCCACTCCTTGAACGTTCACTGAACCGTTTGAAACACCATTTCTACAGGAGTAATCACTGTCAAACGCAGCAGTTGCAAAAAATCCAATTTTTCCATTTTCGCCAACATTAAAAGAACTTCCTCCTCTTATGAAATATGCATTATTTAAGGGATTCGTGGTTTCTTTATTCCATTTTGTAGTAAAATTATATGCAGTTAATACGTTACTTGGATAGTTAATATTTGAAAAACCAGATTTACTTGGACCGTCTTGTAAATAAAACTTATCTTGATTCATTGCTTGGCTATTAATACCAAAATCCAAACCTAATTCTAACATTCCTTTTCCAGTATAGCTTTTAGATACTATATCAATATTTGCACCAGCAAAATCCCCGAAATTTCTAAAATTAAACGTTTTATCAATTCCGATTGATTCTACAATATCAGTAGTGAAGATATCTAAACGTATATTTTTCTTAGACGGATTGTTTGAAGGAATCGGAAGTCCGTTCATGGTAGTCGAATTATATCTATCACCTAAGCCTCTCACGTATATATTGCCAGACCCTTCCTGTTTCGTAATTCCTGTGGTTTTTGTTACAGCAGAAGCAACGTCACTAACTCCTTTTCTTGCCATTTCCTGTGCGCCAATGCTTTGTTTGATTACGACAGCATTTTTTTGATCAAGCAAGATGGCGGTTTCTTTTTCCCTGTTTGACACTGCTTTGATAACCACCTCTTTTAGGTTGTAATTTTGGGGAACCAAAGATTCATTGATGATGGTTGTCTGCCCTTCAGTAACGGTAACTATAACTTCAGTAGACTCATAGCCGGCATGGCTAAATTCAACCACATAAACTCCAGACGGAACAACTATCGAAAATTTTCCTTCAGCATCTGTATTGGTAGTTATACCGGCTTCTTTTATAATCACTTTTGCTGACGACAATACTTTTTGGTTTAAATTTTTGTCCGTCAATATTCCAGTGATTGTCCCCTCATTTTTAGAAAAACAAAGTGTGGAAATTAATAGTGCAATACACAATATTTTAAATTTCATTTTTTTAGTGTTAATTTATTTGCAAAGAAAAGCCTCTTTTGTAAATTAAAAGTTAACTAAACATTACCCTTTGCACCTTTAATATTACCAAATTGTTAACATTTTTAAATTACCTTTCTATAATATTAACCGCTCAGTTTTATTTCTATATTTACATCGATTTAAATCATTCCATAACCTAAAATGATATGAATTTAAGTTATAAATAGTATGCGTAAAAGAATAACAAAGATTTTATTAGTTGACGATGACCCGGATATTTTAGAAATTGTAAGCTACAATCTCGTTCAGGAAGGGTTTGAAATTTTTACGGCATCCAATGGAAAAGAAGCCATATTGAAAGCCATAAAAGAAGTCCCGGATTTGATCATCATGGATGTGATGATGCCTGAAATGGATGGAATGGAAGCTTGTGAAAACATCAGAAGAATCCCTGCCTTAAATCACGTAATCATTACTTTTTTGACGGCAAGAAGCGAAGATTATTCTCAAGTGGCGGGTTTTGATGCCGGCGCTGATGATTATATTACAAAACCTATAAAACCAAAACTATTGGTCAGTAAGGTAAAAGCGCTCTTGCGCAGAATAAAAGATCAAGATAAAAATAGCGAAACAATAAATATTCATGGCATTGAAATCAATCGTGAAGAATATAAAATAATAAAAGATGATGTGGTGATTGCCTTGCCACGTAAAGAATTTGAATTATTTTACTTATTAGCATCTAAACCCGGGAAAGTTTTTAAAAGAGAAGAAATATTGGAAAAAGTTTGGGGAAGTGACGTTGTTGTCGGTGGCAGAACTATCGATGTGCACATCCGAAAATTAAGGGAGAAAATCGGAGATCGTTTGTTTAAAACCATTAAGGGGATTGGGTATAAATTTGAAGTGTAATTTTTTTGTAAATTCGCACTCACAACCAGTTCTTGAAAAATGAAAATCAGCTTCAAAAAAACCTATAAGTTTGCGGTAATTTCAGCTTTATATATCAGTCTTTTCGCCACGATATTTGCACTGCTATTGTTGACAATTTTCTTTAAGGTTTCCATTCCAAACACCCTCTTGTTTGGATTTGTATTTTTTTTTATTCTTTATGCTTTTTCATTCTTTATTATACAATATAGGGTAGAGCATTTTATATATCGAAGGGTAAAAAAAATATACGATGATGTTTCTTTATTAGAATCCACTTCGTTTATTAATCATCCCGTAACCACTGATATGGAAACCTTGACTCGGGAGGTGAAGAAATTTGCCACCAACAAAAAATTGGAAATTGAAATGTTGCAAGTGCGGGAAGAATACCGAAGAGAATACCTAGGAAATGTGTCCCATGAATTAAAAACCCCTTTATTTACTGTCCAAGGTTATGTGTCCATTTTGCTTGAAGGCGGGCTAAAGGATAAAAAGATTCGAAAAAAATATTTACGCCGTGCCGAAAAAGGGGTGGAACGATTAATCTATATTGTTGAAGATCTCGACATGATTTCTAAATTAGAAGTGGGCGATTTGAATCTTGAATTTTCTCAATTTGATATCGTCGAATTGATTCAGAATGTTTTTGATTTATTAGAATTGAAAGCGGATAAAAAGAAAATTACTCTAGCGTTTGACAAGTATCATATCCAGCCTATTTTTGTTTATGGGGATAAAGACAAAATTCAACAGGTTCTGGAGAACTTAATTGTAAATTCCATTAAATATGGAATAAAAGGAGGTGCTACAGAAGTCGCAATTGCGAATCTAACCCATGAAAAGGTTTTAGTTCGGATAACGGATAATGGTGAGGGTATAGAAAAACAAAATATTTCAAGGCTTTTCGAGCGTTTTTATCGTGTAAATAAAAGTGGCTCCCGTTCCGAGGGCGGTTCGGGCTTAGGTCTCGCTATCGTGAAACATATTATTGAAGCCCATAACGAAAAGATTTATGTCGATAGTGAATTTGGCATAGGATCAGAATTTTCATTTACTTTGGAGAAATCGTCAAACCCTCTTGCTGATTAATGCTAGTGAATATTGTTTAGGAATATAAAATAAAATATGTTCCAATAACTTTATATACCAAAAATAGGGCTAACAATTGTTTTTAAGTTGCTTACAAAATACAACCTCCCGCCTCCTCTTTTTAGTAAAAAAGAAAATTTATAAAAGTCACTTTAATGATTTTCGAAACCATTTGTTGTTCCTGCCGAAACAATATTGGTCAAGATTCATGTTATGATAAGGTTAACAATTCGACAACTATTTCTAGTTTTGAAAGGTCTTACGTAATTTTGAAAACATACAACAAGGGATTTATTACGATTACAAACGCAGTTTAGCATAAAAAATATAAACCATTTAAATAAAAAAATGAAATCAAAAAAATTAAAAATTGCCTCTCTTTTAGTAGTCATTATGACTATTGGGTATTCGTTTACGACTTTGAGTAAAATAACTATTAAGGGCTCCGACACTATGGTAATTTTATCACAGCAATGGGCAGAAATATATATGAAAAAACATCCAGAGACCACTATTCAAGTGACAGGTGGCGGATCAGGAGTAGGAATTGCGGCTTTAATCAATGGGTCTACTGATATAGCGAATTCAAGTCGTCCGATGAAACCGGCTGAATTAGAGAAAATAAAAGCAAAATACAACAAAAACGGTATCGAAATAGCTTGTGCTAAAGATGGTTTGTCAGTTTTTCTTAATAAAGGAAACGTTGTTTCTGAATTGACAATAGAACAGATAGGCGCTATTTTCTCAGGAAAAATAACCAATTGGAAACAAGTAGGTGGGGCAGATGCAAAAATCCAATTGTATGGAAGAGAAAGTAGTTCAGGTACTTTTGAGTTTTTTAAAGAACATGTTGTAAAAACAGATTTTTCTCAAACTTGTCAAACCTTACCAGGTACTGCTGCCATTGTAAATGCAGTAAAGAAAGATAAATACAGTATTGGTTATGGCGGAGCTGCTTATGCCGAAGATGTAAAAGATTGCAAAGTAAAAAAAGACACTAAGAGCAAAGGGGTTTTGCCAACGGCAGCAACCATAAAAAACAAAACCTATCCAATTTCAAGATATTTGTACATGTATTTGAAATCGAAACCTACAGGTGAGACCAAAAAATTTATTGATTGGATATTGAGTTCAGAAGGCCAAAAAATGATTGCAACAGTAGGTTATTTTCCTGTGAAATAGTTTACTAATATTAATAATTTAGAAACCTCCTTAGAAAACAAGGGGGTTTTCTGTTTTAAATCACCAAATAAATTTAATAAACTTCAGCATCAATTTAATTCAAATTTATAGAATTAAAAAAATGGTTCTGTTGTGGTTTAGGCTCTATTTTGTTCGGCTAAGTATATAATTTTATTTCAATGTAAATTTAGATTTAATTTATTGTTAAAATGGTAACATTTACTTAACATTAAATTAACATTGGTTTCTCATCTTTGCACTAGAAAATTAATCAATTCAACTAACAATGAAAAAAATTACATTGGCGTTTTTATTATTAGGCGCATTTGCTGCAAAGGCACAAGAAACAAAAAATGACACAATCAAAGCCGTTACAATTGAATCTTTGAAAGAAACATTAGAGGATCATTCCATGAAATTCTCAGGATTTGAAGAAAGATTCTTAACCGCTGAATCGCTGCTTGATAAATTGTCAAAAATTAAAATTACGGGTTACCTCCAGGCGCAATACGAAATGTATGACAACTGGTCTGCTGATGGTACTAAACATGGTGTAGCGCCAACATCAGGAGCGAGACCTACTACTAATACATTCTTTATCAGAAGAGCCAGGGTGAAGTTTACTTATGAAGCTCTTGATGGGGTTAAGTTTGTGCTGTGCCCTGATTTTACAATAGATAAATTTTCCGTAAAAGATGCTTATGCAGTTTTGAATGACCGTTGGACCAATACATTTTCATTATATCTTGGACAATTTAACAGAATCACTTATGATAACGAATATTCTTCTGCATCAAGGGAGTTTGCAGAAAGAACTTTAATGACCAGAACACTCTATCCAACTGAAAGAGAAGTAGGGGTTAAATTTGAAGCTGATTTCAATACACAGTATGAATTTCCATTAAAGTTACAATTTGCCATGTTTAACGGTAACTTTGGAGAAGGAGCCGTGGCGAGTCAACAGAAAGATGTTGATAATGCTAAAGATTTTATGGCTAGAGCAGTTTATTCTTTGAGAATGCCCAAACAAGGATTGGTAGTCGATTTTGGAGGGCATACGTATCTTGGAAAAACTACTGTAATCGATAATACTACAACTACAACTAAAACTACTATTGATCCTAGTACTGGTGTTAACACTAGCGTTACTACAACTTTACCATCAAAATTTACGGATGTAAATAATAATACATTTACTCCTGCACTGGGGGATATGTTCAATAAAGAATTGTTTGCAGCTGAAATGCAAGCCTATTACGATTTCCTTGGCGGTATGTCCTTAAAAGGAGAGTACATTAGAGGAACCTACTCCGGGACGACAAATGCTGCTCAGGTGAATTCACTGTTCAATGCTAATAAAGTAAGAAATGTTGAGGGGTATTATTTATCTTTGATTAAAAATGTAGGGAAAAAACATGAAGCTTCTGTAAGATATGATGTTTTTGATCCAAACACTAAATTGTCTGGAAATAAGGTCATAACTTCAGATGACCTAAAATATCATAACTGGACATTTACATGGCAGTATTTCTTCGACGAAAATGTTAAGATTATGGCATGTTATATTATGCCAATTAATGAAAAAAGTACAGGTATAACAGGTTCCTCAAATACTGATTTCATTAACAGAGACAAAAGAGATAATATTTTTACATTAAGACTTCAGGCGAGTTTTTAATAAATTTGCATAACAATAAATACTTACAACAATTAATATAAAATAAAATGAAATCAACAAAAATTAAAATTGCAGCCTTATTGGTAACTATAATGACCATCGGATTTTCTTTCACAACAGTAGACAAAATCACTGTAAAAGGATCGGATACTATGGTAATTTTGGCTCAAAAATGGGCTGAGGTATATATGAAGAAAAACCCATCACAAACCATTCAGGTAACCGGTGGTGGCTCAGGAGTTGGAATTTCAGCTTTAATAAATGGGTCTACTGATATTGCTACATCAAGTCGTCCCATGAAGGCATCAGAGACACAGAAGTTAAAAGCACGATTTAATTCTTTAGGAGTGGAGATACCTTGTGCCAAAGATGGAATTTCTATTTATGTTAATAAAGCAAATGGCGTTTCAGAGCTTACCGTGAAACAAATTGGGCAAATATTTTCAGGACAAATCACTAACTGGAAACAAGTGGGTGGAGTAGATGCCGGAATTAAATTGTACGGAAGAGAAAGCAGTTCAGGAACGTTTGTTTTCTTCAAAGATAATGTTGTAAAAACTGATTATGCTCCAAGTTGTCAAACTTTGCCGGGCACTGCTGCCATTGTAAATGCAGTAAAGAAGGATAAATATGGAATTGGGTATGGTGGTGCAGCTTATGCTGAAGGGGTGAAAGATTGTAAAGTAAAGAAAGACGATAAAAGTCCAGCTTACTTACCAACTGCTGAAACTATAAAAAACAAAACCTATCCTATTTCAAGATATTTGTATATGTATTTAAGGAATAGACCAACAGGTGAGATGAAAGCTTTTATCGATTGGATATTAAGTCCAGAAGGACAAAAAATAATTGAAGGAGTGGGTTATTTCCCTGTGAAATAATTAACGAAAAAATAATTATATAGTAACCTCTTTATTTTGTAAGGAGGTTTTCTTATTTTATATTTGCCAAATAAATTTAATTAGTTTCTGATTATTTAATTCAAGTAAATGAATCCTATACTTCAAGAAAAAAATAATTTCACCAAAGAAAGTCTGAAAAAACAATTCAGGCTTTCCGAGTTTCTGGCAGAGAAAATAATTTCTTCGGTTGCCTTTTTATCGATAACCATTATTGTTCTTATTTTCTTTTTTGTTTTTAAAGAGTCCTTGCCCATTTTCAATTTTGGAAAAGCCGATGCGGTAAAAACAGAAATAAATGCAGATTCAAAACCAGAATCCTACGGAGGAACTTCTACCGAGGAATTGCAACCAGAAACTTACGGGTCTGATCCTGTTAGTCAGGAAGATTTAAAGCCCGAAACTTATGGTGATGTTACGGCCGAACCGGCTGTTACTTCAACAGAGGACGCCACAGAACTAGGTCATGAAAACAATGAGGGCGCAGACAAAACTTGGAGTACTTTTTTTACTACCGAATGGGTTCCCGTATCGGAACACCCTAGATTTGGTTTATTAGGATTGCTTATAGGAACTTTAAAAGTCACCTTAATTGCCATGGGTATTGCGGGGCCTCTTGCTGTGTTGGCGGCACTTTACACCTCTTGTTTTGCCTCAAAAAAAGTCAAGGAAACGATTAAGCCCATTATAGAAATGCTTGCCGCTTTTCCATCGGTGGTTATTGGATTTTTTGCGTTGATGGTTTTGGCTACTTTTTTCCAAGATATATTTGGTTACGACTCAAGATTGAATGCTTTTATAGGCGGTGTGGCGATGGCGCTGGCAGCAATTCCAATTATTTATACCATCTCAGAAGATGCACTTTCGGCAGTGCCAAAGACCTTTTCCGAGGCCAGTTTAGCACTTGGAGCAAGCAAATGGCAAACTGCTTTTTTTGTAATCTTACCGGCAGCAACACCAGGAATTTTTGCTGCCTTGCTTTTGGGTGTGGGTCGCGTTTTTGGCGAAACTATGATTGCGCTTATGGCAACAGGAAATGCAGCGCTACTGTCGTCAAATCCTTTCGAAAGTGTGCGTACATTTGCCGCTACCATTGGGGCAGAAATGGCTGAAACCGTTTTTGGAGAAACTCATTATAGCGTTTTGTTTTTTATTGGATCCCTACTTTTCATTTTTTCATTTGCATTAAATGCCGTTGCAGAATTTTATGTTAAAGGCAGATTAATTAAAAAATTCCAAGGTAAATAAGTATGAAGAAATCTAAAAAAGAAATAACACTTGATTTTTTTTCCAACAAAAAAAAGGGAGTGGATATAAAAGGAAAGCTGGTTGTAGGAATCACTCAAGTAGCTGTTTTATTGATTATAGCCATTCTTTTCATCATATTGGGGATTATTGTTTATGAAGGACGCGAGAGATTTTCTTGGGAATTCATAAGCTCATTTCCAACAAATGGAATGACCGAAGGAGGGATATTTCCGGCCTTAATCGGTACTTTTATTTTAGTGGTAGTGATGTCGATTGCGGCAGTTCCTTTCGGGACAATCACCGCAATTTACTTGACGGAATACGCCAAGGAAAATTCAAAAATTGCAGCGGCAGTTCGCTTTTCTGTCAGAACACTAGCCGTTGTACCATCTATTATATTTGGACTTTTCGGACTTGGCTTTTTCATTCAATTTTTAGGAACTGGAATAGATAAAACTTTTAATGGCGGTGAATTGCATTGGGGACAACCTAATATCCTTTGGGCAAGTTTGACAATGTCATTGCTAACACTTCCCGTGATTATTGTTTCGGTAGAAGAAGCATTGAAAACAATCCCTAGAGAATTGCGTGAGGCAAGTTTGGCATTAGGAGCCACCAAATGGCAAACGATAAAAAACGTGGTGCTTCCGGGTTCTGTTTCAGGAATAATGACCGGAACGATTCTTGCTGTAAGCAGGGGCGCAGGCGAAGTGGCTCCAATTTTGTTTACGGGAGCGGCTTACTATTTAGCCACCTTACCGGAGTCATTGAGCGACCAATTTATGAATTTAGGATACCATATTTATATCATGTCCACTCAATCTTCTGATGTCGAAAAAACAATGCCCATACAGTTTGCCACAACATTAGTGTTGTTAATCCTGACCTTATCCTTAAACCTAGTAGCAGTAATTATTAGATCCAGAATTAGAAGAAAAGCAAAATAATTCGGAATTCTAACTGATAATTTATATTTTAGACTTAACATAATTAAAATGAAAGACATAAAAATAGAAGTAAAAGATTTATCCTTATACTACGGAGAAAAGAAGGCGCTGAAAGAAATTTCGTTGGAGATTCCAAGAAATAAGGTCACCGCCTTGATTGGGCCTTCAGGTTGTGGGAAATCGACTTTTTTGAGATGCATCAATAGAATGAATGACCTTATTCCGGATGTTAAAATCACTGGGCAAATGCTTGTGGAAGGGATTGATATTTATGATAAAAACGTAGATGTTGTCAATATTAGAAAAAAAATTGGAATGGTTTTCCAAAAATCTAATCCATTCCCGAAATCTATTTATGAAAATATTGCCTATGGCCCCAAAATCAATGGCATAAAAGACAAAACCCAATTAGACGAAATTGTTGAAACATCTTTAAAACAGGCTGCCATCTGGGAGGAAGTAAAAGACCGATTGGGTGATTCCGCTTTGGGACTTTCCGGCGGACAACAACAACGTTTGTGTATCGCCAGAACATTGGCAGTAAGCCCTGATATTATTTTGATGGACGAACCTGCAAGTGCTTTGGATCCAATTTCGACCTCAAAAATAGAGGAATTGGTTCACGAATTAAAAGAACAATACACTATAATTATTGTTACGCATAATATGCAACAAGCAGCGAGAACCAGTGATTATACAGCGTTCTTTTATTTGGGGGAACTGATAGAAATTGGCAAAACAAACGCTATCTTTACTAAACCGGAACAAAAACAAACCGAAGATTATATCACAGGTCGATTTGGATAATTGCTTTCAATCTTTCAATTATTTAATCTTTCAATCTTATAAATTAAAAAAATATGATCTCACACTTTGAAATAGAATTAGAAAAATTAAAAAATGTAATCATTAAAATCGGGAATTTGGCCGAAAGTCAAGTAGGAGAATCCGTAAAAGCATTACTTTCGGAGCCAATTGAAGGAAAAGAAGTAAAGAAAACAGAAGATAAGATTGACAAATTAGACGTTAAAATCGACGAAATTTGTCAAAGTATTTTTGCCTTACAACAACCCGTTGCCTCTGACTTGCGCTTTATTATGGCGGCCATGCAAATAAGCAACGAGATAGAACGAATAGGCGACTTAGCTATTAGTATTATCAACAGCTCAAAACACATTAAGGACAAGCACGATTTGATTGCGAAGTTTGAAATAGGGAACTTGTCTAAACAAGTTGAAGAAATTACCAAAAAAACCAATGAATGCTTCTTGACACGTGATGAAGGCACTATTGGAGAGATTTTTATTTTGAACAATGTCATTAAAAAGGAAAGTGATGCAGCGATAGACGGGATCATTTCAGAGATGAAATCCCATTCGAAAATAGTTGCTTCAGGAACTAATCTTGTTATTGTAATCAAACATTTAGAGCGCATCTCTGGGCATTGTACAAATATAGCGGAGTATGTACATTTTATGGTTAATGCCAAAATTATCAAACACGAAAAATTCTAAAAAAACCAAATTACAATTTTAGACCTCAGAATATAAAAACCGAATAACACTTGTCAAAAGTTTCATTCGGTTTTTGCTTTTAAATGCAGTCTTAGTTTATACTCATTTCGAATATTAAAAATAATTTTTTCCAGTCTAATTTGTTTTTCCATATAGGAAAACCTTTATATAGATCTATCCTATGTAAGTTTTCAATTTTGAATATTTCTTGCTTTTTATAGGGATTCCAACCATTAGATTTACTTACCCTTGCCAAATATTCTTGTTCGTATTGCCCAGGAGTAGGAATAAAAAAAGCTTTTTTTTCTAGTTGAACTAAGTCCATTATTGTAGTGTAACCCGATCTGCATAACACCACATCGCTTTCGTTGAAGGTTTGTTCGAGTTGGCGTGTATTCATAAAATTAAAATAGGTAACATGATCTATTTGTTCTTTTATTTGTTCTTTTTCGACAAGGCCTTTTATAAAAACCACTTTCCCCGCATAGTTGACCACTTCATTTTTCAGTTTCTCTTCTAATAGTCCCCGTTGAGGTTCCGGCCCCGAGAGTAGAATCATCAAATCGTATTGTTTTGGAGTTTCCTTTTTTTGCATGCGACTCAAAGGACCAATGTAATTTAATTTTAATTCAGATTTCTTTAAATGACCTAAATTACCCGATAAGTTACTTTTTCCATCAAAATCCGGAATCCAACATTCTGTGTATTTTTTCATAATATATTGATGCAGTCTGCTGGTAATCCAAGTGGTGTTTCCTGTCATCACATTGAGTTGATGAGTGATAAACACAGTAGGGACTTTTTTACTAAAAACCCCTAGACGATTATCTGAAATTATCCCATCTATTGCGTATTTCTGAATCCATTGCTTCACCATTTTTTTTTCTTCCAGAATGGCTTTAACCATTTTCGGGCAGTTCCGTAATAACTTCCATTTGAAATTTTTGCCGTTCTTGGCATATTCTATTTGGTAAGAAGGCAATTCTAGCGTATGCAGATACGGAAATTCTTTCCGCAATAACTCTAGTGCAATGCCATCGGAAGCAATAATGGGAATGAAATTATTTTCCTGTAACGCTTTAATGATTGGAATACAACGTGTAGCGTGACCCAAACCCCAATTTAAGGGCGCAATCAGAATAGTTTTAGGAGAAGTGTTGAATTCCATAGTACAAAGTTATGCTAATCACGAATGTTTTGGGTTTTCAAAGTATTACCTTACTGTTAAGTTATTCGTTTGTGAAATTTAAAAATAAGCTCTCAGCTGGACATTTCCAGTGTGAATGGTTTGACTGGATTCGCTTCTCCGTCCTTGATAATTCAAATTTATGTCTAGAAATTGCGTCAGGTTTTTTTGTAAAAGAAATCGCCAAGTCAGGTTTTGTCCCGTTTGTAGTCCTTCGAGCATCTGAAATCCAACGGAGGAAAATTCATTTCCGTTGAATTTATTTTGGTAAAAAGAAATTTCTCCATTTAGGGTCAAATTATTTTTGCTTGAGTACGAAAAGGAGGTTCCAAACCTGTTTTGGAGCAATGTTTCTAAATTCTCCATCTGATTTTCCTTGCTTTGCAACTCGTAAAACAGATCCCAACTGGTACTTTTAGAAAATAAATAACTGATTTTTGGGGCCAATTGATAGCCTTTGATATCATAATTTTTTTCAGGAAAATTTTCGGACAGGATTGATGTTTGAATGGTTTTGGCAAACATTCCAAACAACCAACTCTTCTCATATAAATGATTGTATTGTAATTGATGAGAGCTGTTTTTAGCTTCTTGTGAACCAATGGAAAGCAGGTTTTTAGCCTGGTTCTGCAAATAGGTATACGTAATCGAATGGATTTGTTTGCCTCGATTGAAGAACAAGCTATTCCTGAAGCTGGAGTTTAAGCCCAGTACATTTTCCAAGGAATTGCCAAAAGGATTTAAATCAAAATTGTCTCCTTCATTTTTGATTTTTCGGTCTATTAAAAAGGAAGTTTGGTTATAAAAATAGGAAAGCATTTTCTTGATACCACGCTCATTTTGCCATTGATTTGGGTTCAGTGTTACGGATTGGGAAAACTTGTTTTGATGGGTTTTGATATAAATTCGGTTGGGCAAAAACAGCCTGATATATTTAGCCTGATCCACAAATGGGGCTATTTCAAACTCCTGTAATTCTTGGATTCCGTTACTATTGTAGTCGTTCCAAGTGTAAACTCCTTGCCCGATAGGAACTTCCAAATAGGTAAATTCTTGTTGCGGGATGGAACCGGAATTTGTTTCGAATACCGTTGTGCTTTGGATGAGTTGGTTAAAAAAAAGGTCGTTATACAGTATTCTGGAATTGAGCGAAGACTCCTTTTTCTTTGAAGCGTCAACAAAATCTAGAACCCGGTAGTTCATATAAACAGACAAATCACTTTTTTTGGTTTGAATCATTTTCGATTTCAGGAAAAATGTCTGTGAGCTATTTACCCTTTTTATCAGTCCGTTCTGCAAACTATCATTTGTCCTTTTCAAATAACCTAATTCCACGAAAACTTTAGTGCTATCGCCACGACCGGTTAAGAAACCATACTCGGAAAACCGTTGGCTTAGTGCCGAAAATTGATTGGTAGATTTGCTTTTTTCTTGGTTGTCTTCCAATCTTAAGCTGCTGCCAATCCAGTTTTTCTTGAAATGATACCGAATTTGGGATTGGTTTCTCAAGAATTTTGAGGTTGAAACATCTCCCTCACTTTTTAAAAAGCTTCCTTGATTTTGAATAGCCCAATTTTTCAACTGGAACGCCCCATTTATAATATGGCGATTTCCCGAAAAGGTATCGGAGAAATCTAGTTTTTCAAATTGATAACCCAAATTTCCTTTATCTGGCAAAGCCAATTGCAATCCCGAAACTAAAAAACTTTGATTGCCGGTTAAAACGGTTTCCAGATTCCAATCCCTGTCAAATTCAATAGTGTACAACCGTTCTACAGAGCTGAAATTTTTCTGAACAAATTGATAATTGGCGATAGCATCTAACTTCCATTTTTTAGAAAATAGTCTTTGTTTGGTATTTATTTTCCCCGCTAGACCTTGATTGTTGGCGTCGTCTAGCGAAGAAAACAAATTTTTATCATTATTGCTGATTCCCAATTCAAAATTAACCGCTGTTTTTTCTGTGAGCATGTATTTTCCTAAAAAGGTGGCCACTTGAATTTTAGTTGGTGAAACCAATGGAATAATAGGCTCGTAATTTCCCTGCTTGACGTCATTTACGGGTTCAATATATTTATAAATTCGCTCAATGTCAGCTGCATTTTTCAAAACATAATTTCCTTTGTTGGAGCCCACCAAAGTAAATCGAACAGTGTACAATTCATCTTCTGGATTGTTAGAATATTCAAAAAATTCTGCGGTGCCCGACAATACTGTTTTGTACAACACTTTATTGTCAGAGTACGAATCTAAATAAGCGGAAGGTGCCACCATCAAATCGGCATTGTCACCTGCGTTGACCAAAATTTGTGATTGTTCTGCCGAAAGATTTTGTTGCAACGGCTGGTTTTTCAAATCGCTTTCGGAATATAAATAGCCGCCAAAACTCCATTGTTTATTTTCGTGAGAAGCACCCGCATAGGTTACAAATCGGGTGTAATTTCTATCGGAATATTGGTATTCTATGGCGATTCTCATTTCGGATGTGATGGTAAAAAGTGGCGTAAATACGATTTCGCCGGCATTATAATCTATTGTATAATCATTGTTTTCGCCACGTTTCAATAAAATTCCATTGACGTAAACTCGCTCTGAACCCGAAATGACCAGCACATATAATTCGCCATTTTGTCCTTTTAGTTTATACGGACCTTGATTGCCTTCCTGTCCCACAAAATTGCTTTTGGCATATTGTCCTCTGACCAAGGCTGCCGAAGCAAAAACATTAGTTTTATTGTCTTCGGTTCCAAAATCGAAATTGGTCGCAATTCCCTGTACCTTTTTATTGAAATTGAGGAACTGAGTTTTCTTGTTTTCAAGAAAAATATCTCCCGCTCGAATGTTCCATTTGTCGCTAAACAGTTCCATAAAAATGTTGTCAAACTGATCCAGTTTTTGTGAATACCCACCATCTTGTAATGGAATATTACTGTCTTGTAACGAGGCGCGCAAACTCACTTTTTCAGAAAGTTTTCCAGTGATTTGTAAATCGAGATTTGAGTTTAAAACCGTATTTTGATTGTTGCCAATGGTAACACCACGGGTGATGCTTCCGGAAGTATTCAGTCCATCAAAAGGGATGTTTTTTTTCTGGGGACTCTCTTCGATTTTGTATAGTTTTTCTAAGGAAACTTCATTACTCACCACTCGACTAGGGTCATAAATGCGGTATTCTTTGGTGATAAAATCGGGAAATTTCAAGTATTGAACGGTTAAGGAATCTGTATTTGATGAATATTTTTCGTTTAAAATCAATGTCCCTTTTTGGAAGTTTATTTTGTAGAAAGAGGAATTAATCGACTTTTCATTGGCGTCAAGCAATTTAAAAAAGCTCGAATTGAGACTTTCATTTTCAAGATAAATAGTGTCCTGTGTTGCAAGAATTTTTTTGGTTTGGTGCAACAAATTGTTTTCCTGAGCATGGAGCCCAGAAAAACAGCTAATTACCAATAAAAACAAGAGATTCTTCAACATAAATACTATAACTCTAAAGTATCAAAAGTAGTATTTATAATCGGTAAATTGTAATGTCGAAATTTTGATTTTAAATCAGCTTTTCGTCTGTAAACGAATATCTATAAGTGTTTATTTGTGATTTCTTCCCTTCGGGGAGCGCTGGGGATTTAACTTTCCCTTGTCACAATTTGCATGGTTTCCCGGCTCACCTGTTTTAGAATCACTGTTTTGTTTTCTTCCACGGTTTGAGCCGCCTTTTCATCAAAATGGCGAATGGTGTACAAGGTTACATCTTCTGTATGTTCGACCTTAAATTTCTTGGATAGAATAGCATTCAAATCCTTGAAGTTGTCAAATTTATCTTCAACACAAACCGAAAAACTAATGGCCGAATTTTGGATTAAGTTTACTTTCAGTTTAAATTGATGGAACAATGCAAAAATTTCGCTGATATTTTCTTCCATAATAAAAGAAAAATCTATCGAGGAAAGAGAAATCAACAATTGGTTTCTTTTGACAATAAAGCAAGGTAAATAAGGTTCCAAGTCAGCGCCTTTGGCAACACTTGTTCCCGATAGCATCGGATTTATAAACGACTTTACATATAAGGGAATTTCTTTTTTTTGCAAAGGTTGCAAAGTTTTTGGGTGTATAACGGTTGCTCCGTAAAAAGCCAATTCTATGGCTTCGCGATAGGAAATTTGGTTCAACAAACTGGCGTTTTCAAAATAACGAGGATCGGCATTCATCACTCCAGGCACATCTTTCCAAATGGTTACGCTTTCGGCATTCAAGCAGTAGGCAAAAATAGCCGCAGTATAATCCGAACCTTCACGACCTAAGGTTGTGGTGAAATTGTTTTCATCTGAACCCAAGAATCCTTGGGTGATGTTCAATATTTTACGTTTTACGTTTTTGGCAATATTTTTTTGGGTCAATTCCCAATCTACTTCGGCATCTCTGTAATTCGAATCGGTTTTAACGAAGTTGCGCACATCTAGCCATTGTGTTTTGATGCCCATAAAGCTCATGAAATGACTCAAAATTGTAGTCGAAATCAATTCGCCATAACTCACTATTTGATCGTATACAAAATTGTAATTTGGTGATTTATTATGCGCCAAAAAATATTCCAAATCTGAAAACTGCGTGTTTACCGCGGTAAACACTTCATTTTTGTCATCCTCGAACAAGTCTAACAAGACTTGGTTGTGGTATTTTTTCACTTCCTGAACGGAGGATTGTAATGCTGGCGATTTTTCGAAATAGTTTTTTATTACTAACTCAAGAGCATTTGTGGTCTTTCCCATGGCAGATACCACCAACAATATGTCTTCGTAACCCACTTTTTGTAAAACGTCATATACGTTTTTAATTCCTTCGGCATCTTTCACGGAAGCGCCACCAAATTTGAATACTCTCATGTTATTTTAGATTTTAGATTTCAGATTTCAGATTTTAAGTTTGAAACAAAAACCGAATATTTTATGCTTAATTTTAGATTTAAAATCTAAATAGTTATGTTTCTTCTAACTCTCCTTCGAAGAAGATTTTTATTTCAATTTATTTTCGACGAAATAGTTGATTGCGGGTTCGTCCATTTGTGCCACTCTCCAATCGTCTAATACTCTTGCGCCCGATTTTTCATAAAATGCTATCGCAGGGGTATTCCAATCAAGGACATTCCATTCGATTCTTCGAACTTTATCTTTTTGGCCTTGCTTTATGATTTCAGAATAAAGTGCATAACCCAATCCGGTGCCGCGCATTTTATCCTTCACCACTAGATCTTCTAAGTGAATTGTTTTTCCTTTCCAGGTAGAATAGCGATAATAATACAAGGCGATTCCCACGATTTGCTTGCCCTGTTCAACATTAACTGAGTCTGATTCCACTTCGGCTACAAAAACATGAAATAAAGGTGTTTTACCAAAACCATCACGAATCAAATCTTCTGCCGTTACCACTACGGCATCCGGTTCTTTTTCGAAATCGGCTAACTCCTGAATAAGTTCCAAGACGGCTTTCATGTCTTCGGGATTCCCTTTCCGTATAATCATCATTTTGTTTTTAATATTTTTACCGTTCAAAATTTCTATTTAAAACAAAAAAATATCTCTTTAAAGTGCAAATATACAATACTGCCAAACTAAATAAATTGTATTCAAATTGTTTTCACAAAAAACCCGATATTTGTGACTTCAAAACAACTACAACGATTTCGAAATGGAAGAACACAACAAAACATTAGGTGAATTTATCATCGAAAACCAAACCGCTTTTCAATATTCGTCAGGTGAATTATCACGAATCATTAACTCCATACGATTAGCTGCCAAAGTAGTCAACTACAAAGTGAATAAAGCGGGATTAGTCGATATTATTGGGGCTGCTGGGGAACAAAACATTCAAGGTGAAGATCAGCAAAAACTAGATGTTTATGCTAATGAAATTTTCATTCAAACCCTAATCAACCGTGAAATTGTATGCGGGATTGCTTCCGAAGAAAATGATGATTATATCACCGTGCAAGGTTCTGATAATTGCCATAACAATAAATACGTGGTTTTAATGGATCCTCTAGATGGTTCTTCTAATATAGATGTGAATGTTTCGGTGGGAACGATTTTTTCTGTTTACAGAAGGATAACACCCATTGGCACTCCAGTTACTCTTGAAGATTTTTTGCAACCCGGAATCAATCAAGTTGCGGCAGGATATGTGATTTATGGCACATCGACCATGCTAGTTTACACTACAGGACATGGTGTGAACGGGTTTACCTTAAACCCTGCAATTGGGACATTTTATCTGTCGCATCCCAATATGAAATTCCCTTTAGACGGAAATATTTATTCCATAAACGAAGGAAATTATGTTCATTTTCCACAAGGGGTGAAAGATTATATTAAATATTGTCAATTTGAAGAAGAAGACAGACCTTATACTTCACGTTATATAGGAAGTTTGGTTTCGGATATTCACCGTAATATGATCAAAGGGGGGATTTATCTTTATCCAACAAGCACAAAATCTCCAAAAGGGAAATTGCGACTGCTTTATGAATGCAATCCAATGGCTTTTATTGTAGAACAAGCCGGAGGGAAAGCTTCGGATGGATTTGCTCGAATCATGGAAATTTTACCTACTGAATTACACGAAAGAGTTCCTTTCTTTTGTGGCAGTCATAATATGGTCGAAAAAGCGGAAGATTTTATGCGATTGGCTAAACTGAGTAAATACTAGAACTAAAAAGAGCTTCCATTGGAAGCTCTTTTTATTATTTATTCATGTGCTCCATTTCGTAAATAAAAGTGTCAATATCTACTTTTTTATCTACTAATGAAAGTGCTTTGTCAACAATATAATTAACGTTTTCCGGAGTAAAACCGAGAGCCAATCCTAACCTTCTCAACAAAGAATCTTGCTGGTCCCCTAAATGGTGGTCTATATGAACCATTCTGGCCAAATCGTACAAGCGCTCTACTCTTTCGGTGCGCAAATAGGGTGGATTGATGGGATATTTTAATGGATTTTCCAAAATTTCTTCATATTCCATTTCTGAGATATCAAGATTTCGTGCCAGTCTGTCCAAAAAGGATTTTTCTTCAGGGGCAACCTTTCCGTCAGCAACTGCCACCCGAACAATTGCAGAAAAATGCCCTTTATTTCTTTGTTTGAATTCGCTATCGAATAAATCTGAAATTGACATGGTTTTAAGTTTTAAATAGTCATATAAAGATACTATTAAATTCAATTTTAATGAAATATAATCTTACTTTTTTTGATTTATTTTAATAAAATTAATGACACAAAAAGTGTATTTATTAGTATCATTTCTGCCTGTTTTCAAAATAAATTGTAAGTTTGAACTCCCCTAATCTTTAAAACGATTCGCCATGTCAGAATTTTGGATTTATTTCGAAAAAGGGTTGCGGCATATTCTCAACTTATTTGCTTGCATCCACATCTTGTTTCTAATTGCATTAACAGCTCCATATGCATTCAAAGATTGGAAAAGATTACTGCTTTTGATTTCCATTTTCACCGTTGGTCATACCATGGCTTTACTGCTTTCCGTTTATGGGGTGATTATCGTAAAAGGCAATTTGTTGGAATTTTTAATTCCGACAACCATTCTTTTGGTGGCTTTTTTCAATATTTTTAATGCTGGAAAATCGTCGAAACTCGCAAGTGTTAACCTGGTTGGCTTTATCACTTTATTTTTTGGAATCCTACACGGACTCGGTTTTTCTGGTTATTTCAAATCAATTCTTGGAGGCTCCCCAAAATCTAAAGTACTGCCAATTTTAGAGTTTGCATTGGGAATTGTGTCTTCTCAAGTAATTGTAGTCTTTGTTATATTACTACTTTCGTATAGTGTTCAAACAATCTTCCGATTTTCAAAACGAGATTGGATTTTAGTGATGTCGTCTTTTGTAATTGGCGTAGTTTTGCCAATGATTATAGAAAACGAAATTTGGAGTAGATAAAAATAAAATGGAAAAGAAAAAATTAAATAAATACGACAAGGCTTATCTTCGAATTGCCAAAGAATGGAGTCTTTTGTCTTACTGCAAACGCAAACAAGTGGGAGCCATAATCGTTCGGGATAGAATGATTATCTCCGATGGATACAATGGAACGCCCTCCGGTTTTGAAAATTGTTGTGAAGACAATGAAGGTTTTACTAATTGGTATGTGCTCCACGCCGAAGCAAACGCAATTCTAAAAGTGGCACGATCGACACAAACCTGTGAAGGCGCTACGCTATACATAACCCTTTCGCCATGCAAGGAATGCAGTAAATTGATACATCAATCCGGAATAAAAAGAGTGGTTTATCAAACAGGGTATAAGGATACTTCTGGCGTGGATTTTCTTGTAAAAGCAGGTGTCGTCGTTGAACAGATTGAAGTTTTAGAATAGATGAAAATGGATTCCAAGTATTATCCTATACTTATTTTTGGTGCTCTTGCCCTTGGCGTGGTTCTTGGAGGAGAATTGAATTACACGAATCAACCCCATTTTTTAGCCAGAAAAAACGCCAAAAACAAATTGGATAAACTCATCGATTTTATCGATAACGAATATGTAGATGAGGTAAACTCTGATTCTATCGTAAATCTTACCCTTGACAAGATCTTGGCGCAACTTGACCCGCATTCGGTTTATGTTCCGTCAAGTGAGCAGGCTGAAGTTGCCGAAAGCATGAAAGGTGATTTTGTGGGAATAGGGGTTAATTTTTATATGTATAAAGATTCCGTGGCAATAATAAAAACAGTCGAAAACGGTCCTTCAGAACGCGCGGGATTACAAGCGGGTGACCGAATTCTGTATGCCGACAAAACAAAGTTATTTGGACGTAAATTACCAAATGACAGTTTGTTTGCAAAACTAAAGGGTAAAGAAGGCTCTATAATTGAAGTCACGGTTTACAGAAAATCAGAACGCAAGAAAATTAAATTCAAAATAAAGCGGGGTGTTATTCCCTTAAAAACGGTAGACGTTGCACAGCTCTTGGACGCAACTACCGGCTACATAAAAATAAATCGATTTGCCGAAACCACTTATGACGAGTTCAAAACTGGATTGGACGAATTGAAGCAAAAAGGCGCAAACTCCTTGGTTATCGATCTTCGGGACAACGGTGGCGGTTATATGGAACAAGCAATTGCCGTTGCAGACGAATTGTTGAAAGACAAGCAACTCATTGTTTTTACAAAAAACAAAAAAGGAACCATAGAAAAAACTTTTGCCACTAAAAGCGGAAGTTTCGAAAGCGGAAAATTAGTTGTATTAATCAATGAAAATAGTGCCTCGGCAAGCGAGATTCTCGCAGGAGCTATCCAAGATAACGACAGGGGAATTATAATTGGCCGTCGTTCTTTTGGGAAAGGACTGGTGCAGCGCGAAATGGATTTTGATGATGGATCTGCCGTGCGATTGACTGTTGCCAGATATTATACACCGACGGGACGCTCGATACAAAAGCCCTATTTAAAAGGGAATGAGGCTTATTTTAAAGAATCGGAATCGCGCTTTCAAAATGGGGAATTGTATCACAAAGACAGTATAAAAACTCCAAAAACCCCAAAATTTAAAACACCAAAAGGCAAAATTTTATACGGTGGAGGCGGAATTGTCCCTGATGTTTTTGTTCCGCTCGAAATGGAACAAGGTGACGAAAACACGACTTATTTATTGCAATCCGGTATTTTGGGCCAATTTGTATTTGAGCAATTGGACCGTGAACGAAACGTTTTTAAAGGAATATCGTTTGAAAAATGCATGTCTAAAATAGATAAAACTGATTTGTATTTCAATTCGTTCCAAAAATATCTTTTCAAGAATGGATTGGATTTGGAACTTCACAAAAACAAGTCATTGATAAAAAGGCATATAGCAGCAGAATTTGCCCGGCAGTTATTTGATGAAGGCAAATATTATGAGATTGTATTGAAAGACGATAGGATGATTAAGAAGGTTTTGTCTAGGCATTCGATACCGTAATTAAATAGGGTCTTCCTAATTCGATTGGCAGATATGCTACTTTCTGATGCTATCGTGAGCGTGTGTTTGAATACCACCATTCCATAAAGTAAGAATGTCGGTTGCCACGGCGGCACCGCTTCCTGCAGCAATTGCTAGTTGACTTCTCCAGCCTGCCAAATTTCCAGTTACATAAATGCCATCTGAAACTAAATGATCATTGTTTTTTAACTGTATTCTTTGCTTTTCGGGAAGTGATTTTTTGTGAGGTTCTACGAAATTCATTAATCCTTCAATCGCAAAGGTATTGGCAGAGCCAATTCCCACAATAATAATTTTGGATTTATACTTGTTTTTATTTGTGATGACAATAAATTCTGGGAATTCGCCACTGATTTCTAGAACTTTCTCATCGGGAATTTGAGTGATGTGAGGATAGGTATGGGATAGTTGTTGGGTGCTTTCCGATAACAAATCAGTCCCTAATGTACTGGAAGCAATTCCGTAGGCATTATTGATGATGGCTTCTTGAAGTGAAGATGTTTTTTGATGTGCAATGATTCCTATTTTTTTATCAATCACAAAAGGTTTATTCTTTGCAGAACCTAAAACAAGGGCGCATGACATTCCGGAAACGCCGCCGCCAATTAGTAAAACATCAAACACCATTAAAATTTATCATTCATTTTATCTTCAATTTTCTTTGACATTTTAAAAATTAAAAGAATCAAAACGGCACAAAGTGAAGCAGCAATTCCAATGAAAGCGACCATGCTCTTTCCTTCAAGAGGGTGTTTGAAATCAAGTAGGCTAATATTAAAAAGAATTAACCCTAATGCCAAAGACACCAAAACATTAGTAAAGATTTTCATATTATAGTTTTTTAAAATAAAAAAAAGAAAGATTTCAGGACAACTTTTACTTTCAAATATTCCTTTCTAAAAAAGAAAGATTGTTCTTATATAAACTTTGTGGGGTAAATTTATAAAAATTTATTTTACACGAACAAACCTTTAACATTAGCGGCGAATAATTTAACAGCAATGGCCAAAAGTACCACGCCGAAAGTCTTGCGAATAACCCCCAATCCATTCTCGCCCAATATTTTTTCTATTTTGGCCGATAGTTTCAGAACGACATAAACCAAAATAATATTTAAAATTATAGCAGCAATGATATTTATGGTTTGGAATTCTGCTTTTAGGGATAATAGCGTTGTCATTGTTCCGGCTCCCGCGATTAAAGGAAAGGCAAGAGGGACCACTGATGCGGAACCTATGGCTTCGTCACGGTACAAACGGATGCCTAAGATCATTTCCAAAGCCAAAAAGAACAATACAAATGAACCTGCCACCGCGAATGAATGGACATCAATTCCTATAAGATTTAAGAATTCCTCCCCTATAAAAAGAAAGACAATCATAATAATACCAGCCACTAACGAAGCTTTTTCGGATTCGATATGACCATGTTTTGCCCTCAAATCTACCACGACAGGAATCGTTCCGACAATATCAATTACGGCAAAAAGAACCATACCCACGGTGACTATCTCTTTAAAATTGATTTCCATAATTTGGTTTCGTTTAGGGAGCAAAAGTATTCAATTTTACAGTTTAAAAATTAAATTAATAATATTTTTAAGTATAATAAATTGATTAAACCATTGATAGTGATTGTTTTGTTTTTTTAATCCAATGAAAAAACAGAATTTATCCATTGTTTAAAAGGTTCAAGATATTCAAAATTTAACATTCGAAATTCAGATTTGCAAAGTATCTTTGCAAAATGTTTCAACTTGGAAAAACCATTGTCTCCGAAGATATTCTCGAAAAAGAATTTGTTTGTAATTTATCAGCTTGCAAAGGCGCATGTTGTGTCGATGGCGATGCTGGTGCACCATTGAGTGAAGCTGAAACCAAAATTTTGGAAGATATTTATCCAAAAGTAAAACCATTTCTTCGCAAAGAAGGTATTGCTGCCATTGAATTGCAAGGAACATGGACCAAAGGCACCGATGGAGATCTTGAAACACCGTTAATTAACAATAAAGATTGCGCTTACGTCATCTTTGACGGAAAAACTGCACTCTGCGGCATCGAACAAGCCTACAATCAAGGAGAAGTCGATTGGAAAAAACCGGTTTCCTGCCATTTGTATCCCATTCGTGTTAAAGATTTTACTGAATTTGCTGCTGTTAATTATGACAAGTGGGAAATTTGTGATGATGCTTGTTCTTTGGGCAAGGAACTCGAAGTGCCAGTATATAAATTTGTCAAAGAAGCACTCATTCGAAGATTTGGCGAAGATTGGTATTTAGAACTTGAAAAAGTGTACCAAGACTTGAAAAAATAATTTTTTTTAAATTATATTTTAATCATCCCCGATTTTTTTAAACTCCATATTTTACAGTACCTTGCGACATGTTGTTGTTTTTAAATCACTGACATATAATAATTTAATATTTATATGTGTGCTATTTTAATTTCTTACATTTGTTAAAAACTATGCCCGATTGTGAATAAGTTTGACTTTTTAAAACCGTAAGAAATCACAATCTTTGTAGTCGTCGAAAACATAATATTTCGTTAAAATCTCAAAAAAACAAAAAATAGCAATGTCACAAGTTGAACCAATCCTACAAGAAAATAAGAGTCGTTTCGTAATTTTCCCTATCAAACACCAAGATATTTGGGAGTTTTACAAAAAAATGGAAGCTAGTTTCTGGACAGCTGAGGAAATAGATTTATCCCAGGATTTGAACGATTGGAACAACAAATTAAGTGATGACGAAAGGTATTTTGTAAAACATATCCTTGCTTTTTTTGCTGCTTCTGACGGAATAGTAAACGAGAATCTTGCTGAAAATTTTGTGAATGAAGTTCAATATGCTGAAGCAAAATTCTTCTATGGTTTCCAGATTATGATGGAAAACATCCACAGCGAAACCTATTCGCTTTTGATTGACACTTATGTAAAGGATGAAGTAGAAAAAACGCAATTATTTACTGCAATAGATGTTTTTCCTGCCATCAAGAAAAAAGCGGAGTGGGCTTTAAAATGGATAGAATCAGATTCTTTTGCCGAAAGATTAATCGCTTTTGCAGCCGTGGAGGGAATTTTCTTTTCGGGTAGTTTTTGCTCTATTTTTTGGTTGAAAAAACGCGGATTGATGCCTGGCTTGACATTCTCCAATGAATTGATTTCTCGTGATGAAGGCGTTCACTGTGATTTCGCGGTGCATTTACACAATCACCATTTGAAACATAAAGTATCAAAAGCACGTATTAGGGAAATTATTGTCGATGCGTTGAACATCGAAAGAGAATTCATCACCGAGTCGATTCCGGTGAGTTTGATTGGAATGAATGCCGTTTTGATGACGCAATACCTAGAGTTTGTAACCGACAGATTGTTGGTTGAATTAGGTTGCAAAAGAGAATACAATACAGCAAACCCTTTTGATTTTATGGATATGATTTCGCTTCAAGGAAAAACAAATTTCTTCGAAAAGAAAGTTGCCGAATATCAAAAAGCAGGTGTAATGAACACTGATTCAGATGCCCAAAAAATTAGCTTCGACGCCGATTTTTAATATTTTTTGCCGTGAAGGCATCAAGTCACGAAGAAAATTATAAAAGAAGAGACTAAAATCTTACTATAAATACCAACCCAAAAAGAACTTTGTGCATTTGTGTCTTCGTAGCAAATAGCACAAATTAATACCCGGGATTAGTTTCCCAAATACAGTAATACAAATTCACCAAAATAGGAAAGGGATTTTCTATTTTAAAAAACAGACAAGATTATGTACGTAGTAAAAAGAGACGGCCACAAGGAGCCAGTAATGTTTGACAAAATCACGGATAGGATTAAAAAACTATGTTATGGTTTAAATGATTTAGTGGATGCCGTGAAAGTGGCGATGCGAGTGATAGAAGGACTTTACGATGGAGTTTCAACGTCAGAATTAGATAATCTTGCTGCCGAAACCGCAGCTTCAATGACCATTGCGCATCCAGATTATGCACAATTGGCCGCCAGAATTGCCATTTCGAATTTGCATTCCAATACCAAAAAATCATTCTCGGAAACAATGAACGAAATGTATCATTATGTCAATCCGAGAAATGGACAGGAAGCACCCTTATTGTCTGAAGAGGTACATAAAGTAATTATGGAAAACGCCGAATTTTTGGATTCGCACATCATATACAACAGAGATTTTAATTACGATTATTTTGGATTCAAAACTTTGGAACGCTCGTATTTGCTTAAAATAAATGGGAAAATAGTCGAACGGCCACAGCATATGTTGATGCGTGTTTCGGTTGGAATTCACTTAGGGGATTTGAAATCGGTTATAGAAACGTATGACCTGATGTCAAAAAAATTCTTTACCCACGCTACTCCTACTTTATTTAATGCAGGAACTCCCAAACCCCAAATGTCCTCTTGTTTTCTGTTAGCAATGAAAGACGACAGTATCGACGGTATATATGACACGTTAAAAAACACTGCAAAAATATCGCAATCTGCCGGTGGTGTTGGACTTTCTATTCACAATGTTCGTGCAACGGGATCATATATTCGTGGAACCAATGGGACTTCGAACGGAATTGTACCGATGTTGAGAGTTTTTAATGATACCGCTCGTTATGTGGACCAAGGCGGTGGAAAACGTAAAGGTAGTTTTGCAATTTACATCGAAACTTGGCACGCCGATATTTTCGAATTCTTGGATTTGAAAAAGAATACCGGAAAAGAAGAAATGCGCGCTAGAGATTTATTCTTTGCGATGTGGACTTCTGATTTGTTTATGAAAAGAGTACAGGAAGATGGTTCTTGGACGCTAATGTGTCCGAACGAATGTCCAGGTTTGTATGACGTTCACGGAGAGGAATTCGAAAAAATGTACACAGATTACGAAAAAGCGGGCAAAGGTAGAAAAACCATCAAAGCTCACGAATTATGGGAGAAAATCCTAGAATCGCAAATCGAAACCGGAACACCTTATATGTTGTATAAAGATGCAGCAAACCGAAAATCAAACCAAAAAAATCTAGGAACCATTCGCTCTTCGAATTTGTGTACCGAGATTATGGAATACACCTCAAGTGACGAAATTGCGGTTTGTAATTTGGCTTCCATTTCGTTGCCCATGTTTGTGGAGAACAAACAATTCAACCACGAATTGCTATTTACCGTTACCAAACGTGTGACTAGAAACTTGAATAAGGTGATCGACAGAAATTACTATCCTGTAAAAGAAGCCGAAAATTCGAATATGCGTCACCGTCCAATTGGCCTAGGAGTGCAAGGTCTTGCCGATGCTTTCATTATGCTGCGTTTGCCTTTCACCGGTGATGAAGCCAAAAAATTAAACCAGGAAATTTTTGAAACCTTATACTTTGCAGCCGTAACCGCTTCAATGGAATTAGCTAAAGAAGAAGGTCCGTATTCTACTTTCAAAGGGTCGCCAATTTCGCAAGGGGAATTCCAACACAACCTCTGGGGAATGAAAGACGAAGAGCTTTCAGGACGATGGGATTGGTCATCCTTGAGAAAAGAAGTGATGAAACACGGTGTGAGAAACTCACTTTTGGTTGCACCAATGCCAACCGCCTCGACCTCACAGATTTTAGGCAACAATGAAGCATTCGAACCGTATACTTCTAATATCTATACCAGACGTGTGCTTTCGGGAGAGTTTATTGTGGTAAACAAGCATTTGTTGAATGACTTGGTAGAACGTGGACTTTGGAACGAAACTTTGAAGCAAGAATTGATGCGAAACAACGGCTCTGTCCAAGACTTGGATATTCCACAAGACTTGAAGGAATTGTACAAAACGGTTTGGGAAATGTCAATGAAAGATATTATTGATATGTCACGTCATCGTGGTTATTTTGTTGACCAATCGCAATCGTTGAACTTGTTTATGCAAAACGCCAATTATTCTAAATTGACCTCCATGCACTTCTATGCATGGCAATCAGGATTAAAAACGGGAATGTACTATTTGAGAACTAAAGCTGCCGTTGATGCGATTAAATTCACATTAAATAATGATAAAAAGGCAGAGCCTCTAGAAGTTACTGAACAACCCGCTACTGAACAAGCGTTGCAGCCCATAGCCGTTTTAGACGAACCCGCAGAAATGTCTTTAGAAGAATACCGAGCCATGATCGAATTGGCAAAAAATGCTGGTCCTGAAGATTGCGAAATGTGTGGGTCTTAAAAAATCCCAAATTAATTATATAAACAGCCATCCTAATGATGGCTGTTTTTTTTGAGTTGTTTCAGGCTTTCTATTTCAATCTTTTGCTTTTTTAAAGAAAAACAAATGGATTTTCACTTTAATCGAACCTGTTTCCTGCCATTAAAAGTTCATTTTTAAAAAATAATTCACTATATTTGATGGACTTATCGCTATAAAAAACGTTTTTCATAGATATTAAAAATCTTCAAAATGAAAAATAATCAATTCACCGTTACAGATGATGTATTGGCAACACGAGGGCAACGTTTTTTTAATTGCATCCTCGATTTATTGATTGTCCATACTATTTTGGTTAGCATTGCTACAACGATTGTTATCATTGGGGATATCACAAATAATTACATCTTATCCGGCTGGATTGAATCGACAACAACTTTCCAAAGATTGCTTTTTTGGTTTGTGATTCTTTTTTCCTATTATTTTTTGACCGAAGCCTATTTCTCCAGAACTTTTGCCAAGTATTTTACCAAAACAATTGTAGTCACCAAAAACGGTTCAAGACCAAGTAAAAGAGCAATAAGCATTCGAACACTTGCCCGTTTTATTCCTCTGGAATGCCTTACTTTTTTAGGGACGAATGTCAGGGGATTGCACGATTTATTTTCGGATACTTATGTGGTGCGAAAACATGATTTCAACAAAAAAAAGGGTGCACTTTTGTTTCCTTGACAAAACCATAAAAATAGATTCAGCAGTCATTTTGAAGGCTGTTTTTGTTTAAAAAACTCATTTTTATTTACATTCACTATTAGTAGGTTCAAAATATATTTTTGATTTATCAGTTTTTATACGCAACCATTTCAAATTTTTGTATCCTAATTAATATATTAACTTTTTAACTTTAATTCATTATGAAAAAATTATTTTTTTACCTTAGTTTCTCTGTTTTTTTTATTTCAATTAGCTGTAATACAGAAGCTTCGGTTGTCGGCGCTAGCTCACTTGAAGGAGTTTGGAGTTTAAAAACAGCCTCTGGCGGCATTGCAGGAATTAATCACAAATACAATTCAGGTCATATCTTATTTGATTTTAATAAAACAAGTAAAACTTTGACTGTAAAAAAAGCAACATCAATTAACGATACTTATTCTCCAATTGGTATAGGAACATTTGACTTTTCTATTCAAGAAAATGGAACTAATTTTATTTTAGTTACAGATGACCAATCTGGAGGGGATTCCATAACAATTAATTGTTACTTAAGTTCTGACGGCACTACCCTTACTATTTCAGGTATTGGTGCGGATGCCATTAGTTATGAACTAATTAAAGAGTCTGAAAAAGTTACGGTAGCAGAGTTGGAGGCTAAAAAGCAAGAAATCATTGCTTATATTAATTCGTTTACTTGTTCAGAAAGTTTGGGTTGTAGTTTTATTGGCTTTGGTTCCAAAGCTTGTGGTGGTCCAAATGAGTATTTAGTTTTTGCAAACAATGTTGATTTATCCCATTTAAAGGGAATGGTAACGGTTTACAATGATTTAGAAAACTTATACAATGTTCAAAACAATGTTATTTCGAATTGCATGTATGTAATGCCACCAAACAAAGTGGGATGTGTCAATGAGGTTTGTACAATTATAAATTAATTAAAAGACACTTCTTAAAACCCCTTTTATTAGGATTGATTATTTGTAATAAAGACTTTAAAGTTAGGAAGCAAACTAGCTTTGAATTACATAGTTTATATGCTAAACTTTAAAAATCAGGAAAAAGTTGCATTTATAACTTGAATCCACCATTCAATTTTCTTCATAGAATGAAAAGCATAAATAATTTACTTTAAATAAAACCCATAGCTTTTGAGTATAGAACAACTCATAAACGGATGTAAGAAGAATGACAGGAAGGCTCAGGAACAATTATATAGAGAATATAGTTCTATGTTGTTCTCTGTTTGCCTAAAGTATTCTCGAAATCCTATCGAAGCCCAGGATAATTTGCAAGATGGGTTTTTGCTGGTTTTTGAAAAGATTCATCAATTTGCATTTAAGGGTTCTTTTGATGGTTGGATAAAAAGAGTGTTTGTTAATCATATCATTCAACAATATAGAAAAGAAACCTTTTTGGGTTTAGATGATGAAAATAGAATTGAAGATTTCGAGGACGATGTTGATCTCGATAAAACGGACGATATTTCGATGGAATATTTGATAAAAATCATTCAGGAACTTCCTGACAGGTATCGATTAGTGTTCAATTTGTATGTTATAGATGGATATTTACATCAAGAAATTGCAGAAATGTTAAATATAAATATCGGCACATCAAAGTCAAATTTGTTCAGGGCAAGAATGAGTTTGAAAGGAAAAATAGAAAGCGATTCGAACATAATTAAGTCTAGTATAAAATGAGTGAAAGAAAAAAAATAGACCAACTCTTTCAAGATAAGCTTAAAGATTTTGAGAAAATTCCTCCCGTTTTGGTTTGGGAAAATATTAAAATCAACTTGGAAGAAAAGAAAAAAAGACGTGCTATCCCTTTGTGGTGGAAACTTTCGGGTATTACTGCTTCCTTGGTATTAGGTTTTTGGATTTCAAACACCTTGTTTTATAAGAATACTAATAATGGAGTTGTTATTCAGGGAAAAACCAAATCTATAGGGAAATCAAACCTCAAAAACATCCCTTTTGAAAAACCAATCAAGAACCTTGATGCTATTGCAAATTCAGAATCCATAAATACGGAAGATAATTTATTAAACCAACCAAACATATCGAAAACAGCTAATAAAAAGGATACTAACGTAATTGTTTTATTGGATGAAAACAAAAAAAGCAAGAGTGATTTAAAAAATAAAAAATCGACCAAAAACATCAAAATAACAGCAATTAACCAAAATCAAAACGAAGTGCAAAGTTTTGCGGGATTCGCTTTAGCCAATAATGAAAATTATTCAAGAAAAGAAAACGCGCCATTAAACAAAGAAAAACCCAAAGAAAATAACAAATTTTTAAATCAAACTGATTCCAACAATCTGGTCGATGTTGAAAATAAGATTGTTAAATTAAATGCTGAAAAAGAGGTTTCTAAAAATCAAATGAAAATAGATTTGCTAGATAATTCCAAACAGTCAAAATTGGTTTTAGAAGAAAATAATAAAACGGAATCAACAAAAACCACTAAAGTTGAGTCTAATGAGTTTGAAGAATTGTTGAAAGAAAAAGAAAAGAAAACTATCAAGAAACAAAGGCTAAGTCGATGGCAAATCAACGCCAATATTGCCCCCGTATATTTAAATTCTTTGACTAATGGATCATCACTAGACCAGTATTTAGAATCCAACAAGAAAGAATATAACACAAGCCAAAGTATTGGTTTGGGGGTGAATTATAGTTTGAGTAAAAAATTAATATTGAGATCGGGTATAAATTCCGTTTCAATGAATTATAATACTAATGATGTTCCACTAAATTCAACGTTAGGTGGAGGAACGACACTTCTTTTGCAAGGTTCTTCAATTGAATTGGGAGTTTCAAGTTTATCTACAAATACGTCTAATGTGAATGAAAGTGGAATCTTAAATCAAAAAATGGGGTATATTGAGTTGCCGCTAGAACTGTCGTACGTAGTTTTAAACAAAAGATTTGGTATTGAATTTATTGGAGGAATGAGTACTTTGTTTTTAAATCAGAATGATATTTCTTTGCAATTGTTAAATGATAAAATTAACGTGGGCAAGGCCAATAATTTGAATGATGTTCATTTTAGCGGCAATGTTGGTATAGGATTAAAATACGGCATTTTGAAACATCTTGAATTTAGAGTTGAACCCGTTATTAAATACCAATTTAATACTTTTAGTTCTCGTGGAGCTAATTTCAAGCCCTATTTATTTGGATTATATTCCGGCATTGGTTATTCTTTTTAATTGTGGTTCTAAATATTTCCATTTGCAAACACCACACAAGAATGAGCTAGTTATGGGCAAGTTTAACGCATTACGTTGGTCAAGATAGACAAACAATTTAAAAACAATTTAAAATGAAGAAAATCAAACTTTTATTTATTATTGCCACAATTGCATTTACAACGAATATAAATGCTCAAACATACTCTTATGATTTTATAAGTGGTTATGACGGGTGGACTGGCGATTTTGCGGACTATCCTCTTCTTGCGGATTCTAATTCATATCAACTTGAATATACAAGGACAACTTTACCTGCCCCTCTTAACACAAGCAAATACGCATTAAAGATAGCAGGCACTAACCGTAGTGATGATTTGTTTATGTTTATAAAACGTAAAATAACGGGACTAATTCCCAACACAACTTATCAGCTTCAATTTCAAGTCGATTTTGCTTCAAATGTCCCAACCAATGCTGTTGGAGTTGGTGGTGCTCCAGGAGAAGGAGTAACAATGAAAGCCGGAGCTACAAGAACCGAACCTAATAAAATAATCATTGGATCAGACTACAGAATGAATATCGACAAGGGAAACCAATCAGTCCCTGGAGTTGATATGGGTACAATTGGACACATTGGTGTTTCTGACACAACTACAGAATTCACTCTAATAAACAGAAACAACACTGCTAATTTGTTTACTATTACAACTGACGCAAATGGCGAAGTATGGGTGTGTATTGCAACAGATTCTGGGTTTGAAGGAAGAACAACGCTTTACTATAATCAGATTACTCTAACATTTACAAATACTTTGGGATTAGATGATTTTATTCTGACAAAAGGAATGATAGTATATCCTAATCCTGCAAGTGATATCATTACTGTAAAAATAAATCCTCTTTTATTAGGACAAAATTACAAAATTACTGACCAGTTAGGAAGACTCATATTGACAGATAAATTGCAATCAGAAATCACAAGTGTTAACATAAATGAGCTTCCATTTGGAATTTATTTTTTTACAATAGGAGAAAATAAAATGCAGACATTTAAAGTTATGAAGAATTAAAACCAGCCCATAACAGCAGTTTGGCAAAATGGCGGGTTCATTGCTAAATTGAACCTTCGGATTTCTAATAAAAATTATTGCTTAATTGGAAATAAGTGCTTATAAATCAGCCGATTCGCTAATCTGCAAAACGAAATATGCTTTTTTTAAAATTATTGTTTAAAACAAGACTGTCAATTTTGAAGGTCTTGTTTTTTATAACAACTCCTTTTTATTATATTCGCTTAATCTAAAAACACACCATGAATTGGGAACAACTATTATCTTTAAAACGTCAAGGAGACACAAGTAAAAGATTAAGAATAGAGCAAGACGATACCCGTTTGGGATTTGAGGTTGATTATGACCGAATCATATTTTCGTCGGCATTCAGGAGTTTGCAAGATAAAACGCAGGTGATTCCACTATCCAAAACTGATTTTGTGCATACCAGATTAACACATAGTTTAGAAGTTTCGGTTGTTGGTCGTTCCATAGGAAGATTAGTTGGCAAAAAAATCATCGGAAAATATCCGCACCTGAAAGAAGTTCACGGTTTTCAGCCTAATGATTTTGGTGCGATTGTAGCCGCGGCTTCCTTGGCACACGACATTGGAAATCCGCCTTTTGGACATTCTGGAGAAAAAGCTATTGGCGAATATTTTTCCATTGGAAAAGGCCAACAATACAAAGACCAACTTTCGGCCAAAGAGTGGCAGGATTTAATCGATTTTGAAGGGAACGCCAACGGATTTTCGGTGCTTACGGCAAGTCGTCCAGGAATTGAAGGAGGATTGCGAATTTCGTATGCCACTCTAGGGGCTTATATGAAATACCCAAAAGAAAGTTTACCCAAAAAACCAACTCAAAATATCGCCGACAAGAAATACGGTTTTTTTCAATCGGATGCGGCATTCTTTGAAGAGGTAGCTTCGGAATTGGGGATGATTCCAAACAAAGACGGAAATGATATCGGATTCGAAAGACATCCTTTGGCTTATTTAGTCGAGGCTGCCGATGATATTTGTTATACGATTATCGACTTCGAAGATGGCATCAATTTAGGATTAGTTTCGGAAGATTTTGCCTTGGAATATTTGATAAAATTGGTAAAAGACAGTATCGATTCGACAAAATACAATACTTTAACCACTAAAGAAGATCGAATCAGTTACTTGAGAGCTCTGGCAATTGGCAGTTTAATAAATGATGCTGTTAAAGTTTTTATTGAGAATGAAGAACTAATTTTAGAGGGAAAATACCCGTATGCTTTGACGGATAGAAGTAAATATAAAGTCCAAATGGACGACATCATTAAGTTGAGCGTTAAAAAAATCTATCAAAGTCGGGAAGTGGTCGAGAAAGAAATTGTGGGTTACCAAATTATTCAAACTTTATTGGATAAATTCATTACCGCATTCAATAATAAATTTGATGGGACTTCGTCGAATTACGACAAATTAATATTGAAGATGCTACCCGAAAAATTTTTGGAGGAAAAAGAGGATTTGTACAAAAGGCTATTGCATATTTGCCATTACGTTTCCCTTTTGACCGATGGAAATGCCCTGGAATTGTTCGAAACCATCAATGGCCGGAAAACGAATTAAATTTGTAAGTCCGGCAAGAATTCATCTCAATAGCTTGAAAAAATAGTGACCAAACTGTCGACGTCAATTTTGCAATAGCGTTGTAGTTCTTCAACAGTTCCATGTTCGATAAATTCATCTGGAATTCCAAGCGTTTCCAATATTTTGGCGTAGTTATTTTGTGCTGAAAACTCAAGAATAGCGCTGCCAAAACCCCCTTTAATGACACCGTCTTCAACGGTAATTATAGCCTCAAACGAATTGAAAATAGAATGCAGTAATTTCTCATCCAAGGGTTTTACAAAGGCAAAATCATAATGGGCGATAGTTTCCGGATGATTTATTTTGGTTAATGCCAAAGCCACGTTAATTCCTATTGTTCCATTGGATAAAATCGCCACTTTTGAGCCTTTTTTAAGACAATTCGCTTCGCCAATTTCGATTTTTTCGAACGGTTGTTGCCAATCTGCAATTTGACCGCGACCTCTCGGGTACCGAATGGCAATAGGATGGTTTAATCCCAATTGCGCAGTATATAGAATGTTTCGCAACGCAATTTCGTTCAACGGAGCATAAATTATCATATTGGGAATGCAGCGCAAATAAGCCAAATCGAAAACACCGTGATGTGTCGCGCCGTCTTCACCAACCAAACCTGCCCTGTCCAAACAAAAAATCACGGGTAAATCTTGCAAGGCCACGTCGTGAATGACTTGGTCATAGGCACGTTGTAAAAAAGTTGAATAAATATTGCAAAAAACCACCATGCCTTGGGTTGCCATTCCTGCTGAAAGAGTGACTGCGTGTTGCTCGGCAATACCAACGTCGAACGCACGTTTTGGGAAGGCATCCATCATAAATTTCAGTGAACTTCCCGAGGGCATTGCAGGTGTGATTCCAATAATTTTTTCATTGGCTTTGGCTAAATCCAAAAGCGTTAAACCAAAAACATCTTGGTATTTTGGGGGTAGATTCCATTCTGATTTCAGAGGAATTTCTCCAGTGATTTTATCAAATTTTCCTGGAGCGTGGTATTGTACCTGATTCTCTTCGGCTTGTTGTAAGCCTTTTCCCTTTGTGGTAATGATGTGAAGGAATTTAGGGCCTTTTATTTTTTGTAATCGTTTCAATTCTTTGATAACCGCAAAAATATCGTGTCCGTCAATAGGTCCTGAATAATCAAAGTTCAAAGACTTAATCATATTGTTCTTCTTCGGATTTTTTCCTTCTTTCACGGCAGTGAGATAGTTTTTCAAAGCGCCAACACTCGGATCAATCCCAATGGCGTTGTCGTTGAGGATTACTAATAAATTCGCATCCGTAACTCCAGCATGATTCAATCCCTCGAATGCCATTCCGGATGCGATGGAAGCATCGCCAATTACCGCAATATGATGTCTGTCGAAATCGCCTTTTAAATTGGATGCAATCGCCATTCCTAAAGCTGCCGAAATAGAAGTGGAGGAATGCCCTACGCCAAAAGCATCGTAAACACTTTCGCTTCTTTTAGGAAAACCGGAAATTCCGTTGAGTTGACGGTTAGTGTGAAAATTTTCCCTTCTTCCGGTCAATATTTTGTGTCCATACGCTTGATGACCGACATCCCAAATCAGTAAATCATTTGGAGTATCAAATATATAATGCAAAGCAATTGTGAGTTCAATAACGCCAAGGCTGGCGCCCAAATGTCCTTCTTTTACCGAAACAATATCAATAATAAAGTCCCGCAATTCCCGGGCAACTTGAGGAAGTTGGACTTCATCTAGTTGGCGTAAATCGGTCGGATTGTTGATGTTTGAAAGTAAATTCCCGGTCATAAAGCAAATGTACGAATTGAATTCTTATTTTTGTAATTATGGAAAACCCTTTCACCGACGAATATTTTATGAAGAAAGCCTTGCAAGAGGCAGAAATGGCTTTTGAAAAAGGCGAAATTCCCGTTGGTGCCATAATTGTCATCGACAATAAAGTCATTGCTAGAGGTCATAATCTCACCGAAATGCTTGTTGATGTTACCGCTCACGCCGAAATGCAAGCAATAACGGCTGCTGCGAATTTCCTTGGAGGAAAATATTTAACGGGATGCACTTTGTATGTTACGCTAGAACCTTGCCAAATGTGCGCCGGTGCTTTGTATTGGAGTCAGATTTCGAAAATTGTTTTTGGAGCAAGTGACGAAAATCGTGGTTTTACAACAATGGGAACCCAATTGCATCCAAAAACTACAGTTGTTCGTGGAGTTCTGTCGAATGAAGCTTCGGAATTGCTGAAGCGGTTTTTTGCAAAAAAGAGGAATTGATTAAAAAAACGAATGCCCTAGCCCAGATTGCTTCGCCAGTTCGCTTCGCTCGTGTGCAATGGAAATCCTTTTCTTTTTTTCTTTAAAAAAAGAAAAGATTGAAACGGATAGCTGGAAATAGCTCCTGATTGTTTAGAAAAATCTCGCAATGACGCACAAAAAAACCGCTAATCTTGCGAAAAGCGGTTTTTGATTTATTCTATAATAACACTCTTCTTTTTATCGTAGAAATGATACTCTAGATACGTATAAGCGTCACGCGGTATGATTTTCACCCATCTTTTATGTTCAAAAAACCATTTTGAACGTATTGATGGAAAACCTTTTGTAAGGTATGCGGCCACAAACGGATGTACGTTAAGCACAACACTCTCATGGGTTTTTAATATATTTTCTAGATCTAGCGCGATTTTGTCAATGATTTGAATTGGCGCTTCAATCTCGCCTTCAATATTGTTTGGATCTTCTTCTCTAGTTTTAATGTTGACTTCCGGTCTTACCCTTTGTCTGGTAATTTGGACTAATCCAAATTTACTCGGCGGTAAGATTTTGTGTTTGGCTTTATCATCGTCCATTTCTTCCCTGAGGAAGTCGAACAACACTTTGCGATTTTCTGGATTTCCCATATCGATAAAATCAATTACGATTATTCCGCCCATATCACGAAGACGTAATTGTCTTGCGATTTCAGCGGCAGCAATCATATTAACTTCCATGGCAGTATCTTCTTGGTTAGATGCTTTATTAGAACGGTTTCCGCTATTCACGTCTATAACATGCAACGCTTCGGTGTGTTCGATAATAAGATAAGCACCTTTACTCATGGAAACTGTTCTTCCAAAGGAGGTTTTGATTTGTCTCTCAATGTTGTATTTCTCAAAAATCGGAGTATCTTTTGATTGATAAAACTTAACAATCGATGTTTTTGAAGGCGCTATTTCTTGTAAATAGTCCTTGGTTTGGTTGTACAACTCTTCATCATCTATTTGGATGCAACTAAAGGAATCGTTGAAGACGTCTCTTAATATTGATGAAGCTCTATTGAGCTCGCCTAATACTTTTGACGGATGATGAGCGGTCGGTAATTTTTTACACATTGCAGTCCATCTCTCTAAGAGGTTCTGCAAATCTTTTTCTAATTCTACGGTACTTTTGCCTTCGGCTACTGTGCGAACAATAACGCCAAATCCTTTTGGCTTGATGGATTGTACCAATCGTTTCAAACGTTCTTTCTCTTTTTTGTCTTCTATTTTTTGAGAAATAGAAACACGGTCAGAAAACGGAACTAAAACAATAAATCTTCCGGCAAGTGATAGCTCAGCGCTAATTCTTGGTCCTTTTGTAGATATTGGTTCTTTAACGACTTGTACTAAGATAGATTGATTGGGATTGATAATCTCTGTTATCGAGCCATCTTTATCTATCTCTTTTTCAAACTGAAAGGTTTTTAGGGAGAAATCTTTTATTTTACCTGCGCTTACAAGTTTTATGAATTTCAGTTGGGAAGCAAGATTAGGACCTAAATCGTGATAATGTAAAAAGGCGTCTTTTTCATAGCCAACATTTACAAAAGCAGCATTCAATCCAGCGACTGGTTTTCTTATTTTGGCAATAAAAATATCGCCAACTTGGAAGTTGCTTGTTTCTTGTTCTTTGTGTAATTCAATTAGTTTTCCATCTTTTAATAAGGCAAAATCTACGGCTTCAGAACTTGATCTGATGATTAATTCTTTATTCACTCTGTAAATTTTTATCCGCACTTTCAGATTTCAGTTTTTAGATTTCAGATTTCAGATTTTTGTATTTACAAAAATCTTCCAACTTCCAACTTCCAACTTCCAACTTCAGCAAGGATGGATTAAACAATAATTTTAACAGGTATTGAACCCGGATGGAAGTCCAGATGGCAGTTGGCAGTTTTCAGGCAGCAGTTAAAACTGCAATCTGTAATCTGAATTCTGCATTCTTTTTTCCAAATTTCAATGAACGTTTAAAAACAAAAAAGTAGTTATAAACTACTTTTTCTTTTTGTTACGGTTAGCTCTCGCTCTTTTTTTACGTTTGTGCGTCGCTACCTTATGTCTTTTTCTTTTTTTACCACTTGGCATAGTTGGTGATTTTGTGATTAATAAATATTTTTATTTTGCTTCGTTATTTACCTTTACTCCTTCAACAAACACTTTTGCAGGTTTAAATGCAGGAATGTTGTGGGCAGGAATTTTAATTGTGGTGTTTTTAGAAATGTTTCTTCCAGTTTTTTCAGCTCTTGTTTTCACAATGAAGCTTCCAAATCCTCTTAAATAAACATTGTCACCGGTTTCCAATGAATTTTTTACTTCGGTCATAAATGTTTCCACTGTTGCTTGAACATCTCCTTTTTCAAGACCTAATTTTTCCGAGATTTTTGCTACGATATCTGCTTTAGTCATTTTCTTGTGTAATTTATAATGGTATACTAATTTTTTAAGATTGCAAATATAGGAATAAAAAAAACAATTATTCAAGCTAATTCATTAAAATTTAATGACATAAACTTTTACTTTTGCGGCACAAAATTAAAATCATGGACTTTACTAACTCATTAATGCAGTGGTATTTACAAAATAAGCGAGATTTGCCGTGGCGAAAAACGGTTAATCCTTACAAAATTTGGCTTTCCGAAATTATGCTTCAACAGACTCGAGTAGCACAAGGAACACCCTATTTTTTTTCTTTTATAAAGGCTTTTCCAACAGTTTTTGACTTGGCTGCAGCCAATGAAGAGAAAGTTTTGAAACTTTGGCAAGGTTTGGGCTATTATTCTCGTGCTCGTAATTTGCATAAAACAGCTCAATATGTGGCTAATGAATTATCGGGTGTTTTTCCGGATAACTACAATGACTTGATAAAATTAAAAGGGGTTGGCGAATATACAGCTGCTGCAATCGCTTCTTTTTCCTATAATGAAGCCGTTCCTGTTGTCGACGGAAATGTTTTCCGGGTTTTATCCCGCTATTTTGATGTGGAAGCGGATATTGCTGCGATTTCAACCAAAAAAGAGTTTACCGCTTTAGCTTTCGAATTGATGCCAAAAGACAATCCTGCTATTTTCAACCAAGCCATTATGGAGTTTGGAGCCTTGCAATGTGTTCCTAAAAGTCCGAATTGTGGGGTTTGTATTTTCAACACCAGTTGTGCCGCTATGCAAAAAAAGAAAGTAGATCAACTACCTTTCAAATCAAAAAAGCTAAAAGTCAGAAATCGCTTTTTTAATTATTTGGTAGTTTCGGATGATAACGAAAATACGATAATCCAAAAGCGAATTGCAAAAGGAATTTGGCACAATCTCTATGAATTCCCTCTTATTGAAACAGAAAGGGTGGAAGATTTTGATTGTATTGCAAACTTAATTCAATCTGATTTTTTCAAAGGAAATGAAATTGTAGGTATTTCAGAAAGCAACCCGGAAACAATTATTCATAAATTATCGCATCAACATTTGCATATCAAGTTTTGGAAAATAAAAGTTAATGGAACAATCAAAAATGCCATCAATTCGAAAACTGTGAAAACATTTCCTTTCCCCATTGTGATTCATAATTTTATTGAAAAGGATTTTTTGAGCTAACTCAAAATTCAGTATATTTGAATGTAGAAAATACAGAAAATGAATTCGACGTTAAATAAAGTAATGTTAATTGGCCATTTGGGCGACGATGTTAAGATGCACTATTTTAAAAGTGATTCTTGCATTGGAAAATTTCCTTTGGCAACAAATGAGACTTATATTAATAAGGAAACTGGCGAAAAAATAACTTCTACAGAGTGGCATAATATTGTTGTAAAGAATAAAGCGGCAGAATTGTGCGAAAAATATTTGTCAAAGGGAGATAAAGTTTACATTGAAGGTCGCATAAAATCGCGCCAATGGCAAGCTGATGATGGCTCAATTAAATACATTACAGAAATTCAAGCAATTGATTTTACTTTCCTTGCAACCAAAAAGGAAATTGATGGCGGTAAAGAGAATAAATCTGTCGAACCAACAAAAAATGCTAACTTTGACACACAAAACAATGGTTTTCCTGTAAATGATTTGCCATTTTGATTTTTTAATTAACCTCTTTTAATTTGGATCCGGAGCCCAGTTTGTTTATTCAATACATTTTAGATACTAATTTAGTATTTGGATTTGTAGCTATATTTACGTTGCTTTTTTGTTCTGCCTTAGTTTCTGGTGCCGAAGTCGCGTTATTTTCCTTGTCTCAAAAAGACATAGATGACACTTTGCAACATCATCCTTCGAAGGGAAAAATAATTTCGGAACTTTTAGAAAAACCAAAAAAATTACTTGCCACACTTCTTGTCGCCAACAATTTCATTAATATAGGTGTAGTGATTTTGTTTTCATACGTGGGTCACGATATCTTTTCGGGGATTACCTCACCGGTTTTAAAATTCATTATTGAAGTGATTTTAGTTACTTTTCTAATATTGCTGTTTGGAGAGGTTTTGCCAAAAGTGTACGCCAGCAGAAATAACATCAAGTTTGCCAAGTTGATCGCCTATCCGGTTGCTGGACTTGATAAATTGCTTTCCCCAATAAGTTTGCCAATGCGAAAACTTACTATTTACCTGCATAATAAATTAGGGAAACAGAAAACAAATTTTTCGGTAGATCAATTATCGCAGGCACTTGAACTTACGGATGTGGATGAAACTTCGACCGAAGAACAAAAAATATTGGAAGGAATCGTAACTTTTGGGAATACGGATACCAAGCAGGTTATGAATCCGAGAATGGATATTTTTGCATTGGAAATAGACGAATCTTTTAAAACCATTTATTCAAAAATAGTTGAAAAGGGGTACTCTAGAATTCCGGTTTATCGGGACAATATAGACCATATAGAAGGCGTTTTGTTTGTGAAAGATTTACTCCGGCATATTGACAAGGAAGAATTTGATTGGAAAACATTGATACGAGAGCCGTTTTTTGTTCCTGAAAATAAAAAAATTGACAATCTGCTCAAGGATTTTCAAAGTATGAAAAGCCATCTTGCCATTGTAGTGGATGAATATGGAGGGACTTCGGGATTGGTTTCCCTTGAAGACATTATTGAAGAAATTGTAGGTGATATTAGCGATGAATTCGATGGCAATAACGTGAATTATTCTAAAATTGACGATAAAAATTATCTTTTTGAAGGAAAAATAAACCTTAAGGATTTTTACAGGGTTACTGATGTTGATGAAGATTTGTTCGAAATAAAAAAAGGCGAAGCCGAAACATTAGCAGGATTTATTCTTGAAGTTTTAGGAAATTTCCCTAAAAAAGATCAGAAAATTGAATTCGAAAATTGCACGTTCAGCATTGAAGCCGTGGACAAAAAAAGGGTAAAACAAATAAAAGTTACCATTGAATAATCCTCCCCTAGCCCCTCCAAAGGAGGGGAATGTTCCTGGATTTTTAAATAAAATAAATTATAAATGCTGAAAAAACAAGTTGCGATAGCTATATTTTTAATGGGATTATTTACTTTCTTTAGTTGCAAGGACAGTGTTTTGCCTAAACCGTCAAGTTATTTGCGACTGGATTATCCCGAGGCAAGATATGTAAATTTTGAAAATCAATGCCCATTTACATTCGAGATGAATTCGGCAGCCATTATTAATGGCGAAAAGGATTGCGGATTTACCATTTCCTACCCAAAAATGAAAGCCACTATTTATTTGACCTATAAACCGGTGAATAATAATATAGCTAATTTACTGAAGGATGCACAAAAATTGACTTATGAGCATGTCATTAAAGCAGACGATATATTGGAACAGCCCTATTTGAATCCCACCAAAAAAGTATATGGCATGTTCTATCAAGTGGATGGCAATGCAGCTACCAATTCTCAGTTTTATGTTACCGATAGCATCAAACATTTTGTAACGGGTTCTGTTTATTTCTATGCCAAACCCAACTTTGATTCCATTATGCCGGCCGCCAGTTATGTTAGAAATGATATGCAGCGATTGATGGAAACTTTAAAATGGAAATAAAAAAAGCATCCAAAATGGATGCTTTTTTATAAAAACCAAATAGATTTTTTACGACTTCATATTCGAAACGATGTATGTTTTTCCATCACCGGTGGCTTGAACTATTTTAGTTAAACTTTCGGGAGTTTGTTTGGATTTGTCAAAGGATACGGTTGCCAGTTTTTTGTCAAAATCTACAGTTGCTGTTTGCACGCCTTCGAGTCCTGATAATTCTTCTTGTATTGTTTTGGCGCAACCTATGGCGCATGTCATTCCTTCTATCGTGAAACTCGCCTTTTGTAAATTGGCGGCTGCAATTTCTTTTTTTGCTTTTGGCGCACTAGTTTGTGTTGAGGAAGTGGTAGCGGTTCCGGTAGTTTTTTCTTTACATCCTGTAAGCAATAGGCTTGCGAACATAAATGTCAATATTGATTTTCCTAAATTCATTAGTGTTGGATTTAAATGGGTTAATTATTCGAGCCATCGAAGACAAAATTAATGAAAAAACCATCCGTAATCCATAAAATAATTACAATTTTGAGCCAAAATTTTGTTTATGAATTCGAAACAGTTGAAATGGGTTTATTTAATTACTCTATCGTTAATTTGGGGAAGCTCTTTTATTCTTATAAAGAAAGGTTTGGTCAGCTTAACGCCAATGCAATTAGGATCTTTACGAATTATTTTTGCAGCCCTATTTCTATTGTTAATTGGGTTCAAAAGTTTGGCAAAAATCCCTCACTTTCAATGGAAATACATTGCTTTGACGGCAACACTAGGGACGTTTATTCCCGCTTTCCTTTTTTCTATAGCACAAACTCAATTGGATAGTTCTGTAAGTGCCATTCTTAATTCGCTTACACCATTAAATACATTGATTTTGGGTGGAATTGCTTTCGGATTAAGTTTCAAGAGAGCTCAGATTTTTGGAGTCATAATTGGTTTAATAGGAACTTTTCTGTTAATTATAAATGGAGCGCTTAACCATCCGGAGCAAAATTATTATTATGCCATTTTAATTATCATTGCCTCGATTTGTTATGCAACCAATGTCAATTTAATCAAGAAATACCTGTCTGATTTGAGTCCGCTGAGTATAACAACAGGAAATTTTTTAGTTATGCTATTTCCGGCTCTACTAGTTTTGTTCTTCTCTGGTTTTTTTGATGTGGTAAAAATTGATGAAGTAAAGCAATCTGTTTTCTTTATCTTGATATTGGGAGTGTTAGGAACCGGAATCGCCAATATTATTTTTTTTAAATTGGTTCAAATGTCTTCACCTGTTTTTGCCACATCAGTAACCTATTTAATTCCGGTTGTGGCCTCCTCTTGGGGGATTTTAGATAACGAAATCCTAACGCCAATTCAGTTTCTTGGGGCTTTTATAATTTTGGGAGGAGTGTATTTGTCGGCCAAAAAATAGATCGAAGATTTCAAAAACGACCTTGGCCATTTTAGAGCTACAGTATTAGAAAATTTAGGCTGTATGGAATTCGGCCTTAGCTATTTTTAAACTAAAGTATCCTATCGGGTGTTATTTGTAAATTGGTTTTTCTGCCGGATTGCCGTATTTGTCATAATAAAACATGGGGATTTTTAGCTTTTCTAATCCAGGAATCACTTCTTCTCCTTTTCCGGCAATCACAATTCGAGTGTTGTCAATAAGGAAGTATTTATTGGCGGCAAGCTGTACTTGTTCAGGTGTTACGGCATTTATCGTTTTGATATAATTTTCGTAAAAATCTTTAGGAAGATCCTCCGTCTCAATGTTCAAGGCATATCGCGCCACGGATTGTGGTTGTTGAACTTTCATTACAAATCGTCCAATAAAACCTGCTTTCACATTATTAAGTGACGTTTCATCTACTTTCTCTGTTCTGATTTTTTTAATTTCCTTGATAAATTCCACAACGGCACTATCTGTTACGGCACTTCTTACGGCTGAAGCGGATTTTAATTTTGTTACATATTTTCCGGCGCCAATAATGGCATTTGCCCCATATGTCCAACCGTGTTTTTCCCTTAAATTCATGTTTAAATAGCTATTAAAATCACCGCCTAGTATATAGGTTGCTATCACCGCAGGGAAAAAATCGGGATCACTCATTTTTAAATGAACCGTGTTTACTAATGAAATTTCTGACTGAACCGCATTGGGAACATCCACAAAATTAATTTGGGTAAAAGGTACGATTACCGGTGCGGCATAAGTCAGTTTTGGAGTGCTTCGTTTTTCCCAAGAGCCAAATAGTTTTTCCACAACAGGTTTTACATTCTTATATTTTATGTCCCCAATAATTACTAAATAGGCGTTTTCGGGAACAAAGTAGTTTTTATAATTAGTTTCAATATCGGCAAGCGTTACATTCTTCAACGTTTCCTCGGATATATATTCTCCAGAGGGATGTTGTCTTCCAAAAGTCAACGCATTAACAACTCTATTTGAAATTGCAGGAACGCTTTTTTCTTGAGTTTTAAGCCCATCCAAAAGTTTTTCTTTTTCCTTGTCAAATTCTTCTTGGGTGAAATTGGGATTTAATGCGCCATCTGCCATCAATTCAAGTATTCGTCCGGCATATTTAGAAAGCGAACTGGCATAGGCCCCTTGGGAACTAAATCCGATACTGGCGCCCAAAAAATCAAGTTCTTCGTTAAAAGCGTCCTTTGTAATTTTTTTTGTCCCGTTTCCTATTAATTCACTGCTCAATTCATCTACTCCTTTTTTATTTGCTTCTGCATAAGGTGCGTTGTCTAGGGTAAGGTTAAAACTTACTCTTGGCAGTTTGTGATTTTCAACTACCATCACTTTCAAGCCATTTGGCATAACAAAGCTTTGGGGTTTTTTGATGTTTACTATTGGCGCATTGCCAGGTTGGGGTTGTTTGCGATCTTGTGCTTGCATAATTCCTGTTACGAACAAAATGAATAAAAGTAGCGTTGTTTTTTTCATGATTGGGACCGTCTTAGTTTTCAACTTTTTCGGTTGTGGGAACATAATCCAAAAGCAATCTCTGATTTGGATTTAAATACCTTTTTGCCACCTCTCTAATTTCTTCTCGAGTAATAGAGTGAAAAAGATCAATTTCGGTATTTATTAAATTGACATCCCCATAAAGCAAATAATATTTGGCCAAGTTTTCGGCAAGTCCCTCCAAATTTGCATTGTTGTTGACGAATTGATTGTCAATTATGTTTTGTAATTTTTGATAATCTTTTTCAGAAATCAATTCTGTTTGTAGCTTTACAATTTCGTCGTCAATTTCTTTTAAGATACTCGCAGTTGAGTTTTCCCCGAGCGGAAGACTGTAAATAATATACATGCCATAATCTTCATTGCTATACGTAAATGCGCCAATTTGCAGAGCCATATTCTTGTCATCAACAATTTTTTTATACAAAACAGAGCTTTTTCCGTCACTCAATAGGGAGGAAATCAATTCTAATACTCGAGCATCCCTAGTTTTCATGGAAGGGGTTCTATAAGAAGCCAAAATCATCGGGATTTGAATATTTGGATCTTGATAAGTGGCTTTTATAGTTTCTGTAATTGGTTCTTCGACAAAAGTTTGTTTTACTAGGTCCTCCCCTTTTTTAATGGGGCCGAAGTAATTGCGAATCCATTCCTTGGCTTGTTTTTTTTCGAAATCACCGGCAACCACTAAAACGGAATTGTTTGGGATGTAGAATTTTTTGTTGAATGCCTTAAATTCTTCTAAAGTAGCGGCATCTAAATGTTCCATTGAACCAATGATTGGCCAACGATAGGGGTGATTCTTGAACATATTTTCTTTTACGACGGTAAGGTAATTTCCATAGGGCTTATTCTCGTAAACCGTTCTTTTTTCTTCTTTTATAACGCCGTTTTGGGTATCAACACCAATCTGATTGATTACAGGATGCATCATTCTTTCAGATTCCATCCAAAGTCCCAATTCGAGGTTGTTTGAAGGGAATACCTCGTAATAATAGGTTCGGTCATCCGAGGTGTTCGCATTATTGACCCCACCATTGGAAGAAACAATTTTAAACCATTCGCCCCGTTTGATGTTTTCGGTTCCCTCGAACAACAAATGTTCAAAAAAGTGTGCAAAACCAGTTCTGTCAGAGGCTTCATCTTTAGAACCCACATGATACATTACAGATGTTACCACCACCGGTGCCGAGGGGTCGTTATGTAAAATGACATGCAGCCCATTGTCTAAATCATATTCTTCGAAAGCTACTTTTTGGGCTGAAGCAACTCCTCCTAGCACAATCGCCGTACTTAACATCATTGTTGATATTTTCATGAGGATTAATAAATTTTAGTCACAATTGACAATAAAATAATAAATTATTGGCGCATCAAAAATACCTATTTTTCGTCATCAATAATAATACTCATTAATTTTGGCTATAAGTTTAACAATTTCGACAAGCAATATAAGTCTGCAACCATCGAAAACACTCAGTAATTGCAAATCAATTATTTTTTTAGGGCAACTAATTGCACAATAAATATTTAATTGTATATTTGCAACCTTAAAAATTTATAAAACAATTTGTTATGTATGCAATCGTAGAGATAGCAGGGCAACAGTTTAAAGTTAGCAAAGACCTAAAGGTTTACGTTCACCGTTTGACAAATGAAGAAGGAACTAAAGTTTCTTTTGACAAAGTTTATTTGTTAGACGACAACGGTACAATCACAATAGGCGCCCCAGCTATAGAAGGTGCTTCAGTAGAAGCCAAAGTGTTACAACACTTAAAAGGAGATAAAGTTATCGTTTTCAAAAAGAAAAGAAGAAAAGGATACAAAAAGAGAAACGGTCACCGTCAGTATCTTACCCAAATTGTAATCGAAGGTATTTCAGTATCAGCTCCTAAAAAAGCCGCTGCCAAAAAAGAAACTGTTGAAGTTGCAACCGAAGAAGTTGAAGCTCCAAAAGTAAAAAAAGCTCCAAAGGCTAAAAAAGAAGAGACACAAGAATAATAACAACATAAAACTAATACGTCATGGCTCACAAGAAAGGTGTCGGTAGTTCCAAGAATGGTAGAGAATCAGAATCAAAACGTTTAGGCGTTAAGATTTTTGGTGGTCAAGCTGCAATTGCTGGGAACATCATCGTAAGACAAAGAGGTTCAAAACATAATCCAGGTGCAAATGTTTACATTAGTAAAGATCACACCCTACACGCAAGAGTAGATGGAGTTGTTTTCTTCCAAAAGAAAAGAGATAATAAATCATACGTTTCAATCCTTCCATTCGAAGTTGAAGCATAATTGATTTTGTCAATTTAGTAGAAAACCCCGTTTCGTAAGAAACGGGGTTTTTTGTTTAAAAAAAAGCTTCCAGCCTTCAAAAGGCTGGAAGCTTTGCAATAATATAATTTTAACGTTAAAACAAGCCTTCGATAGATAAATATCTTTCGCCTGTATCATAATTAAACGTTAGCACGACTGCTCCGTCCGGAATCGTTTCCATTTTTTTGGCTACGGCAGCTAAGGATGCACCTGTCGAAATCCCAACAAGAATTCCTTCTTCTTTGGCAATTTTTCTGGCATATTCAAAAGCATCGTCTTTGCTTACTTGTACTACCTCGTCAATTAAATCACCATGGTAGTTAGCAGGAATAAAACCAGCTCCAATTCCCTGCAATGGGTGCGGTCCTGGAGTCCCGCCGCTTAGCACAGGAGACAATTCGGGCTCGACAGCTATTACTTTTAAGTTAGGGAATTTGGCTTTCAATACTTTTGCAACACCTGTTATATGTCCACCTGTTCCAACTCCAGTGATGATATAATCTAATCCATTAGGGAAATCGGCAAGAATTTCTTGGGCGGTAGTTCTTTCGTGAACTGCAACATTGGCTGGATTGTCAAACTGTTTTGGAGACCAGGCATTAGGGTTTTCCAAGACTAATTCGGCAGCTTTTTCGATTGCGCCTTTCATTCCTTTTTCGCGAGGTGTAAGCACAAATTCAGCGCCATAAATTTCCATTAATTTTCGGCGTTCTACGCTCATAGATTCGGGCATGACTAGAACAACTTTGTATCCTTTGACAGCGGCTACCAATGCTAGTCCAATCCCTGTATTTCCAGAAGTGGGTTCAATAATTACGCTATTGGCATTCAACAATCCTTTGCTTTCGGCATCTTCAATCATCGCTAAAGCAATTCTGTCTTTGATGCTGTTTCCTGGATTCGATTTCTCTAATTTAATCCAAACTTCTTTGCTGTTCCCATACAACTTGTTAATTTGAACCACTGGTGTATTCCCAATGGTTTCTAAAATACTTTTTGCTTTCATATTTGTTGTGTTATAATCTAAGTTCGATTTGTGAGTAAAATTTTAAGTGAAGGCTAATTTACGTAAAAAATATAGAACGGATTAAAGATGAGAAAACAAAAAACCCCTAGCCTTTTTAAAAGTTAGGAGCTTTGATATTTTATATTGATTTCGAAGTCGAAGGCCTTTTGTTTATTGCATACCATAACAACCAAAAAACTACAACTTTTTTAGGGTTGTAGTTTTTCTTTGTGATTTAACTATTTGGACACGGATTGTAAATCCGCGCTATCGGGGCTATCGGGTATTTGAGAGGTCTATTTCCTGTTATTTTTTATATTTAGTGTAGGGTATTTTTTTTGTAATATATTCCATACTTTTGAGGTCTAATCATTTAATCAAATAAAAATGAAAAAAACAATACTTTTTTTAGCTTTGGGTGTAATTTTAACTACCCAAACGCTTTTTGCACAAGTACCGTCTTATGTTTCTACCAATGGTTTAGTAGGTTATTGGGGATTTGATGGAAATGCTAGCGACCAAAGTGGCAATGGCAACAACGGAACTGTTAATGGGGCTACATTTACGACTGATAGAATGGGTACGATAAATAAAGCTTACAGCTTCAATAATTCAAATTATATTGAAATTACAAATAACTCAAGCCTAAATCCTTCTGCTACAATAACGGTTGCTTCATGGGTATATTTAAATCAATATGTTGATAACCAAAATTTTGTTTCTAAAACATTTAATGATTGTATTCCATTAGTGAGTTATTCACTAAAGATGGGAGATCCTGGAAATAATACATATGTTCAACTGCAATTATCCCTTAATGGAGTCAATCAAGTTCTTCAATCATCTATCGAAATCCCTTTAAAACAATGGGTGTTAGTAACTGGAACATATGATGGACAATATATGAATTTGTATATAAATGACGTTCTTAACAACTCAATTTCAGTAAGCGGTAATATTTCAAATTATTCCACAAATCTTAATTTTGGAAGATGGTCAGTAGGAGATCTTTGTAATCAGCCACAACATCTAAATGGTGGGTTAGATGATATTGGTATTTGGAATCGTGCCCTAACCCAACAAGAAATCAAGGCTATGTATGATGGTGTTCCTTACAGCGATACTTGTAATGCAGTTAGTGGTTCTTTAACAAATGGATTAGTGGGATATTGGCCTTTTTGCGGAAATGCTAACGATGATAGTGGAAATGGAAATAATGGAACGGTTAATGGGGCAACTCTAACAACTGATAGATTTGGGAATAGTAATAGTGCTTATAGTTTTGATGGGATAAATAATAATATTAGAGTCGATATCCCAAATTCTTATTTTAAGAATGATTTTACAATTTCAACATGGGTTTTATTAGATGATTTTAAAAATACATATCCTACTTTTATTACGGAAGAAAATAGTTATTTAACTTTGCAATTTTCCAACACACTGAGTCCTCCAGTGGTAAATTTTTACTTTTTAAATAACTACCGGATTTCGGGTCAGCAAGTTGAAGATGGTCATGTTCATGGTGGAGCAATAACTTTAAACACTTGGATTAATGTAGCTATTGTAAATTCTAATAACATTAACAAGTTATATATTAATGGAGTTTATATAAGTTCTTCTACTTCTCAAAGTGCATTACAAGGATTGGGTTTTGGTAATTATTTGAAATTTGGAAATGGAGATGATTTACCAATTGAAGGATTTAAGGGAAAACTCGACGACATCGGCATCTGGAATCGTGCATTAACACAACAAGAAATTACCCAATTATACAATCAAAACCAATGTATGACAAATATTACGGTAACGGATACTATGATAGTAAATGTAGGGCAATTGTCTTATACAAATCCCATTTATTATGCCAACAACATTACACTTTATCCAAATCCTGCCAATACTCAAGTGAATATTAGTTTTAACAATATCACTGATTTATCAGGAGGCCATATTCATATTATTAATTCATTAGGGCAACAAGTGGCAACCACTCCAATAACAGTGTCAGGAACAAACACAACTTTAGGTCTTACTACTTGGGGTGAAGCTGGATTGTATTTTGTGCAAATTATCAATGCGCAAGGGCAAATAGTAGATATTAAGAAAATTATTTTGCAATAATTGAATTGCATTATCAATAGGAGCCACAGGAAACTGTGGCTTTTTTTGTTGTCTACTCAGCTTGTTCTTGCGAGGCGTTGCGAGGAACGAGGCAAAGCAATCACAATGACATAAACAAGGGCACCTCCAAAAACAAAAAACCCTCACATTGTTGTAAGGGTTTTAAAATTATAGCATGAGATTCCCGCCTACGCGGGAATGACAAATCGGATTAATATCTGTAATACTCTGGTTTGAATGGTCCTTCAACCTTCACCCCAATATAATCTGCTTGGTCTTTACGCAAAGTTTCTAGTTCAACACCTAGTTTTTCTAAGTGTAATAAAGCCACTTTTTCGTCCAAATGTTTGGGTAACATATATACTTCATTTTTGTATGCCGCGCTGTTTTTCCACAATTCGATTTGAGCTAAAGTTTGGTTGGTGAAGGAGTTGCTCATCACAAAACTTGGGTGACCTGTAGCACAACCCAGGTTTACTAAACGTCCTTCGGCCAAAACAAGAATATCATTTCCGGCAATAGTATATTTGTCCACTTGTGGTTTGATTTCTACTTTTGAAGCACCGTGGTTTCCGTTCAACCAAGCCATATCAATTTCATTATCAAAATGTCCAATGTTACAAACGATAGTTTTGTCTTTCATTTTTTCGAAATGAGAACCCAAAACAATATCTTTATTTCCAGTTGTAGTGATGATAATATCTGCAGTAGTGATAACCGTGTCTAATTTTTTTACTTCAAAACCATCCATTGCCGCTTGAAGCGCACAAATGGGGTCAATTTCGGTAACTGTTACAATAGATCCGGCACCTCTAAAAGAAGCCGCAGTTCCTTTTCCAACATCACCATATCCACAAACGATTACTCTTTTTGCAGCAAGCATAACGTCAGTTGCACGACGAACCGCATCAACAGCACTTTCTTTACAGCCGTATTTGTTGTCAAATTTCGATTTTGTAACCGAGTCATTCACGTTGATGGCAGGCATTGGTAATGTTCCCGCTTTTACTCTTTCGTATAATCTGTGAACTCCAGTAGTAGTTTCTTCGGACAATCCTTTGATTCCAGGAATCAATTCCGGGAAACGGTCAAAAACCATATTGGTCAAATCCCCACCATCATCTAAAATCATATTCAATGGTTTTCTGTCTTCGCCAAAGAACAATGTTTGCTCAATACACCAGTCAAAATCCACTTCATTCAACCCTTTCCATGCATAAACTTGAATTCCCGCAGCAGCAATCGCAGCCGCAGCCTGATCTTGAGTGGAGAAAATATTACAAGAACTCCAAGTCACTTCAGCACCAAGAGCAATTAAAGTTTCAATTAAAACCGCAGTTTGAATTGTCATGTGTAAACATCCGGCAATACGAGCACCAGCAAGTGGTTGTTCGTTTTTGTATTCCGCACGAAGCGCCATTAAGCCTGGCATTTCAGCTTCAGCTAATTCAATTTCTTTTCTTCCCCAAGCCGCTAGAGAAATGTCTTTTACTTTGAAAGCCACATAAGGCATAGTCGATGTACTCATATTTTATAGTATATTTGTAATATGTAAAATTTTTTGCAAATTTACGTAATAACTTATTATTTAAAAAGCATTCGTGAACATTTATGAATTGTTTAATGCCGTAATCTTTTGAAAAGCAGAAAAATACCAAATGCCACTATACAAGAGTATTTATATTGACACTTCATCACAAATTTTGGTATGGAAAATAACCGAGCCCTACGAGGAATTATTCCGGGAAGTACAATTAAATGAAAAAAGTCTGAAGCGATTAAACGGAATGAAATCGCAATTCCACCAACGCGCTTTTCTCAGTGTTCGCAAATTGCTAAATGTAGCTGGATATTCTGATTTTGATTTACAGTATGACGAATCTGGGAAACCACATCTCAATTCGAATAATTGTCATACTGAGCCTGTCGAAGTGTCTATTTCGCATTCCCACAACTTTTCAACCCTAATAATCAGTAGCCAAAAGGTCGGAATCGACATCGAAATGCAAAGAGATAAGATCATTCGTATTGCCGATAAATTTGTAAACAATAAAGAATCGCTCCGTTTAGGAGATACAAATACTCATGATTACATCAAAAAACTAACCGTAAAATGGGGAGCAAAAGAAGCGATTTTCAAAATCCGAAACGAAAAAGGAATCAGTTTTAAAGACCATATTTGGGTAAATTCATTTGAAATCCGAGACCAAAAAACAACCGCCACACTCGAAATGGAAAATGTGAAACAACAATTCTCCATTTATTTTGAAGAGTTTGAAGGATTCACCTTAGTTTACGCTTTCGAAAATTAAAAAAATCTGCGAGAACCTGTTTTATCCGTGTCCCAAAAATGACAAATATCTACCCCAACATTCTAAAATCAAAAGCCAATAACGAGAAACTACTTGCCGTTCTCCTCGATCCCGACAAAATCGATTTGGATGATGTGGAGATTTTAATCGAAAAAATAAAGCAGTCGCCAGCCACACATATTTTCATTGGCGGAAGCCTCGTCAAAAACAATATTATTGATGAATTGATTATAAAGATTAAACAAAACTGCGCCTTACCCATCGTCCTTTTTCCCGGAAATCCTTCCCAAATTTCAAATCAAGCCGATGCTATTTTGTTCCTGACTTTAATCTCGGGCAGAAATCCGGATTTCTTAATCGAACACCAAGTAAAAGCAGCTCCAACCTTAAAACAAACCCAACTCGAAATCATCTCCACAGGATATATTCTTATCGAAAGCGGAACAGAAACTGCCGTGGAACGCGTGAGCAAAACAATCCCTTTGGACAGAAATAATCTAGAATTGGCATTGGCGACAGCCCAAGCCGGAGAAATGTTGGGCAACAAACTCATTTACCTCGAAGCCGGAAGTGGAGCCAAACAGGCTGTTCCGTTAGAAATGATTAAAAAAATTTCCCAAAATATTGAAATTCCGTTAATTGTTGGAGGAGGAATTATAGATTTGCAGGGAATTCAAAAAGCCTACGATTCTGGTGCCAATTTGGTAGTCATTGGAACTGCTTTTGAAAAGGACGTTGATTTTTTCAATAAATAAAAATATGATAGAATTTTTTCTTAATGCCTACAAAGACGCTTCAACAACTCAAATCGTATTAGAATTCATCGCTTTTGTATTCGGAATTTTGAGCGTTTGGTTTGCCAAAAAAGAAAATATTTGGGTGTATCCCTCGGGATTAATTGCCACAATAATCACAACTTATTTGCTTTACATTGCTGGATATCTTGGGGATATGATGATCAACGGATATTTTAGTGTCATGAGTATTTATGGCTGGTATAATTGGGCTCGAACAGGAGCTGATTCAGACAATATTGCAATTACAAGAACCAACGATAGAGAAAAAATAATAGGAATTGGATTGTTCTTTGTTACCATTTTTCTGGTTTTCGGGATTTATAATTTTTTCGATTATGAAATACGAAAAGATAATTATATTGATATTTTTGCATCAGGAATATTTTTTACCGGAATGTGGTATATGGCCAAGAAGAAAATTGAAAATTGGACGCTTTGGATCTTAGGTGATATAATTGTTACCCCATTATATGCGTATCGCGGACTAGGAATGTTATCTTTGCAGTATCTAATTTTCACAATTTTAGCCATTTCAGCTTATCGAGAATGGAAGAAAAACTTAAGCCGACTTAATTCAAAAACAAACCTTTTGTCATGATTTCAGGAGATAAAAACGTAAGATTAGATAATGCGAATGCTATTATAAATGATTTGCAAAAAGCGATAGAAATGGGATTTACTCCTCTTGATTTTGCTCAGATTCAGGAACATGGTATTCTATTGCAAAACATACAAAATCAATTAGATTTTTTTAAAAATGGAATTGCGAAAACTGTTTTAGTCGAGCCTGCAACAGTTTCAAATGGAATTTTGAAGCTGTCGGAAAATGATTTTCAACAAAAGGCCGATTTTTTTGATGCCAATAAATCCAATTTTAAATTAGTTAAATTCGTTCCGGCTTCAGGAGCCGCTAGCAGAATGTTTAAATTTTTGAGTGAATTTTTGAATGATTTCGATGTTGAAAACGAGAGCATAAACGCTTATGTCAATAGGAAAAAAGATAATGAACTTTTGATTTTCATTGTTGGTCTCGAAAAATTACCTTTTTTTAAAGAAGTGGATTCTAAATTGAAGGAAATATTTCCAAATTTTGATAATTTGGAAAGTGATCATAAAAATTTTAATTTTATAAAAATGATCCTTTCATCAGAGTACTTTGATTTTGCTAATAAGCCTAAAGCAATTCTTCCTTTTCACAAATACAGCAATCATTTTACAACTCCAATCGAAGAACATTTGAAAGAATGTATTCATTATTCCAGTTCGAATGGCATTTCCTACTTGCATTTTACGGTTACTGAAACACACCAAACTTTGTTTGAAAACAAAGAGAATAATGTGAAGAGTAAAGTAGAAAAAGAATCAGGAATCACTATAAAAACTAGCTATTCTTACCAAAACAAAAGCACAGATACCATTGCTGTTGATTTGAATAATAATCCAATCCGGGATGAAATGGGCAAATTGGTTTTTAGACCAGGAGGGCATGGTGCTTTAATCGAGAATCTAAATCATTTGGATGCTGATGTTGTTTTCATAAAAAACATTGACAATGTCATTCAAAATAATCTCGAAAGTATCGCATTCTATAAAAAAGCATTGGCTGGAATTTTGCTGGAATTGCAACAACAAATTTTCAACTATTTGAATGAAATTGAAAATTCAAACGAAGAGGACTTGGATGAAATTAAGACTTTTGCTAAAAACAAATTGAATATTGAGCCACTCGAGGATTTTCAAAAGTATACCTTAGAGAATAAAATCAATTATATAAAAAATATTTTAGATCGACCGATTCGTGTTTGTGGAATGGTTAAAAACGAAGGAGACCCAGGGGGCGGGCCATTTTGGGTTCAGGATTCAAAAGGCAACGTTTCACTCCAAATTGTAGAAACTTCGCAAGTGGATTTAGCGAATGTCAATCAAGCCAAAATTCTTGCGAATGCTACTCATTTCAATCCAGTGGATTTAGTTTGCTGCCTAAGGAGCCATAGAAATGAAAAATTCGATTTAGCTCAATTTGTAGATCACACCAGCGGTTTTATTGTAGAAAAAAATAAAGATGGCGCGCCTTTAAAAGGGTATGAATTGCCAGGTTTATGGAATGGAGCGATGGCAAAATGGATAACTGTTTTTGTTGAAGTCCCTTTGATTACCTTCAATCCGGTGAAAACTGTGAACGATTTATTGAAACCGGCACACCAGCCACAATAACTTTGGAGCCCTTAAAAATCAAATCCGAATTACAGTTCAAAGCTGTCCGCAGTAGTGGGGCAGGAGGACAGAACGTGAATAAAGTTTCTTCGAAGGTGGTTTTGTCCTTCGATTTGAAAAACTCTCAAGCTTTGTCAGAAGAGGAAAAAATGAGACTGGAAACAAAACTGTCATCGAGATTAACATCGGATTTAGTTTTGATTTTAAATTGCGACGAGGACCGAAGCCAACTCAAAAACAAAGCGATTGTCACCAAACGTTTTTTGGATATATTAACTGTAGGACTTCATATTCCAAAAATTAGGAAAGCCACAAAAATCCCAAAATCGGTAATTAGAAAAAGAATGAAAGACAAAAAAAACGTTTCGGACGTTAAGAAAAACAGGAGGAAACCAGAATTTTAAATTTATTACAATTCATAATTCATAATTTATAATTAGTTTTGTCACGTCTCAAAGGGGTGCTCTAAATAACGAGCTGAGATTATACCCAACGAACCTGAACAGGTAATGCTGTTAAGGGAAATAGATTCAAAGATGAAGTGCACGTCATTCTGAAAATCTGAACAAATCATTTTTTAATTTAACAAAAGAATAATTCCCCCTTTTATTCGTAAAAATTTTTACGGATGAACACTTTATTTTACAAAAAAGACCAAGAGCCAAGGGCCAAGAGCCAAAACGGAAGCAAAATTATAGCAACTTGCCTCTTTCTACTATTTTCTTCACTCTCTTTTTCACAAGGGAAACAGCAAGACACAACCAAGGTCAACCAACTCGACGAGGTTTTGGTTTCCGCCGTTCGGGTTACCACAAAAATACCAATACCATTTTCTAATGTTAGCAAGGGAGAATTGGCAAAACGAAATTTGGGGCAAGACCTCCCAATTTTGTTAAATTATTTACCCTCTGTTGTTACCACTTCTGATGCAGGAAATGGAGTAGGTTACACCGGGATTCGAGTCCGAGGAAGTGATGCGACTAGGGTAAATGTTACCATTAATGGTATTCCATACAATGACTCAGAGAGCCAAGGAACCTTTTGGGTGAATATGCCTGATTTTGCTTCTTCGGTGGAGAGTTTACAGTTACAACGCGGTGTAGGAACTTCAACCAATGGGGCGGGTGCTTTTGGTGCTAGTTTGAATATGCTGACAGATTCCTATTCAGACAGCGCTTCGGGTGAGATTTCCAATTCCATCGGGAGTTTTAATACTCAAAAACATACGGTGAAATTCAGCACCGGATTGTTGAACGACCATTTTGAAATTGCAGGACGTTTGTCTGCGTTAAAATCAGATGGGTATTTAGACAGAGCGAGTTCTGATTTGAAATCTTATTTTCTTCAAGGAACGTATGTGGGTAAAAAAACATTAATCAAAGCACTAGTTTTTGGCGGAAAAGAAAAAACGTATCAAGCTTGGTATGGTCTTGATGCAGCAACTATGGAAAGTCATAGGACTTTCAATTATGCCGGAATGTTTACGGATGAATCAGGCAACACCCGTTTTTATGACAACCAAACCGACAATTACCAGCAAGATCACTATCAATTGCATTGGAATGAAAAAATTGCAGCAAATTGGAGCACGACTTTAGCCTTTCATTATACCAAAGGGAAAGGGTATTATGAAGAATATCAGGAAGACCAAGCTTTTTCAGATTACGGTTTAGCGCCAACTGCTGTTGCGCCAACGGTAAATATTACAGATTTAGTTCGCCAAAAATGGTTGGATAACAATTTTTACGGAACCACATTTTCGGCTAACTATAAAGCACAAAAGATAGACGTGATTCTTGGAGGAGGCTGGAATAAATATGAAGGCGACCATTTTGGTAAAGTGATCTGGGCACGATTTGCTTCACAAAGCGAGTTAGGGGGTCATTATTATGATGATTTTTCAACAAAAACAGATGGAAACATTTTTGTAAAAGCTAATTATCAATTATTGGATAACCTGAGTATTTATGGAGATTTACAACTTCGAAATGTGCATTACAAAGCCGACAGTCCAGAAACGGGGTTAGTAAACGACAACCTCAATTTTTTTAACCCTAAAGTGGGTTTAAATTATGAGATTAATGGTGAAAACATATTATATGCTTCCTATGCCAAAGCGAATCTGGAGCCCAATAGAACTGACTACGAAAATGGAAGTCCTAGACCAGAAAAACTAAATGATTTTGAATTGGGTTGGAGACATGCATCTGAAAAAGTAAAGTTTAATGCCAATTCGTATTATATGGGTTACAAAGACCAATTAGTTTTGACAGGGGAATTAGATAATGTGGGAAGTCCCATTCGAAAAAATAGTGGAGATAGTTACAGAATGGGTGTAGAAATTGATGTAACTTTTAAACTTTCAAAAATGTGGGCTATTTCTCCAAATTTTACCCTAAGTAGTAATAAAAATCTTGATTTTGTTTCAGATATAAGCGGTGCTTTAACCAATTTGGGGGACACCAATATTGCTTATTCGCCTAATTTTATTGCAGGAAATATGTTGACTTTTTCGCCAATTCCTGCGTTTAAAATCAGTTTGTTGTCTAAGTATGTTAGTGAGCAATACATGAATAACATTGAGGATGCCGCTGGCAAATTGAAAGATTATTTTGTCAATGATTTCAATGCTTCTTATGAAATTGCAACTACGCCAATCTTTAAATCGATTGCTATAAATTTATTGGCAAATAATATATTTAATGTAGATTATGTTTCTAATGGAGCCGATTATGGTGGAGGATATGTTTATTATTATCCACAAGCAGGAGTCAACTTTTTAGTTGGGCTGACGCTGAAGTTTTAGATTAGTTTCAAGTTGTGTTTTATAAAAGCCTGATGTTAAAATAGACTGCACCCAAAAGTTTAGACACTATTTGGGGCATGTTCAAAACATCAGGCTTTTCTTCTTAGTTATATACCCGCAACACGTTATTTCCCATGACTTCCACCCGATATTGCTTTAAAGGATATTGAGCACCGCCTAGGGACTGACCTGTAAACAAACTATACTCTTTTTTATCACAAGGACAAACAAGATTAATTCCTTTGACAGTCATGGCAGAACAGGAACCAAAAGCCTGATTCGGGCAAGCCGCATCAAAAGCGTTATAGCCGCTTCCTGTATTAAAAATAAAAAAACCTTGATCTTTTGGGATTGTAAAATCTCCATGATCTGGATAATGATAGGCATTACTTGGAAATTTTAAATTATTATAAACAGTAAAATCCATATGGATATCCACGTAAAAACCACTATAATCTGGCAAATACGGGTTTTTATTGTTAAAGCCATTATCATCACAAGAAAAGAAAAATGACGAAAGAGTCAACAACAGGATATTTTTTTTCATTTTCTAAAATATTGCAAAAGAATTGTTGAAACAAATTTAATTTATTTAACTTTGGAATAGATATGATTGGCATTAAATTGTTGAATTAAAAATTAAAAACAATATCTTTGTGGAAAGAAATCCCGTCCAGATGGGATTTTTTCTATTTTATATAAACGATGAAGTTATGAGCGCAGTATCTTATTACACAGCAGAAGGATTAAAAAAATTAAGAGAAGAATTAGATTATTTAAAAAGTGTGATGCGTCCAAAAGCATCCCAAGATATAGCAGAGGCAAGAGATAAAGGAGATTTATCCGAGAATGCCGAGTACGATGCCGCCAAAGAAGCGCAAGGAATGTTGGAGATGAGAATTGCTAAATTGGAAGCGGTACATTCTAGTGCCCGTTTAATAGACGAAACACATTTGGACGTTTCCAAAGTTTTGGTTTTATCCAATGTAAAAATCAAGAATCAAGCCAATGGAATGGAAATGAAATATACCCTTGTTGCCGAAAGTGAGGCCGATTTAAAAACAGGTAAAATCTCCGTGACTTCCCCCATTGGTAGAGGGTTGCTAGGAAAAAAAGTAGGTGAAGTAGCCGAAATAACGGTACCAAATGGTGTTTTGAAATTCGAAATTTTAGAAATCTCCAGAGATTAGTTTCAGATTGTAGATACACTTTTAAACTACTAACATCCTATGTCAAGTATTTTTACCAAGATTATAAAAGGAGAAATCCCTTGCTATAAGATAGCTGAGAATGCTGATTTTTTGGCTTTTTTAGATGTAAATCCAAACGCAAAGGGGCATACCCTATGTGTTCCAAAACAGGAAATCGACAAGATTTTTGATCTTGAAGATGACTTGTATCTTGGATTAATGCAGTTTTCAAAAAAAGTAGCGGTTGCACTAAAAAAAACAATCCCTTGTAATAGAATAGGAATGGCCGTGATAGGACTTGAAGTTCCTCATGCGCATGTTCATTTGATTCCCTTGAATGAAATGGATGAAATGCGTTTTAAAAATAAAGTTTCCATGACTAAAGAAGAATTTGAGGCCTTAGCGAGACAAATTAAGGCAAATATGTAAAGCAAATCAGCTTTTATTTTTAAATAATACCTTTACTTTTTTTTAAAATTACCTGCATCGTGGTTCCTTTTCCAATATCGGAATTCAGCACTTTTATGGTTCCCTTGTGGTATTCTTCTACAATTCTTTTTGTTAATGACAAACCCAAACCCCAACCTCGTTTTTTGGTGGTAAACCCAGGTTCAAAGACACTTTTAAACTGTTTTTTTGGAATTCCTTTTCCAGAATCTGAAACATTTATTTTTACAAAATCGCCATCGTGTAGAACTTGTAAATCCAATTTTCCTCTGCCCTTCATGGCATCGATAGCATTTTTAACCAGGTTCTCAATCGTCCAACTGTGCAAAGTAGGATTCATCAAAACCATAATGGGTGATTTCGGGACTGTAAAGGAAAATTCCACTTGCTTAGAAAATCGGGATTGCAAGTACTCATAGGATTTTTGGGTTTCTTCGATGATATCCTTATTTTCTAATTTGGGTTCCGAACCTATTTTCGAGAAACGCTCCGTGATGGTTTGTAGCCGTTCAATATCCCTCTCCATTTCAACAATAGTGGTTTGATCGATTTTTTCGACTTTCAGTATTTCCATCCAACCTATTAAAGAGGATAGTGGCGTTCCTATTTGGTGTGCCGTTTCCTTTGCCATTCCTGCCCAAAGTTTGTTTTGGGTTGCCATCTTGGTACTCTTGTAAAAATTATAAACTAAGCCCGCAAAAAGGACGATAATAAGTAATAAGGCTATTGGATAATATTTAAGTTTGTTTAATAGAGAGGAATCGCCATAATATAATTTATGAATGTTATTATCTGAAATTTTCATAATGATAGGCTCATTTTGATTTTTCAATTTTTTTAAAAAAGCATTTAATTTGATCTTGTCCTTTAATATATCAATATCGATATTATTGGTATTTATTATAGAATCTTTGTTAGTTACTATTATTGGGATAGATGCCTCTTGGATAATCTGAAACGGAAGTTCAATGTCAGCATTTGGATCAGCAGTATTAATTTTTTTTTGAGCCAATGCCCAATTCTGCATTTTAACGCGCTCTTCATTTTTAAAAATTTGAAAAAAGGTATAGGTATTCCAAAGAATCAGTGAAATAATTAAAAAGGAAGCAAAAATGATAATCCAACGGGTTGTATTTCTATTTTTAGAAAACTGCATAAATTGATTTTTGTGGCATAAATATAATAATTCCAATGGCAATAGCAATATCTATATCAAATTTCAATAGTAATGGCGAAATACATGCCGTAAAATTTTCTCTTCCATATTTCTTATTTCCTACTTTTTAAATAGAAATCAGAGGATTAGCATTTAGCCTAAAAATAATTCTCAAGCAAAATTACAAAGCTATTTTCAGGGTAACCTTGCACCGCTACTTATCTATTTTCCAAGGAATAGGGGGTGGATGCTATTCTGGCTATCATCAATCGAAGCTTTTTTTGATGGTAATGATTTGGTGAAATTAGGCAACATTAATAGTTTGCCTACTAATGGAGAAATTGATATATTTGTAAAGCAAAAATTTTTCGGTGAAAGGATTTTTGAACTCAGATGATGTTCAAAAATTCATTTGAATACCAAAGTATATTTGAATAATAATGAACACTTTCGGTATGGAAGCTACCCTTACCAAATAAATTTAATCAGAATAAAAACAATATAAAAATAAAAATAAAAATAAAAATAAGATGGAAGTTATAGGAAAAATCAAAATGATCGATCAAACCAAAGAGGTTGGATCTGCAGGTTTCAAAAAAAGAGACGTTGTTGTTACAACAGATGAACAATATCCACAACATATTTTGGTTCAGTTTGTTCAAGACAAGTGCGATTTGTTGAATAATTTCCAAGTGGGAGAAGCCGTGAAAATTGACATCAATTTGAGAGGTCGCGAATGGACTAATCAACAAGGTGAAACTGTTTATTTCAATACCATTCAAGGTTGGAGAATAGGAAAAGTACAAGCCGAAGCAGTGCAGTCACAATCAGTTCCTATGCCGGTTGCTGAAGCATTTCCACCCGCAACGAGCTTGAATGAAGACGAGCCCGACGATTTGCCTTTCTAATATCTAAAGAATTCAAGTAATAGCAATAATCAAACCCGACAGATTTTTAAAACCTGCCGGGTTTTTGAATTTTATTTATAACAGATGTATTTCCTGACGCAAGAACTATTCTTCCCAGCTGTTGATGAAGCCAATTCTGATGGAATTTTGGCTATAGGTGGCGATTTGTCTCCAGAGCGATTGCTGCTTGCCTACAAAAGCGGCATATTTCCTTGGTTTGAAGAAGGGGAACCCATTTTTTGGTGGTCGCCAAATCCCAGAATGGTTTTATTTTTGGATGATTTGGTGGTTTCAAAAAGTATGCGAAACATCTTGAATCGGAATATTTTTAAAGTTACTTTCAATCAGAATTTTAGAGAAGTGATTTCGAATTGTCAAAAGATAAAACGCGAAGGTCAAAACGGAACCTGGATTACCAACGATATGGTGGAGGCCTATTGTAAATTACATGAATTGGGAATTGCAAAGTCTGTTGAAGTTTGGCAAAACGAGGAATTAATTGGGGGTTTGTATGGAGTAGATTTAGGTCACATTTTTTGTGGGGAAAGCATGTTTTCGAAAGTTTCGAATGCCTCGAAAGTGGCTTTTATAGCCTTGGTAAATCAATTAAAAGTAGCTAATTATAAAGTATTGGATTGTCAGGTTTATAATGAACACTTGGAAAGTTTGGGCTGTCGCGAAATTGATAGAAGTCAATTTATGGAGATCTTGAAACAAAAAAACTATTGAAACCAAAGCTTTATTTTTGTTTCCAGCAATCTTCTATGTGATCATCCACCATTCCGGTGGCTTGCATGTGGGCATAAACCACGGTTGAACCTACGAATTTGAAGCCTCTCTTTTTTAAATCCTTGCTAATTTCGTCAGAAAGTGGAGTAGTGGCAGGAACTTCTTTTAGGGTTTTTCGGTTGTTGGTTATTGGTTTTCCTCCTGTGAATTTCCAAATATATTTGTTGAAACTGCCAAATTCTTCCTGTACTTTCATAAAAGCAACTGCATTGGAAACTGCAGATCTAATTTTTAACTGATTGCGAATGATTCCTGAATCTTGAAGCAATTCTTGAATTTTATCTTCGGCATAGTTGGATACTTTTTTATAGTCAAAATCATCAAAAGCCAAACGGAAGTTTTCTCTCTTTTTTAGGATGGTAATCCAACTCAATCCAGCTTGAAAGGTTTCCAGAATCAGAAATTCAAATAATTTTTGGTCGTCATAAATGGGAACACCCCATTCTTCATCATGATATTTCTTATACAAATCACCTGATAAACACCAACCGCATCTTTTGAGTTCTTCCATAAATATTGTGAAATTAGAATTTCAAATGTAAACAAAAATCCCATTTCAAATTGCTTCGAAATGGGATGTTATAGTATTTTGCTTTTGAATAAATTATCCTAAAGCAGCTCTTTTAAAACCAGTAACGATTAAATCCTTGTCTAAAGATTTAGCATAAGCAGCAACGCTCATTTTGTTGTCTTTAATATAATCTTGGTTCACCAAAGTATTGTCTTTAAAGAAACGAGCTAGTTTGCCTTTAGCGATGTTGTCTAACATAGCCTCTGGTTTTCCTTCTTGGCGCAAAAGGTCTTTTGCAATTTCAATTTCTTTTGCAATAGTATCAGCATCAACACCAGATTCGTTCAAAGCAATCGGAGCCATTGCAGCCGCTTGCATGGATATGTTTCTTGCCACCTCATCAGCACCAGCTAAATTGGCAGATAGAGCCACTAAAGTAGCAATTTTGTTTCCAGAGTGAATATAAGACCCGATCAAAGCACCTTCTAATTTTTCGAAAGTTCTGATTTCAAGTTTTTCACCAATTACCCCAGTTTGTTCGATTAATTTCTCAGCAACAGTGATTCCGTTGAAATCAGCTGCTAAAAATTCTTCTTTAGTGTTGAATTTCAATGCTAAATTAGCCATTTCAGTAGCCATTTTCACAAAGTTTTCATTCATTCCTACGAAGTCAGTTTCACAGTTTAATGTGATAACGGCACCCGCAGTTTTGTCAGCGTTAACAACGGCAATTGCAGCACCTTCGGTAGATTCTCTATCAGAACGGTTTGCAGCTACTTTTTGTCCTTTTTTTCGAAGGTTTTCGATTGCTAAATCAAAATCACCTTCCGCTTCAACCAAGGCTTTTTTGCAGTCCATCATTCCTGCTCCTGTGATTGTTCTTAATTTATTTACGTCTGCAGCAGTAATTGTTGCCATAATTTTTTTAATTTAAAGATTAAAAGATCGAAAATTTAAGGAATAAGAATAATGTTAATTTTAAATCAACACATTAAGTACTCTTTAAATCTTCAATCTTTAAATTTAGTTTATTTATTATTCAGTTGCTGGAGCTTCAGTTTCTGGAGTTTTTTTTGCTTTTGCTTTTTTGGCAACAATAGGAGCCACTTCTTCAACATCGGCAGCCGCTACTTCAACTTCAGCAACAGGCTCAGCCGCTACTTCAACTTCAACGGCAGGAGCAACCACTTCAACATCGGTAGCCACTATATCAGCTTCAACAGCTGGAGCCGCTTCTTCTTCTTCTTCTGTAGTTGTTTCAGTTTGAGTTTCACCTTCAGAGCTTCTGTTGGAAAGTCCGTCAATTATTGCAGCAGTTACTATAGACAAAATTTTATCGATTGATTTAGAAGCATCATCGTTTGCTGGTATTACGTATTCTACCTCTCTTGGGTCAGAATTGGTGTCCACCATTGCGAAAACTGGAATGTTTAATTTTTGAGCTTCTTTAATTGCGATGTGTTCTGCTTTGATATCCACTACGAACAATGCTGCAGGAAGTCTAGACATATCTGCGATTGAACCTAAGTTTTTCTCTAGTTTAGCACGAAGACGATCTACTTGCAAACGCTCTTTTTTAGAAAGAGTCATGAATGTACCGTCTTTCTTCATTTTATCAATAGTAGCCATTTTTTTAACAGCTTTACGAATAGTTACGAAGTTG
>Ga0214919_10000329_pt1 | contig 81500 bp, 72 predicted proteins | sample LL1503_MetaG_FD_177994 | JGI IMG/M metagenome (GOLD analysis project Ga0214919, IMG submission 177994) | Freshwater microbial communities from Lake Lanier, Atlanta, Georgia, United States - LL-1503 | ecosystem: Environmental > Aquatic > Freshwater > Lake | place: USA: Georgia | collected... | reverse complement strand
ATTTTGCGCTCCTTCTCCTCGTAAAGGCATTACACTAAACGAATAAAAATCTTCGGTTGAAATCAGTTTCGGAAGAGTGGTATGCCCATTAAAAGCCGTATAGGTACCCATTATTTTTTCTGATTTATCATCATCAATAAAACGCACAAAACGGGCATCTTCAATTCCTCGGCTTTCAGAATCTGATATTGGAAATATAACACGTTCTGTAATATCCGAGTCGTGCTTGAATTGTATATCATAAAACGAATCCGCCAACCATATTATTTCTTCAAGCGCACTACTTTTCTTCGGGCTGATAGGTTTAACTTCCAGGGCTTTATTGATTGCATTTTTTAAGGTGTGATATCCAAATTGTTCAGGCAAATCATTAAGAATTTCGGCTGAATATTTATCTGGCGTATGCATTTCGGCCAATTTCATTGCAAATAGGCTTTTGTTATGCATTGCCCTATGCACAATCTCTGCCTTGTCAATATAATACCCCATTTTCATCAACTGCAGATTATTGTTTATGTCTAGGACTCCCCTTCTAAAAACGATGGATGAAATATGGCCTTCCCCTGTGGCTCGGAAGGAAATGATGACACGCTTTTCTCCCTTTTCTAAATTCGATTGATCAAAATCTTCAACTATTGAGGGATTGAAAAAAGCCGCAGATTCAATTGCATATTCCATCGTAAAATAGGATCCAATAAGCATTTTTCGTTCCTCAGAAAGTGCATCATAGTCAATCTGCATTCCCTCAATTATCCCTCGAATATTTTCGCAGTGCTTAAAAAAAATACGTGAAATATTCCGATGACGTCTCGCAAACTCACGCAGTGTTTGCTCTAGTGTGTAAATGACTTGTAGTTCATCCAACGTCATGATGCGGGATACTATTTCTTGGGTCCTTTGTTCCCCATTCATAAAATATCGGGCAACAACCCTGCTAGAATCAGGGGTAAAAATTACATTTTTTCGAAGTACTGGAATTCTCATAGGTGTTTTTTTTAGTATTAAAAAACAATCGAGTGTCATAACCCCTAAGTAAAAAAACCAACTTTTTTCCTGGAATTATTTTACTGATTTTTTAATTTCACGCTGTTTAAGGGAGGAAAATTCCCTATTTGCAGTTGCCAAAATCCGTATTCAAAGCCACTATTAAAGGTACTAAAAAAGTTCAAAAGACACACTAAAAGTAAGAACTATTAAAAAAAATGACCTGATTTCCTTAATATTTTTAACTTTACATCAAAATCTGCACAATGGTATCACAAAATCCTAAGGGCGTGCTCCTCAAGACAATCGAAAATAAAATCGCCACCCTTGAGTTTGGGCATCCGGCGAGTAATTCTTTTTCGAGTGATTTGCTGAACCGCTTGACCAATGAACTTCAGGTTTTGAGCGCAAATCCTGCCGTTTCGGTCATTGTTTTAAAAAGCAGTGGCACGGGAGCATTTTGTGCCGGCGCCTCTTTTGACGAATTGCTATCCGTGACCAATTTGGCCGAAGCCACTGAATTTTTCTCTGGATTTGCCAGTGTGATAAACGCCATGCGCAGCTGTTCGAAAATAATAGTGGGAAGAATTCACGGAAAAGCTGTGGGTGGTGGCGTTGGAATAATTGCAGCCTGTGATTATGTTTATGCAACTATTGATAGTAGTATTAAACTTTCTGAACTTTCAATTGGTATTGGTCCTTTTGTAATCGAACCCGCCATCACTAGAAAAATAGGAAAATCAGCAATGGCAGAGTTAGCACTAGCATCATACGAATGGAAAGATTCGGAATGGGCAAAAAATAAAGGGCTTTATACCAGAGTTTTTGCTGGTCAAGTAACTTTAGATAAAGATTTGGCGAGGTTTAGCTCAGAATTAGCTTCCTATAATCCAGAAGCTTTATTAGAAATGAAAACAATACTTTGGAAAGGCACCGAAAACTGGGAAAATTTGCTCAATGAAAGAGCAGCCATTTCCGGAAAACTCGTCCTCTCCGATTTTACTAAAAATGCCTTACGCCAAATTAAAAAATAAAATGAGCAAAATCAGAATAACCAAGCAGTTTAGTTTCGAAACCGGTCACGCCTTGTATGGCTATGACGGCAAGTGCAAAAACGTGCATGGCCACAGTTATAAATTGTCGGTTACCGTGATTGGAACACCCATATTAGACCGCAATAATGTAAAATTTGGGATGGTCATTGATTTTACTGATTTGAAAAAAATTGTCAAAGAGGAAATTGTAGACCAGTTTGATCACGCCACGGTTTTCAATAAAACTACCCCCCATATTGAGTTGGCAAAAGAATTAAAATCACGCGGACATCACGTAATTTTAGTCGATTACCAACCTACGAGCGAAAATATGGTAGTCGATTTTTCCAAGCGTATCATCAGCCGATTGCCCGAAAATATTCGTCTTTTTTCCTTGAAACTGCAGGAAACGGAATCTTCTTTCGCCGAATGGTTTGCTAGTGACAATTTATAATTCAAAACCCCTATTTTAGCTTTATGCAAATCACGCCCAACAAAAAAATATATTTTGCCTCCGACCAACATTTTGGTGCTCCAACTCCCGAATTGAGTTTTCCTAGAGAACAAAGATTTGTGGCTTGGCTTGACGAAGTAAAAAGGGATGCTGAAGCCATTTTTTTGTTAGGGGATTTATTTGACTTTTGGTTCGAATACAAAACCGTTGTACCTAAAGGATTTGTTCGGATTTTGGGAAAACTGGCTGAAATTCGCGACAGCGGCATTCCCATCTATTTCTTTGTAGGTAACCACGATTTGTGGATGAGTGATTATTTCGAAAAAGAATTGAACATTCCAGTGTATCACAATAATCAAGAATATACGTTCAACGGAAAAACGTTTCTTATTGGTCATGGCGACGGTAAAGGCCCTGGCGACAAGGGTTACAAACGCATGAAAAAAGTATTCACCCATCCGTTTTCAAAATCCGTTTTTCGATGGCTTCATCCCGATATTGGCGTGAAACTGGCGCAATACTTTTCGGTAAAAAACAAACTCATCTCCGGAGCTGAAGACGTGAAATTCCTTGGCGAAGAAAATGAATGGCTAGTACTTTACTCAAAAAGGAAACTGGAAACCCAACACTACAATTATTTTGTTTTTGGACACCGTCATTTGCCAATGAAACTCCCTATTGGAGAAAACTCTGAGTATGTGAATCTTGGAGACTGGATAGACTATTTTACCTATGGTGTTTTTGACGGCGAGACTTTTGAGTTGAAGAAATTGTAATCACTCCTGATTTTCATGTTCTTCCAAGTCTTTTTGCAAGTCTAGATTTCTAAATGCCGGCAATTTGATTCCAGTAAAAATAACAACCAAAAGGGTCATGCTGCCGCCAAAAACAACTGCGGTAACTGTGCCCATGAGCTTGGCGGTCAATCCACTTTCGAAAGCGCCCAGCTCATTCGAAGACCCCACAAATATGGAGTTTACTGCTGCCACACGACCTCGCATGGCATCTGGGGTTTTCAATTGCAGAATCGTTTGACGGATGACTACCGAAATGCCATCGGCAACACCGCTGAAAAATAAAGCAAGAACCGAAATCCAAAACACGGTGGAAATCCCGAAAATGATGATGCAAATTCCAAAGGCAAATATGGCTCCCAAAAGTTTTATCCCTGCATTTTTATATAAAGGAACATGTGCCGAAATAAACATCGTTAACAAAGACCCGACCGCTGGTGCCGCCCTTAAAAAACCAAAACCTTCGGGACCTACCTTTAAAATATCTTGGGCGAATATAGGCAAAAGCGCCACTGCCCCTCCAAAAAGAACTGCAACCATATCAAGCGACAAAGCCCCTAAAATGGTTTTATTGGTATAAACAAATTTCACGCCTTCCTTCAAACTCTCCATTATAGGTTCCCCAATTTTAGGATTTAAAATGGGCTTGGTTTCTATTTGGGTCAAAACAATGAGCGACAAAAGTGAACACACCACCACGAAAGCCATTGACCAGTGAATTCCTATCCAAGTGATTGAAAAACCAGCTAATGCAGGACCTACAACAGCAGCCGTTTGCCAAACCGAACTGCTCCAGGTGGAGGCGTTGGGATATACTTTTTTAGGGACAATTAAGGATAACAGCGAGAAGATGGTCGGCCCCAGAAAGGCACGTACCAATCCCCCCAAAAAGACCAAAAAGTAAATGCCATATAAAATTTTGTTGATTGAAAGGCCGGATGTAATTCTGGGCCAAGTCAACAAAAACATGCCAAAACTGATTGCCGAAAAAGCCAAAATACATTTGAAAAGCATGCCTTTCTTTTCATTTTGGTCGACAATATGCCCTGCAAATAAAGCCATCGCAATGGCCGGAATCACTTCCATTAATCCAATAATTCCTAGTGAAAGGGGATTTTTGGTCATGCTGTATACAACCCATTCAATTACGATAAATTGCATCGACCAGGCAAAAACCATGGCGAAACGCAACACTAAAAACATGTTGAATTCTTTATAACGCAAAGCGGCGTAGGGGTCTTTTATCTTCATTTGATAGTTATGGCTTAATATCTTTCAATCGCAATTGAACGGAAGTTTTTCCATTCCATTCGTTTTCGTCAATACAATATACCGCTTCAAACGGTTTTTTATCGGTTGTCATTTCCATTTTGTTGCCAAGTCCAAATCCAATGGCAGCCATCCCTTCAGAGTTGTTTTGTCGCACAAAAAGTTTTAAATGTTCTTCATCGGCGCCTAATTTTTGCGCATAACCGGTGTCCTTCACGGTTTTTGTCAAGAAAACGGGTGTCATGTTTTGAGGGCCAAAAGGTTCGAATTGTTGGAGAATTCGGACTAGTTTTGGAGTGATGTCAGAGAAGTTTATTTCCGCATCAATCGAAATTTCGGGAGTTAAGCAATCGGGGTGAATGGTTTCTTCGACCACTTTTTCGAAGGCATCCTTGAATGTTTGGTAATTCTCTTCCAATAAAGTCAATCCGGCGGCATACATGTGTCCGCCAAACTGCTCGAGATGTTCCGAACAACTTTCCAAGGCATTGTAAACATCAAAACCTTTGACAGAGCGTGCCGAAGCGGCATATTTATCGCCACTTTTGGTAAAAACCAGGGTTGGACGGTAATATGTTTCTATCAATCGGGAAGCTACAATACCAATGACGCCTTTGTGCCAATCTTCCTGAAAAACTACCGTTGTGAAACGCTCTTTTTCTAGATTTTCTTCAATTTGAAGCAGCGCTTCTTTGGTGATTTGTTTGTCCAAATCTTTCCTTTCGGAATTGTACGCCTCGATTTCCGAGGCAAATTGTTGCGCCTGTTCAAAGTCAAATTCGGTCAACAATTCCACTGCATGATTGCCATGTTTGATTCTTCCAGCGGCATTTATTCGGGGCGCTATGATAAAAACCACATCGGTTATGTCTAAGGTTTTCTTTTTTATTTGATGAACCAAAGCCTTGATTCCGGGTCTCGGATCGGAGTTGATGACTTGCAATCCGAAATTCGCCAATATCCTGTTTTCGCCCGTTATCGGAACAATGTCAGCGGCAATTGCCGTTGCAACCAAATCCAGATAAGAAGTTAAATCTTCGATGGTTTGATTTCGGTTTTCACCTAATGCCTGAATGAGTTTAAAACCAATACCGCAACCGCACAATTCATCATAAGGATAGCCGCAATCGTCACGTTTTGGGTCCAAAACGGCTACAGCTTCTGGCAAAACGGCTCCCGGTCTGTGGTGGTCGCAAATGATAAAATCGATATTTCGTTCTTTGGCATAGGCCACATGATCGATGGATTTAATCCCACAATCCAAGGCGATAATCAACGAAAAACCATTGTCGTCGGCATAATCAATTCCCTTGAAAGAAATGCCATAGCCTTCATCATAACGGTCGGGAATATACGTGGCGACATTCGGATAGTACGTTTTTAAATAGGAGGAAACGAGCGAAACCGCCGTGGTTCCATCCACATCATAATCACCAAAAACTAGGATGTTTTCTTGGTTTTCAATCGCCATTTCGATGCGTTCGACGGCTTTATCCATATCTTTCATCAGATAGGGATTGTGCAAATCGGCTAAAGTGGGTCTGAAAAACTGACGCGCTTCGTCGAAAGTCTCAATGCCACGCTGTACCAAGAGCCTTGCCACAAATTCTTCGACTTTTAAAGCCTGAGCAAGCCCTTTGACTTTGTCTTCCGAAGGTTTTGGTTTTAAGGTCCAACGCATAATTAATTTAGGAATTGAGAATTACTGATTAGGATTTTAATGCTAAAATACGACCTTCAAATTGGATTCCGCTCCATCCCGTTTTCATAAAATTACGGATATTTTGATGATTTGTCCCTTCTGGATCTCCTAATACTTCTTCAAAATAATAGGCTCCAAAACAAGATAATGTTTCTGCTTGGGATAGGTTTTGCAATTGGGCGAAAGCAAATAATTTGCAAGAACCAGAATTTTCCCCTGCTGCATTATGTTGCGTTCCATTTTCGAAAGCCGTTGGAGTAAAATCGTAATTTTCCTCAATCACGCTAATGGTTTCGGAGAATGTAATGGCTTTTGTTGTTTGTTTTAATTTTTCTAAAAAGGCGGCTATTGTCATCAATTAAATTATAAATCAGTTTGTTTTTTGTTCTCTTTGGTTGTTGTTTTTCCCCCAACGACCACTACAATTTCTCCTTTTGGGGGTTTGTTTTCGAAATGGATCAACACCTCTCGCACGGTTCCGCGAATATTTTCTTCGTGTAGTTTGGACAACTCCCTTGAAACACAAATTTGTCGATCTTCGCCAAAATAAGTGATAAATTCTGCCAAAGTCTTCACTAATTTATGGGGTGAAACATACAAAATCATGGTTCGAGTTTCTTCAGCAAGTGCCAAATATCGTGTTTGACGTCCCTTTTTGTCGGGCAAAAATCCTTCGAAAACGAATTTGTCGTTGGGCAAGCCACTATTAACCAAAGCGGGCACAAAAGCCGTTGCCCCTGGCAAACATTCGACGGGAATTCCATTTTCGACACAGGCACGTGTGAGTAAAAATCCTGGATCTGAAATAGCTGGTGTTCCGGCATCCGAAATTAAAGCAATAGTCTCTCCGGATTTCAAACGCGCGATTAAATTCTCCACCGTTTTGTGTTCGTTGTGCATGTGAGGGCTGTGCATGTGCGTGCCAATCTCGAAATGTTTGAGGAGTTTCCCGCTAGTGCGTGTGTCTTCCGCCAAAATTAAATCGACCTCTTTAAGAATCCGAATCGCCCGTAAAGTCATGTCTTCGAGATTGCCTATTGGGGTTGGGACAATAAATAGCTTACCCATTTAATCGAATTTTTTCTCGATGATTTCGATAAAACGTTGTGAATAATCTTCCTTTCCTTCCCAACTGTTGTAATCTGGTTTTACCATATCTTCAATAAAATTTTGAGCTTCCTCAAAACTATCGTAGGTGATAAGCTGGTTTAATACGCGATTATAGTCTTCATCGCTGTTGCCAAATAGGTGTTTCACAAAAGCAATTCGGTCGTTTAAATCTATCTTTATACCTTTTGAAAGTGTTTCATTTAGCGAAACTGTTTTGGGTTCATTTTCGGTCGAAGCCATTTCGGAAATTTGATCAGTATCTGATTCCCAATCAATAGCTGATTCGGTTTCTAATCCGACTGCAGTTGGGATACTTTCAATGGGATCTACTTTAACAAAAAGAGTATCGTTATAATTTTCGCCTAATAAATCGTCAAAGGATATTTGAACGGCCTCTTGCTTCTTTACAGGTTCTTCGTCGTATTCAACGTCCAATTCAAAAGCAGGTTGGAAACCAAAGTCATTTGATACTTCTAATTCTTCGGATTCATCTAAAGTTATTTCTTCTTCCTCAAAATCCATTTCGGCAACTTCTTCAGCAACTTCCATGATTTCTTCTTCAGCGATTTCCTCTTCAATACTATCTGCAACTACAATTTCTACTTTAGTATTGTTGATATTAAAATCAGACAGAATAGTATCTTCAAAAAAAGTTGTTATTTTTTCTACAATTTCCGCTTGACCAATAGTTGGTTTTGCTCCTTCAAAATGTTCCTCGACAAATCGTAAAACAGAAAGTTTTTCATATAGTTTCTGTGTCTCAAGATATAATTGATTGACGTCAGATTTATTTTTCATTTGCAGTACTTTATGCGCAATGCTTATCAAGTCGGCTTCCAGTTTTTTCTTCATAACTTTTGAAATTATAGTAAGTAAGGTGTGTCTTTTTTAATAAATTTGTTTTCGTTACAAAGTAATAAAAACTAATCCTTTTTAAAGCCTGAAAAATACAAAATGTTTCTCGAAAATACAGTAAATCATAAAGAACAATTTGGTTGGATCGAAGTTATTTGCGGTTCGATGTTCTCGGGTAAAACCGAGGAGCTTATCCGTAGGCTAAAAAGAGCGCAATTCGCCAAACAAAAAGTAGAAATTTTCAAGCCTAGCATTGATACCCGTTACCACGGCGAAATGGTGGTGTCACACGATGCCAACGAAATTCGCTCTACACCTGTTCCTGCAGCCGCAAACATTGCTATTCTGGCACAAGGTTGCGATGTTGTTGGCATTGATGAAGCTCAGTTTTTTGATGATGAAATCGTGAAAATTTGCAATGATTTGGCCAATCAGGGCATCCGTGTTATTGTTGCCGGATTGGATATGGATTTCAAAGGCAATCCTTTCGGTCCAATGCCAGCATTAATGGCCACTGCCGAATATGTAACTAAAGTCCACGCCGTTTGTACCCGAACAGGAAATTTGGCGAATTACAGCTTCAGAAAAAACGATAATGATAAATTGGTCATGCTTGGTGAGATTGAAGAATACGAGCCTTTGAGCCGAGCGGCTTATTATGATGCGATGCGAAAAAACTCGGAGAAGTACGAAATTAAAAAGAAAAAGTAAGTTCTTTTTAAGCGGATTGTTAGCAAAAAGCTAATTTTATTTTTTGTACGGGTTTATTCTCCAAGAAATTCTAAAATAAATACTATTCCATTTCTATTTTTTATAACTTTGATGTAAAATAAATTACCATGGATTTACAAACTAGAAAAATATCATTTGTTCAAGAATTTCTTTCTATTGAAAGTGAAGAGATTATTTATCGCTTGGAAAAATATTTAAAAAAAGAAAAGAAAACCCACATAGACAAAGAGTTTAGCCCGATGACTATGAAAGAATTTGAAAGTAGAATCGACCAATCAATGGAAGACTCAAAAAACGGACGAGTTATTGAAGCAAACCAATTATTGGAAGAGATTAAAAAATGGAGCTGAAATTAAAATTGAATTGGACTGTATTTGCTAAAGGCGAATTACATAAAATATTTCAATATCACAAAAGTAAATCCAATTTAAAAACTGCTAAAAATATAGTAGAAGAAATTTCAAAACAAGTACTTATCCTTGAAAAGTTTCCTTTTATAGGACAAAAAGAAGAACTACTATCAAATCGAAAAGAAGAATTTCGTTATTTTTTGTATTGCAACCATAAAATAATTTATTATGTTGATTTGGAAATAAATCTAGTTGAAATTGTTGATGTTTTCGATTGCCACCAAGAACCTTTAAAAATTAAACTAACAAAATAAGGTGTTTTACGATTTTTAAATCTTCTCCAAAATGAATTTACCCATCCAAAGCATCGAAAAAATCCTTCACTCCAAAAGGTTTGGAGACGGCACTAAAGGTATAATTGACAATATTTCAATCGATAGCCGCTCTTTGCAAAACAACGAAAAAACGTTATTTTTTGCATTAGTGGGTCCCAATAATGATGCTCATATATATATATCATCTATAATCGAAAAAGGCGTTAAGCATTTTGTTGTGTCTCACATTCCTGAAGGATTGTCAAGCAAAGCTACTTTTTTGGTAGTTGAAAACACCTTAAATGCCATACAAGAATTTGCTGCTCATCACCGGAGCCAATTTACATTTTCTGTCATCGGATTGACAGGTAGTAACGGAAAAACTATTGTAAAAGAATGGCTCAATTTTCTTTTAAGTCCAGATTATAATATCATTCGAAGTCCTAAAAGCTACAATTCACAAGTTGGTGTGCCATTGTCGGTTTTGGCAATAAGCGAAAAACATAATTTAGGCATTTTTGAGGCTGGTATTTCTACTCGAAATGAAATGGAAAAGCTAGAAAAAATAATCCAACCCACTATAGGAATACTTACCAATATAGGCTCAGCTCATGATGAAGGTTTTTCAAACATAGGAGAAAAAATAAAAGAAAAACTGAAGCTTTTCAAACAGTCCAAACTGATAATTTATCAAAAAAATAAGGTTGTTGACGCCCTTATTAATCCAAACATCCAAACATTTTCCTGGAGTTTCAGTGATGAAACTGCGGATGTTTTTGTTGTAAAAAAAGCTCTTGAAGACAAAGCTATTTTGCAAATTCAGTATGCCAAAGTCAATTTTGAAATACAGATTCCTTTTCAGGATGAGGCCTCTATTGAAAACGCCATTACTTGCTTAATGGTTTTATTGAGTTTTAAATACGATCCAAAAACAATTCAAAGCCGTATGCAATGGTTGTACCCTGTTGAAATGCGTTTGAAAGTCAAAAACGGAATCAACAATACAACACTGATTGACGACAGTTATAGTTCGGATTTTCAGTCGTTGAAGATGGCATTGGATTTTTTGGAAAGCCAAAAACAATACACAAACAAAACGGTAGTCCTTTCAGATATTTTCCAAAGCGGTTTGTCGAACGAAGAATTATATACGAAAGTTTCCCAGTTGATTGCATCCAACAAAATCAAAAGGGTTATTGGCATTGGCGAGACTATTTCGGCGTTTAAACACAAGTTTGCTAACTGTGTCACTTTTAAAAATACGGCCGACTTCTTTTTAAATTTCAATTATTTGAATTTTGGAAATGAAACTATTCTGATAAAAGGAGCCAGACATTTTCAATTTGAGGAAATAGTGGCCGCATTAGAGGAGAAAACACACGAAACGGTTCTAGAAATCAACCTCAACGCCATAAGCCATAATCTGATTTTCTACAAATCAAAACTAAAACCAACCACCAAAATGATGGTTATGGTAAAAGCATTTGGTTATGGAAGCGGTGGATTTGAAATAGCCAAATTGCTCGAACACCACAAAGTGGACTATCTGGGCGTGGCTTTCGCCGATGAAGGAATCTCGTTGAAAAATGCCGGAATTATATTGCCCATAATGGTGTTAAATCCTGAAACAACGAGTTTTTCCGCTATAATTCAACATCATTTGGAACCTGAAATTTATAGTTTGAAAGGATTGAACGCTTTCCTGAAAATTGCCGAAAAGCGAAAACTGAAATATTTTCCTATTCACATCAAACTCGACACCGGAATGCATCGTTTGGGTTTTGAAGAAGAAAATTTGGATGAATTAATTACAACTTTAAAAGGAAACCAATTTGCAGCCGTTAAAAGTATCTTGTCGCATATGGCCACAAGTGATGATTTAGAACAGCAAGATTTTGCACATGCACAGCTTCATTTATTCGAAAAATTGTCCGCAAAATTGATGACTGAATTGCAAATAAAACCCATTCGCCATATCTTGAATACGTCTGGAATCAGTAATTTTCCGGAAGCGCAATACGATATGGTACGACTTGGCATTGGTCTTTATGGTATTTCCAATGACGCAGAAGAACAAAAATACTTGGAAAATGTCGGAACACTGAAATCTGTTATTTCTCAAATAAGAACCATTCAAGAAGGCGAAAGCGTGGGTTATGGAAGACGGTTTATGGCGGAAAAACCAACGCGAGTTGCCACGATTCCCATTGGTTATGCCGACGGAATTTCAAGGCTTTGGGGAAATGGCGTTGGATTTGTGACAATCAATAATCAAAAAGCACCCATCGTTGGGAGTATTTGTATGGATATGTTAATGGTGGACATCACCGAAATCAATTGTAAAGAAGGGGATTCTGTGATTATTTTTGGCGGAAGCCCAACGGTTTCTTTTATGGCTGAAAAATTACAAACAATCCCTTATGAAATTCTTACCAGTATTTCGCAAAGAGTAAAAAGGGTTTTTTACAGGGAATAAATATAAATGCGTATATTAGTAGTTCATTTTAATCAAAACAAAAAATTATGGGAATGATTTCAGAATTTAAAGCTTTTGCCATGAAAGGAAATGTGGTAGATCTAGCCATTGGTGTAATCATTGGGGGTGCTTTTGGCAAGATTGTAAACTCATTAATTGAGGATGTAATTACGCCTCTAGTATTAAAACCCGCATTGTCAGCTGCTAATTTGTCCAAAATTGAAGAACTTACTGTTTTTGGCGGTGTTAAATATGGAATGTTTGTTTCAGCTGTGATTAACTTTATCATTATTGCCTTTGTGTTATTTATGATTATCAAAGGGATTAATGCTGCTAAAAAGAAAGAAGATCTCGCTACTGCAATACCGGCTAGCCTAACTCAGGAAGAATTGCTTACTCAAATTCGAGATTTGTTGAAAAAATAATTTCCGCTACATTACCTATTCTAACTAAACCACGCTCCATAGCGTGGTTCTTTTTGTTGTATTTGTAACATTTTGTTGTTTTTTGTTAACACACTTGTATTGACTTTAAGATTACTTACTTTTGCACTAGGAAATCAATATTCAAAATAAAATAATATAGTATGAAAATTGCAGTTGTAGGTGCAACCGGAATGGTTGGCGAGATCATGTTAAAAGTATTGGAGGAGAGAAATTTTCCTTACACGGAATTAATTTTAGTAGCCTCTGAAAAATCAGTGGGTAAAGTAATTGAATTCAAAGGACAAAAACATACCGTAGTGGGATTGCAAACGGCTGTTGATATGAAAGCAGACATTGCTCTTTTCTCGGCAGGAGGTCAAACTTCATTAGATTGGGCACCTAAATTTGCGGCTGCTGGAACAACTGTTATCGACAATTCATCAGCTTGGAGAATGGATCCAACTAAAAAATTAGTTGTACCAGAGATCAATGCCAATGAATTGACAAAAGCGGATAAAATTATTGCTAACCCAAACTGCTCTACCATCCAAATGGTATTGGCTTTAGCCCCATTGCACAAAAAATACAACATCAAACGTGTTATTGTTTCCACTTATCAATCCATTACTGGGACTGGTGTGAAAGCAGTAGAGCAATTCGAAAACGAGTGTGCAGGAATAGAAGGTGATATGGTTTATAAATATAAAATCAACAGAAACTGTATTCCACAATGCGATAGTTTTGAGGCTAATGGGTATACCAAAGAAGAAATGAAATTGGTCAATGAAACCAAAAAAATATTAAGTGACGATAGCATCAAAGTAACTGCTACTGCTGTTCGTGTACCAGTTGTAGGCGGTCACAGCGAAGCAGTGAATGTAGAATTCAGCAGTGATTTTGACGTCAACGAAGTACGAACTATTTTGAGTCAAACGGACGGTATCGTGGTGCAAGACAATCTAGACACTTTTACGTATCCAATGCCAAGGTATGCCGAAGGTAAAAATGAGGTTTTTGTGGGTAGAATTCGTCGTGACGAAAGTCAAGCAAACACTTTAAATATGTGGATTGTTGCTGATAATTTAAGAAAAGGAGCTGCAACAAATACCATTCAAATTGCCGAATATTTAGTGGAAAACCATTTGGTTTAACCTCCATTTGAATAATTTATAAAATCCGATTGACTTTAAAAGTGTTAAAGTTAATCGGATTTTTTATTTGCTATTCCTATATTTGTATCGAATGAAAAAGAAGTTTGTCTTATTAAATTCTTTCTTGATGATGGCAGTATTGTTTTCGATACTGTTTCAATATGTGCATAGTTATGAACATTTGGCCAAACAACTTTCTGAAAAAAAGTGCTTCCATAATTACAATTCCAGTCAAGAAATCACTCATCAACACATCAGTTTTGACCATTGTTTTGTTTGTGATTTTACAATAAGTACTTTTATTTCTTCAGATATTTCGAATTTTGAATTCAAAAAAATAATTATTCCTTCTGGGTATTCTTTTTTCAATTCAAGGGAAATAACCCAATTCTTTAAAGGAAGCCTTTTTGCGCTTCGTGCTCCCCCGAGTTTTATTGTTTAAATTAATTACCCTCAAGGCACAAAGGCATAAAGTTTTTGCGCTACCTATTTAACAATAAAATCATTTCAAATGAAAAAAAATATAACTGCCCTATTTATAGGGTTTTCAGCCATGCTTCAGGCACAAAATACCATTTCAGGAACAGTAACTGATTCCAAAAAGCAACCTTTAATTGGAGTTTCGATTGATACACCGGAATTACACCAAGGAACTTCGACAGACGAAAATGGTAATTATTCCTTGTCAAATCTTCCCAACGGAAAAGTAAAATTGGCTTTTGTCTATTTAGGATTTGCAACACAGAATAAAACCCTAAATCTTCAAAACAAAGAAACCACTCTAAACGTCGTTCTCGAAGAAACTGAATTCCAAATAGACGAAGTCATTGTTTCAACAGCTTTCAATAAACTTCAATCACAAAACGTGATGAAAGTAAAACATTCAAGCATTAAAGAATTACAACAAAAAGGAACTTCTACTTTGATTGAAGGATTGGCAACCATTCCAGGTATTTCTCAAGTTTCGACGGGAACTTCCATCGGGAAACCTGTCATTCGCGGTTTGAGCGGGAATCGCGTTTTGGTATATTCACAAGGCGTTCGAATCGAAAATCAGCAGTTTGGCGACGAACATGGTTTGGGATTAAACGATGCTGGTGTTGAAAGTGTCGAAGTAATAAAAGGTCCTGCCTCCTTGCTTTATGGCTCTGATGCGTTGGGTGGTGTTTTGTATTTCAACCCTGAAAAATTTGCAAAAACGAATACATTTAAAGGCGATTTTAATCAACGATTATTTTCAAACACTTTGGGTAGCAACACTTCATTGGGATTAAAAACTTCTGGTAAAAACTGGAAAGTCTTGGCAAGAGGAACGTATGATACCCATTCCGATTATACAATTGCCAGCGGAGATAGAGTTACTAATACGCGCTACAATGAAACTGATTTCAAAACAGGAATTGGCTACAGCAACTCCAAATTTTCGAGTGTTTTTAGATATAATTTTAACAAATTGGATTTAGGAATTCCTGAAGAAGGAATTGCAGAACAAACTACCACCAAAAAAACAGAATATCCCAAACAGGGGGTTTTCAATAATTTGTTGAGTTTAAACAATGTTTTCTTTTTCGAAAAATCAAAATTGGATGTCGATTTGGGCTATATCTCAAATGATAGAAGTGAATTTGAAGACAGCGATGTCGCGGTTTTACATATGAAATTGAAGACATTCAATTATGACGCTAAATACCATTTGCCAAAAATAGGCAACTTTGAATCAATCATAGGGATTCAAGGGATGAATCAAACCAATAGTAATTCTGGCAGCGACTATTTAATTCCTGATGCCAAAACAAATGATTTTGGTTTTTTTGGAACTGGAAATTACGAATGGAAATCGAATGTATTACAAGCAGGATTGCGTTTTGATAATCGAAAAATAAAAAGCGATGCACGAGGAATTCCTCGTTCAGCAGGTTCTTTTCAAGCCATCGATAAATTGTTTAATAGTTTTAATGCTTCATTGGGATACAAAACTAATTTAGCCAACGATTTGTCTTTGCGATTGAATGTGGCTTCTGGTTTTCGCGCACCCAACTTGGCTGAATTAACCTCAAATGGAGTTCACGAAGGAACCAATCGTTATGAAGTGGGAAACCCCAATTTAAAAACGGAGCAAAATGTACAAACCGACCTAAATATAGAATACAAAGGTAGCCATTTCGAATTTTTTGCCAACGCATTTTACAATCACATCAATAATTATATTTATACTTCGTCAACTGGAGCAATAATTGACGAGAATTCAGTTTTTGATTATATTCAGAATAATGCAAAGTTATACGGTGGTGAAATCGGATTACATTTTCACCCGCATCCGTTGGATTGGTTGCATTATGAAACGAGTTTTGAATCGGTTACCGGCAAAAAGCAATCCCGAAGCCTCAGGAGCGATTACTTGCCGCTGATTCCAGCAAATAATTGGAGCAATACTATTAGAACCGAATTTACTAGCAAAAAATGGCTAGAAGAAGGCTTTGCAACATTGAATATTTCCACGACTTTCAATCAAAATAATGTGGGTGGTTTCGAGACAAAATCAAATGGATATACTCTGGTGAATTTGGGTTTTGGAGGTAAAATAAAATTTGGGAATACGGTTTTTGACGTAAATTTGAACGGCAATAATTTGTTCGATAAAACCTATATCGCTCATCTTTCTCGCTTGAAAACAGATGGTATTCCCAATATTGGCAGAAATATTGTTCTAGGGTTAAATTTTAATCTATAGGACTTTGTCATTGCGAGGTACGGGGGCCATCACACTACTAGAGCAACAAGTAGAATTGCTTCGTACTTCGCAATGATTTTTTAATATTGAATTTTACCAATATGTCGCATCACGCGAACAATTTTGTCTTTTCTGCGATTGATATAAGAAGAGGAACTTGTAGCGGAATATTTTCTGGGATTAGGTAATATGGCGGCAATCCCCGCGGCTTGTATTTTCGTGAGGTTTGATGCGTCTTTTCGATACCAATGTTGAGTTGCGGCTTGGGCTCCATAAATACCATCCCCCATTTCGATGCTGTTGAGGTACACTTCTATGATTCGTTCCTTCCCCCAAATTAACTCTATAAGAACCGTGAAATAAGCCTCCAGTCCTTTGCGCAAGTAACTTCTTCCTTGCCAAAGAAAAACATTCTTGGCGGTTTGTTGGGATATCGTACTTCCTCCTTTTATTCTTCGGCCTCTTTCGTTGCCTTTATAGGCTTTTTCCATTGCCTTAAAATCGAAACCGTTGTGAACTAAAAAGGTTCCGTCTTCACTGGCAATGACCGCTTTTTGTAAATTAACAGAAATGTTTCCGATGGGTTCCCAATCGTGGCTGAAATAAATTTCCTTCCCTGCTAATTTGTTTTCAAATGCTCGAATTACCATCAAAGGCGTGAATGGCACAGGCACAAATTTGAAAAAAATCACAGAAGAAACGGAAAGCCCAAGAAACCAAAGTAAGGCCTTAAATAAAAACCGGCTTAGTTTGCTTTTGAAATTCCCTGATTGTTTTTTTGCGGGTTGTTTCGCTTTTTTTGATGCTATTTTTGATGCTATTTTTGTTGCCATTATATTAAATCTACTAGTTCTTGTCCTACTATATTGATCATTTGAAACACTATAACAGCCTTAATTTTTCATAAAGTCCTCACGGATAGGGCTGAAAACATCAATAAGAATTCCGGTTTCTATGCAAACAGCGCCGTGTAAAACATGGGGGGCAACGTAAAAACTATCGCCTGCCTTTAAGGTTTTAACTTCTCCACCAATCGTCACTTCAAATGCACCACTTTCGACATAGCTGACTTGGGAATGGTAATGCTCGTGGAGTGCGCCAATTCCTCCTTTTTCGAAATGGACATTTACGAGCATGAGGCTGGCGTCAAAACCCAAGATTTTACGTTTGACTTTATCGCCAACGAATTCCCATTCGATTTCATCCCCTATTATAAATGCCGCGCTGGCTCCGTAATTTTGCATAATGCATGTATTGCTTTAGTGAATATTTATTCTAGTGACGACCTTCCACTTAAGAAATGTCCATTTTTGGCTAATAAAAAAGGCGCCAAGGCAACCCAAATTTTGTAATAATCAAAGTTAAAAAAAAATCCTACTTTAGAAATAAAAGCAGGAATTTTATGTTTAACGAATTTATAAAATTTAAACGTTTTTCAAATTGATGACTTCTTGATCGGTTAGTAGCCTCCAGTTTCCTCTTGGCAAATTCTTTTTGGTCAACCCTGCAAAGGCAACCCTGTCAATTCGCAAAACATCATAACTGAAATGTTCGAAAATAGAACGAACCACTTTTACGTTGGCCGATCTCAATTTTAGACCAATTTCGCTTTTTGCCTCTCCTTCGATGTAACTTACTTCTTCCACAAAAACGCGGTGTCCATCAAGAACCAAGCCTTTTTGTATTTTTTCTAAATCTTCGAATTTTAAATTTTTATCCAAAGAAACTTGGTAAATTTTTGATGATTTGTTGGTTGGTAACGTAAACTTACGAATCATGTCCGTGTCGTTCGTGAACAGCAATAATCCGGTTGTATTTTTGTCCATTCTTCCTACAGCACCAATTTTTGCGGTGGTTGAACCTTTAACCAATTCTAATACATTACGGTATTCCTGACCTTCGTCAAGTGCTGTGGTAAAGTTTTTCGGTTTGTTTAGCAAGATATACACTTTTTTCTCCGGTGTCAAAGTGGCGCCATCAAAATTCACTACATCTCCCGGTTTTACCATATATCCCATTTCGGTAACAGGAATTCCATTTACTTTTACAGTTCCGGATTGAATGTAAATATCCGCATCACGACGCGAACAGGCACCAGAATTGGCAATATATTTATTAAGACGAATTTCGTCTTTTACTTTGGGTCTCTTTGGTGCTTGATTCGGTTTTTTCTCCACTTTATCTGTGGCAGTATCAGCAACTTTAGTGTTAGGTTTTACTTTTTTAGGCCCCTGGGCACGTTTCTGCATGGCAGGTTTAGCTGCGCTCCGTTCGGCTCCGCCTCGGGTTGGCTTATTCGAATTGGGTCTGGAACTATTTGCTCTGCCTCCACTTTTATTTGTATTGCCTTCCTTGTTATTCATAAATGCTGTAAATTACTTCTTCATTTCAACCTTTAATGGTTTTGTGGGTGCAAAGATAGTTTATTCTTGTGTAATAGTTGACTGTTTTTGGTTGAGGTTTTAGCCCCGATAAAAGTGAAAATTCTTTTGTGCTGGTGTTCGGCACGTATGATGAAAACGTATAGCAAGCCACAAGCACCGGCAAACTGGAGAAGCAAAAGTTTTCTAAAAAATTAAATAAAATATAAGAGTTTTTTTCCGTGCCACAATACGCTCGGATTAATCAGTACAATGCAAAAAACACCCGCCACGATTAGAAATTTCAACACGTTGTGAAGTAAGATATACTGCTCTTTTGTGTTGGCTTTCCAAAGATAAAGCAAGAAGAAAATCAAAATAATCAGGCAGGAATAAAAATAAAGATCCATATACCCCACGTCGAAGATTTCGATTAAAACATACACTGGAACGATGGTTGCTATTGTCAACGCCGTAATTATTTTTTTGGAAACAGCCTCTCCGTAGACGATAGGAATCGTTTTGTAATCGTTGGCCAAATCGCCTTTAATATTCTCCAAATCTTTTATCATTTCGCGAATCAAAAGCAATAAAAACAAGAAGGTTGCGTGGCCGAAGATGACCTCATACAGGTTTTTGTAATACAGAAGGATAGCAAAAAAAGGCAAAATAGCCAGAAAAGCAGCAGTCAAATTTCCTATAATTGGGTATTTTTTTATGCGATGGGAGTAATACCAAATCAGGAAAATGTAAACCGAAAAAAACAAGAAGGCCCGCCAAGAAACAAAAATGGCTAAAAAGTCAACAATGAAATTCAAGGTAAAATAGACGTTCAGTTTTGTTTTCTGACCAACCAACCGGTCGAGCATGGATTTATTAGGGCGATTGATTAAGTCTTTCTTGCTGTCGTAAAAATTATTAATAATATAACCTGATGCAATCGTCAACGACGAAGCCAACACGATGATAAACAAATCGACATCGAGTAGGATGGATAAGGCTCTTTTTTCGGGAGCAAGGATAAATATCGCCGAGAGATATTGGGCCAGAATAATGATTGGAATGTTGTAGCCTCTTACGACAGAGAACAAACTGGCGAATTTCATCACTACTATTTTGTTCTTCCTGCTTAGCATTTTAGAATTGGTAAACCACTTCTAGTTTATAGTCTTTCAAAGAGACTCTTGCTTTTTCCAAATCTTGGGTAAAGCCAAGGATATACCCCCCTCCACCTGAACCACAAAGTTTTAAGTAATAATCATTGGAGTCAATTCCCTTTTGCCAAATAGTGTGAAATTGCTCTGGAATCATTGGCTTGAAGTTGCTTAAAACGACTTTTGACAGTTTTTTGGTGTTTGTAAATAAAGATTTAATATCGCCTCCAAGGAAGTTTTCGACGCAAGCATCAGTATGTTTGATGAATTCCGATTTCAACATTTTTCGGAATCCTTGATCTTTTAGTTTTTCCATAAAAATAGTTACCATTGGAGCGGTTTCACCCACAATTCCTGAATCCAATAAGAATACGGCACCGTTTCCTTCCAAACTTTGGGTTGGAATTCCAGTGGCTTCAATATTGTCTTTGGAATTTATCAAAATCGGGATGCTCAAATAACTGTTCAAAGGATCTAAACCAGAACTTTTACCATGGAAAAAAGATTCCATTTGGCCAAAAATCATTTTTAGTTTCAGTAATTTTTCTCGGGTTAAATTCTCGAGAACGGTAATTTTATGTTGGGCATATTTATCGTAAATGGCCGCAACCAGAGCGCCACTACTTCCTACACCATATCCTTGTGGAATACTGGAATCGAAGAACATGCCACTTGCAACATCATTTTTTAGAGTAACCAGATCGAAAGTTACCAATTCCGGCTGTTCGCTTTGCAAGGTTTCCAGATAGGAAACAAAACGCTTTAGATTTTCGTTGGATTTTATCGCCTCTTTCGATGGATTTACCTCTCTTTTCAGTGCCCCGTTGTAAAAATTGTAAGGAATAGACAAACCTTTGGAATCTTGAATAATTCCGTATTCTCCAAAGAGTAATATTTTTGAGTAAAATAAAGGTCCTTTCATATTTAATTCACAATTGAAAATGAATAATTGATAATTATTTTCCTTTTGATGTATTTATTATACTTACTAAAATCTTTAAAATTTCAATAACTTTTGGTTTTATTTATTGAAACTCAGATTCTGAAACATATTTTGTTTCATATAACAAATCTAACCAATATTCTGTTTCGTTTGCTTCTTTTAAAGCAATCGATAATTTATGAATAAAATCTGCTTTGCTTTGCGCGTGCTCAGATTCTCTAATATTTGCTCCAATTGAAGTGCCAGATCGTAATAATTGTTTGGACAAAACAAACTCTTTTCTTTCGGCTAAAACTTTATAAAGAGTAACAATTTCTATTGCAAACACAAAAGATTTGTTCTTTATTACGTTTTCCTTCTCCATTATTTAATTTTGCATTATCAATTATCAATTATCAATTGACTCCCATTTCCGATTTCATCACAAATATACTGACCATTTTGGCAATAGCCAACTAATTCTTCCTTAATAAATTGCAACACCTTTTCTTTTGAATTTTCAGGATACAAAACGTGAACGTTGGCGCCGGCATCTAGCGTGAAACATACCGGGATTTTAGTTTCGTTTCGGAACTTCCAAATCGCATTGATGATTTCCAGCGTGTTGGGTTTCATCAAAATAAAATAAGGCATCGATGTCATCATCATGGCATGTAAAGTCAAAGCTTCGCTTTCTACAATTTCGATAAATTCGGATACATTTCCACTTTCGAAAACGCGGATTAATTTGTCCAAGTTTTCATGCGCTTGAGCAAACCGCCTTTCGGCAAAAGGGTGGTTGTGCATCAAATCATGGCCAACGGAACTCGAAACTTGTTTCGTGCCTTTGTCAACTAGCAAAATCGTGTCTTGATAGTTCTTGAAGTTTTTGTGAATTCCATTCGGGAATTGAACCCCAAATAAATCAGAACTTCCTTTGATATTCTCATGATTGCCCCAAACAACAACACTTCCTTTTACGCTTCGGCAAGCACTTCCGGAACCCAAACGCGCCAAGAAAGAGGCTTTTTTATAAAAGTATTCGTCCGTTATTTCTGGGTTTAATGCTTTTTCCAAACTCATTAAGTTCAGGGCCAAAGCCGCCATTCCAGAAGCAGATGAGGCAATTCCGGAACTGTGTGGAAAGGTATTCTGGGTGTCAATCGTAAAATGGTATTCCTTTAAAAAAGGCAAATAGATTGCAATTCTTTCGAAGAATTTATGAATTTTAGGTTTGAAATCTTCCTTGGGTTTCCCTTCAAAAAGTAAATCAAAAGAGAATTCTGAATCCGTCACACTGAGCTCGCCTGTGCTGAGCGAAGCCGAAGTATCGAAGTGTTTTTTGGCAAAACTCAAAGTTGTAATCGTTTTACACTGATTCAAGGTAAAACTGACCGATGGATTGGCTGGAATTTGTTGGTCTTTTTTCCCCCAATATTTCACCAAAGCAATATTACTAGGCGAACTCCAAGAAAAGCTTCCTTTTTCTAAAGAATGCGAATAGCAGGAAGGGATAAAATCGTTTGCTGAGGTCATCAATTAAAAATTTAGGCAAAGATACTTTTTTTGGTTTAACCCTTGATTGGTTTATTTGTTGAATTGGTTCAAAGTTTTACTAATTTTGAAAAAAAATAAATGATGAATAAGATTACTCGAATTCTGGTTGTAGTGGTGACTTGTTTGGCGATTGGCTATTTTTCAGGAATGGAGACCCGTTCGGCTATCACGACTTGGTATCCCACCTTGGTAAAACCTAGTTTTAATCCGCCCAATTGGATCTTCGCACCCGTTTGGAGCATGCTTTATATCATGATGGGAGTTGCAGCGGGACTGGTTTGGAATCGTATCGACCACGAAAAGGAAACGGTTAAAAACGCTTTGATTTTCTTTGCGGTGCAGTTGGGGTTAAATGCGCTTTGGTCTTATTTGTTCTTTGGATTAAAAAACCCTCTTTTAGCTGGAGTTGAAATTGTCATCCTCTGGTTGATGATTTATGAAACCTATACGAAATTTGCTAAAATCAATAGCATCGCAGGTTATTTGTTCATTCCCTATTTGCTTTGGGTGAGTTTTGCCATGGTTTTGAATGGGAGTATTTGGTGGTTGAATCGGTAATACCCACCAAATGGTCTAAAAGTATAATTATTTTGATTTAAAAATGTATACGATTGATTTTTCGTCGATTTTTTAATCTAAAGGAAACACTAGTAACACTAACAGATATTCAATTTGCTGAAAATTTGAATAGTTTATACGTAACGTTTATTATAGCGAAATGTCACGATTTACTATCCAACATCTCCATCAATTCTAAAGCTCTCCTTGTCGTTTTTACATTCTCAAAAGTCAATAAAAGCCGTAATCCAGCTGGCGTTTGCTTTTCTTTCATCACACAAATGGCGGTGTTTTTTTGGACAAACTGAATCACTTGATGGAAACGTTTGCTAGTATAAAAATCCGATTGTTGATCTGCCACAAAATAACCAATCATCTTGCCTTTTTTCATCACTAATTTCTCGATTCCCACTCGGGTGGCAATCCATTTGATGCGAATGCTATTCATCAACGCGTTGGCTCGTGGTGGCATCGGACCAAAACGGTCAATCAATTTATTCTGGAAAACAACCAATTCTTCTTCGTTTTTCACCGCGCCTAGTTCGTTATACAAACTCAAACGCTCCGATACATTGTTGATGTACTCATCCGAAAACAACAACTCAAAATCGGTGTCGATTTGCAGTTCTTTGACGTATTCTTTTTCGACTCCGCTAGCTTCGTTTTCATACAAATCCTTGAATTCGTTTTCTTTCAATTCATCAATAGCTTCGTTCATGATTTTTTGATAGGTGTCAAAGCCAATTTCGTTAATGAAACCACTTTGTTCCCCTCCCAATAAATCTCCGGCACCTCGAATTTCCAAATCCTTCATCGCAATATTGAAACCGCTTCCTAATTCCGAAAATTGTTCCAAAGCCTGAATTCTTTTTCGGGCATCATCCGTCATCGCTGAGTAAGGCGGACAAACGAAATAACAGAACGCTTTCTTGTTGCTTCGTCCCACTCGACCCCGCATTTGATGCAAATCAGACAAGCCAAAATTGTTCGCATTATTGATGAAAATCGTGTTCGCATTGGGAACGTCCAAACCGCTTTCTATAATGGTGGTGGCGACCAAAACATCGAATTCGCCGTTCATAAAAGCCAACATTAATTCCTCCAATTTGCTGCCTTCCATCTGGCCGTGACCGATTCCCACTCTGGCATCGGGAACCAATCGCTGAATCATTCCGGCGACTTCCTTGATGTTTTCGATTCGATTGTTGACAAAGAAAACCTGTCCGTTGCGTTGAATTTCATACGAAATCGCATCCCGAATCAGCTCTTCGCTAAAACCAACCACATTCGTTTCAATAGGATACCGATTGGGTGGAGGGGTAGTAATCACCGATAAATCCCGTGCCGCCATCAACGAAAACTGCAAGGTTCTCGGGATTGGTGTTGCCGTTAGTGTCAACGTATCGACATTGGCGGCAATAGTTTTGAGTTTGTCTTTCACGTTAACGCCAAATTTTTGTTCCTCGTCGACAATCAACAATCCAAGGTCTTTGAAAACCACATTTTTATTGACCAATTGATGGGTACCAATGACGATGTCGAGTTTTCCTTCGGCTAATTGTTGGAGCGTTTCGGCTTTTTGTTTGGCGGTTCTAAATCGGTTCAAATAACCCACAGAAACAGGCATTTCCTTCAACCTTTCAGTGAAAGTGCGGTAATGCTGGTACGCCAAAATCGTTGTGGGAACCAAAACGGCCACTTGTTTGCTGTTGTCCACGGCTTTGAAAGCGGCGCGAATAGCCACTTCGGTTTTTCCAAAACCCACGTCACCACAAACCAGGCGATCCATCGGACGGTCGCTTTCCATATCGGCTTTGACTTCCGCCGTTGATTTGGTTTGGTCGGGCGTATCTTCGTAGATGAAGGAACTTTCCAATTCGTTTTGCAAATAGCTGTCAGGCGCAAAACGGAATCCTTTTTCCAATTTTCTTTTGGCGTACAATTGAATCAAATTGAACGCAATGTGTTTGACGCGCGCTTTGGTTTTTTGTTTTAGAATCTTCCAAGCATTCGACCCTAGTTTATAAATTTTAGGCGGCGTTCCGTCTTTTCCATTGTATTTCGAAATCTTGTACAGCGAATGTATGCTCACATAAACAATGTCATTATCCGCATAAACGAGCTTTATGGCTTCTTGGGTTTTGCCTTCCACCTGAATTTTTTGCAAACCGCCAAATCGCCCAATTCCGTGATCAATATGCGTCACATAATCGCCTACGGACAAAGTGGTCAATTCTTTTAAAGTGATGTTTTGCTTCTTCGAAACGTTACTTTTGATGCTGAATTTGTGATACCGCTCAAAAATCTGGTGATCGGTATAACAGGCAATTTGGTTTTCTTCGTCGATAAAACCTTGATATAACGGCAACACAATCGTGTTGTATTGCTTTCTGATATTCTCGGAATTGGCTTCGTCTAGAGTTTTTGACCCTGATTTTATTGTTTTTAAATGGGGGTCAAGAACCGTCTTATCAACATTTTTATTCTCAATGAAATTTTCATCTAGGACGGTTTCAAAAATATCGTGAAAGCGTTTGGCTTGGGCTTCATTAGAACAGAACAAATAATTTTTATAGCCATTAAAATGGTTTTCGTTCAAATTATTCAACAATAAATCGAATTGTTTGTTGAAGGAAGGTTGCGGTTTGATGTGAAAATCGAAAGAACTTTCCGTTTTATAAATGGGCTTTGTGCTTAATTCCACAATCGAAAAATCGAGACTTTTCTTGATGAATTCCCTTTGGTTCAGGAATAATTGTTCGGGTGCAACATGATTTACAGTTGCATTCAGATTTTCGAAAATATCAGCGGCTTTTGCGTAAAGTTTATCTAATTTAGAGAAAAGCAAATCCGTATTCTGGATAAAGATAACCGTTTGATTGTTGATGTATTCCAAGAAACTCTCGCGGTTTTCCTGAAAAAATTTGTTTTCAACATTGGGAATTATCGTGATTTTCTTTTGTTTTTCGATAGACAATTGTGTTTCTACATCAAAGCTTCGAATGCTGTCGACCTCGTTTCCGAAAAACTCGATTCGGTATGGATTATCATTCGAAAAGGAAAACACATCGACAATTCCGCCACGAACCGAAAATTCGCCGGGTTCCGTTATAAAATCTACTCTTTTAAATTCGTATTCAAACAATACTTCGTTGATAAAATCAATGGAAACCTTGTCGCCAACAGCCACTTTCAAGGTGTTTTTGTCCAACTCTTTTCTGGTGACCACCTTTTCGAAAAGCGCTTCGGGATAGCTGACAATAATGGCCGGTTTTTTGCGGGAATTGATGCGGTTCAACACTTCGGCGCGAAGCAGGACATTGGCATTGTCGGTATCTTCAATTTGGTACGGGCGACGGTAGGAACCGGGATAAAAAAGAACATCCTGTTCGCCAATCATTTGTTCCAAATCGTTCAAATAATAGGCCGCTTCTTCTTTGTCGTTCAGGATAAGCAAAAAAGGTTTAGCTGCGCTCTGTTCGGCTACGCCTCGGGTTTCGGTTTTTTTAAAAAGGGATTGCACGACAAACGAAAGTGAGGATCCAATCAATCCGTTGAGGTGCATTTTTTGTTCGGGTTGTTGTAAACTAGTGACAATTTGCTTGACTTTAGGCGAATTATCGTAGATAGTGTATAAAGTCGTTTTACTCAATTCGAGGAAGATTTGGGTCGGGTTTTTCGTTTGGAATGGCTCTTGTGGTATCCCGCATTTTTATCAAATCGGACTCTCCTTCTTCAAGAGGAATTTTACTTTTTTGAACAATCTTATCCATTTGGTTTTGCAAAGAAGCCAATTCCGTATTAATTTCAGCAATAAAAACAAGGACTTTTTGGTCTGGAATAGTGTCCAAATGGAGGTATAAATCCAGCATTCTCAGCTTGGATAGCAGGGCGGCTATTCTGCTTTTTATGGGTGGTGTGTTGAATGCAATGGGAATGTTGTCGTTTAATGCCGTAGCCTTTTTGGAAAGTTCAGTCGATTTTTTTTGGAAAGCGCCAATCGTTTTCTTGGGTTTTTGATTTAATTCGTCCAAAAACAAACGCCACTCGTTCCATGACAAGGTACTGGCTTGTGAGGTTGCGTTGAGGGGGTTGGTGTTAAAAACCCAGCCTTTATTGATGTTCTCGAAAATGATTTCCTTTTTTTGGAAGTTTTTTTGGTTCTCGGCCTGACGGTTTTGTGTTTCGTTTTTACACGAATACAGGACAAAAACCAGAAAAAGGAAATAGGCTATTTTAAGTTTCATCAGTTTTTACTATTTGTTTTTCATCTGTGATTGCATGAAGGGGCAAAGTTACGAAGTAAATTGACATTTACGAATCCGAACATTAGAATAAGAATGGATAGTCTAGCAGCAGAAAACAGGGGTGAACCAATTAGTTTTTAGCTAACCTATTTTAACACTCAAAATATTAAGTATCTTAAAAATATTTTCCTACTTTTTTTGTTAAAATATTAAGCTATTTTATTTCATAGATATTATTGGTTTGCTTTACATCGGCCATTAATCCACTTGGGTCGATGGTGATTTTTTTGATGCTGGTTTTTGGTTTTAAAATTGTGAATTCATACGTGGAATTTGCCCAAGCCCAATCGCTTAAAATGGTTCTTTTAATTGCTGGATTTGGATTTTCTTTTTCAAAACTCATCATGCGCAACGGAACATAGAAACTTTCTGAAGTGCCATCGGTATATTCCACAGACAAATCGATTGGCATAGGCATTCTGCCAATTCTTTCTAATGTAACGTTGGTCTTCTCCGCATTATCTTTTACCTCCTTAATTCGATAATCAATGGTGTTAGTAGTTTGTGTCCAATCAGTCAAATACCAATCCAAGTTCGCTCCCGAAACACGCTCGGCTGTTCTTTTAATGTCGTTTGGCGTCGGATGCTTGAATTTGAAATCCTGAAAATATCTCTTTATGGTTTCTTCGAGTTTATCTTTCCCAATAATATATCCCAGTTGGGATAGAAAAATACTGCCTTTGAAATAGGAAGAAATACTATACGATCTGTTTTCGTCGTACCGGTCGGAATGTGTAGTTTGAGGCTGTTCTTTTCCGGAGGCCACTAATTTGTAATACGTGGAATAAATATCTTTAAAAGGGTTTTCTTCTTTATTTATCGCGATTTCATTAAGAGCCAAATATTCAATATATGTTGCAAAACCCTCATCCATCCAGGAATGTTTCGATTCGTTTGTTGCCAATAAGTGCTGAAACCAAGTATGCGCCAATTCATGGGTTGCGGTTTCCAAAATTCCTTCTAGTGTTCCATTTCCTAACATCAAGGTACACATGGCATATTCCATTCCGCCATCACCACCTTGAATAAAGGAGTATTGTTTATAGGGATAATCCCCTATTTTCTGGTTGTAAAAATCCATCTCACGAACCATTAGGGGTTCTAGTTTTTTCCAGTTTTCTGCTATTTTTGGATCGTTTTTATACAGGAAATGCAAATCGACACGATTAGGTCCTTTCACAATATCATGGGTATAATTTCTGTCGGCTGCCCAAGTAAAATCATGTACTATGGGAGCCAAAAAATGCCAGGTCAGGGTTTGGGTTTTCTTTGGATACACAACGGGAACTCCTGCATCCTGATAGCCATGGCCTATTTCATTTGGGTTTTGCAAATAACCGCTTCCGCCCAAAACATAATCCTTATCGATGGTAATTTTCACGTCGAAATTTCCCCAAACACCGTGAAATTCCCTTGCTATATAAGGATCGGCATGCCAACCTTCAAAATCAAACTCGGCCATTTTCGGATACCATTGCGCCATTGATAATTCAACCCCTTCTATATTATTTCTTCCAGAACGTCTAATTTGTACCGGTACTTGCCCATCAAAATCGAGTGTGAAAGTGGTTTTAGAATTCGGTAAAATTGGGGTTGCCAAAGTGACTTCGAGGATTGTTCCAACCGTTTTTGTATTGGCAACAACATTGTCTTGTTTGAAATTTGTAATATTCAAATACCCTATTTCTTTGGGCTTTAGAGTTTTTAACCGGCTTACTTTTATTTCGGCGTCCTCCTCTTTTATCTTGTTTACCATTCTAGCATCTGGGTCTTTGATGCTTTGAATCCGGGCATCCATCTCACTTCCGGGCTGAAAGGCATTTGGATACAAATGATAAAAAACTTTTTTCAAGGTGTCAGAAGAATTATTGGTGTAAACCAATTCCTGTTTTCCTTTATATTGGTAATTTTTCACATCCATCACAACATCCATTTTATAGTCAACATGTTGTTGCCAATAGACTGGATTTTGTGCCAATAGATTCCCAAAACTCATTAAAACGGCAGCAAACAAAAAGTTTTTTTTCATGTTGGATAAAATAAAAAATGGAAGGATTTTTGTCCTTCCATTATAAAATAGAGATTGAAATTATTTTTTTTTCGACATTTTTTCAGCCAGTAACAAAGCATTATAGGCATTAACGATTCTCCCCGATTGAGACAAAGCGGTAAAGGAACGGCTGTCATCTGGGTTCCCACCAACGATAACATTAGTGGTAATAGCTACGCCTGAATCCATCAAAATGTGTTTTACCTGCGAGGCAGACAATGTTGGATAATAGGAACGAATCAATGCGGCAACACCGGCAACATTTGGCGAAGCCATTGAAGTGCCCTGTAAATATTTATAAGTGTTGTTTGGTGTGGTCGCATAAATTTTCACTCCAGGAGCAAAAACGTCGACATTTATTTTTCCATAGTTGGAGAACCGAGCAACCACTTTGTCCCCAGATTCGAAATTCAAAGCGCCAATAGTGATTAAATTATCTACAAATTCTGTTTTTTTATCATCAGAATCAGTTGGAAAATTATTTTCGGTGTCCAAATCTTTCGCATCGTTTCCGGCGGCGTGAACAATTAACACGTCTTTCTTTGCGGCATATTTAATGGCGTCATAAACCCATTTTTTGTGAGGAGAAAAGTCTTTTCCAAAACTTCCGTTAATCACTTTTGCCCCATTGTCAACCGCATAACGAATACCAAGAGCAATATCTTTATCGTATTCATCCCCGTCAGGCACCGCACGAATAGCCATGATTTCAACATTATTGGCAATCCCATCGCCACCAATTGCATTATTCCTAACTTGGCCAATGATTCCGGCAACATGGGTTCCGTGAAGGATTTTTTCCTTGTCTGGTCCCATCACATTATTGTTTCCGTATTTTGTGTCTTTGATGTCATTTGGATTATCGCCAACCACTTTTCTGTAATCGATTTTCAGGTTATCGCCATTAATCACTGCATCGAATCCCTCTAGTTGTTCCTGAATTGCCGCTTTCAAATCGGACACACTCATTCCAAAAGAGAACATCCTTTTCATTATGTTTTTACTTTGAGATAATTCTGTATCTTGAGAATCAATTGCATTTACCTCCTCAGCGGTGTAGCCAGATTTTCCAAAATGTTTGACTAAAATAGCATCCGCTTTTGTAGTTCCGGCTAACATTTGTTCTAATTGGGTTTTTCCTTCAATGCTTTCCTTTACTTTATTATCGTTGGTTGCTTTCGCCACTTGATAAGTAGTCGCATCAACGAGATCTTTGTTAACAATGATTCTTTCGTATTCTAAATTTTCTTTAGTGATGTCTCCAAGGAAATTCCAACCGTGAACGTCATCAATATAGCCATTTTTATCATCATCTATTCCGTTTCCAGGAATCTCTTTTTTGTTGGTCCAAATCACAGTTTTTAAATCGTCATGCTCAATGTCAACGCCGGAATCTAATACGCCAACGATTACTTTTACCCCATTTTTATCTTTGAGCAATTCGGCATAAGCCTTGTCAACACTCATTCCAGGCACAGTGTCTTTTACTAGGTCCAAATGGCTCCAACGCTTTAAATCGTCCTCTTTTAAAGGGGAAATCTTAGTGCTGTATAAAGGAGTCTTAACCGACAGTGCAGAAATGTCATAAACTGGTTTTGAGGCTCCACATCCTGCCAACACCAAAAAAGAAATGGCAGAAATTAAAATAGTTTTGAAATTATTCATGAATTGGTTTTATTAAATTTTAGTTTAAAAGTAAATTCTTTTGTTATAAATAAAGAGAAGATTAACACTATCTTAAGATTTCATCACACCTAAACCGTTGCTTCAAACGAACTCCTTTTTCCGTTTTTTCTACTGTTATGATTTCGTTATATGCATCGTGTTCCAAAAATAAATAGTAATTATTGTCCGCCGCGGCGTTTAGGAATTTTGACTTTTCAGGCATTGTCAAAAGCGGCCGCGTGTCATAACCCATTACGTAAGGCAAAGGCAAGTGTCCAACAGTGGGCAGCAAATCCGCCACAAAACAAATAGTTTTTTGTTGGTATTTTATTAGCGGAATCATTTGCTTCTCCGTGTGGCCGTCGGCAAAGAAAATCCCGAAATCCAGTTCGGATGTTGGCAATAAATCACCTTCGGGTCTTTTTATGAAATGCAAGTGTCCACTTTCTTGAATTGGCAAAATATTTTCAGATAAAAATGAAGCCTTTTCCCTCAAATTTGGTTTCCTCGCCCATTCCCAATGACTATCGTTACTCCAGTATTTGGCATTTTTGAAAGCCAACTCATATCCCGTTTTGTCTTTGTTCCATTGCACGCTACCGCCACAATGGTCAAAATGCAAATGCGTCAAAAAGACGTCAGTGACATCATCGCGATGAAAACCATGTTTTGCTAGGGATTTTTCCAAGGAATGTGTGCCCCAAAGCGAATAATAACTGAAAAACTTTTCCGATTGCTTGTTCCCCAATCCATTATCAATCAAAATCAAACGATTACCTTCTTCAATTAATAGACATCGTGCTGCAAGGTCAATTAGGTTATTTTCGTCGGCTGGGTTGGTTTTGTTCCAAATTGTTTTTGGCACCACTCCAAACATGGCACCACCATCCAACTTAAAATTCCCGGTTTCTATGGAATACAGTTTCATTATTTTTTTATGAAGATTCAACAAAGTTAGAAAAATCAAACGTTTCTGATGGTTGAAATAAGTTTTTTCTATTTTGACATTCGTTATAAAAATGTTATCAATTATGGAAAAAGGTTTTTATATAGTATCTTTGCGCTTTATTTAGACAAAATCAAAATAAGCTATGATTAAAGTTTCTGATACTGCCAAAAAGAAAATCATCGATTTAATGAAAGACGATGGATTTGATGCGGCAGTCGATTATGTGAGAGTAGGTGTGAAAAGCGGTGGATGCTCGGGTTTGTCTTATGATTTGAAGTTTGATAAAAACAAAGGTGAAGACGATAAAATTTTTGTGGACAACGAAATAACCATTGCCGTGGAGAAAAAATCCTTCCTTTATTTAGCCGGAACTATTTTGGAATTTTCTGGCGGACTAAACGGAAAAGGATTTGTTTTCAATAATCCAAACGCAAGTAGAACTTGTGGTTGCGGAGAGAGCTTCTCTTTGTAAAACATTTAAACATAAATTATGTCAAAATATACCGAAGACCATTTAAGAGTCGAACTCGAAACCAAAGAATACGAGTACGGATTTTATACTGATTTAGAATCGGATACGTTTCCCATTGGCTTGAACGAGGATATTGTTCGCGCCATTTCCCATAGAAAAGAAGAACCACAATGGATGACCGATTGGCGTATCGAGGCTTTTCGCGCTTGGGAAAAAATGATTGAGCCAGAATGGGCAAATGTGCATTACACCAAACCTGATTTTCAAGCCATTTCCTATTATTCTGCTCCAAAAGCGGTTGACCCTAATAAAACATTGGACGATGTAGATCCTGAACTTTTAGAAATGTATAAAAAATTGGGCATTTCTGTCGATGAACAAAAAATGATGAACAATGTTGCCATGGATATTGTGGTCGATTCGGTTTCAGTGGCGACAACATTCAAGAAAACTTTGGGTGAAAAAGGTATCATTTTCATGAGTATTTCCGAAGCCATTAAGGAACATCCAGAATTGGTTCGAAAACATCTTGGAACGGTTGTACCTCAAAAAGACAATTTTTATGCCGCCTTAAATTCAGCCGTTTTCTCTGACGGAAGTTTCTGTTATATTCCAAAAGGCGTTCGTTGCCCGATGGAACTTTCGACCTATTTCCGTATCAATCAAGCCGGAACCGGACAATTCGAAAGAACATTGCTCATCGCCGATGAAGGTAGTTATGTTTCGTATCTTGAAGGTTGCACCGCACCAAGTCGTGATGAAAATCAATTGCATGCCGCTGTGGTAGAATTGATTGCTATGGACGATGCCGAAATCAAATATTCTACCGTTCAAAACTGGTATCCTGGAAACAAGGAAGGAAAAGGGGGTGTTTTCAACTTCGTGACCAAAAGAGGTATGTGCGAGAAAAACGCGAAAATTTCATGGACTCAAGTCGAAACGGGTTCTGCTGTGACTTGGAAATATCCATCTTGTATCTTGAAAGGCGACAATTCGGTGGGCGAATTTTATTCGATTGCCGTAACCAATAATTTCCAACAAGCCGATACCGGAACCAAAATGATTCACTTGGGGAAAAACACCAAATCAACCATTATTTCCAAAGGGATCTCAGCCGGAAAATCACAAAACAGTTACCGAGGATTAGTGAAAATCGGTCCAAATGCAGACAATGCAAGGAACTTTTCGCAATGCGATTCCTTGTTAATGGGAAATAATTGTGGGGCACATACTTTTCCATACATCGAGAGCAAAAATCCATCAGCCAAGATAGAACATGAAGCCACGACAAGTAAAATTGGGGAGGACCAAGTTTTCTATTGCAACCAACGTGGCATTCCCACCGAAAAAGCGATCGCTTTAATCGTAAATGGCTTCAGCAAAGATGTACTAAATAAATTGCCCATGGAATTTGCAGTCGAAGCGCAGAAGTTGTTGGAGATAAGTTTGGAAGGAAGCGTAGGATAAAAAATTGGTTTAAAGTTTAAGGTTTAAAGTTGAATAACTATAATCGATTAGTACCTTTAAACAAAGAAAACTTTAAACTACATAGGATGGCAACAATTACTCGATTTGAAGATTTAGAAATTTGGCAGGAAGCCAGAAGATTAGCTAAGGAAATTCATATCATTAGTATTGAAACCGAATTGAAAAATGATTTTAGATTTAGAGATCAAATAAAAGCATCATCTGGTTCTGTAATGGACAACATTGCTGAAGGATTTGAAAGAAATGGAAATTTAGAATTTAGACAATTTTTGTCAATTGCTAAAGGTTCGGCCGGAGAATCCCGATCACAGTTATACAGAGTTTGGGATTTCAATTACATCAATGACGAAAAGTTCAATGTTTTAAGAATAGATTATGAAAATTTAAGTGGGAAAATAAACAATTTTATATCATATTTAAACAAGAAAGATTTTAAAGGTACTAAGTTTCAGTAAACACTAGAACTTTAAACTTTAAACTTTAAACAAAATAAACAAGATGTTAAGCATAAAAAATTTACACGCCTCCATTGGAGACAAAGAAATATTAAAAGGAATAAACCTTGAAGTGAAAGCTGGAGAAATCCATGCGATTATGGGACCAAACGGTGCCGGAAAAAGTACGCTTGCCTCAATTATTGCCGGAAACGAAAATTACGAAGTTACTGAAGGTGAAATCTCTTTAGATGGAGAAGATCTTTCGGAATTGGCTCCAGAAGAAAGAGCCCACAAAGGGGTGTTTTTGTCATTTCAATATCCTGTTGAAATCCCAGGAGTTTCAGTGACTAACTTTATGAGAACCGCCATTAACGAAACCCGCAAAGCAAACGGCCAAGAGGAAATGCCTGCCAACGAAATGCTAAAAGTGATTCGGGAGAAGTCAGAATTATTGGAAATCGACCGTAAATTTTTATCCCGTTCTCTTAACGAGGGATTTTCTGGTGGAGAGAAAAAACGTAATGAGATTTTTCAAATGGCCATGTTGGAGCCTAAATTAGCCATTCTGGACGAAACGGATTCAGGATTGGATATTGATGCGCTTAGAATTGTTGCCAATGGGGTAAACAAATTGAAAAGTGACAAAAACGCCATTATCGTTATCACCCATTATCAAAGACTTCTTGATTATATCGTTCCTGATTTTGTTCATGTCTTATACAATGGAAAAATTGTGAAATCAGGTGATGCTTCATTAGCATTAGAATTGGAAGAAAAAGGGTACGACTGGATTAAACAAGAACAAGAAGCATAAAATTTGTTTAAAGTCTAAAATTTAAAGCAAGTACGTGAACTTTAAACTTTTAAACCTTAAACTTTAAACAATAATGAATATGGAATTAAAAGAAAAATTACTATCGTCTTTTATGGCTTTTGAAGAGCGCGTCGATGTTCAAACCGAACTTCATGATGTACGAACTTCAGCTTTAAAAAACTTTGAAAATAAAGGTTTTCCAACCAAAAAAGACGAAGCTTGGAAATATACTTCGCTGAATGCCATTCTCAAAAATGATTTTAGCGTATTCCCAAAAAACGAAACGGCTATTGAATTCAGAGATGTAAAAAAATACTTTTTACACGAAATTGACACTTACAAATTGGTGTTTATCGACGGTGTTTTTAGTTCGAATCTATCTTCCACGACTCACGAGGGAATAGATGTTTGCTTGATGTCATCGGCATTGAATAAGCCAAAATATAAAATGGTTATCGATACTTATTTTAATAAAGTGGCGAGCAAGGACGAAAGTTTAACTTCTCTGAATACGGCTTTTGCCAACGAGGGAGCTTATATCAATATTCCGAAAAGCAAAGTGGCAGACAAACCCATCGAGATCATGTATTTCTCAACTGGTTCAGAAGCAGCACTTTTGGTACAACCCAGAAACTTGGTGATTGTGGGCGAGAATTCACACGTTCAAATCATCGAAAGACATCAAAGTTTAAACGAAAATCCGGTTTTGACCAATTCGGTTACAGAGATTTTTGCTCAGAAACGTGCCATCGTGGATTATTATAAAATCCAAAATGACAACCACGAAGCCAATCTAATTGACAACACCTTTGTTTCTCAACAAAAAGAAAGCCATGTATCGGTTCATACCTTCTCTTTCGGGGGAAATTTGACTAGAAACAACCTTAATTTCTACCATTTTGGAGAACGTTTGACCAGCACACTAAACGGTATCACGATTATTGGTGAGAAACAACATGTGGATCATTATACTTTGGTTAATCATGCAACTCCAAATTGCGAAAGTTTCCAGGATTATAAAGGTATCTTTTCCGATCGTTCTACCGGTGTTTTCAATGCAAAAGTGTATGTCGAGAAAGAAGCCCAAAAAACAAATGCTTTCCAAAAAAGCAACAACATTTTGTTAGGCGACAAATCAACAATAAATGCCAAACCACAATTGGAGATTTTTGCCGACGATGTAAAATGTTCCCACGGTTGTACCGTTGGACAATTAGACGAAACCGCCATGTTCTATATGCAAGCCCGTGGCATCCCGAAAAAAGAAGCCAAAGCCTTATTGATGTACGCTTTCTCGAACGCAGTTATCGAAAACATCAAAATACCAGAACTCAAAAAACGCATTACTACTATCATCGCCAATAAATTAGGCGTGAAAATGGGATTTGATTTGTAGTTAATTATAAAGTTAAACCCGACAGGTTTTAAAAGCCTGTCGGGTTTTTTTATTTCTTCAATCTCCCCACAATACCATTCACATCAAATTCAGGTTAGGGAATTAATATCCAAAAAAAACTTTTTTAATAACGAAAAAATTTAGTGATAGTATGAGATAACAAATTTAACTGTTCATCAAACTCTCTATTTCCTCCACTTCAATCGGAATATTTCGCATCAGGTTATACGGCTCGCCTGTTTCCTGAACGACTACATTATCCTCTAATCGAATGCCAAAACCTTCTGCTGGAATATAGATCCCCGGCTCAACGGTAAAAACCATATTGGCCTGTATTGGCTCAGTCAAAATTCCGTAGTCATGGGTGTCTAATCCCATGTGATGCGAGGTGCCGTGCATAAAATATTTTTTGTAGGCTGGCCAATCCGGGTTTTCGTTTTGTACATCGGTTTTGTCGATCAATCCCAAACCAAGCAATTCTGAAGTCATAATTTTCCCCACTTCTAAATGGTATTCTTTCCAGAGTGTCCCTGGAGTAAGCATTTTTGTTGATTCATTTTTAACCCGTAAAACAGCGTTATAAACCGCTTTTTGCCTGTCGTTGTAACGTCCTGAAACAGGTATTGTTCTTGTTAAATCGCTCGAATAATTGGCATATTCGGCAGCAACGTCAAGCAAGATTAAATCTCCCGCTTTGCATTGTCGGTTGTTTTCGATGTAATGTAACACATTGGCATTAATACCCGAAGCAATTATCGGCGTGTAGGCAAAACCTTTGGAACGATTTCGAATAAATTCGTGTATCAATTCTGCTTCAATTTCGTATTCCATTACGTTTGGTTTTACAAAAGGAAGTAATCTCCTGAACCCTTTTTCAGTAATGTTGCAGGCATTTTGGATCAAATCCAATTCTTCACTTTCTTTAACGGAGCGCAATCTTTGCAAAATAGGATTGCTTTTTGCCACTTGATGTGCAGGGTAGTTGGACTTCCACCATTTTACAAATCGGGCTTCACGCGTTTCGGTTTCTACGTTGGCGCGATAATGTTCGTTTGTGTTGATGTAAATAGTGTCGCAATAGGTCATCATTTCGGACAATACCTTTTCGAAATCTTGTAACCAATGCACGGTTTTAATTCCTGAAACTTTAAAAGCTTGGTTTTTGTTCAGTTTTTCACCTTCCCAAATCGCGATGTGTTCACTGGTTTCTTTCAAGAATAGCATTTCTCTTTGGTTTTCGTAAGGGGCATCCGGAAACAGCAGCAAAATACTTTCTTCTTGATCAACTCCAGATAAGTAAAAAATATCACGATGTTGCGCAAAAGCTAAAGTGCTGTCAGCAGAGACGGGATATATGTCATTAGAGTTAAAAACCGCCACGCTTTTGGGCTTCATTTGGGCTGTAAATTTCGCGCGGTTTTTTATGAAAAGTTGTTGGTCGATTTGATGGTATTTCATAACAATTCGGATTTTTACTTTGAGTATTCAAAAGTAGATACTTTGGAAATAAAAATTGAAAAATAACATATTAATTTTTGTTTGTTTAAAAAAAATCTCTCTGACAAACCAAAATAATATTTTTTACTAGGTCAAATAAACGGATGTCTCAAAATAAACGTGTTAAAACGTAAAAACATCGAAAACATACATATTATAATGATAATATGTCAAAAAAGGGCTATTTTAGAAGGGTTTATGCTGGCTCAATTACCAACTTTAGATTTATTATAAATAGTAACGAAAAGGTTGTAGTTCATTACTATTTACTTTATTTTTGCACAACTTTTATAAATTTTATTCCAATTTCTTATGTCAAAATCTACGTTATTAAAGTCATCCATAGCAAAAAAAGTGGCTATGGCACTTTCGGGACTTTTTTTAATTTCATTTTTATCACTGCATTTTTTTATTAATCTAATGTCTGTTTTTAGTGCTGATACTTTCAACGAAATGTCACACTTTATGGGATATAATCCAGTAATTCAATTTGTAATGCAACCCGTTTTAATTGCTGGAGTTATTTTTCACTTCGTTATTGGTTTTGTTTTAGATTTGAAAAACAGAAGTGCTAGACCAATTAAGTACGCAAATTATAATGGCGCAGCAAACGCATCCTGGACTTCAAGAAATATGATTATTTCTGGAGTAGTGGTTTTGGCTTTCTTAGGATTGCATATGTATGATTTTTGGTTTGCTGAAATGAACTATAAATATATCGCTGTAAATGCCATAAAAGAAACGAGATATTATGAAGAGTTAGTTCATAAATTTGAAAATCCAGTTCGTACCGCTTTATATTGTATTGCATTTGTGCTTTTGTCTTTGCACTTATGGCACGGTTTTAATTCGTCGTTTCAATCTGTAGGGTTTAACAATAAGTATTCAAAATCATTACATAAATTAGGATATGCTTTTGCAATAGTAGTTCCTTTCGGATTTATCTTTATTGCTTTATTTCATCATTTTAATCATATTTAATAGTTAATTATAATGGCATTAGACTCAAAAGTTCCAAGTGGTCCAATTTCGGACAAATGGATAAATTATAAAAATCATATAAATTTAGTAAATCCAGCGAACAAACGTAATATCGATATTATCGTTGTGGGAACTGGACTTGCAGGAAGTTCTGCCGCTGCAACTTTGGCAGAATTAGGATATAATGTAAAAACATTTTGCTTTCAAGATTCTCCACGTCGTGCACACTCGATTGCTGCACAAGGAGGAATTAACGCAGCTAAAAATTATCAAGGCGATGGAGACTCTACTTTCCGGTTGTTTTATGATACTATTAAAGGAGGCGATTATCGTTCTCGTGAAGCAAACGTTCACCGTTTAGCTGAAGTTTCTACTAATATAATTGACCAATGTGTAATGCAAGGCGTACCATTGGCTAGAGAATATGGGGGATTATTAGACAATCGTTCTTTTGGAGGAACATTGGTAGCCAGAACATTTTATGCAAAAGGTCAAACAGGACAACAATTATTGTTAGGAGCTTATTCTGCGATGAATCGTCAAATAGGTCGTGGCAAAATAAAATCGCATGCACGTCACGAAATGTTAGATTTAGTAGTTGTTGACGGAAAAGCAAGAGGAATTATTGCTCGTGATTTAGTTTCAGGAGAAATAGAGCGACACTCTGCTCACGCTGTTGTTATTGCTTCTGGTGGGTACGGAAATGTATTCTTCCTGTCTACTTATGCCATGGGAAGTAATGCAACTGCAGCTTGGAAAATACATAAAAAAGGAGCCTTTTTTGCCAATCCTTGTTACACACAAATTCACCCAACGTGCATTCCTGTTTCAGGAGACCACCAATCGAAATTAACATTGATGTCAGAATCATTGCGTAATGACGGTCGTATTTGGGTTCCAGCAAAACTCGAAGATGCAAAAGCAATTCGTGAAGGAAAGAAAAAACCAACCGATTTATCGGAATCAGAAAGAGATTATTATTTAGAAAGAAGGTATCCTTCTTTTGGAAATCTTGCTCCTCGTGATATTTCGTCGAGAGCTGCAAAAGAGCGTTGCGATGCAGGTTTTGGTGTTAACAAAACCGGTGAAGCCGTTTATTTGGATTTTGCGGATGCCATTCAGCGTTATGGAAAAGAACAAGCTTTTGTAAAGGGGTTAGATGCAAATGATAAAGCTTTGATTATAAAACTTGGAAGAGCAGTTGTTGCCAGTAAATACGGTAACTTATTTCAAATGTATGAGAAAATTGTAGACGAAGATCCATACACTTCTCCTATGATGATTTATCCAGCAGTCCATTACACCATGGGCGGAACTTGGGTTGATTATAACCTACAAACTACAATCCCAGGATGTTTCTCTATTGGAGAATCTAATTTTTCTGATCACGGTGCCAATAGATTGGGTGCTTCGGCATTGATGCAAGGTTTAGCCGATGGTTATTTTGTGTTACCCTACACTATTGGAGATTATTTAGCTCCAGAAATCAAAACAGGACCAATTTCTACCGATTTACCTGAATTTGTGGAAGCGGAGAAAAAAGTGAAAGAACAAATTGAGCAATTTATAAATAATAAAGGAACAAAATCCGTTGATTATTTTCATAAGAAATTAGGTAAAATAATGTGGAATAATGTAGGTATGGCCCGAAATGCTAAGGGACTTACTGAGGCTATCGAAGAAATTGCTGCCTTACGCGAAGAATTTTATAAAGAAGTTATAGTACCTGGAACTGCTGATAGTTTTAATCCAGAACTAGCAAAAGCAGGACGAGTAGCTGATTTCCTTGAATTAGGTGAATTATTTGCAAAAGACGCACTACACCGAAATGAATCTTGTGGAGGACACTTCCGTGAAGAATACCAAACCGAAGATGGAGAAGCACAGCGTGACGATGAAAACTTTGCTTATGTTGCTGCTTGGGAATACAAAGGCAAACCTAGTGATGCTGTTTTACACAAAGAACCATTGATTTACGAAAATATTAAATTAGCTACTCGTAGTTATAAATAGAAATTAGTCCAAAGTCAAACGTCTTAAAGTCACATGAATTTCGACTTTAAGACTTTCAAACTAAAAATTATGAAACTAAAATTAAAAATATGGCGTCAGCCAAATGCCAAATCTGCAGGAAAAATTGTTGACTATTTTGTTGATGGCATCGAAAGCGATATGTCTTTTCTAGAAATGTTAGACATTCTAAACGAAGATTTAATTCAAAAAGGCGAAGACACAGTTGCTTTTGACCACGATTGTCGCGAGGGAATTTGCGGAAGTTGTTCTCTTTTTATAAACGGCGAAGCACACGGACCAGACCGAGGAATACCAACTTGTCAATTGCACATGCGTATGTTCAAAGACGGAGATGAGATCTATATCGAACCTTTTAGAGCAAAAGCGTTTCCTATCATTAAAGATCTTGTTGTTGATAGAAGTTCTTTTGATAGAATTCAGCAAGCAGGTGGTTTCGTATCTATAAATACATCGGGAAACCCAGTAGACGCTAATACCATTCCAATTCCAAAAAAAGATGCAGATAGAGCCTTTGATGCTGCAACTTGCATTGGTTGTGGCGCTTGTGTGGCTACTTGTAAAAACTCATCAGCGATGCTATTTGTAGCTGCCAAAGTTTCTCAATATGCCCTGTTACCACAAGGAAGAGTGGAAGCTACCGATAGAGTAATGAATATGGTTGCCCAAATGGATGCCGAAGGTTTTGGAAATTGCACCAACACTGGAGCTTGTGAAGTGGAGTGTCCAAAAGGAATTTCCCTTGACTACATCGCTCAAATGAATAGAGAATATTTAGCCGCTAGCTTGAAAGGATAAAATCTAATAAAATAGATTATTTATAAAAACGCATTCATAATTTGGATGCGTTTTTTTGTTACAATCAAATTTAAAATCCGTGTTTATCTGTTTCATCCGTGTCGTCTGTTTGCCATTTTTTACTAATTTTATAAAATGAAAGTTGCATTAATCCAATCTTCTTTATTCTGGGAAAACCCAAAAGCCAACCGAAACTACTTCGAAGAAAAAATCAATACTATTGCCGAAAAAGTGGATTTGATTGTGCTTCCGGAAATGTTCACGACGGGTTTTACGATGAATCCTTCAACCGTTGGCGAAACCATGCAAGGAGAAACTATTTCGTGGCTACAATCTTTGGCAAAATCCAAGAACAGTGCCATTACAGGAAGTTTAATCATTGAAGAAAACAACAATTTCTACAACCGGTTGGTGTTTGTTTTTCCGTCAGGCGAAATACAATTTTATGATAAACGACATTTGTTTACGCTTGCCGGAGAAGACAAAGTTTATAATTCTGGTACTGAAAAATTGATTGTAGATTATTTAGGATGGAGGATTTGTCCACTGGTATGTTACGATTTGCGTTTTCCGGTTTTTGCACGAAATATAGAAGATTATGATGTTTTGCTTTATGTTGCCAATTGGCCAAAACCGCGCATTAATGCTTGGGATATTTTGCTCAAAGCTCGTTCGGTCGAAAATATGTGTTATACTATTGGCGTGAACAGAATTGGTTTCGACGCTTCTCAATTAGAATACAACGGACATTCACAAACAATCGATTTTCTTGGAAATTATATGTTGGAACCGCAAGATACAGAAGGGGTTTTCGTAACCGAATTAAACAAGGAGAATTTGCTTGAAACTAGAAAAAAACTTGGATTTCTTAATGACAGGGATTCTTTTGAACTAAAGTCCAATGGATGATTTACCTTTATTATTGTCAACTTTCTTTTTTGTTTCTGGAGTATAAGGAATACTGACATCAAAAACCTGTTCCACATCCCAATTGGCCCTAACATCAATGGGTTTTGAAAAATAAACCACTTCCTCGGCCTGGCGTTTTTCTATATAATTGCCTGAATCCCATTCCTTGTTTTTGTTATCGTCATAAATTAATCGAAGTGTAAAAAGGGAAGGCTCCACCAAATTGAATTCGACTTTAGTGTTGCTTTCGGAGTATTCCGTTGCGAGTATATTCCCTTTTTCGTTGGTTAATTCGACAATTACTGGAAAACGTTTTACATTTTGAAGACTAACCGTTAGATTTCCATAATCGGATAACTCTTTTGTCGCCAACGTATAAATCAAGGTATCATTTGACCGTTCCAAATAATCGGTTAATGCACCCGGCATAATGTTGAAAGTATATTTTTCTGATGGCTCCTTCTTGAAATCAAAAAATAATTGCTGGTTGAAATCATCATATTTGGGTGTAAAAGCCACTGAAACAGAATCTTTATTGATAATTTTTATTTTTGAATACTCAAATTTAGTCATTGGTGTAGCGGTTTCCAAAGTAAATTGTTCCCTGAAATTTAAAATGCTATTTTGAACAGCACTAATTTTTAAGCTGTCTTTTTTCTGGGTTTTAATTTTAAAAGTAAAATCCCCTTTGTATTTGTCTTTGGCCACAGCCAACTGCAAAGAATCTACTTTTAAAGGTTTAAACCAAATTTGAAGCGAGTCTTTCTTTGGAAACTTAGTTACAATTGACGGTAAAATTTCCGCGCCGTTTTTTAGTGTAATTTTTGAATCTTTCGCTACTCCTTCATACGGAAGTATTAATTTGTTTTCTGAGGGCTGAATAGGTTTGAATGCTTTAAAAGGACGCACTTCCTTAAATAATTTTAACTCAAAAAGCGAATCATTCGGAATTGAAATAAACTGTTTTCTGAATCCAATTTTATCTTTTTCGGGATTAAATTTAATATTCGAATTATAATCCTTCATCGCTACCAGAAGATATTTTCCAGCTTTTAAATTCTCTAATTTAAAAGTTTTCAAGCTGTCCAAAGTATTGGTGATATACCTTGGATTTTCATTATACACAACAGAATCCTTGAATTTATCATTTACATCATAGAGCATTACCGAGACAAATGACTCCGCTTCTTTGTTGTAAGCGTCTTTTATAGATCCACCAAGAGTTAATGAATCAATATATTTACCTGTCGAAAACACATATTTGAACTGATTGAAAGGGTTTCCCTCATTGTTGTCTTCGATGCTTTGTCCAAAATTGAAGCTATAAGTGGTATTGGGTTGTAGCGTATCATTTATTTTTATGGTAAGATATTTACTTACATTCGTCGGCAATACCAAGGGTTCATTTTTCATTGGCGGCGAAATAATCAATTGCTTTCTCAAGTCTTTCAACTTGATATACTCGTCAAAAGTCAATTTAATTTCGTTGCCTTTAAAGTTGGTACTAAAGTTTTTTGGAAAACTCATTTTCAAAACGGGAGCGATTGTGTCTTTTAAACCGCCGGTAATAGATCCTCTTTTGGCACAACTTACCAGTATTAACAGAAGCAAAAACAGAATATATTTAAAATTGTTTTTGAACATAATTTTTTAAAATTTAGACGCCACAAAATAACAATTATATTCGCTGTAAACGAAATGTTTTTATAAGAATTAGTATTTGCATCCCATTTGGACTTGATAGGTTTTAAAACCTGTCAGGTCTTGTTGAAACTAATCAAGAATGCGCCATCGCCATACAAACAATACTAATTTTGGCCCCAGGTATTTTCAGCAATGCGTGTGAGCAGGCTTCCAATGTCGAGCCTGTCGTTATAACATCGTCTATCAACAAAAAATGTTTGTCATGGTCTTTTTCGGTAAAAGCTACGTCAAAAATGGTTTCGATTCCGTCACTTCGATTCAATAAGTTTTTCTTGGATTGGGTTTTGGAGTATATATTTCGAACCAATAAATTTGGATTATATGAAATATTCAAATTTTTAGAAAGGGATAATCCAAAATTGGTCACCTGATTGTAACCCCTTTCTCGAAGTTTTCTTTTATGCAAAGGCACGGGGATGATTTCGTCTATTGATTTAATTATTTCCGAATTTTTTAAATCTTCGGCATACCACGCGCCCAAAACAGCGCCGATCTCTTCCTGTCCTTTGTATTTCAAGTTGTGAATTAATTCCTGAACGATGCCTCGTTTATGGAAATACAACAATGCCGAGGCATATTCTACTGGGATTCTGCCGTAAAACTTTTTGAAAGCCTCGTTTTCTGGATTCAAATGGTGATTCGTCAGCGGAATATTGTGTCGGCAAAGTGTGCAAATCTCGTTTTCATTCCATAATAAAAACGAATGGCAACCAGCACAAACGGGAGGAAAAAACAGATTGAAAAGGCTTTTGAACATTTAATCAGCGATTTATTTATAAAAATAAGGAAATCAGTGCTTCAAACTTCAAGAAATTCCTTTTTTTTATGTTCACTTTTTATATTTTTGCACCACTATGGCAAAACAAGAAGATTTATTCAAAAATGTAGTTTCGCACGCAAAAGAGTATGGATTTATTTTTCCGTCAAGCGAAATATACGATGGTTTAAGTGCAGTTTATGATTATGCACAAAACGGAGTCGAATTAAAAAAGAACATACGTGAATATTGGTGGAAAGCAATGGTTCAAATGAACGATAATATCGTTGGACTCGACGCGGCAATATTGATGCATCCCACGACTTGGAAAGCTTCCGGTCACGTAGATGCATTCAACGACCCGTTAATTGACAACAAAGATTCAAAAAGAAGATACAGAGCTGATGTACTAATTGAAGATTATGCCGAGAAGCTAAATCAAAAAGCAATCAAGGAAATCGAAAAAGCGCGTGCTCGTTTTGGAGATGCTTTCAATGAACAGGAATTTGTAACCACAAACGCCAGAGTTATGGAATACAAAGCCAAAGAAAGAGAAGTTCTAGAAAGAATGGCTCGTTCTTTGGGCAACGAAGACTTGGAAGATGTAAAAGCATTAATCGAAGAATTAGAAATTGCTTGCCCGGAATCAGGCTCCAGAAATTGGACAGAGGTGCGTCAATTTAACTTGATGTTCGGTACAAAATTGGGTGCTTCTGCTGATACAGCAATGGATTTATATTTGCGTCCGGAAACTGCCCAAGGTATTTTTGTCAATTTCTTGAATGTTCAAAAATCAGGAAGGATGAAAATTCCTTTTGGAATTGCACAAACCGGAAAAGCGTTTAGAAACGAAATTGTTGCCAGACAATTTATTTTCCGTATGCGGGAATTCGAACAAATGGAAATGCAATATTTTGTAAAACCAGGCACGGAAATGCAATGGTACGAACACTGGAAAACGGCTCGTTTGAATTGGCATTTATCCCTTGGTCTAGGAAAAGAAAATTACCGTTTCCATGATCACGAAAAATTAGCGCATTATGCCAATGCTGCTGCCGATATTGAGTTTAATTTCCCTTTTGGATTCAAGGAATTAGAAGGCATTCACTCTCGTACTGATTTTGATTTGAAAGCCCACGAAAAGTTCTCCGGTAAAAAAATGCAATATTTCGATACGGAAACAAATACCAATTATACGCCTTATGTTGTTGAAACTTCGGTTGGATTGGATAGAATGTTCTTGGCAGTTTTTGCCACTTCCTTAAAAGAAGAAACGTTGGAAGATGGTTCTACAAGAACTGTTTTAAGTTTACCAGCGGTGCTTGCGCCAACAAAAGCAGCAGTTTTACCATTAGTAAAAAAAGACGGTTTACCAGATATAGCACACAAAATCATCGAAGATTTGCGTTGGGATTTCAATGTAACGTATGATGAAAAAGATGCTGTTGGAAGACGTTATAGAAGACAAGATGCATTAGGAACTCCATTTTGCATTACTGTAGATCATCAAACCATCGAAGATCAAACGGTTACTATTCGTCATAGAGATACGATGAAACAAGACCGTGTAAAAATCGCTGATTTGAAATCAATTATCGAAAATGAAGTTTCGATGAAAAACTGGTTGATGAAAATGTAATTACACTTTTCATTTATACGAAAAAGGCTTCTCAATCGAGAAGCCTTTCTTATTTAAAATCACTTACTCGCTGTGTTTAATCGGAATTAATTGTAATTTGTGTGTAATGTATTAACATTTGTTTGCAAAATATCAACAACCCACATGAAAAATGCGTCAAATGTTTACTTTTAGCTTGTTAAATAGAGCTGTTTCTTAAATAAATAAACGTTTTTATTTAATTAGTTTCCCAAAACTACCGAATGACTTTTAATTTTAGAGCGCAGTTGCACTTTGAATATCTAATGCTATGGCTAACAAATTAGGTCAAGCCATTGATAAATTACCCGTACATTATTATTGACGACGATCAAGAAAGTGTTTTGAAAACAAAAGCAATTGCTGACAGTTTTTCGGAGCTTGATTTCGTGGCATCGGCTAACAACTACGCTGATGGTTTAAACTTAATACTAGAACACACTCCAAAATTAATTTTTTTCGAAATTGACCCAATTGACAAAAAGTGTAATTTATCATTGTCGCTAATCAGTGAGTTATATCGATATTTGAAAGTGATTCCTAAAATCATTATTACCACAACCAAGAAAGATTTAGCTTTTGAAGCTATACAATATGAAGTGGCGGATTATATAATTAAACCGGTGCAACGGATTGATTTGATAAAATCGATTTTAAAATTGAAAAAATCGATTGGGGAAGACGAAGTCTTTATAGTTCAAAACTCCGTTTTTGATAATGAACCTAAATCAAAAGTAGAACCAAGTCCTGCACAATCTGTGCAGAAAGAAATTTCAACTATAGAACAACCCCTATTAATATGTATAAAATCATACGGAGATTATAGGTATATTGATGCCAAAGATATTTGCTATTTCCAGGCGGATAATAATTCTACCGACATTCACTTAAATAATGGCGAAATGGTTACTGCTTTCAAAACATTGAAACATTTTGAAGGTATTTTGTCTCATCCTTTTGTTAGAATTCACAACAGCTACATCGTAAACCGCAACTATATTTCCAGAATTCACACTGGAAATGCGGTATGTTACATTAAAAACACCCCCATAAAACTGCCTTTCTCTAAATCCTATAAAGGGAATGTAGATCTGATTATTTCCGATTTTTCCAATGGAAATTACTTAGAAATTTAAAAAATTACCATCTACCCTAATTTGATAGTCATTCACTATCAAACGACTACATTCTACCACAAACGCTCATTTTTACTACAAAAACAGAGGGATGCTATATACTTTTACGCCGTGACTAAGTGAGATTCACAAGTCATTAACTAACGTAAACTATATAATAATATAAAACCTCAAATTATGAAAAGAGCAATTTTAACATTCGGATTATTTTCACTAGTAATGGTATTAACATCTTTTACTAAGCCTGAAACAAGTACTATTTTATTAGTAGATAATATTAACAATACAATAGAAGCTGCGGGTCAAGGAGCTGCAGGAGGAAACAAAAGATTGGATGCTGCTGGTCAAGGAGCTGCAGGAGGAAATAAAAGATTGGATGCTGCTGGTCAAGGAGCTGCAGGAGGAAATAAAAGATTGGATGCTGCTGGTCAAGGAGCCGCAGGAGGAAATAAAAGATTGGACTAATCAAGTTAATTTAAATCAAATTTTTTTAAATATAGTAAGGCTATCGATTTTAGATAGCCTTTTTTTATGTCGATAGTTTTATTTTAGTATTTTTGATGACATTCAAAGAACAACTATTGAAAACCACATTCTTCATACTTATACTTTTGCTTGTTGCTTTCTTTGGATGTACTAAGAAGAATACAGCAAATCAAAATGCTACTTCAACGAAAGATGACAGCCTTTCTACTTATCTGACTAAAGCCAACGATTATGGTTCCTCCGCTAAAAAAAGACGAGAATACATCCAAAAAGCATTCGTAATTACCATCAATCAGCCCAACGATTCCTTACAAAGAGTAAACCTGTTTAGAATTGCCAATCGCTTTTATAATTTAAACGATTGGAAAGAATATCGTAATATTGCTGAGATTGTTTTAGAAAAAGCTGAAAATAGTAAAGATACGTTGAGTAAAGCTAAAGCTTTGTCATATTTAGGTGATTATTTTGGTTCACAAGGCGTTTCTGACAGTGCTTTTATGTATTATTTCAAAGCCGAAAAAATATACCTGCAACGGAATGACAATTATAATCTTGCCAAAACGAGATTGAATAAAGCTCTACTACAATACAACGAGAGCGATTTTTCAGGTAGTGAGATTTCAGCACTCAAGGCTTTGCGTGTTTTAAAAGGAGAAAATGTTGACGACACAGTATATGAATTATACAACCTTTTGGGATTAGTCTATAATGAGCTAGGAGAATATAATAAAGCTATAGAATATCACACCAAGGCTTTAACAAGTTTGAACGAAAATCCAACACCCGTGGAATTTCAATCTAAAGCAACTTCAATGAATAATTTGGGCTTAGTGTATCTAAATTTGAAGCAATACAAAAAAGCAATACCCTATTTTCAAAAAGGTTTAGAACAAAAAAAAGAGTTGCTTTTATACAAACCGTTTGTATATGCATTGTTATTGGAGAACTTGGGATATTCTCGGTTTAAAATCAGAGAATCAAAAGGGCTTCCAGAGCTATTTTATGAATCCCTGAAAATGAGGAATAGTCTAAAACTAACAACAGGAGTAATTATTAGCCAAATCCATTTATCGGAATATTTTGCATCAAAAAGTGATACTAAAAAAGCGTTACAATATTCGAAAGAAGCACTAATTGTAGCTAGAAACTCTAAAAACCATAGAAATCTATTATTGCCTCTTAAACAATTGGCGATTATAGAGCCAGCAAAAGCTGCAGTGTATAATAAAGAATACATCCACATCAATGATAGTTTGCAAAAAGCAGAACGAAATATGGGGGATAAGTTCACCCGCATAGAGTACGAAACGGATCAGATAAAAGACGAGAATACCAGTCTAACAACCCAAAACAGAAATTTGGTTTATATTTTTGGCTCCATTTTAATATTGGGAATGTTTATATATATCATAAAGGCACAAAAAGCAAAAAACAGGGAATTGTTGTTCAAACAAGAGCAACAAAAAGTCAATGAGGAAATTTATAGTCTAATGATTTCTCAACAAAGTAATGTGGAATCCATCCGAATAAAAGAGAAAAAACGGGTGGCGCAAGAACTGCATGATGGGGTTTTAGGTAGAATGTTTGGGGTGCGAATGAATCTGGACGGTTTGAACAAAATTCATGATGAGGCTGCTATCGAAAAAAGAAACGACTACTTATCTGAATTAAAAAATATAGAGCAAGATATTCGTGAAATTTCGCATGATTTAAACAGGGAAAAATCAGAATTAATCAATAACTTCGTCGCCATTGTAGACGACTTATTTGAAAACCAAAAACAGACTTTCAAACCAAAATTGGTTTCAACTATTGATTCGACCATAAAATGGGAATCAATAAGTAACGCCAGCAAAATAAATTTATATCGAATTATTCAAGAATCGCTTCAAAACATCAACAAATATGCTAATGCGAATGCCATTCATGTTGAATTTAAAAGAGAAATCGACAATTTGTTTTTGGAAATAAGCGATGATGGAATCGGTTTTAATGTAAATAGAGCAAAAAAAGGAATTGGCTTGCAAAATATGCTTTCTAGAATCAATGAATGTGAAGGAACATTCGAAATAAAATCAAAAAAAGGGGAAGGAACAATAATAATAGTAACAGTTCCAATTTAAATACAGATAAATGACAACTGAATCACCAATTAAAAACAATATATTGATAGTAGACGATCACCCGTTTATTATACAAGGATACAAGAATGCCATTACGAGATACAATCCAAATGAGTTTGAGTTTTTAATAGAGGAGGCCAAAGATTGTAAATCGGCGTACGAAATCATTACCAATTCGGAAACGAAAGCTTTCGACATTGCCTTTTTAGATATTAGTATGCCAACTTATGAGGAAAAAGGGATGTTTTCTGGGGAAGATTTAGCAAAATTGCTAATGGAATACATGCCTAAATGCAAAATTATTTTGCTCACCATGTACACCGAATTATTGAAAATTAAGAATCTTATTAGCGCTATAAATCCAAATGGACTAGTTATTAAAAATGATTTGACATTTGACGAGTTACTTTTTGGCTTCGATAAAGTGATGAAAAATGAAATTTATTATAGTCAATCTATCCAAAAAATGATAGATTTAGCCGAATCAGAAGCGATCGAGATTGATGTGTTTGACAAACAGATTCTTTTTCATATATCTAAAGGAACTAAGACTACGGATATTCCGCAATACATCCCTATATCTTTGGAAGCCATCGAAAAAAGAAAACAAAATTTAAAGGAATTATTGAATCTTAAAGAAGATAGCGATATGGAATTGGTACGAGAAGCTAAAAATAAAGGTTTACTCTTCTAATTTGATGAGGATATTATCCGATAATTACCAATGCGTAAAAGGGTTCTTACTCAAATAGGAATTGTAATATCTACAGTCATTGGTGACTTCTTTCCCTAGCCAAATAGGTTTTTCGAAAGTTTCGTTTTCGGATTTAAGCTCTACTTCAGCTATTATTAACCCTTCATTTTCACCATGAAACTCATCAACTTCAAAGATGTGATTCCCTTTTTTTACTTCAAACCGGGTTTTGTCAATAACTCCTTTTTCGCACAACTTTAATAATGCTGCCGCTTCCTCAACAGGAATTTCTTTTTCCCATTCAAACCGTGACAAGCCCATCTCATTTGAGGCTCCTTTTATGGTCAAGAACCCCTTGTTCTCTTTTATGCGAACTCTAACTGTGCGTTCTGGAACGGAACTCAAATAGCCTTGCGCTATTCTGTTTTGGGCAAAAGCTTCCTTTTTGAAGGATTCTGATCTGACTAAAAATTTTCTTTCTATTTCTATCATTTTATCATTAAAAGGTAAGACTGCTCCGCTGTAGCGGAAGCAATCTTTTGAAGATATTCGTGGTGGTTTTACTTTTCTCTAGTTTTCTTCATCAAATGTATAAAAATCTTCGGGTATCTTTGGGTAATAGTTTTTACATAAATTTGTCGTATGCCAGAAATGAACCCATATAGAAAAATCATACACATCGATATGGATGCTTTCTTTGCTTCAGTAGAGCAAATGGATAATCCTGCCTTGCGTGGAAAACCTATTGCTGTAGGCGGAGCAGAAAACCGGGGTGTGGTAGCTGCGGCAAGTTATGAAGCCAGAAAATTTGGAGTCCGAAGTGCCTTAAGTGGAGTTTTGGCCAAAAAGAATTGTCCTGATTTAATTTTTGTAAAACCACGATTTGAACGGTACAAAGAAATATCTAGTAAAATAAGAAAAATATTCCAGGATTACACCGATTTGGTCGAGCCGTTGTCACTTGACGAGGCCTATCTCGATGTAACGATAAACAAAAAAGGCAATCCAAGTGCCACTTTATTGGCTCAAGAAATTAGGTTCCGCATTTTTAACGAAGTGGGGCTAACGGCTTCGGCAGGGATTTCGGTCAATAAATTTGTGGCAAAAATTGCCAGTGATTATAATAAACCTAATGGTCAAAAAACGGTAAATCCAGATGAAGTGATCCCTTTTTTGGAGGAATTACCCATCAGAAAGTTCTATGGGGTCGGGAAAGTAACCACCGAAAAAATGTATCAATTGGGTATTTTCACTGGATTAGATTTAAAGCGTCAATCCTCAGAATCTCTAGAAAAACATTTCGGAAAATCAGGGAATTTCTTTTATAATGTAGTTCGGGGAATTCATAATAGCGATGTGAAACCGGATAGAATTACCAAATCGGTGGCAGCTGAACATACCTTTGACACCAATTTGTCTTCCGAAATTTTTATGATGGAACAGCTAGAAAATATTGCCAACTCATTGGAAAAACGACTCAAAAAGTACCATATTGCTGGAAAAACAATTACGTTGAAAATAAAATACAGCGATTTCACACAACAAACCCGAAGTAAAACCTTGCCTTATTTCATTTCGGATAAGGGATTGATTTTAGACTCGGTGAAGGAATTATTGTTTCAAGAGCGAATGAAGGACTCCGTTCGATTACTGGGAATCTCTTTAAGCCATTTAAACACCGAAGAAAAAAAGGCGGTCGTGGTACAGTTAAAATTTGCCTTTTAACAAAAAACCTTCCGTTTAGGGAAGGTTTTTGATATTATTGGATAGGCTTGAAACTATTCAATTTCAGAAACTCTTAAAGTATTGACCATACCTTTGTCTTTTATGGGCATCGCTGCTAAGTTAATAAGGAAGTCTCCTTTTTCTACAAATCCTTTTTCCTTGGCGATTCGATTTATGTCAGTAATAGTGTCATCTGTACTAACTGAATTATCGTAATAAAATGATTTCACCCCCCACAATAAATTAAGACTAGTTAGAATTCTTTTATTGGAAGTAAAAACCAGAATATGGGATTGAGGTCTCCAGGCTGAAATTTGGAAAGCCGTATACCCACTATTTGTTAAAGTACAAATTGCTTTGGCTTTGATGCTGTTAGCCATAAGGGCCGCATGATGACAAATTATTTTGGTGATAAAACGGTTTGTTTTTATTTGAGGTGTATTTTGTGGCACTTGAATAAGAGGAGAATCCTCAACTGCTTCAATGATTTGTGTCATTTTCTGAATTACCTGAACGGGATAATTACCGGTTGCGGTTTCCCCTGAAAGCATAACAGCATCTGCCCCATCCATAACAGAATTAGCAACGTCATTTACCTCAGCACGCGTTGGTGTTAGACTGGTAATCATTGTTTCCATCATTTGGGTGGCCACAATAACAGGAATTCTTGCCGTTTTCGCTCTACGAATCAATTCTTTTTGAACCAATGGAACTTCATGAGCAGGTAATTCGACCCCTAAATCTCCACGAGCTACCATAAGACCGTCACAATAAGCAACAATTTTATCAATATTTTCTAAGGCTTCCGGCATTTCGATTTTGGCAACAATCGGAATTTTATAAGCTGAATGTTTTGCAATTAATTCTTGTAAATCTTGTAAATCTCTGGGAGTTTTAACAAAAGAGAGTGCTATCCAATCTACATTTTGACCGATGGCAAAAATAGCATCGGCAATATCTTTTTCTGTCATCGCAGGTAAAGATATTTTCGTGTTGGGAAGATTCACGCCTTTTTTAGATTTCAATTCGCCACCTTGAATTACTCGTGCTACTACTTCTGATTTTTTGTCGGTTTCTACAATTTCGAAGATAAGTTTACCGTCGTCAAGCAAAATTCTTTCTCCCGGATTTACATCGTTCGGAAAGTTTTTGTATTTCATGAAAACTTTTTGTGCAGTTCCAAGAATATCTTCAGCAGTAGTAAAAGTAATTAGGTCTCCATCATTTACAACCACGCCATCTTCCATAACACCCACTCGAAGTTTTGGCCCTTGTAAATCCCCTAGAATTGCTGTAGTATAACCAAATTCTTCATTAAGACTTCTAATAATATTTATTTTTTTCTTAACATCTTCATAGTCAGCATGAGAAAAATTTATTCTAAACACATTTACCCCTGCGTCAACCATATCCTTTATGGTTTCTCTGGTGCTGCATGCAGGTCCTAGTGTGGCTACAATTTTGGTTTTTTTGTTTGTAAGCATTTGTATTAAAAAATTAAATTGTTTTTTGATTTTATTTTATTCGTTTCAACTGTATAAATTGCAGATATGTTATCAATGGCATTTAAAGCAGTCTGAATTTTTGTCCCGTTCATTGTTTCATCAAGATTTTCTATCTTTAAAAAATAATCTACTTTTTTAAATTCTGGAAGCAAATACACTTTTGTTGCCACTTCCAAAGTCAGATTTGAAAATAGATTTTGGCCATTATCTTTTTTTTGTTGAACGACTTCGCCTTTATTTTGGATTAAATTCCAAGAAATCGCTTTTTCAATGTTATGATAATAATATCTTGAGAATTTTGTTTCTCCTTCTTTTATGTTAATCTGAATTTCATTCTTACTTTTACTCAAATTGATCGGCAGTTTTTGATTGATGAAAAATGCTAGCCGATAGTCCTCTAATGAGGTGTGAATAGCAATAAGATAATAATCTATTTCGTCAAATTCGCCAAGATCTAATTTATGAATAGCCATATTCATGAAAAAATAAGGTGTAAATATAGTATTTCTAACGAAGTATCGCTCTTTATAAAACTGATGTTTTCGTTATTTTATAAACGATAACGTTTTAGTTTTAGTGGATTTGATATTATTTGTTGTCAATTTTTTCCTGAAACGCAAAATAGGCCCGTTGGGAGGCTTTTTCCTCTGCTTTCTTTTTTGAGGTCGCTCTAGCTTTTGCAATTACTTTATCGTCAATGCTTAATTTAACGCCAAACAATCTTTGACCATCAATTCCATTGTCTTCAAAAATATCATAGTGAAAATGTTTCTTTTCTTTTTGGCACCATTCTATAAGCAGACTTTTATAACTGATTACTTTCCCTTCCAATCGGGCAATATCTACATATGGGATAACGACTCTTTTTTGAATAAATTTTTCGCAGTATTCGTAGCCTTTGTCAAGATAAATTGCCCCAACTAAAGACTCGAAAATGTTACCGTGAATATTGTCTCCAAAATGCTGTATAGGAACTTTGCTTTCTATAAATCGCACCAAGTTTAAGTCTTTTCCCAATTCGTTTAAATGCTCCCTGCTGACAATTTTTGAACGCATTTTGGTAAGGTACCCTTCATCTCCCGCAGGAGCTTTATTAAATAAATGTGCTGCAATTACTGCGCTTAACATGGCATCGCCAAGAAATTCAAGTCGTTCGTAATTAATTGCATTCCCTCTTTCATCTAGCTTGTTGGAAGAGCGGTGCGTAAACGCTTTTTTATAGTATTCGATAGTTATTGGAGCAAAACCTAAAATTTCATGTATAGAATCAAAAAAAATCCCGTCTTCAAGAGAACGGGATTTCGAAAATATTTTTCTAATGATATTCATCTAATATTAGAAGTCTAATTTTTTTACTAATACACAGGCATTGTGTCCTCCAAAACCAAAAGTATTACTCATCAAGACATTCATTTCTCTTTTTTGGGCAACATTAAACGTAAAGTTTAATTTGGAGTTGATGTTTTCATCATCGGTAAAATGATTTATCGTAGGAGGAACAATTCCATATTTCATCGAAAGGATAGAAGATATAGTTTCAATTGCTCCTGCTGCGCCAAGTAGGTGGCCTGTCATCGATTTTGTTGAATTCAAGTTCATGGTATAGGCATGCTCCCCAAAAACGTGTTCAATTGCTTTAGATTCTGCTAAATCACCAAGAGGTGTTGAAGTCCCATGCATATTTACACCATCAACGTCAGTAGGTTTTAATCCCGCATCTCTCAAACAATTCAACATAACATTTTTTGCACCCAAACCTTCAGGGTGAGGTGCTGTAATGTGATACGCATCTGCCGACATTCCGCCACCACCTAATTCACAATAAATTTTTGCGCCTCGGGCAATAGCATGTTCGTATTCTTCAAGAATTAAAGCACCCGCGCCTTCCCCAAGTATAAAACCATCTCGGTCTTTATCCATAGGCCTTGAAGCGGTTTTCGGATCATCATTTCTTGTTGAAAGCGCATGCATGGCATTGAATCCACCCATTCCTGCAATAGTTACCGCAGCCTCTGAGCCTCCAGTTACCATTATGTCGGCATGGCCTAGTCGGATATAATTAAAAGCATCTATAATTGCGTTTGTTGATGAGGCACAAGCAGAGACCGTTCCGAAGTTTGGCCCTCTAAATCCATATTTTATCGAAATGTGTCCACAGGCAATATCTCCAATCATTTTGGGGATAAAAAAAGGGTTGAATTTTGGCGTTCCATCCCCAGCAGCAAAATTTAGAACTTCAATTTGAAAAGTTTCCAATCCCCCTATTCCTGAACCCCAAATTACTCCTGCTCTATCTCTATCTATTTTATCTAAGTCAAAATTAGCATCATTCATAGCTTCTTCGGAGGAAACCATAGCATATTGTGCATAACGATCCATTTTTCGAGCGTCTTTTCTGTCTATGAAATCTTCAACATTAAAGTTTTTTAATTCACATGCAAACTGGGTTTTGAATTTTGAAGCATCAAAATAAGTTATTGGAGCAGCTCCACTAACGCCGTTAACAAGTCCGTTCCAGTATTCTTGAACAGTATTCCCAATAGGGGTAAGAGCTCCTAAGCCCGTAACCACAACTCGTTTTAATACCATGATTTGTTCTATTTAGTTTTTAAACAAATAAAACCCATGCTTTCTTGCTGTATTACTATCACAAAAGAGCCATGGGTATTATATTATAAATATCGTTTTGATTGAAATTCAATCAGGAATTTAATTTAAAAAATAACACCCGTTAACAATGCTGCAAACGGGTGTGTGTTTTTTATTATTTCTTAGCTTCTTCAATATAAGAAATTGCTTGACCTACAGTACCAATGTTTTCTGCTTGATCGTCTGGAATCTGAATATCAAATTCTTTTTCGAATTCCATAATAAGCTCCACAGTGTCTAATGAGTCAGCCCCTAAATCGTTAGTGAAGCTAGCTTCTGTTACAACTTCATTTTCGTCAACACCTAATTTGTCTACGATAATAGCTTTTACTCTTGATGCAATGTCTGACATAATCTTTAATTTTAAAATTTAATTTGTTGGCAAAAATAAAAAACTTTATTTTAAAACAACTTATTTACTTAATAAATTTATAAATAGGAATTTATTAACCAAATTTAATAAACACTCTAAAATGTTATTTATTATCATTTTTTATCCCTTTTTTTGCATGATAAAATTATTTAAAATATGAATAAAATAGTGATTTTTGCTTCTGGATCGGGTACAAATGCTGAAAACATTATACAATATTTTGAATCCAAAGATGTCGCAACCACCGCAGCTGTTTTTACAAACAATCCAATTGCCAAAGTGATTGAAAGGGCCAAAAAATTTCACATACCCACTGAAATTTTCTCCAAAGCAGAATTATTTGAAAGCAAAGTCTTGCAAAAATTAAGTGCTATCCAGCCCGATTTGATCGTTCTCGCAGGTTTTTTGCTTAAACTTCCCGAAGATATTATCGAAGCCTATCCCAATAAAATAATAAACATCCATCCCGCTTTGTTGCCAAAATACGGCGGAAAAGGAATGTACGGCATGAATGTACATAAGGCCGTTGTTGAGAATAAGGAAAAAGAAACCGGAATTACCATTCATTTTGTCAATGAAAATTATGATGAAGGAAACATTATTTTTCAGAAAAAAGTTGCTCTATTGATTTCGGATACACCCGAAGTGGTCGCAGAAAAAATACATGAATTGGAACAAAAATACTTTCCAGGAGTAATCGAAAAACTTCTAACTTCTACCCCATAACTTCATACTTTGGAACACGATGTACACATTTATACAGATGGCGCTGCCAAGGGAAATCCCGGTCGCGGCGGATATGGCGTTGTTATGGAACTTGTTGGTACACCACATAAAAAGGAGTTCTATGAAGGCTTTCGCCATACGACCAATAACCGAATGGAATTACTAGCTGTAATCGTTGGACTCGAAAAGCTCAAAAACCCGAATATGAAAGTTTTAATTGTTTCAGATTCAAAATATGTAGTTGATTCCGTGGCAAAAAAATGGGTTTTTGGCTGGGAAAAAAAAGGTTTTTCAGGGAAGAAAAACCCTGATTTATGGAAACGGTTTTTGGTAATTTATAGAAAACACCAAGTCGATTTCAAATGGATTAAAGGACATAATAATCATCCTCAAAATGAGCGTTGCGACGAATTGGCCGTTATGGCGTCGCTGCAGAAGGAGCTTTCCATAGATGTTTTTTATGAGAAAGAGGAAGCCAAACTTTTATAGAAACTTCTAATCGCTTACATTTTCAAACTTCAAACTTATAAACTATCTTTGCCGCTTAATTCGAATCATATAGAATGAATAAATTATTGATTGTCGGAACGGTCGCTTTCGACGCTATTGAAACCCCTTTTGGCAAAACGGACAAAATCTTAGGAGGCGCGGGAACTTACATTGGACTTTCGGCATCTCATTTTAACGTTGAATCGGCAATTGTTTCGGTTGTTGGTGATGATTTTCCACAAGAATATATTAATTTATTGACGGACAGAAATATTGATATTTCTGGTCTTGAGGTGGTCAAAGGTGGAAAAACGTTCTTCTGGAGTGGTTTGTATCACAACGATTTGAACTCAAGAGATACCTTGGCTACGGAATTAAATGTTTTAGCCGATTTTCAACCTAAAGTTCCGCAAAATTTTAAAACAGCCGATGTGGTAATGTTAGGAAATTTACATCCGTTAGTGCAAAACAGTGTTTTGGACCAGTTGGATATGAAACCAAAATTAGTAGTTTTAGATACCATGAATTTCTGGATGGATTGCGCCTTGCCTGAATTATTAGATGTAATCAAACGCGTGGACGTTATTACCATCAACGATGAGGAAGCGCGACAACTTTCGGGAGAATATTCCTTGGTGAAAGCCGCCGCAAAAATTCATGCTATGGGGCCAGAATTTGTTGTTATTAAAAAAGGGGAACACGGGGCTTTATTATTTCACAACCATCAGATTTTCTTTGCACCTGCCTTGCCATTGGAAGAAGTTTTTGATCCAACAGGAGCGGGTGATACATTTGCTGGTGGTTTTGCTGGATATATCACTCAAAGCGGAAATATATCTTTTGAGAACATGAAAAATGCCATAATATATGGCTCTAATTTAGCTTCCTTTTGTGTGGAGAAATTTGGAACCGAAAGAATGGTCGGTCTTGAAAAAGAAGAAGTAATCAATAGATTGAAGCAATTCAAATCATTGACACAATTTGACATAGAAATATAATGTAAAATTATGAAGCCTCGGAAACGGGGCTTTTTAAATAAACTACCACCACTATACTATGAGCGACGCAATTAAACACGAATGTGGCATTGCCCTTCTAAGATTAAAGAAACCATTAGAATTCTACAAAGAAAAATATGGTACAGCTTTCTACGGAATACAAAAAATGTATCTGATGATGGAGAAACAGCACAACCGTGGACAAGATGGTGCTGGTTTTGCAAGCATAAAATTAGATGTTGACCCTGGAGAAAGATACATCAGCCGCGTGAGATCAAATCAATCGCAGCCCATTCAAGATGTTTTTGCTCAAATTAATGAAAGAATAAATGAAGAAATGGCTTCTCATCCAGAATACACTGATGATGTGCCCCTTCAAAAAAAGAATATACCCTATCTAGGCGAATTGTTTTTAGGACATGTTCGTTATGGAACGTTCGGGAAAAACAGTATTGAAAGTGTTCATCCTTTTTTGAGACAAAGTAATTGGATGCACCGGAACCTCATTTTGGCTGGAAATTTCAATATGACCAATGTAAAAGAACTTTTTCAAAATCTAGTTGAATTAGGACAACATCCGAAAGAAATGGCGGATACTGTTACTGTAATGGAAAAAATAGGTCATTTTCTAGACAAAGAGGTAATGCAACTGTATCAAGATTGCAAAGCAATGGGCTTGTCTAAACGGGAAGCGTCTCCTGTGATTGCTGAAAGACTAGATATTGCCAAAATCCTGACAAGATCCTCCAAAAACCTAGATGGAGGTTATGCTATGGCCGGACTTCTAGGTCATGGCGATGCTTTTGTCTTTAGAGATCCTGCAGGAATTCGACCAGCCTATTTTTATGAAGATGACGAAATTGTGGTGGTAGCCTCAGAACGACCTGTTATTCAAACTGTATTTAATATTCCTTTCGAAAAAGTACAAGAAATAAACCCTGGTAGCGCCTTAATTATAAAGAAAAACGGAATCGTTACTATGCAAGAAATTCTTGTGCCAACGGTTAAAAAAGCGTGTTCTTTTGAAAGAATTTACTTTTCTAGAGGAAGTGATGCTGAAATATACCAGGAAAGAAAAAATCTGGGAAAATTAATTTTGCCTGCTGTTCTTGGTGCCATTGGAGATGATACTGACAATACCGTGTTTTCTTATATTCCAAATACTGCTGAAACTTCTTTCTACGGAATGATAGAAGCTGCGCAAGATTTTTTAAATCAAAGAAAAAATAATTACATTCTTGAAAATCGCAAGAAATTAACCAAAGAAAAATTGGAAGAAATCCTTTCGGTAAAAATAAGAACCGAGAAAGTAGCCATTAAAGACGCAAAATTGCGAACTTTCATCACTGAAGACAGTAGTCGCGATGATCTTGTTGCCCACGTATATGATGTGACGTATGGAGTGATAAAACCAACCGATAATTTGGTGATTATTGATGACAGCATAGTAAGAGGGACAACACTCAAAATGAGTATCATCAAAATGATGGATCGTTTGAAACCAAAAAGTATTGTGATAGTTTCATCGGCTCCTCAAATTAGGTATCCAGATTGTTATGGAATCGACATGGCAAAACTGGAAGGGTTAGTTGCATTTCGGGCCGCATTGGAGCTTTTAAAAGACAGGAACTTATACCATATTGTTGACGCCGTTTATGCCAAATGCAAGGAACAAGAAAACCTTAAAGATCACGAAGTCGTTAATTTTGTCACCGAAATTTATGCGCCATTCCAGCCACAGGAAGTTTCGGATAAAATAGCACAACTGCTGAGTACACCAGAAATTAACGCCGAAGTAAAAATCATCTTTCAAACTGTTGAGGATTTGCATATTGCCTGTCCAAAGAATTTGGGAGATTGGTATTTCACAGGAGATTATCCTACACCGGGAGGCAATCGAGTTGTGAATAAGGCATTTATGAATTTTTACGAAGGTAAAGATGCTAGAGCCTATTAAATTAATTTGTGTTTAAGCATTTCATCGATTATTAATGTATTTCATCTAATATATTTCATGAAAGCAGATTACGTGTCTATCTTTGATTCACCATAATATTAGTAGGTTAAGTTTATGGTAGATTTGGGGCAAAAAAGGTGAAAGCAATTTCACCTTTTTTATTGGAATAAAGTCAAAAAAAATAGACGAACAAACTTTTCAGTCAATTCGCCTATCATCTAAAAGTCTATTTTCTTAAAAAAGACTATTTCGCTAAATCGTATCGTCTTGAAACTTCAGCCCAATTAATAACGTTAAAGAAAGCTTCAACATAATCAGGTCTTCTGTTTTGATAATGCAAATAATAAGCATGCTCCCAAACATCCATTCCTAAAATTGGAGTTCCTCCACAACCTATTCCGGGCATTAAAGTATTGTCTTGATTTGGAGTTCCGCAAACTTCAAGTTTTCCATCCTTTACACAAAGCCAAGCCCATCCTGAACCAAATTGTGTGATTCCAGCTTTTGAAAAAGCAGTTTTAAAAGACTCAAATGTTCCAAAAGCGCTTTCAATCCCAACCAATAATTCTCCTGTTGGAAGTCCGCCACCGTTTGGAGACATAATCGTCCAAAACAAACTATGATTGAAATGTCCACCGCCGTTATTACGAACAGCCATGTTTTTCATGTCTAGATTTTTCAAAATATCCTCGATACTTTTCCCTTCTAAATCCGTTCCTGCAATAGCAGCATTAACATTCGTGATATAAGCATTATGATGTTTTGTGTGATGAATTTCCATCGTACGCGCATCAATGTAAGGTTCTAATGCGTCATACGCATAAGGTAATTGTGGTAATTCAAAAGCCATATTATAGGTGTTTAATGATTAATAAATATTTTATTCAAAATTAAACATTTAACTTTGGAATTGGAAATTCTATTTCGTTATATTTCTATTAAATAAATGGATAGTGTAAATTACTGTTACGAGGAACGTGGCTTTAAGGAATTTTTCCAGCTTTCCACTCTATCTTTTGTTGCTTGGCAGCAAGTAAAAAAAAGATGCCGTTTCAATAGGTTCTAGAGCATTCGCTGCAAATGAAATCTGAAATAAAAAATCGTTAATAATCAATCTCAATGCAAAGACCTTCATTCTCTATATACGACGCATCGGCAGGTTCCGGAAAAACCTATGCGCTCGTCAAAGAATACCTGAAAATCATTCTCGTTGCTCCTAAAAATGATGCCTATCGTAACATTCTCGCTATTACGTTTACCAACAAAGCGGTTCATGAAATGAAAAGCAGAATCGTGGGCAGTTTGTCTGAGTTTTCAAAAGACAATCCAAGCGAAAAAGCACAGGATTTAATGCAACATTTGGCTATAGAAACGGAACTTTCTCTAATCCAAATTAAAAATAAATCGCAACAAATCATCAAACATATTATTCATAATTATGCGGCTTTTGATATTTCAACCATCGACAAATTTACCCACAAAGTCATTCGTGCTTTCGCCTACGATTTAGGTTTGCCCATGACTTTTGAAGTGACTTTGGATACTGAAAATTTGCTCATCGAAGCCGTCGATGCCATAATTGCTCAAGCTGGTGAAGACGAAACGCTAACAAAATTGCTCATCGATTTCACGATGGAAAAAACAGACAATGACAAATCTTGGGACATTTCCCATGAAATTCTCGAAACCGGTCGTTTGGTTCTTAATGAAAACAATCGAAATGAAATCAACCATTTTCAAGATAAATCCATCACTGAATTTGTCGAAATAAAAAACAAACTGGCAGAAGCCTGTAAAGTTTTGGAAAAAGAAAATGTAGCATTCGCCGAGAGTGCATTCTTGTTAATCGAGAAAAACGGAATTGACACCAAATCCTTTTCAGGATCTTATTTCCCCAAACATTTGCAAAGCATCCAAGAAGGGAAATTCAATCCAAAAAATAAAACCTACCACGAACCTGATGATATAAAAATAAATAAAACCGCTAAAGACGGCGTTTTAATTGAAAATATTATCCCTGAATCATTGAAGATTGTCGCCGCCATTTACAAAAATTTCGAAAAACGTGATTTCTACAAAGCATTTCTAAAAAACATTACGCCTTTATCTTTGTTGAATACAGTCAGTAATGAATTGACAAAAATTCAAAATGAACAAAACGTGCTTTCCATTTCCGAATTCAACGCCATTATTCATCGAGAAATTCAAAACCAACCAGCACCATTTATTTATGAACGGTTGGGCGAGCGTTACCGTCATTTTTTTATCGATGAATTTCAGGACACTTCCGAAATGCAGTGGCAAAATCTGATTCCGCTGATTGACAACGCTACATCGAGCGAATTTGACGGAGAAAAAGGAACTTTGATGATTGTGGGCGACCCGAAGCAATCCATCTATCGTTGGCGCGGAGGTAAAGCCGAACAGTTTATAGAATTGAGTAAAGACCATAATCCGTTCAACAATCCCGATAAAAAACCCTTTCATTTAGATAAAAATTACCGTTCTTATTCTCAAATAATCGAGTTCAATAATGAGTTTTTTAAATTGTTGTCCAAAGAATTTGAGCACTTAGATTACAAAGATTTATACGAGAATCACAGCCATCAAATAAGTAACGAAAAAATAGGTGGTTACGTGAATATTTCTTTCATCCCTAAAGCGGAAAACTGCGAAGACGACGAAGACGCATTGGATAAAACAGGTTTGTATGTTTTGGCAACTTTAAATACCATTCAAAAAGTGGTAAAGCGAGGTTTTGAATACAAGGACATTGTTATTCTGACCAGAAAACGAAAACAAGGAATTGCCGTTGCCAATTATTTGACAGAGCAAGGGATTCCACTTTTGTCTTCGGAAACATTGATGATAAAAAACGCCACCGAAGTTCGATTTATAATCTATTTATTAAAGTACTTAAAAAATAATTCTGACAAAGAATCAAAGGCCAATTTCTTGCACTATTTAGCACAAAGTAGTCAGGATAAATTGCCTATTCACGATTTTATTGCACAAGGGATGGGGTATCCAAATGAAACGGATTTTGAAAACTGGCTGGAGAGTTTTGATGTGGGTTTGTCTTTTCAAAACATCAGAAAAAAATCTTTGTATGAAGCGGTTGAGATTATTGTTTCTAAATTCCTCAATCCTACAAAAAGTAATGCTTACGTTCAGTATTTTATGGATATCGTTCTCGAACGAGATATTCGGAATCAAGCCGGTATTTCTGATTTTTTGAATTTCTGGGACAAAAATTCAGAGAAATTTAGCATTCCATCACCCGAAGGAAACAACGCGGTTCGGATAATGACCATTCATACGTCTAAAGGATTGGAATTTCCGGTTGTAATTATGCCTTTTGCAGATGAAGATTACGGCCGCAGTCCAAAAAACAAATTATGGATTGACACGGAAACGGAAAATTTCGGACTGCCTAAAGTCTTGGTTGACAATAGCAAAGCGGTTGAAGGTTTTGGTGAGAAAGCAAAATCAATTTATGTCCAAAAATCCCAAGAAGAATTATTGGATAATGTTAATATTTTATATGTGGCATTGACTCGAGCCGAAGAACAATTGTATGTGATTTCGAGTATTAATTTTGACGCCAAAGGTGTTGCGAAAAAGAACAATATGTCCACCTTTTTTGTCAATTATTTAGTCAACAAGGAACAATTTGAAGAAGATAAATTCGAATATGAATTTGGAAATCCTACTAAATTGTCAGCCGAGAAAAAACACGTCGATGCTTTGAAAATCATTCCTATAGTTTCAGGGATTTTGGATCCAAAAAACATAAAAATCGCACAAAGAGAAGCATTAATGTGGGGAACGCATCAACAGGAAGCCATAGAATACGGGAATGTGGTACACGAGATTTTGTCCTTTGTGAAAACCAAAAGCGATGTAGATTTGGCTATTACAAAAGCTATAGAAACTGGATTAATTACAGTGAATCAAAAGGATTTGGTTTGCAAAACCATTCAAGAAATTGTCAATCATTCGGAACTTTCAAACTATTTTTCCGAAGGAAACGAAGTGTTAAATGAGCAAACAATTATTCAAAAACAAGGAAAAACCATCAAACCGGATCGAATGGTTTTAACTAATAATAAGGAAGTTTTTTTATTGGATTATAAAACTGGGGCACATAACAGTAAATATCAATCACAATTGGGAACGTATCAAAATGCGATTGAATTGATGGGTTTTAAGGTTATGAAAAAATCACTTGTATATATAGGCACAACAATTAATGTGGTAAATTTATAGAAATCGTTACGGCTTTTTGCCTTCGAGGGGAAAAGCTAATTGATTAACTTAAGGAAGCAAAAAATTTACGGGGAAATAAAGTTGGCACAAAATATGGCAAATGAACTTTTGAAGAAAGGAATCTATGCCATTGGGTTATTTTTTTCCTGTGGTTCCAAAAGACAAAGCGAGAATAAGGGTTAAATTATCATCGGCTCATTCAAAACAACATTTGGACAAAGCAAATGAGGCTTTTGTAGAAGTAGGGAAGGTTTTAATGGTCATTTAGAAAGAAATTCTTTGCTTATCAAGTGATTTTAACATTTTATTTTGTAGTTAAAAAATTACGTGCTATATTTGTTACTGATTAACTAAACTAAATTTAAAAAATAACATGAAACATCTTAACAAAATTTTATTTGCTGTACTGATGATGATGGGCTTAAGCTCTCACGCACAAGACGAAAATAACGAATGGGCGATTTCTTTTGGTACTAACGCTGTTGACACTAAAACTAGCGCAGGCAATAGGCCTCGTAATATACAGGATCGCCTAACAAATCCATTCAAAATAAATGAAAGCTGGAATATAGTCCCTTCGGTATCATATATTGGTGTTTCCAAGTATGTGGGAGACGGGTTTTGTTTTGGAATACAGGGTTCCGTAAATAAAATAAACAAATTTGCCTATTGGATAGGACCTGGCCATACTGATGTGAAAATAACTAATCCAGGTGATTTGATGTATTATGCTGCGGATGTAGTCGTAAAATATAGCTTTATGAACATGATTAAATCTAAAGTTATTGATCCTTCTCTACATGTTGGTGGGGGTTATACTTTCTTTGGAGACAATAGTTATGGAACTTTGAATGCTGGAGCAGGGTTAACCCTTTGGTTTACTGATAAGTTTGGATTGTCATTAACAACAACTTACAAAAATTCTTTTGAAAATAGAAATATCATTGGGAAAACCGATATTCCAGATGCTCCGGACCATTTTCAACATACTGCAGGTCTTGTTTTCAAATTTGGCGGAAAAGATACAGATGGTGATGGGATTTATGACAAACATGATGCTTGTCCGGAAGTTGCTGGTTTAAAACAATTCAATGGATGCCCAGATACTGACGGTGACGGAATTATTGACGGAAGCGATGATTGTCCTGAAGTTGCAGGTTTAGCTGCTTTAAATGGATGTCCAGATGCTGACGGAGATGGTATTGCAGATAAAGATGATGCTTGTCCAGATGTGTTTGGGTTAGCTGCTATTAAAGGTTGTCCTGACACAGATGGAGATGGGGTTACCGATTTATCTGATAAATGTCCAAGAGCTAAAGGTTCAAAAGAAAATGCTGGTTGCCCTTGGCCTGATACTGATGGAGACAGCGTTTTAGATAAAGATGACAAGTGTCCAACTGCAAAAGGCACAGTTGCAAACAACGGTTGTCCTGAGTCAACAGCTGAAGATTTAGATGATCTTAAGGTTCAAGCTAAATCTGTTTATTTTTATTCCGGCACAACTACTTTCAAATTAGATCTTGGCCGTACTTCATTAGATGTAATTGCAGATCTAATTAAAGGATCGCAAAATACCAAATTTAGCGTTGAAGGACATACAGATAGCGATGGTTCTGATGCCTATAACCAAAAACTTTCTGAAGAAAGAGCCAATGTTGTTAAAAAGGCTTTGATTCAAAGAGGGGTTAATGGAGATAATTTAGAAGCGATAGGGTTTGGCGAAACTGCGCCGATTGCAACTAACAAAACCGCTAAAGGAAAAGCTGAAAACAGAAGAACTGAAGTAAGATTAAAAAAATAAAAATAATCATGAACTATATTAACAAAATTTTATTGATTGTAATGATGGTGATGAGCTTAAATTCTCACGGTCAAGACAAAAATAACGAATGGGCAATTTCTTTTGGTGTCAACGCCGTTGATACTAGAACTAGTGCCAGTGACAGAACCGGTAATTTAGGGGATCTATTTACAAAGTTTTTGAAAGTAAAGGAAAGTTGGAATATATTGCCTTCAGTATCTTATTTTGGTGTTTCCAAATATGTGGGAGATAATTTCTCTTTTGGAATCCAAGGTACTATAAATAAAATAGATAAATTTGCCTATTGGAAAGGTCCAGGTCACACAGATGTGGCAATAACTAATCCAGGTGATTTGATGTATTATGCTGCGGATGGGGTAGTAAAATATAGCTTTATGGACGTAATTAAATCTAAAGTTGTCGATCCTTCTCTACATGTTGGCGGGGGATATACATTCTTTGGAGAGAATAGTTATGGAACTTTGAATGCTGGTGCTGGGTTGACTCTTTGGTTTACTGATGTGGTTGGTTTGTCATTAACAACAACTTACAAACATTCTTTTGAGGATAGAAATATTCCCGGCTCAACCGATGTACCAGATTCACCAATTCATTTTCAACACTCTATAGGTATTTTTTACAAATTTGGCGGAAAAGATACTGATGGTGACGGGATTTATGACAAATTTGATGCCTGCCCTGAAGTTGTGGGTCTAAAACAATTCAATGGATGTCCAGATACTGACGGTGATGGAATTATTGATGGAAATGATGATTGTCCTGAAATTGCTGGTTTAGCTGCTTTGAATGGATGTCCAGATACTGACGGTGATAATATTGCCGATAAAGATGATTCTTGTCCAGATGTTGCTGGCTTAGCTACTTTAAAAGGCTGTCCAGATGCTGATTCTGATGGAATTACGGATAAATCTGATAAATGTCCAACTGTTAAAGGCCCAAAAGAAAATTCAGGCTGCCCATGGCCTGACACTGATGGAGACGGTGTTTTAGACAAAGACGATAAATGTCCGACTGAAAAAGGTACTGTTGCAAACAACGGCTGTCTAGAGGTAACAGCTGAAGATTTAGATGACCTTAAGGCTCAAGCTAGATCAGTATACTTTAATTCAGGTCAAAGCACATTAAACGCGGATTACGTTGCTGAATCGTTAGACTTAATTTCAAACATTCTTAAAAGACACCCTAATTCGAAATTTACTATAGAAGGTCAAACAGATAGCGATGGTTCAGATGAATATAATCAAAAACTTTCTGAAGAAAGGGCTAATGTCGTAAGAAATGCTTTGATAAAAAGAGGCGTAAATGCAGATAGTTTAGAGGCCATAGGTTTAGGTGAAAAAGTGCCGGTAGCAACTAACGCAACTGCTAAAGGTAAAGCTGAAAACAGAAGAACTGAAGTGAAAGTGAAAAAATAATTTCTCTTTAAAAAAAAATCAAAACGCCTCGATAAATCGAGGCGTTTTTTTATATTTATAAAATGACAAATACTTCTTTTTTAGATAAAATCGCACAAGTCTTGTTCGTTGAATATTCAGGAAAACTATCCAATACAATTGTGGTTCTGCCTAATAAGCGTGCCAAAATATTCCTTATTGAAGCTTTAAAAAATAAAGTTGAGACTAATATCTTTTCTCCAAATATTGTTAGCATTGAAGAACTTATTCAGGATATTGCAAGTATTCGCTCTATAGATTCAATAGAATTGTTATTTGAATTCTACGAAGTTTATTTGTCTTTTACCGAAAAGTCGAACCAACAGTCTTTCGAACTTTTTGCCAATTGGGCCAAAACACTTTTGCAAGATTTCAACGAAATTGATCGCTATTTACTGGAGCCTAATCATGTTCTTTCTTATCTAAAGGACATAGAGGACATAAAAAAGTGGGGAATTGAAGTCGAAAACAAAACCCAATTACTAGAAAATTACATCGATTTTTGGAAATTATTACCCAATTATTACCAATCACTTTACAATCATTTACTGAACAAAGGAATTGGCTACCAAGGTCTTATTTATCGAGAAGCAGTAAATAATCTCAATCATTTTTCTGATACCGTAAAGGAAAAACAATTTGTATTTGCTGGATTCAACGCCCTTAATACCTCCGAAGAGAGAATAATTCAGCATTTAATTGCTTCGGATCAAGCTTCAATATATTGGGATGTAGATCAAGCTTTTTTAAACGACCCATTTCACGACGCAGGATTGTTTGTTCGACGATTTAAAGAAAGCTGGAAGCATTACAAGTCCAATCCTTTTGAGTGGATTGTAAATGATTTTTCGCAACCGAAAAAAATCCAAATTATTGGCACGCCAAAAACCATTGGTCAAGCCAAAATTGCCGGAAGTATTATAGAAAACATCATTAATGCTAATCCAGATGTTCCGCTCGACAAAGTTGCCATCGTTCTAGGGGAAGAAAATATCTTGGTGCCACTATTGTATTCGTTGCCGTCAAGTGTTGGGGCATTAAATATTACTATGGGTTATTCGAGCAAGAATAATCCCGCACAGATTTTGATTGCGAAATTGTTCAAAATGCACACGAATTCCTTGTCCAGAAATGCTAAAAATTATGTGTTTTATTACAAAGATGTCTTGGACATCTTGACGCATCCTTTGGTCGAACCTTATGCAAAAACTAACGTATTGGTTAATACCATCAATCAAAACAATTACACGTTTATCACCCATCATAAATTGATGGAATTAAATCCAAATCCAAGTGATTTGTTTCTTCTATTATTCCAAAAATGGGAAAAAGGCTCAGTTGCAGTTTTAGAAACCATTTCAAACCTGTTGCAAACTATCAAGGCCAATTTAAGCAACGAAAACGGAGAAGAAAAAATCGCCAAGGCCTTTGTTTATTCCATTTTCAAAGTCATCAACAAACTGATTAATTATTATTCAAGCCACGAACACATCGACAAGATTGAAACGCTTTATGCCATTTACAAACAAATAATCGACTTGGCGGAAGTGTCCTTCGAAGGAGAGCCTTTGAACGGATTGCAAATTATGGGCGTTTTAGAAAGCCGCGTTTTAGATTTCGAAACTGTGATTATCACTTCGATGAACGAGGGAAAATTACCCGCAGGAAAATCACAAAATTCGTTTATTCCGTTTGATGTGAAAAAAGAATTAGGGTTGCCCACTTTCAAGGAAAAGGACGCCATTTACACCTATCATTTCTATCACTTGTTGCAACGCGCCAAAAACATTTATTTGCTTTACAATACAGAAAGTGAAGGCTTAGATGCAGGTGAAAAAAGCCGTTTCATCACCCAATTGGAAGTCGAAAAAAAACCAAACCATACCCTGACTCATGAAATTTATAATGCTGTTTTACCCGAAACTGCTTATCAGCCCATTGTGGTTCCAAAATCGGAAGCGGTGATGATTCGATTGAAAGAAATTGCTCAAAAAGGGTTTTCGCCATCGGCATTGACAAGTTACATCCGTAATCCCATACAGTTTTATTTTCAAAAGATTTTACTCATCAGCGAAGTCGAGGAAGTCGAGGAAAACATTGCCCTAAATACTTTGGGAACAATCATCCACGAAACCCTGAAAGTTTTGTATACGCCTTTTATTGGGAAATTTTTGTCAGAATCATCTATTTTAAGTTGTTTCAAACTTTTAGATGATGAAGTATTGAGACAATTCAAGTTGGTTTATAAAGAAGGTGAAATCAAAAAAGGGCGAAATCTTCTTGCTTTTGAAGTCGCCAAACGCAATATTTCCAATTTTCTGAAAGTGGAATTGGAAAGCATCAAAAATGGAGATGCCATAAAAATTCTGGCATTGGAACGGCGATTCGAACGAATTCTAGAACATCCCAATTTGCCATTTCCTGTGAAAATCGGCGGTTCAGTTGACCGAATTGAAGAACGCGATGGAAAAATTAGAATAATCGATTATAAAACGGGGAAAGTTGAAAAGGGGAGCATTACCTTGAAATCATGGAAAGACTTAACAAAAGACATCAAAAACGACAAAATAATTCAGGTTTTGGCTTATGCTTTTATGTATGAAAAAGAAGCAAATGGAAAGCCAATTGAAGCAGGGATTATCTCTTTCAAAAACTTAAAATCGGGTTTTTTGCCTTTGAATTTTAAAGAGGGAAAAGAAGAAATCACTGTAATTGATGAAGATACTCTGAATAATTATTTAGAGCAAATAGTTTTGTTGTTGAATGAGATTCTAGATATGAATATTCCTTTTGACGAGAAAATTTAAATTCCCTTAAAAAAATCCAATAAAACGGTTTTCAATTCTTCTTTATTTTCAATAGTACTCATGTGGCCATCGGGGAAAGTGTAGAGCTTTACGGTAGTATTTTTAATTTGTTTCAGGTTGTCTTCATAACTTAAAACAGGGTCTTTTTTACCAAGAATCAACAACGTGGGATAGGTCGCAAAACGCAATAGATTTTCTCTGTCTTTTCTGATTTTCATTCCTTCGAGTGAAGCAACAACGCCTTGCAACGGCGTTTTTAAAGCTTCTATTTTTACCTTTTCGATTTCGTCAACTAATCGTTCGCGATTGTCTGGGCTAAAAAGATTGGCAATGGAAAGTCTCACAAAACTAGCATAATCTTTCTTTACGGTTTTGATGGCGCGATCCCGATTGGCTTTTCGTTCCTCGTTATCTGCTCTCGCGGTTGAGTTCAAAAGCACCAATGCTTTTAAACTTGCCGGATACATTTCGGAGAAAGCCAATGCCACATAACCCCCCATAGAATGGCCAACAAAAATCGCTTTACGGATTCGCAATTTGGATAAAACGGCATGAACAACTTCAGCATTTTCTTCCATGGAATGCACATAACCCAAGCATCCTGATTCGCCGTGACCCAGTAAATCAATGGTTATGACACGATGTTTTTTGTTTAATTCTGAAGCCAACTCTTGCCACATCGTTTTATTTTCCAAAAAACCGTGAAGCAAAACAACAGCGCTTCCTTTTCCGACTTCCGAATAGGAGATTTCTGTGTTTTTATAACCGATTTGATTCATATATTAAATTTTGAAAAAAGTGAAAATGGACTCATTAAGATTAAAATAATTAAGTTTTCGCCCATTCTTTGATGAAACTTAATTGCTTCATTTTATTAACAAATGTTTACTGAAAAGTCACTCCAAATATATTACTTTTGTATTTAGAATTTTTCTAAATAAAGCAATGTTAGATATAAATAAAGTCAGAGCCGATTTCCCCATACTTTCCAGAACCGTAAATGGAAAACCATTGGTTTATTTTGACAATGGAGCCACATCGCAAAAGCCACAAATCGTAATTGATGCTATTGCAAAATATTACCAGGAAATCAATGCCAATATTCATCGTGGCGTTCATACTTTGAGTCAACTGGCTACGGATGCTTACGAAGAATCAAGGTGTAAAGTCCAAAACCATATTAATGCAAAATTTGCTCACGAAGTGATTTTTACTTCGGGAACAACACATGGAATCAACGCTATTGCCAATGGATTTTCTTCACTATTAAAATCAGGCGATGAAGTTTTGGTTTCCGCAATGGAACACCACAGCAATATTGTGCCTTGGCAAATGTTATGTGAGAAAACGGGAGCCACTTTACGGGTGATTCCAATGAATGAAAAAGGGGAATTGATACTATCCGAATACGATAAATTACTGTCCAATAAAACTAAAATAGTGACGGTAAATCATATTTCAAACGCTTTGGGAACCATCAACCCAATTGAATACATGATTGACAAGGCCCATGAATTTGGTGCAGCGGTACTGATTGACGGAGCGCAAGCCGTTCCACATTTGAAACCGGATGTTCAAGAATTAGATTGTGATTTTTATGTTTTTTCGGGACACAAAATGTGTGGTCCTACGGGAGTTGGTATTTTGTATGGAAAAGAAGCGTGGTTAAACAAATTACCTCCTTATCAAGGTGGAGGCGAAATGATCAAAGAAGTGACTTTCGAAAAAACCACTTATGCCGATTTGCCACACAAATTTGAGGCGGGAACTCCTGATATTGCCGGAGGAATTGTTTTGGGAGTTGCTGTTGATTATATGAATTCCATCGGTTTTGATGCCATTCAAAAACAAGAATTAGAATTGGTGCAGTATGGAACCAAACGGCTCTTAGAAATTGAAGGACTGAAAATTTTTGGAACAGCCAAGGAAAAAACATCGGTAATTTCGTTTAATATTGGCGAGATTCATCCTTATGATATTGGCACGATTATAGACAAATTGGGAATAGCAGTTCGAACCGGACATCATTGCGCCCAGCCGATTATGGATTTTTTCAAAATTCCCGGAACAATACGAGCCAGTTTTGCTTTTTATAATACCAAAGAAGAAATTGACGTTATGGTGGAAGCTGTACAAAAAGCACAGCTAATGTTATCCTAAAAATTAAACAAAATGAAACTATTCACAGTACTATTATTGAGTATTTTGCTTGGTAAAAGCTGTTCAAGTCAAACTAAAAATGATTTGAAAAACGCTATTTTGGAATACACCGCTAACACTAGGGGTTTTTACCAAAAAATTAGTGTCAAAGATCAAATGGTTACAGTTTCGAAAGACAGAAGCGGCAAGGACGAACCAGTTACAACAAAAATTTCGGATGCAGATTGGAAGGAATTCGTTGGCTATTTTGAAACCATAAATTTGGATGGTTTGTCCTCTCTAAAAGCGCCAACAGAGAAACGTTTTTATGATGGTGCCGCTATTGCAAATTTGAAAGTTATTTATAAGGACAAGACATATGAAACCGCTGCTTTCGACCACGGTTATCCACCAGCAGAAATAAAAAAAATAGTGGATAAAATAAATTCATTTGCTAAAAAAGAATAATGACAATAAAAGAAATACAAGAAGAAATAATTGACGAGTTTTCGATGTTTGATGACTGGATGCAGCGTTATGAATACATCATTGATTTAGGTAAAAATTTACCCTTAATACAAGAAGCGTATAAAACAGACGATAATCTTATCAAGGGATGTCAATCGAAAGTTTGGCTAAAAGGAGAACAAAAGGACGATACAATAGTCTTTACCGCCGATAGCGATGCCATTTTGACCAAGGGAATTATCGCGATATTGATTCGGGTTTTTTCAAATCAAAACGCTTTCGATATCTTGGCAGCCGACACTGATTTCATAGACAAAATTGGACTGAAGGAACATTTGTCGCCAACACGGGCTAATGGATTGGTTTCGATGATAAAAAATATAAAAATGTACGCATTGGCATTCGATGCAAAAAAATAAAAAAGTATGGAACAAGCAATCGACACAAACCTATTAGGAATTGAAATTGTAGCAAAACTGAAAACCATCTACGATCCAGAGATTCCGGTTGATATTTATGAATTAGGATTAATTTATGACGTAATGGTGAACACTGATTACGAAGTAAAAATATTAATGACATTAACCTCTCCTAATTGTCCCGTGGCGGAAAGTTTGCCAAGGGAAGTGGAAGAGAAAGTAAAATCGATCGAGCATGTAAAAGATGCCGAAGTAGAAATTACGTTCGATCCGCCTTGGAGCAAAGATTTGATGAGCGAAGAAGCTAAGTTAGAACTGGGAATGTTATAAATTTTGTTTAAAGTTTCAAGTTTCAGGTTGCTCAACTTGAAACTTGAAACCTCAAACTTGAAACTTTTCAAATGGAAGAAATTGTAAACAAAGTGGCCAATAGTGCCTTGGAGGTTTTTGATCTCGAAGACTACTATCCAAAGGGAATTCGGTCACAAATCGATATTTCGCTTTGGCTTCTTGAAGGGTTATTGCTTAAAGAAAAGGACTTTAGAGCGCATTTGCAACTGCACGATTGGTCGCAATACCAAGACCAATATATTGCCATCAATTGCAGCACTGACGCCATTGTTCCTGCTTGGGCCTCTATTTTGGTTGCCGTACAATTGGCTCCTTATGCCCATAAAATCGTAAATGGAACCATCGAAGACTTGGATTCGGCGCTATACGAAGAGCTACTTGCTAAAATCGATTATTCAGCGTATGAAAACAAAGCCGTAATTATAAAAGGTTGTTCGAAAAAGCCAGTGCCTATGAGAGCTTACATCCTAGCCGCACATTATTTGCAGCCCTTTGCCCGAAGCATTATGTACGGAGAAGCCTGTTCCGCCGTACCTCTTTTTAAAGCGCCCAAAAAAGGGTAGTTTTTAGTATCTTTACTATTCCAAAAACAGTAAATATGAAAAAACCCTTACTCTATCTGGGATTTATTTTGGCGATGCTTTCTGTAAATGCACAAGAAACTTCAAAGGACACTACAAAACTTTGGACAAAAAAAGGGCAAGTCACCCTGCTTTTTAACCAATCCATATTTAATAATGAATGGCTGGCTGGTGGAACAACCAACTTTTCTGGGAATTTAGGACTAAATTACGATTTCAATTATAAAAAAGGAGCCGTGATTTGGGACAACAAATGCATCGTTGCTTACGGTTTAACCAAAATAAAAGCGGCGGAGATAGCCTCAAAAACCGATGACCGACTGGAATTGAATTCGCTTTGGGGCAAGAAAGCTTCTAACGTGTGGTACTATTCTATCTTTTTTAATTTTAAGACCCAAATGGATAGCGGCTTTGATGTAAACCAAAATAAAATTTCTCGCTTTTTTTCACCAGCTTTTTTTCAATTTGGGCCAGGAATATTATGGAAGAAAAACAATAATTTAAGCCTCAATTTTGCACCATCTACGGCCAAATTAATCCTAGTGAACAATCATTTTACTGAATTGGGGCCTTCCTTTGGTGTCTTGCAGGGCGACAACTCAAGATTTGAATTTGGCGCCAGCATTTCGGCATATTGCAAGTTGATTTTAATGACCAATGTTTCTATTGAAAACAGACTCAATTTATATTCTAATTATTTAGAAGACCCCCAAAATGTTGATGTCGATTATCAAATGAATGTGGTCATGAAAATCAACAGATACCTGTCGGCTAATATCGCCTTGCAAACCATTTATGACGACAATGCCATAAAAGCGGTTCAGGTAAGGGAGGTTTTTGGTCTGGGGGCGAATTATGGTTTCTAAAAGTAATTTTTGTTATTCTTCTTTCTCCACGGCATCCTTATAATCTGGGTACAAAAACTTGTTGTAAGGAAAACGCGTGATGTGAATTTGCCGCACGGCTTCGTAGAGTCGTTCCCTTAATTCCTCGAAATTTTCTTTGTTTGTTGCCGAAATAAACAAGGCATTTTCTTCACCCACACGATGCATCCAGGTCGTTTTCCACTCTTCGAGCGTGAAATGTCTTGGTGTTTTTTCAGTCATTAAATCATCTTGCTCTATGGTCAAGTGTTTGTAAGCATCAATTTTATTAAAGACCATGATAACCGGTTTGTCGTTCGACTTTATGTCTAGTAAAGTTTTGTTTACCGAGGCGATGTGGTCTTCAAAATCAGGATGAGAAATATCGACAATGTGCAATAACAAGTCGGCTTCGCGAACCTCATCCAACGTGCTTTTGAAAGAATCAACCAATTGGGTTGGCAGTTTTCGAATAAAACCTACCGTGTCTGAAAGCAAAAAAGGCAAGTTTTTGATGACCACTTTTCGAACCGTGGTGTCCAAAGTGGCAAAAAGTTTGTTCTCCACAAAAACATCACTTTTCCCTATGGCATTCATCAAAGTGGATTTTCCTACATTGGTATAACCCACCAAAGCCACACGAACCATGGCACCGCGATTGCCTCGCTGCACGCCCATTTGTTTGTCGATGGTTTTAATTTTTTCTTTTAACAACGCGATTCTATCCCGAACAATTCGTCTGTCGGTTTCAATTTCGGTTTCTCCGGGACCACGCATCCCGATTCCCCCTTTTTGACGTTCGAGGTGGGTCCACATTCCGGAAAGTCTGGGTAATAAATATTGACATTGTGCCAGTTCAACCTGTGTTCTGGCATAAGAAGTTTCCGCTCTTTGGGCAAAAATATCCAAGATAAGGTTCGTTCTATCCAGGATTTTGCAATCTATAATTTTGGAAATATTTTTTTGCTGTGAAGGGGTCAATTCATCATCAAATATCAAGGTCGAGATATTATTTTCTTTTACATAATGATTGATTTCCTCTATTTTTCCGGTGCCCAAAAATGTTTTAGGATTGGGCTTTTCCATTTTTTGCCAAAACCGTCTTACCACTTCACCACCAGCCGTATAAGTCAAAAACTCCAATTCGTCAAGATACTCGTTGAGTTTCTCCTCGCTTTGGTTTTGGGTAACCATCCCAACAATGGCCGTTTTTTCGAAATTTATTGTTTCTTTTTCTAACATGTCTTTTAATAAGTTACAAATTTAATGATTTGCCAAGGACTTACGAAGTTGTGGGCTTATAAAAATTAGCCAAATCTTTGGAACAATCCTTTCAAACCCAACTAAAAAAAACCTACTTAATTCCTTTGATTCTCGGAACCATCAAAGCAATCACAAACCCAAAAATGCCGATAAAGGCAAATGAAAACCGCAAACTTGACAGTTCGGCAATGTAACCAATGACCGGTGGCCCCATCAAAAAGCCTAGAAAACTTACTCCGGAAACCGCCGTCAACGCTTCGCCCGTTGGGATTGTAGGGTGTTTCCCCGCAATGCTGTAAAGTGTGGGGACAATGGTGGAAACGCCCAATCCCACAAACATAAAAGCGATTGTTGAAGGAATTAGGAATGGGAAAAATACCGCGGTAAACAATCCTGAGGAAATCATAATTCCGCTGATTTGCATCACTCTTATGCGTCCAAATTTATTAATTAAACCATCTCCCAAAAATCTTCCGCTTGCCATCATAATCATAAAAGAAGTGTAGCCCAAAACCGCCAAAGCGCCCGGAACTTTGATGATTTCCTTAAAGTATACACCACTCCAATCGAACATCACTCCTTCGCTGGCCATACTGCAGAACCCTATTATACCTAACAGAGTTAAGGACCTGTCCGGTTTTCGGAATATTTTTTTCTTTTGGTGAAGAACGGATTGTTTGGCTTTAATCAAGAACTTGAAATTAAAAGCAACCAAAAAAAACATGATTGTGGCTACGATTAAAAAATGCGAATACGTGTTGAGTTCGAGCGCAAGCATACCGATGCCTATTAAAGCTCCTGTAAATCCCGCCAAACTCCACATACCGTGGAAAGAAGACATAATGGTTCTTTTAAAAAGGCCTTCCGTATAAACTCCTTGCGTGTTAACGGAGATGTTGGTTAGGTTTGCAAAGATGCCAAAGACAAATAATCCGAGTCCGAGTTGCCAAGCGTTTTGGGCTAATCCTAAATTAGTCAAACTAAACGCATACATAAAAATAGAAAAAGGAAGAATGCGGTTGCTGCCAAAACGAGTAACTAGTTTTCCCGAAAAAAACATCATCGTTAGCTGTCCAACTGGCAAAGCAAATAAAATCGTTCCTAATGCCCCTTCGCCTAGATGCAGTGCTGTTTTAATGGTTGGTATGCGGCTTGCCCAAGTGGCAAAACACAAACCCATACTGAAATAGAACATCGCCACTCCCCAACGAATTCTGTTGAGATACGAAGCTTTGGCATTTTTATACGTTTTATTGTATTTTGCCTTGTCTCTAAACCTGACAAAAAAATTTAAATCTATCAAAAGTATGGGCTTTTAAAAGTGTCAAAAATACAACAATCAATCTTGAACTTACGCGATTAATAAAGTCTGCTGTAGTTTATATCGTTATTATTTACAAATTTATGACCTTCATTTGTTGGCTGCTTTGAATCGTCGCTTCAATAATTTTCATCACGTTCAATCCGTCTTTGGCAGTCACCGGTTCAATGGTGTCGTTGCTAATGGACTGGTAAACCCCATCGAAAAAATCATAGTAATTTCCTTGAAGCGTGGGGACTTTGACATTAAGGACGTCGTTATTAATCTCAGTATGCAAAGTGCCTTCCTTACTTTTAGACTCTTTCCCCCAAGCATCCAAATTCGGTTTCTTGCCCAATTTCAAATTGTCTTCCTGAACATCGCCTCGGGGTTTTAAAAAAGAGCCTTTTTTGCCATGGACAATATACGATGGGATAGGTTCTCTGACAAAAAAACCAGCCTTCAGTCGCACTCTGAAATCGGAGTAATATAGCAAAATGTCAATATAATCGTCAACCAAAGTATTGCTACGAATCATTCGAATGTCGGCGAATACGGCGTTGGGTAAGCCAAACAAAAACAAGGCTTGATCGATTAAATGCGGTCCCAAATCTTTCAGAATCCCTGCGCCGGGATTGGCAGATTCCTTGTGTTGTTTGGGACTCAAAACAGGGTTGTAGCGGTCAAAGTGGAATTCCGCTTCGACGATATCTCCTAACATCCCATCATCGATTATTTTTTTTACGGTTTTGAAATCGCTGTCCCACCTCCTATTTTGGAAAACGGACAGTTTCAATCGGTTCTCTTTTGCCAAGGCGTCCAATTCTTTCGCTTCGGCAACGGTGGTCGTGAAGGCTTTTTCTACAACGGCGTGTTTTCCGGCGAGCAAGACTTTTTTAGCATACTCAAAATGGGTGGCTACGGGCGTGTTCACGATGACCAAATCGATTGTGGCATCCTCCAAAATGGATTCTAAACTGTGAAAGCTTTTGGTTTCGGGATAATCCTCTTGTATACGCTTTTCGCTTCTTTCCCAAGAACCAATGAGTTCAAAACCGGGATGAAGTTCCAAAAACGGGGCGTGAAAAACTTTTCCTGACATTCCGTATGACAAGAGTGCTGTTTTTATTTTTTGCATAATTGATTTTTAGATTTTAGAGTGTAGATTTTAGATTAGTTGGAATGGACCGTTAATTTTAGATTTTCAAGATTATTAAAATTGACAGTTTCGTATTTATTACACGAAATCTAAACTCTGAAATTTGAACTCTAAAATTTATTTAGCTCTTTCGTATTGTTTTGGCCACGGAATATCTACACCTAGTTCTTTAGCAAAATCCAAGGGCAAGTATGAGTTTCTCAAGGATTCTCTAGCAAATAAAACCAAGTCGGCTTTTCCTGATGCAACAATTGCCTCCGCTTGAACTGCTTCGGTGATTAATCCCACCGCTCCAGTCAAAATTTCGACCTCCTTTTTAATTCTCTCCGCAAAAGGCACTTGATAGTTGGGTCCTAGCGGGATATTTTGGTGTGAAACCAATCCGCCAGAAGAAACGTCTATCAAATCAACCCCTTTTTCTTTCATTATATTCGAAAGTTGTACCGATTCTTCAATGTTCCAACCACCATCAGCCCAATCTGAGGCAGATATTCTCACAAATAAAGGCAAATTTTCTGGCCATTCGGATTGTACTGCTTCGAGAACTTCTAGCAGCAACCGAATTCTGTTTTCGAAACTTCCGCCGTATTCATCCGTTCTTATATTAGACAAAGGCGATAGGAATTCGTGCAACAAATAACCGTGTGCAGCATGAATTTCGACCACTTTAAAACCGGCTTGCAGCGCTCTTTTGGTCGCCGATTTAAAATCAGAAATTACTTTTTGGATTCCGACTTTGTCCAAGACAATGGGTGGTTTTTCGTTGGAATAATACCCGACTGCACTTGGCGCAACCATATCCCAGCCTCCATCAGCTCCCATCAGTTTTTTATTCCCTTTCCAGGGCTCTGAAACGCTCGCTTTTCTGCCGGCATGTGCCAATTGTATTCCAGGAATCGCATTTTGGGAAACAATAAACCG
>Ga0214919_10000328_pt1 | contig 81580 bp, 76 predicted proteins | sample LL1503_MetaG_FD_177994 | JGI IMG/M metagenome (GOLD analysis project Ga0214919, IMG submission 177994) | Freshwater microbial communities from Lake Lanier, Atlanta, Georgia, United States - LL-1503 | ecosystem: Environmental > Aquatic > Freshwater > Lake | place: USA: Georgia | collected... | reverse complement strand
GCTTGGATCACACTCTACCCTTTTGGAATGCAAAAAACAAGAAAGCCCCGACTGGCGGGGCTTTCAGGAGGTTCTTAGGAATTACTTGGAACACTTAAGAAGAGAAGCTGGCGGAATCGGAGAGATTCGAACTCTCGATAAGGCTCTACACCCTATACTCCCTTAGCAGGGGAGCACCTTCGGCCACTCGGTCACGATTCCAGCACTCGAAAATTATATCAGGCTTGGTCTAAATCAAAGGCCTTGTGCAAGGCGCGCACCGCCAATTCCATGTATTTCTCGTCAATGACCACCGAGGTTTTGATCTCAGAGGTAGAGATCATCTGAATATTGATGCCCTCTTCGCTCAAGGACTTGAACATTTTGCTGGCAATGCCCACATGACTGCGCATGCCAATGCCCACGATCGAGACCTTGCAGATTTTGGCGTCGCCACTGACCTCTGTGGCGCCCAATACGGGCATCACTTTGTCTTTGAGCAGGTCCATGGTGCGTGCAAAGTCGTTGCGGTGCACCGTGAAGCTGAAGTCGGTCTTACCCTCTTTGCTCAGGTTTTGAATGATCACATCGACTTCAATGTTGGCATCGGCCACAGCGCCCAAAATTTGGTAGGCAATGCCGGGTTTGTCGGGCACGCCGAGCACAGAAATTTTGGCTTCATCGCGGTTAAAGGCAATGCCGGAGACTACGGCTTGTTCCATTTTTTCGTCTTCCTCAAAAGTGATCAACGTGCCAGAGGCGGCTTCTTCATGAATGTCAATGTCCCAGGGCGTAAAGCTTGACAGCACACGCATGGGCACCTTGTATTTGCCGGCAAATTCAACCGAACGAATTTGCAAAACTTTGGAGCCCAAGGAAGCCATTTCGAGCATCTCTTCAAAGCTAACGGTCTTCAGGCGGCGGGCTTGCGGCACCACGCGAGGGTCGGTGGTGTAGACGCCGTCCACGTCAGTGTAGATCAGGCATTCGGCAGCCTTCATGGCAGCGGCAACGGCCACAGCAGATGTGTCGGAGCCGCCGCGGCCCAGTGTGGTGATGTTGCCCTGGGGGTCTATGCCCTGAAAGCCTGTGACGATGACCACTCGGCCTGCCATCAGGTCAGCGCGAACGCGTGCGTCGTCAATCGACTCGATACGCGCTTTGGTGAAAGCGTTGTCGGTTTTGATCGGAACTTGCCAACCGGCGTAACTGACCGAGGGCATGCCTTCTGCTTGAAGCGCGATGGCCAGCAATGCAGAAGATGCTTGCTCTCCGGTGGCGGCCAGCATGTCGAGTTCGCGGTCGTAGGCGCTGTTGGTTTTGGCAGGCGCCAATTCTTTGGCCAAGCCAAGCAGGCGATTGGTCTCGCCACTCATGGCGCTGGGCACCACCACCATTTGGTGGCCCGCGCGAGCCCATTTGGCAACGCGTTTGGCCACATTGCGAATGCGCTCGGTCGAGCCCATTGATGTGCCGCCGTATTTATGAACGATCAAAGCCATGTGAAAAAAATATTAATTTGCGAAAGAAAAAATCTGCAAAACCTGTCTATTGTACTCGGGAGAACCCTGATGCTCAGCTGTCTGGCTGCCAAGTCAGCGCCGGCCCAACTCGTTTGACAAAGCCTGCCCCAACTTTCAAATGCACTTGATGCCCTCGGGTGCTGCAAGCTTGCAATTGCGATTGCAAGGCTTGCATCTGCGCCGCGCTGGGCGTGGTCTGGTGCACTTGACGCAACCAGTGGCGCAGCACCAAGGCTTGGCGTGCAGGACTCAAACTTTGCAAAGCCTTGATGGAAGGGGGCAGCCCCATAGTTTGCAAGTCCATGGTGGCCAATTCGTTCAGTGCGTCTTGTGCCTGCGCTGCATGTGAAGCGCTTCGGGCGAAGGTTTCACGAAATTGCGGAAAGGCCGCTTCCAAGGCAGGCATCACGCGGGCACGGATTCGGTTGCGCGTGAAGTGCTCGTTTTGGTTGCTGGGGTCTTCTGCCCAAGTCTGCCCCTGCTGCACCAGCAGCGCCCGCAGCTGAGCCCCCGGCACCTGCAAGAAAGGCCGGTGCCACTGCAACCCCTCACGCGCCCACTGCGCGGGCATGCTGGCCATGCCAGGCAGACCGGCACCGCGTGAAAGGGCCAAGATCAAAGTTTCTATTTGATCGTCAGCGTGTTGCCCTAAGGCGATGTCACGCACGCCTTCTAGCGATGGATTGTTTTTGATGACGCTGGCCAAGGCCTGGTAGCGAGCGCTGCGTGCGGCCTCTTCAGGGCTTTGGCCTGGCTGCGCGTGGGCGTTGACATGGCAGACGACCAGTGGCACTTGCAAGTGTGCGCACAAGGTTTCGCAGTGGCTCGCAAAACTATCGGCTGCTTCTTGCAACCCGTGGTGAATGTGGATGGCACGCACTTGATGGGGCCAGCGCTCATGGCATGCCAGCAGCAAAGCGGTGGAATCAGCGCCGCCACTCAAGGCCACGGCCAGTGGCAAACCAGGGGCAAAGTTGGGGGCTAAAACGCCGGACCAAACGCTGTGTTTATTTGCTGGCTTTGGTGTCAGTGAAGCGGCCATAACTTTGCAAGCGCTCGTAGCGGCGGTCCACCAGTTCTTTGGTCTTTAAGTCGCTGACTTGGCGCCAAGCATCCACCAATGCGCGCTTTAGAAAAGCTGCCATTTGAGCCGGGTCGCGGTGCGCACCACCCACTGGCTCGGCCACAATTTTGTCGATCAAGTTAAAGGCTTTGAGCCTGTGCGCGGTGATACCCAAGGCTTCTGCGGCTTCCTCGGCTTTGTCGCTGGTTTTCCACAAAATGGAGGCGCAGCCTTCAGGGCTGATGACGGAGTAGACGGCGTATTGCAGCATCAAGACCACATCGCCCACCGAGATGGCCAAGGCGCCGCCCGAGCCGCCCTCGCCGATGATGGTGGTGATGATGGGCACTTCGAGTTGCGCCATTTCAAAAATATTGCGTCCAATGGCTTCGGACTGGCTGCGCTCTTCGGCGTCAATGCCAGGGTAGGCGCCGGGTGTGTCCACAAAGGTGAACACGGGCAGCTTGAATTTCTCAGCGGTTTTCATCAAGCGCAAAGCTTTTCTGTAGCCCTCGGGTTTGCTCATGCCAAAGTTGCGCTGCGTGCGCTCTTTGGTGTCCCGCCCTTTTTGCTGACCCAAAACCATGCAGGGGTGGCCGTTGAACCGGGCCAAGCCGCCCACGATCGACAAGTCGTCTGCGAAGTGGCGGTCGCCATGCATTTCGACAAAATCGGTGAAGATGTCTTTGATGTAATCGAGCGTGTAAGGGCGCTCTGGGTGACGCGCAATCTTGGTGATTTGCCAAGGCGTTAAGTCACTGTAAATGTCTTTGGTCAGCTGCTGGCTTTTTTTGCTGAGCTGGTCAATCTCGTTGGAGATGTCAACCGCCGATTCGCTTTGCACATAGCGCAGCTCTTCAATTTTGGCTTCAAGTTCAGCCACTGGCGACTCAAAGTCTAAGAATGTGCGTTTGGCCAAAATGGGCCTCCTTTGTTCAAAGCCATGCGTTCAGTGGCGCATGGCATGTTTTATCAGTACTCAACCGGCAAGGGGTCCAGCGATCGCCAAATATACCAAGTTGCCACAGAGCTGAAGGGTTGCCAGGCCTGGGCCACTTCGCGCGCATCGCTGCGGCTGACGGGCTCACCTGAAAAATAATTTTTGCTGATGCCGTTGATCAAGCCCACATCGTCAAGGGGCAAGACGTTAGGCCGCAAGAGGTGAAAGATCAAAAACATTTCAGCGGTCCAGCGGCCAATGCCGCGTATGGCCACCAAGTCTTCAATGATAGCCTCGTCGTCCATGGCTTGCCAGTCTTTAACGCGCACTTTTTTGCCATGAAAATGCAGCGCCAAGTCAACCAAGTACTCCACTTTGCGCGCCGACAATCCTGATGCACGCATGTCATCCACTTTGAGTTTGAGCACGCCAGGCGGGGTGATGCTTCGGCTCAACTTGGCAAAGCGGTCCCACACGGATTGCGCTGCTTTGACCGAAATTTGTTGGCCCACAATGCTGCGCGCCAAGGTCACAAAGGCGTCGCCGCGCGACTGCAAACAGGCATCTGGGAATTGCGGAATCAAGCGCTTCATCACCCGGTCTTTTTTGGCCAAATGCGTGCACGCTTGCGCCCAATATTCGGGTGTGCTCAATTTGATTGGCGGCATTATTGCGTGACCTCCCAGCTTGTACCTGTTGCGGAATCTTTCAACACGATACCCTTTTCTAGCAAAACTTTCCGAATGCTATCAGCTTGGGCAAAATTTTTGGCCGCTTTGGCCGCTGCCCTGGCTTGGATCATGTCCTCGATGGCGGCCTCTGTCAGGCCGGCTCCCGCTTGCAAATAGGTTTGGGGGTCGGTTTGCAACAATCCCAAAATACCGCCCAACGCCTTCAACAAACCCGCTTGCGAAGGCGACTTGCTGCGATTGACTTCGCCGGCCAAATCAAACAACACCGACACCGCTTCGGGTGTACCAAAGTCTTCGTCCATGGCCGCTTTGAAACGAGCGGCATAGGGGTCTTGCCAATCGATTTGAATTGGCGTTGGGGGCACGGCTTGCAGCGCTGTGTAAAGGCGCCTCAAGCTGCTGCGCGCATCGTTCAAATGCACATCGGAATAATTCAAGGAGCTGCGGTAGTGGCTTCGCACTACGAAAAAGCGCAAGGTTTGCGCATCAAAGCTTTGGAGCACATCGCGGATGGTAGAAAAATTGCCCAAGCTCTTGGACATTTTTTCGTTGTCCACATTGATAAAGCCGTTGTGCATCCACACGCGTGCAAAGGTTTGCCCTGTTGCACCTTCGCTTTGCGCAATTTCGTTTTCGTGATGGGGGAACTGCAAGTCAGCCCCGCCGCCATGAATGTCAAAGCTGTTGCCCAATAGTTGGCAGCCCATGGCCGAGCATTCGATGTGCCAACCAGGGCGGCCGGGGCCAAATTCGCTGGGCCATTTGACGTCTTCGGGCTCGCTTGTTTTGGCGCTCTTCCACAAAACAAAGTCCAGCGGATCTTGTTTGCCATCGAGCACGGCCACGCGTTCACCAGCGTGCAATTCATCCAATGATTTGCCTGAGAGTTTGCCGTAGCCCGGGAATTTGCGTACTGCAAAATTGACATCGCCTTGCAGCGTGCGGTAGGCTAACCCCTTGTGCTCCAAAGCGCTGATCATGGACAGCATTTGAGGCACATAGTCAGTAGCGCGCGGCTGCGCGTCAGGGGGGTCAATGCCCAAGGTATCAGCATCTTGCTGCAGCGCCTCAATCATGCGGTCGGTCAAGGTGCGAATGGATTCGCCGTTTTCGACTGCGCGCCGAATGATCTTGTCGTCAATGTCGGTGATGTTGCGCACGTAGGTCACGTGCAAGCCACTGGCTTTGAGCCAGCGCTGGACCACATCAAAGGCCAACATGGAGCGTGCATGGCCAATGTGACACAGGTCGTACACGGTCATGCCGCAAACGTACATGCGAACATAGCCCGCTTGGATCGGGGTAAATTCTGCAATGGCTCGGGTGAGCGTGTTGTAGATGCGCAAACTCATGAAAATCAGGGATAGAAAAAAGGGCATCGGCCCTGACAATGAAACTGAAGAGACTTGGAAGTCCTCCGTTACAATTTGCCTCAGTATAAGGCCCCTTTTCATTGATTTGCCTTACTTTCAGACCCTGCTTGATGAACACACTTTGGCTTCGTGCCGCCGCTTTGGTTTTGCCGCTTTGCTTGGCCTTGGGGTCTGGCATTGCCAGGGCAGATGCTGCCAGCGAAATCGCTGAGTTGATGCGCGACAAGCAGTGGCCAGAAGCTGACAAACGCATCGAAGCCGAGCTCAAAGTGGCCAGCACATCGCCCCAGTGGCGGCTGATGAAGAGTCAAGTCTTGGCCGCTCAAGGCCAGCACACCTTGGCCACGGCCGCCTTGCAAGCCTTGACGCAGGAATTTCCAGAGCTGCCAGAGCCTTACAACAATTTGGCCGTCTTGCTGGCTGCGCAAGGCCTGTACGAGCCAGCGTTGATCGCTTTGCAGTCCGCATTGCGGGCTAGGCCGGACTACAAAACAGCGCAGCAAAATTTAGGTGACTTGTATACAGCTTTGGCACAGCAGGCCTACTTCAAGGCCAAGGCCTTGCCCCATGAAAGCGCCCTCACACCGCCCCCGGGCGCCGCCACATCCACCACCTCCACCACCACGCGAGCATTGCGTTAACCGATATGAAATTTGTCATGAACTTCACTGATTTTTTCAAACGATCACTGTTGTGGCCTGCGGTCCTTTGCGCTGCACTGGCGTTTGCATTTGTACAATCAGCGCAAGCCGAAGAAGCCACTCAACTGAAAATAGCCACATCCATGGGCGACATTGGCATCGAGGTCTACCCTGACAAAGCGCCCAAAACTGTGGCCAATTTTTTGGAATACGTCAAAGCCAAGCACTACGAAGGCAGCATTTTTCACCGGGTCATTGGCAGCTTCATGATTCAAGGTGGCGGTTATGACGTACGGTTCAAAGAAAAAACCATGCGCGCCCCCGTCGAACATGAGGGCCGTGCGGCACTGAGTGCGGGCCTGAAAAATCAAGTCGGCACCCTGGCCATGGCGCGCACCTCGGAGCCCCATTCGGCCACCGCACAATTTTTCATCAACGTGGTTGACAATGCTTTTTTAGACCCAACTGCTCAGCAATTTGGCTACACCGTTTTTGGAAAAGTCATCTCGGGCATGGATGTGGTTGAGAAAATCAAAGCCACGCCCACTGGTGCCGGTGGGCCCTTTCGCTCGGACGTTCCTAAAACGCCAGTCATTATTCTTTCTATTTCCTTGGAACCTTCAAAATGAGCAATCCTTTAGTTGAACTTCACATCGCCGACATGGGCGTGATCACGATCGAGTTGGAGGCTGAAAAAGCCCCCAAAAGTGTTGAGAACTTTCTCAGCTATGTGAACAAAGGTCATTACGACAACACGATTTTTCACCGCGTGATTCCTGACTTCATGGTTCAAGGCGGGGGCTTTGAGCCTGGCATGTCGCAAAAACATAGCGATGCCGCCATCGAAAATGAAGCCAACAACGGCCTGAAAAATAACAACTACACCTTGGCCATGGCGCGCACACAATCTCCGCACTCTGCCACTGCGCAGTTCTTCATCAATGTGGCCAACAACGAATTTTTAAATCACACAGCACCCTCCTTGCAAGGTTGGGGTTACGCGGTGTTTGGCAAAGTAGTGGGTGGCACCGAGATCGTCGACCAAATCCAAGCTGTCAAAACTGCCCGCACCGGCTTTCATGATGACGTGCCCGTGGTGGATGTGGTCATTGAAAAAGCTGTAGCGCTCTGATCAGTTCAAGCAATACATGGCTTTGAGCGCGGCTTCTTTTGCAGTGCTGAATGCCCCGGCGCATTGGCGTTCGGTAGATTTCATTTCAGATTTACATTTGCAAGCCAGCGAGCCCGCCACATTTACTTTGTGGCAGCGCTACATGACCACAACGGCGGCCGATGCCGTGTTCATCTTGGGTGATTTGTTTGAAGTCTGGGTGGGCGATGACACCGTTGCCCGCCAAGCTTTTTTGCAAGACTGCGCTGGCATATTGAAACAGTCGGCAGCGCATACGCATGTGGCTTTCATGCACGGCAACCGTGATTTTTTGGTCGGCCCTGATTTTTTGCAGTCCTGCCAAGTCAATGCGCTGCAAGACCCCACCGTGCTGTGCTTTGCCGGCCAACGCTGGCTCCTCACGCATGGCGATGAGGGCTGCCTGGCTGACATCGATTACCAAATATTTCGCAGAAAAGTTCGCACCTCACAATGGCAAACGGAGTTCTTGGCTAAGCGCGTGTCTGAACGCGAAGATACGGGTCGTCAATTGCGCAAGGAAAGTCAATTGCACAAGAAAAATGCGCAGTCTGTTGACGTCGATGTGGATGCCCCATGGGCTTGTGAGTGGTTAACGCGCACCCAATCGAGTTGTTTGGTGCACGGTCACACACACAGGCCGCAAGACCAAGTGCTGGGCCCTGGGTTGTCGCGAAAAGTCTTGAGCGACTGGGATGGCGCAGCAGCCCAACCCCGCGCTGAAGTACTGCGCTGGCACGCCAATGGCCATGCCGAAAGAATCAACTGCGCTTGATTTTTTGAATCAGCGGCGCAGCAAATTTTTCAAAGCGTTTTGCAGGCGTCGTGCCGTGGTGGCGTCATGGGCTGCTGCCAAAACAGCCGCCACATCCTGCCCCCATGTTTGCTCTGGACCAGGCTGATTTCGGCGCGTGAGCAATTGCAGCTGCAAGGCACGCCGCTCGTTCAAGTGCTCAGCTGGCGTGGGCACTTCAGCCGCCATTTCCAAGCGCAAAATGGACTCCCCTACCGCAGCCGCCGGCGCTTTGCCCAAGGCTTGCATCCACGCGCTTCGCGTGGCCGCATTAACCGCTCGACCCAAGTCTTGTGTCGTGGGAACTTGCTCGGCTTGACGCTGCTCCCAGGCTTGCATCAAGTGGGTCAATGACTCGCCGTGGGCTTGTGCCGCCAATTTGCGCAGGGCCATTTCGGCATGCTCCAACGCGTCGCGTTGAGCCCGAAATGCGGTCTCGCCCAACCGAGGGCCGCGGTCAAAGCGTTCTGCGCCTCTGTCACCACCTCGGTCACCGCGGTCTGCGCCGCGCCCACCAAAGCCTGCACCGTCTGAACGGGCATCACGTGAATCGCGACGATCGCCCATTTTGCCGCCCCGCCCCATGGGTGCAGGCGCTGTTTTCTTTTGCCCTGGGCGATCGTCACCGCGCATGGCCACCAAGGGGCGCACGGGTTTAGGTGGCGCCACCACTGGAGCCGGCTCTTTCGTAAGTTCTTGCGCAGGCGCTTGTTCGCTGCTGGATGCGTCAATTTCGGCATCAGAAGAGATGCTGCTTGGTTCAGCGGCTTGAGCATCTCCAGCAGCAGCACTGACTGGCACGTTGGCTGGCGCATTGGCTGGCACGATGGGCGCTGGTGCATTGGCGACTTGCTGCGCATTGGAGGCCTGTGCTTGTCCACGCAAGGCCGCTTCAAGCGCGTGCATGGCACTGCGAATTTTTTGAGCGTCTCCCGTCGCATTGGCGGCCTTCAAAGCATTGGAAGCTTCGAGTACCGCGCGGTCATGCTCATTCAATGCAGTACTGGATTTTTCGCGCTCAACGGTTTTGCGGTTGAAGGCTTCGTCGATGGGTTTGCGAAAAGCTTCCCACAATTTTTGTTCGAGCCGGCGATCCAGCGGCACACTTTGCGCTTCAGTTTGCCAATTGTGTTGCAAGGCTTTGACTGCATCCACACGCAAAACTGGCGATGCGCCCAACTCTTCAGCCTGGTCGATCAGCGCTTGCCGGCGCTCCAAGCTGCTTTTTTGCGCAGCCTCCAAGGGCTGCGCAGCATCGTGCAAAACCTGCTTCCACTGAGGCTGCAATTCGGCAAAGGCTTTCTCACTCAAATGCCCAGCCATGCGCCAGCGGTCGGCAAACTGATGCAAAGCGCGCAAGTGTGCACGCCAGTCTGAATTGTTGGCATTGGCCTGGCCCCAGGCCTTGACTTCTTCAAGCAAAGCCAAGCGGTGAGCGCGGTGCTCACTGGCTTCAGATTTGATTTTGTCCAACCAAGCTTGAACCACTTTGTATGCTTCGTTGCAGGCTGCGTCAAAACGTTTCCACAAAGCGTGATTGGGCAAACCGCCTTGGTCCGCTTGCTTCCACTGCTCGCGCAATTGACGCAAGGCGTCTTGCATCTTGCGCCCTCCCATGGCGGGAATTTTTTCGGCAGCAACGGCGATGGGAGTGGATTTTTCAGTTTCAGCTGCTGGCGTCACATCAGGCGCTTGGAGCACCAACTCTTGCACCGGCTCTGCTTGCTCAGCCTCTTCTTGCACGGGCTCTGCCTGAACGAATTCTTGAACAGGTGCTTCTTGTCCGGGCTCTTGTGCATGCTCTGAAAGCGCTGGAATATCCTGAGCCTCTGGCTGCGTGCTTGCTTCCTTTGCAACTGCATCGACCGACTCTTCAGCCTGATGTTCAGGCTGCGGTGTGGACGAATCAAGCTTGGGTAATTTCAGTTTGGCAGGTTTGTTGGCTGACTTAACGGAAACTGTTTTGAACAAGGCCTCGGCTTGTGCCACCAGCGTCATGCGCATTTGATCGGCGCGCCAGCGTTGCCAACCTTCCAACTCACCGGCAGCAGTCAGTGCTTCGTGCACGCGTTGGTCCAAGGCCGTGTCGAGATTGCGGCCATGCTCTTTGAGCACTTGGCGCAAAGAGGCTGCTGCGCTGGCACTGGCTTTGCCATGGCCTTCTGTGACTTCCAGCTCGACTGAAGTTAAAACAGCCAAAACGGCTTGCGTGGCCAACTCGCGTTGTGCCAAGCGCTGGGCCGGGTCCATTTTGAGTTTGATCGGCTTAGCTGCCTTGCGCTGCTCGGCAGCGTTGGCGTTGTCGGCATTCGGCGCGCCTTCCTCGTGCACCGCTGGGCTGTCTTGCGCTTGAGAAACGGCTTGTGCGCTTGGCTGGTGGGCGCCAAGGTGGTGTGCACCACCACGGGCTTGGCGCAAGTCTTCGGCCCACACGGGCACCAGAGGCAGTGGCTCTTTCGCATCGGTCAAGGCCGTTGTGGCTTGAAACAATGCACCTTCAAAGGCTTCCCACACGCCGTTGAGTTGGCTGCGCGAGGCATCCAGCTGTGAGGGGTATTTCATGTCAACACTGAGCCAAGCCGCATCGTGCGTCAAGGCTTGGGCTTGCTGGTTCCACTGCGCCACATCGGCCTGAAGACCGACGTTGGCTGCTTGCGCTTCTTTCAAATGCTTGGTCGACAAGACTTCGATTCGCTGCGCCAACAAGACTGCGGCCTCGCGCTGAACCATGGCGTGGTGTTGCAAATCTTCCACGGCTTTGACTTTGTCGGTCAGCTGCGTTTTCAAGCTGGCCAAGGGCTCTCGTGACAAAGGCGCACCGGCTTTGGCGGCATCACGCTGCCAGGCCATGGCGTCCGCAATGTTCAAGCGCGAGCCAGCCAACAAAGCAGCAGCTCGGTCGGCCCATGCGCTGGCCAACACATCTTGGCCATGCGAGCGTTTGAGTTCATCGAGTTTTTCACGCAGCACTTTGGCAGCGCCCTTGTCACGCGTAGACAACTCGCGATAGACCGCTTGCATCTGCTCGGCACTGGGGCCGGTCAACAGCCACTCACGCAGGCGCGCGCTTCGCTCGCCCGATGTTTGGGCCATGAAGGCGCCCCCGGTCAATGCATCTAGGGCTTGAAGGTCAGGGGTCTTGGAGGAGGCTTGGGTCACAGTGACAACGCAGAAAAGATAAGGAGGCCTATTTTCACCGAGGTTAGGGGGTGCTTGGCAGGCTGGGAGGGTCTATTTTCCGTTTTTTTTATAATATGAGGCTGTTCTACATCGTCCTACCCTGTGAATTCACCTCTCCCCCCCCCAACTTCGGGCACGCTGTGGCTGCGCGCCTGGTTGGGCTTGCGTACGTTTTCAAGCGACGTGGGCAATGGTTTTGTGAATATTTCGCATCAAAGTTTTGCCTTGCTCGGTTTGCTGGCCGTATTTTTGTGTTTGCTCATGTTGGCTCGCCCCGAGGTCCGTTTGGTGACTGTGCAGTCGGTTCAAACTTGGCTTTCCGAACGCTTGAGCCTGAACGGCGATCAGGACCCTTCGCAGCAAACTTTGCTTCGCACTTTTGCCAGCGACCCACAAAACTTGTCGGCCGGGCAAGCAGCTTTGGTGCAATCGCTGGGACGCAAATACCGCATTGCGGCAGAACCAATGAGCGCATTGGTGCTCGAGGTTTATGACTTGTCGGCCAGAGCGCAAATTGATCCTCTTTTGATTTTGGCCGTGGTGGCCGTGGAATCGAACTTCAACCCCTTTGCGCACAGCCCCATGGGCGCCCAAGGTTTGATGCAAGTCATGCCCGACCTGCACGCCGAACAGTTCACGCCTTATGGCGGCAACTTGGCCATTTTTGACCCGGTGACCAACTTGCGCATTGGCGTGAAGTTGCTCAAAGAATCGCTAGCGCAAAGAGCCAACGTCACAGATGGCTTGCTGCTGTACAAAGCCAGTGACGAATCTGCAGGTCTTGAAACAGGCTTTATCAGCCGGGTGTTGACCGAGCAAGCTCGTCTGCGTCAAACCCTCACAGACAAGCCCTGAGCATTGAAAAATGCAGGCTTTGCTACACTAGTCGCACACCTGAAATTCCACTTTTGATTGCTTTGCATGTACCACCGAAATATTTTGATTGAACAAACAGACCCGGAAATTTTTGCTGCCATTGAGGCTGAAAACAAACGCCAAGAACAACACATTGAATTGATCGCCAGCGAAAACTACGCCTCACCTGCGGTGCTGGCAGCGCAAGGCTCTCAGCTCACCAACAAATACGCTGAGGGCTATCCGGGTCGCCGCTATTACGGTGGCTGCGAATACGTGGACATCGCCGAGCAATTGGCCATTGACCGTGTCAAGCAAATCTTTGGCGCGCAGGCGGCCAACGTTCAAGCGCATTGCGGCGCATCGGCCAATGAGGCAGTATTTTTGGCTTTTTTAAAGCCAGGCGAAACTCTCATGGGCATGAGCTTGGCTGAAGGTGGGCACCTGACCCACGGCATGCCATTGAACATGAGCGGCAAGTGGTTCAATGTGGTCAGCTATGGCCTGAACGCCAAAGAAGAAATTGACTACGACGCCATGGAAAAAAAGGCGCACGAAAGCAAGCCCAAATTGATCATCGCGGGTGCCTCAGCCTACAGTTTGCACATTGACTTTGCGCGCTTTGCCAAAGTAGCCAAAGATGTGGGCGCATTGTTCATGGTGGACATGGCGCACTACGCCGGCTTGATTGCAGCAGGCTTGTACCCCAACCCTGTGCCACACGCGGATGTGGTCACCTCCACCACGCACAAGAGTTTGCGCGGCCCACGCGGGGGCATCATCTTGATGAAAAGCGAGCACGAAAAAGTCATCAACAGCGCTATTTTCCCTGGCCTGCAAGGTGGTCCCTTGATGCACGTGATTGCGGCCAAAGCGGTGGCTTTCAAAGAGGCTTTGGCGCCCGAATTCAAAACCTACCAACAGCAAGTGTTGAAAAATGCGCAAATCATGGCGCAAACGCTCACGCAGCGCGGTTTACGCATCGTCAGCGGCGGCACCCAAAGCCACTTGATGTTGGTTGACCTGCGCGCCAAAGGTATCACAGGCAAAGAGGCTGAAACGGTGCTGGGCCAAGCGCACATGACCATCAACAAAAATGCAATCCCCAACGACCCCGAAAAGCCCATGGTCACCAGCGGCATACGGGTGGGCACGCCGGCCATGACCACGCGTGGTTTCAAAGACGAAGAAGCCCGCTTGACGGCCAATTTGATTGCCGATGTGCTGGACCACCCGCACGACGCGGCGAATATCGACGCCGTGCGCGCCAAGGTTCACGCTTTGACAACTGCATTTCCGGTTTACAGCTGAGCCTGTGTTGTACTTTTCAAGCGCGTCATGAAGTGCCCCTTTTGCAGTCACACCGAAACCCAAGTGGTGGAGACACGCGTGGCAGAAGACGGCGACTTGATCCGCCGGCGCAGGCAATGCGCCAGTTGTGAAAAGCGCTTTACCACTTACGAACGGCCGGAGGTGAATTTTCCAGCCATCGTCAAAAAAGATGGTCGCCGCATTGAGTTCGAGCGCGATAAATTGCGCTCCAGCATGAACTTGGCCTTGCGCAAGCGGCCGGTGAGCACCGAGCAAGTGGACTTGGCCATCGAACGCATTGAAGAGAAGCTTCTCAACTTGGGCGCACGCGAAGTGGCTTCTCACCGACTGGGTGAATGGGTGATGCGCGAGCTGAAAAAACTCGACAAAGTCGCCTATGTGCGCTTTGCCAGTGTCTACCGAAGTTTTGAAGACATTGATGACTTCAAATTACTGGTTGACGAAGTGAGTAAATAATTATTTGCAGTTGCTCATCACGGTTTTTTCTAGGCGCGGTTTTCCCGCTGCGTTGAGGACCAATCGCCATCCTGTCACAGTGCTTGCACTGAAGGGGCACAAGCTCACGGTGCCGGCTTGAAAAGCACCGGTCAAACTCAAACTTCGGCCGCTGCTGCCGTATGAAATGTATTTGGAAACAGTGCTGTTTCCGGTAGCAGAAAAATGAATTGGCAAAGCCCCATGGATTTGCAAGACGCGCTCGCCGGGGTCCACCGCGCCATTGCCATTGCTGTCTTGAAACATGAGCCAACCCTGCTGCCAAGAGCCTGCTGCGGCACAAGCCAAGCCGTCGCTGGAGATGCAAACCGTCACCCTTTGTTGGCGGCGCATGGCTTCGCTGCGTGCAGTCAAGACAGACGTCCATAAATCTTCAGCCAACATTTCAAGCTCCAAAGCCTGTCGCAAAGGGCGCCATGAAGACACGGCAAGCCCACACAAGATCGCGAGCAATGCCAGTGCAATCAAAGTCTCGAGCATGCTTTGACCCAGCGCCCAGCGCCTGCCATCTGGAAGTTTGACGGGCCGGGGGGGCTGCAGCAGTTTGGACATTGAATCGGTCGTTTTATGACGGCCTTTGAGCTTAGGCTGCACCATCGCTTTGCATTCATGATTCATCTTTCAGCCGCTTGCAAGCAAGCCAAAGTCAGCTCAAATCAAGTCTTGGGACTTGCCCCGTCTGCCAGTCTGTTTGCACAATGAGCCTCAACAAGGAGCGCTCATGATGAATTTGCATTTGCAACATGGTTTTACTTTCACCGAAACTCTGTTCAGCTTGGCGTTGATCGGGTTGCTCAGTGGCATTGCGCTGCCGGCTTACCAAGTTCAATGGCAACAATCACGCCGGCAAGACGCTCAAAACAGTTTGCTTCAACTTCAATTTGCGCAGGCGCGCTGGCGCGGTCAAAACGCGCAGTACACCAACCAGGCCAGCGATCTGGGCTGGGCTGGCGACTTGTCATTGCTGGGGCATTACCAACTGCGTTTGAGCGAAGCGACTGAGGAGGGCTTCGTGGCCACTGCCACTGCGGTAGGCAACCAAAGTCGTGACACCCGCTGCGCTGCCATGGCCTTGCGCCTGACGGGTGGCAACACACTGGTGCGCACCAGCGGTGCTTCTTTGCAAGATGACCCTGGCCAATGCTGGAAGTGGTGAAGTTGGCTGGCCTATTTTTAAATTGAATTTCGCACAATGTGGCACTGCCAACACTCTTCCCAAAAAGGCGAAACCTTGGTCGGCGTATTGATCAGCATTGCGCTGGGCATTGGCTTGCTCAGTGGCGCCAGTGTTTGGTGGGCCGCCCATTGGCGCGCACAGCGCGGCACTTTACAAAGCAATCACAGCCAACAAGATCTTCGGTTTGCCATGGAAAGCATGGTGCACGACATCCGCCGTGCGCAGTTTTTCCCCGTGACTTCTTTGACTTCCTTGTCTTTGACTTGCATGGGCGCATTTTGTGGAAATTTGGAAGACTTCGATTTGAGTACGAATCAAATTTTATTCAGCCTAGACCGCAATGAAAACAGCTTGAAGGACAACAACGAGTGCACCGGCTTTCGTCTGTCTGGCAACGCATTGCAAATCAAAACAGCCTGCACACCTGCTGTTTGGACTGCCATGACCGATGTGCGCAGCGTGCAAATTTCAGGGCTTGAATTTTCACTTTCATGTGTTGAGATAAACAAGCAAATTCAAGCCACAGTTTCTGTCAGCGTTCGCAGTCAAGTGCCTGGCCAGACGAGCACCAGCGTTGTGCAACGACAAGTTCGAATCCGCAACGCATTGCAAACCAATTCACTTTCACTGCTCAGCCTGTCCCCCTCTTGCAAAGCACCTAGCGCATGAGGAGGGCACAAAATGGCGGCGCCACTTTGTGGGCCATTGCTCTGATTGTTGTTTTGGCCACTGGGGTTGGCTTGTTCACCGCGCGGTCGGTTTGGGCTGAACGCGTGCGCAACAACCATCAACTGTATTCGGCTCAGGCCTTGGCGGCCAGTGAGGCGGGGCTGGAAAGCACCCTCGCTTGGCTCGAAGCGCAACATGTCCAGCAGTTGGATTACTGGCAAGATGCCAACCCGCAAGACTGCCCTGACGCAACTCCTGCGCCACGCTGGCAATGTTTGAAGCTCCCCGCACAGACGCTACCAGCTTTTCCCGGGGCTGATTTCACGATCATCTTGACGCGCGATTTGGTCAGCGCTTCACACCGCGTGAAAATCATGTCGCAGGCCACTTTGAACCAAGACCATGCCGGCCAACACGCCAGCGCAATGGTTCAGCAAAGCCTCTACATACCTGCATTGGCAGCGCTGCCCTTGATGCTTTGGCGCGATGAAGCCCAAGCACCCTTGCTACTGAACGGTTGCCTGAGCGAGGCCGTCTTTTCCAATCATCGATTTCAAACGGGTCCTCAAAATTTGGCAGCATTCAGCCTGAAGGTGCCAGTGTTGCCACCCGACCCCCTGCGCACCCAGACTGATTTGCAAGTATGTTTGGCTTTGGGTTCAAGCACTCTGCAAAGCCAAGGCTTGGGCTCTAGCGTGACGCCTGCTCAAGCGAGCCAAGCCAACACCTGCTCGCCCCGGGCTTGGCAAAGTGTCTTGGGCAACATGCAAGCTGGGCAGGTTAAAGCCTTGTCTCAAGCGCAAGAAAAAAATGGTTTGCGTCATGACACCTCGCCAGCCCGCAATATTTATTGGGTCGACAGCCCTGCGCCTTGGAGCCAAAGCATCGGCCAAGCTCAAGCACCGGTTTTATTGGTTTTTTCAAAAGATGCTTGCGCTGCAATTTGCCCCAAGATCACAAGCGAGACCACCATTTTCGGCAGCGTTTATTTGGACAGCCAATGCCAAGATGCTCGCATGAACGGTTGGGAATCGGGCAACATCACAGGCCAATTGGTGGTGGAGTCTGGCATTCCATTGTGGAGTGGTACCAGCCTGCTGAGCGCCTCCGCCTTGAGCCGGCAAGCTTTCACTTTGGCGTGGCCTGAAGGCATTCAAGCTGATCGTGTTCAACGCATTTCAGGAAGTTGGAAAGATGGCGGCTTCTAAGCCCAAAACTGCGGCCCATTGGCACCAAGCAGGGTTCAGCATGATCGAGGCTTTGATCGCCTCAGCCTTGTTGGCCGTGGGCTTGGCCGGCGCAGCACGATTGGCCTCGAGCACCTTGTTGGCTGGACACGAAAGCCGCCACCAACATCTGGCCCTGGGCATGGCGCAAGATATTTTGGAGTGCTGGGGTGTGCCCTCTGCCCATTGCCAAAGCTGGTTTCCAACGTTGTTGACGGCAGCCGATGGCAGCTCATCGCTGGATGCACAAGGCATGCGCTTTGCACGCAGTTGGCGCATCAGCACACTGTGGCCCTCGCCCTATAGCTTTGAGGCGCTGCCAGGGCTGCAAGAGCTCAGCGTCCGCGTTCAGTGGCGCCCCTTGAATGCAAGCACGCTGAGCTTGGACGCATTGCCTCACGAACGCTCGGAGGTGACTTTGATCACTCGCCGCGCTTCCACGCCGACTTGGGTTGGCGTATCCTTGCCCTCAATCCCATTTTGACCATTCATGACCGCTTTCTAGACGTGACGACCAATTTCAATTCATTGACCCCCATGCAACAAGCCTTGGCCTTGGCAGCCCAAGGGATGTGCTTGACGTCCCCCAACCCCCGGGTTGGCTGCGTGATCACCAACACCCAAGGGCAAGTCATCGGGCAAGGGCATACCCAGCAAGCCGGTGGGCCGCATGCCGAGATCATGGCCCTCGAGGATGCCAAGGCGCAAGGGCATAGCGCGCAAGGCGCTACGGCCTATGTCACGCTGGAGCCTTGTGCGCACCATGGACGCACAGGGCCCTGCTGCGAAGCTTTGGTGCAAGCCGGCATAGCCCGTGTGGTGGCCGCCATCCAAGACCCCAATCCTCAAGTAGCGGGCCAAGGTTTTGCGCGCTTGCGCGCCGCTGGCATCGAAGTGCAAGTGGGTCAAAGCTCGCAAGCAGCCCGTGAGCTTAATCTGGGGTTTTTCAGCCGATTTCAAAGGAAAAAACCATGGGTGCGCATGAAAATTGCCGCCTCTTTGGACGGCCAAACAGCCCTGCAAAATGGCCAAAGTCAATGGATCACGGGGCAAGAGGCCAGGACTGATGGCCACGCATGGCGCGCTAGGGCCTGCGCTATTTTGACGGGCATCGGCACTGTTTTAGAAGACGACCCTATGCTCGATGTCCGCCTGACCCCCACTGTGCGCCAACCGCATTTGGTGGTGATAGACAGTCGGCTTGAAACGCCTTTGAACGCCCGCTTGTTTCATGCCGGCACACCATCAGGCGCACAGCAACGCCAAATTTGGATTTATGCAGCTCTCGATCAGCCTGAAAAACGTGCGGCCTTGCAAGCCTTAGGCGCACAAGTTATTTTGGCGCCCAACCCTCACGGCAAAGTGGATTTGGCCGCCATGATGGCCGACCTGGCCACTCGCCAAATCAACGAGTTGCATGTGGAAGCCGGCCACAAACTCAACGGATCCCTGATTCGAGAGGGCTGGGTAGATGAATTTTTGGTTTATTTGGCACCCAAAATGTTGGGGGCTGGTCAGGGCATGGCGCAATGGGGCCCATTGACCGAATTGTCACAAGCCTTGGCTTTGAATTTTGTAGCAAGCGACATGATCGGCCCAGATTTGCGCATTTTGGCGCGTGTCAGCCAACAAGACGCCTTTTAATTTGGGTTTTAAGGCACTCTGGCCCCGAACAGGGCCAATCCCTGCGAAAATAGCGCCCTATGTTTACCGGAATCATCACCGGCGTGGGGCGCATCGCCGCCCTCCACGACCTGGGCAGCTCTTTAAGCCATGGCAAGCGACTCACCCTGGAGGTGCCCGCAGGCTACTTGGACGATGCCTGCTTGGGCGACAGCATTGCCATCAACGGGGCTTGCATGACCGTCACGGCCTTGAATCTGGCGCAGCAGCAATTTTGCATCGACATTTCAGCCGAGTCTTTGGCCAAAACCTGTGGGCTTGACCAAGTCGGCCCTGTCAACTTAGAAAAAGCGCTGCGCGCCCACGACCGCTTGGGCGGCCACATGGTCTCGGGCCATGTTGACGGCATCGGCCACGTGACGCACTTTGCGCAGGTGGGCGAGAGTTGGGAACTTCGCGTTTTGGCCCCCACCGGTTTGGCTAAATATTTGGCATACAAAGGCTCGATCACCGTCAACGGCGTGAGCCTGACCGTCAACCGCGTGAGCGACCTGCACGCAGGCTGCGAAATCAGCATCAACCTGATTCCACACACCGTAGAAAACACCGCATTGGCCCGTTTGGCCAAAGGGGTCAGCGTCAATTTAGAAATTGATCTGATTGCCCGTTATGTTGAGCGCATGCTCAGTATTGAAAAGAAAGATCCCCTATGAGCAGCGCTTTGACGCCCACCCCCCAGCCCGTAGCAATTTCATCGGTGCAAGACATCCTGGCCGACATGAAAGCCGGCCGCATGGTGATCATGGTCGACGATGAAGACCGCGAGAATGAAGGTGATCTGCTCATGGCCGCCGACCATGTCAGCGCTGAGGCGATCAACTTCATGGCCCGCTTTGGCCGTGGCTTGGTCTGCTTGACCTTGACCCGTGAGCGCTGTGAATACATGAATTTGCCGCCCATGGCCGCCAGCAATGGCACCGTCTACAGCACGGCCTTCACGGTCTCCATTGAAGCGGCGCAAGGCGTGACCACCGGCATTTCTGCAGCCGACCGCGCACTGACCATTCAGGCCGCAGTCTCGGCCCAATCGAGCGCCAAAGACTTGGTCCAGCCTGGCCATGTATTCCCCCTGCAAGCCGTCGATGGCGGCGTGCTGATGCGCGCTGGCCACACCGAGGCAGGCTGCGACTTGAGCGCCATGGCCGGGTGCAGCGCCGCGGCTGTGATTTGCGAAATCATGAAAGACGACGGCAGCATGGCGCGCCTGACGGATCTGAAGATTTTTGCAGCCGAGCACGGCTTGAAAATTGGCACCATTGCAGATTTGATCGCCTACCGCAGTCGCACCGAAACTTTGGTTGACAAAATTGGCAGCCGCATTTTACAAACAGCGCATGGTGAATTCACAGCGCACGCATTTCGCGACAAACCCAGTCAATCGGTGCACCTGGCCTTGGTCAAAGGCAGCTGGAGCCCCGAGACCGAAGTGCCCGTTCGCGTGCATGAACCGCTGTCCGTCATGGATTTTTTGGAAGTCGGCCGCGTGATGCACTCATGGAGCTTGGACGCCAGTTTGGCCTACCTCCACCGCCAAGGCATGGGCGTTGCCGTGCTTCTCAATTGCGGTGAGAGTGCCGGCCAATTGCTCAAACAATTTGAAGGCAGCGCACGCGCATCTCAAGCACCTGAGCGCGGCACGATGGACCTGCGCACCTACGGCATTGGCGCACAAATTGTGCGCCAATGTGGCGTGCACAAAATGAAACTCATGGGGCAACCCCGACGCATGCCCAGCATGACCGGCTACGGCCTTGAGATCACCGGCTACATACCCAAGGAGTAAGCACATGCAAAACGCAGACAAAGGCATTCAACATGCCTTAGATGGACAGGACTTGCACATTGGCATTGTGCAAGCGCGTTTCAATGAGAGCATTACCCATGAATTGGCCATGGCCTGCGTGAGTGAGTTGAAAGATTTAGGCGTGCAAAACATCGACCATGTGTTGGTGCCTGGCGCCCTTGAAATTCCAGTGGCATTGCAAGCCATGGCCGAGCGCGGGACCTATGACGCCTTGATCGCCGTGGGCTGCATTGTGCGGGGGGAAACCTATCACTTCGAGCTGGTGGCCAATGAATCTTGCGCCGGTGTCAGCCGTGTGTCACTGGACTACAACGTGCCCATTGCCAACGCCATTTTGACCACCGAAGACTTGGGCCAAGCCATCGCACGCCAAACCGAGAAAGGGCGCGACGCTGCGCGTGTCGCGGTTGAAATGGCCATGCTCATGGAAGATTTGAACAGCGATCTCGATGACCTTGGCGACGAGGCTGTGGCATGAACGCCCCCGAAACATCGGCCTTGGCGACTGGCAAAGTAGCACCCGCCAAAACTGTCAAGCCTGCCAAAGCACCTGGCAAAACCCCTGGCAAATCATCGCGCAGTCGGGCCAGGGAGTTTGCACTGCAAGCGCTCTACCAAAGATTGGTTGGAAAAAATGAAGCCGCAGACATTGATGTGTTCACACGCGATTTGGCTGGCTTTCACAAAGCCGATGCCGCGCATTACGACGCGCTGCTGTATGGCTGCACCGAGCAATCCGCAGACTTGGACAAACTGATTTTGCCTTTGTTAGACCGCAGCATGGCCGAGATCTCTCCGATCGAGCACGCCGTGATGTGGATGGGTGTTTATGAAATGAAGCACTGCTTGGATGTGCCTTGGCGCGTGAGCCTGAACGAGTGCATTGAGTTGGCCAAAGAATTTGGCGGCACCGATGGGCATAAATATGTCAACGCCGTCCTTGAAGGATTGGCGCCCAAGTTGCGCGCGGCAGAAGTTCAGGCCGACCGCGAAGCCGGCCGAGCCCGACGCTGAGCCATGAAGCAGATTTTCACATTCCCGATTCGCATTTACTGGGAAGACACCGACGCCGGTGGCATTGTTTTTTACGCCAACTATTTGAAATTTTTTGAGCGGGCGCGCACCGAATGGCTGCGTGCTTTGGGTATTGGCCAGCAAGATTTGAAAACCCAAAGTGGCGGCATGTTTGTGGTCAGCGAAACGCAAGTGAAACATTTTGCGCCAGCACGCTTAGACGATTTGATCGATGTGACGGCGCAATCTTTGGAGATCGGGCGCGCGACTTTGCTGCTGCAACAGCAGGCTTGGCTTTCAAGTCCAGGCGGCGTGCGGACTTTATTGGCACAAGCCAGCATCCGAATTGGCTGGGTTGACAGCCACACCCTCAAACCCGGCCGCATTCCGGCCACGATTTTGAAAGCCCTGCAATGAACCAAGAAATGTCCATCGTCCAATTGGTACTGCACGCCAGTTTTGTGGTTCAGTTCGTGATCGTGGTGCTGCTGAGCATTTCGATTGCAAGTTGGGCCGCCATTGTGCGCAAACTCATGGCCATCAACCGCATTCAATCTTTGAATGAAGCCTTCGAACGTGAGTTTTGGTCTGGCACCAGTTTGAATGAACTTTTCTCATCAGCCAGCCAAAATGCCAAACTGGCAGGCCCGATGGAACGAATTTTCGCCAGTGGCATGCGCGAATATCAAAAATTACGCGAGCGCCGCATCAGCGACACTGGCACGCTGCTTGACGGGGCAAGACGCGCCATGCGGGCGAGTTTTCAGCGCGAGATGGACGTAGCCGAGGCGCAACTGTCCTTCTTGGCCTCGGTCGGCTCGGTCTCGCCTTATGTCGGCTTGTTTGGCACCGTGTGGGGCATCATGCACGCCTTCACGGGCTTGGCCAGCTTGCAGCAAGTGACCCTGGCCACCGTGGCGCCCGGCATTGCAGAGGCCTTGGTGGCCACCGCCATTGGCCTGTTTGCCGCCATACCAGCGGTTGTGGCTTATAACCGTTTTGCCCGCGACATTGACCGCGTGGCCATCAAACTGGAAACTTTCATTGAAGAGTTTTCAAATATTTTGCAAAGAAGTTTGGGCGGCACTTCGGGCGCAGTACATGCCGAAAGCACGCATTCAACTTCAGGCTCAGCCTCGGGTCACTGATAAACCGCAAGGAGATTGCACATGCCTGCTGTATCCACGCGCGGCCGCGGCCGCCGCACCATCAGTGAAATCAACATGGTGCCCTTCATCGATGTGATGCTGGTGTTGCTGATTATTTTCATGGTCACCGCCCCCATGATCACCCCCAGCATGGTCGATTTACCCAGTGTGGGCAAAGCGGCCAAACAACCCGACCAAGTGATTCAAATCGTGGTTCAAAAGGATGAGAGTTTGCAGATGGTGTTAGAGAGCAAAACAGAAAAAATCAATTTAGACACTTTGAGCGCCACCGTGCAGCAAGCACAAAGTGGGAAAACCAATTCAGCTGTGGTCATCAGCGCAGACCGCAACGTGAAGTACGAAACGGTGGTCAAAGTCATGGACACTTTGCAACGCGCAGGCATTGCACGGGTTGGCTTATCGGTTCAGTTGGCCCCTTGAGTTCATGAAGCAAAACGAGCGCCACGAATTTGCCCCGCCCCCCACAGGGGGCTTGGGGCGTTCGTTCATGGTGGCTGTGTTTGCTCACCTGCTCTTGCTCGCTGCGCTGACTTGGGGAATTCAATGGAAAAAAGAATCTAAAACCATGACGGCCTCGGCTGAACTGTGGTCTGCCGTGCCGCAAGAGGCTGCACCTGCCGCCAACTCGCCAGAACCTCCCGCCCCTACCCCGCCTGAACCAGCCCCACCCGAGCCGGTCAAACCCACACCGCCACCGCCGCCACTTCCCATCAAGCCCGAGCCCGAGCCCAAAGTTGAACCCAAGCCAGTGCCCCCACCCAGCCGCGTGGCGGCAGACATTGCACTGAAAAAAGAAAAAGAAAAAAAAGAGCAGGAAAAGAAAGCAGCTGAACTAGAAAAGAAAAAGAAAGCCGAGCGCGAGGCCAAGGCTTTGGAGGACAAAGAGCGCGAAAAGAAAAAGTTGGCTGACGCAGAAAAGCGCAAACAAGCTGAGTTACTCGCCAAAGAAAAGGCTAAAGCCAAGGCCAAAGAAGAGGCCAAAGAAGAAGCCAAGGAGGCGCAGCGTGCAGAGACACGGCGCGTTGAAAACCTCAAGCGGATGCAAGGCATGGCGGGCGCCTCTGGCGATGAAAACGCCAAGGGCACAGCGCTCAAATCTTCTGGGCCATCAGCGAGTTATGCAGGGCGCGTGATTGCCCGCATCAAACCCAATATTACTTTCAGCGGTGACCGCTCGGCCAATCCCGTTGCCATGGTCGATGTGAGAACCTCACCCGACGGCACGATTGTGGGCAGCAAACTGTTCAAGTCCAGCGGCAATAAAGCGTGGGACGACGCGGTTTTGCGGGCGATTGAGAAAACCGAAATGCTGCCGCGCGACACCGATGGCCAAGTTCCCAGCGAGCTGCGCATCACCTTCAGTGCGAAAGACTGAGCTTACTCGTACACCACTTCGGCTTTGCCCTGCTCGGCCTGCGCAACCCAACTGGCCAAGGCGGCATCACTTGGAAAAAACCGCGCCTGCTCACCCAAGGACAATTCGGCGCAGGCGCCCAAGTGATCGTCTTGTCGCTCAAATTTAAAGCGCACCAGCAAGCCGCGCTGAGACTCGCCTTGCTCGGTAACGAGACGCTGCGGGGGAAAATCTTTAACCAACCGCGCCACTTCAGGCGCACGGCCATTGACCGCAACGCGCAAATATTTACCAAAGCGGCAACGCGCCGTTGGCAAGTCCCAGACCTGCTGAATGGCCAAGCGAAAGCCGCCAGCGAATCGGTCAACTTGCATCTTGGCCATGACGATGACGAGCTCATCTTCTTTGAACACATGGCGGTTCGCATTGAGCATGGCCTCGTCAGCGGTAGCCTCCATGACCGCGCTTTTGTCGTCGAGTTTGAAAAGCGCCAACTTACCGCGCTGACCATTGATAACTCGAAAATCACTGACGATGCCGGCCAGCAGTTGAGGCTCGCGGCTGTCGATCAGCTCGTCAATTTTGCGACGAGCGAACATGCGAACTTCGCGTTCAACGGCATCAAACAAATGCCCCGACAAATAAAAACCAAGCGCGGTTTTTTCATGGGTCAGTTGCTCTTTGATGCCCCAGGGCAAGGCCTGCACCAAGTCGGGCTCCTGCGTGCTCGAGCCGTGGGCGTCCTCCCCCATCATGTCAAACAGGCCACCCTGATTGGCATTGGCAGTGGTGGCCGTGGAGAACTCAAAGGCTCGGTCGATCGAGGCAGTCAAAGCAGCGCGGTTGCGCTGTAGGGAATCAAACGCGCCAGCTTTGACCAAGGCTTCCACCGTGCGCTTGTTCAAGCGACTGCGGTCAACGCGCACACAAAAATCGAAGAGGCTGGTGAAAGGCCCACCGTCTTGTCGGGCTTTGACAATGGCCTCAATGGCTTGTTGGCCGGTGCCCCGGATGGCGCTCAAGCCGTAACGAATGACCTTGTCTGAAACAGGCTCAAACAGGTGAACACCTCGGTTCACATCGGGCGGGTCAAAAGTCAAACCAAATTTCAGCGCATCTTCAAACAACACTTTGAGTTTGTCGGTGTCGTCCATTTCGATGCTCATGTTGGCACAGAAAAATTCAACTGTGAAATGGACCTTGAGCCAACCCGTGTGGTAGGCCAATAAAGAGTAGGCCGCCGCGTGTGATTTATTAAAGCCGTAGCCTGCAAACATCTCCATGAGGTCAAAGACCTCGTCCGATTTTTGTTCACTCAGGCCATTGCGCTGGGCCCCTTGCTTGAAAATCTCACGGTGCTCGGCCATCTCTTCGGGTTTTTTCTTGCCCATGGCGCGGCGCAGCAAATCGGCGGCTCCCAAGCTGTAGCCACCCAAGACTTGCGCTGTCTGCATGACCTGCTCTTGGTAGACCATGATGCCGTAGGTCTCGGACAAAACCGGCTCCACCAAGGGGTGGGGGTATTCCACTTTTTCTCGGCCATGCTTGCGCGCCACAAAACTGGGAATCAGGTCCATGGGGCCTGGGCGATACAAGGCGTTCAGCGCGATCAAATCTTCCAGACGCGTGGGCTTGGCGTCGCGCAGCATGCCCTGCATGCCGCGACTCTCAAACTGAAACACTGACTCGGTGCGGCCATCGGCAAACAATTTGTAAGTGGCTGGGTCGGTCAAAGAAATATTTTCAAAGGCGAAATTTTCTTGGCCTTTGTGCCTGCGCGTGATCATGGCGCGTGCCAACTCCAAGATGGTCAAGGTGGCCAGGCCTAAAAAGTCAAACTTCACCAAGCCAATGGACTCCACGTCGTCTTTGTCGAATTGGCTCACAGTCGAAGTGCTGCCAGGCTGCTGGTAAAGCGGGCAAAAATCAGTCAGTTTGCCGGGTGCAATCAACACGCCTCCTGCATGCATGCCCACGTTGCGCGTCATGCCCTCGAGCTTTTGCGCCAAGGCCAGCAAGGTTTTGACTTCATCTTCTTTGGCCAAACGCTCGGCCAAAATGGGCTCGGCTTTGATGGCGCCATCAATGGTGATGTGCTGGCCCGGCTTGTTGGGTATGAGCTTGCTGATGCCGTCACAAAAGGTGTAACTCATGTCCAGCACGCGGCCCACGTCGCGGATCGCAGCGCGCGCTGCCATGGTGCCAAACGTGGCAATTTGGCTGACCGCATCGCGGCCATATTTGTCTTTGACGTACTCGATCACCCGGTCTCGGTTGGCCTGGCAAAAGTCGATGTCAAAGTCAGGCATAGAAACCCGCTCGGGATTCAAAAACCTCTCAAACAGCAAGTTGTATTGCAGCGGGTCCAGGTCCGTGATGTTCAGGGAATAGGCCACCAAAGAGCCCGCGCCAGAGCCGCGGCCAGGGCCGACGGGGCAGCCATTTTTCTTGGCCCAGTTGATGAAGTCGCCAACGATCAAAAAATAACCAGAAAAGCCCATTTTCAAAATGGTATTGATCTCAAATTCCAGTCGCTCGGCGTAACGGGGTCTTTGCTTTTCTCGCTCGGATGAATCAGGGTAGAGATGCACCAAGCGCTCTTGCAAGCCCGCCACTGAGGACTCACGGAAATAATCTTCAATCGGCATGTGCTGGCCATTGACCAGCGGCGTGGGGTAATCGGGCAATTGCGGTTTGCCCAATACCAAACTCAAATTGCAACGCTTGGCTATTTCCAAGGTGTTGGCCAAGGCGCTTGGCACATCGGCGAAAAGCTCGCACATTTCTTGGGCTGATTTGAAGTATTGATCGCGCGTGAATTTGCGCACACGGCGCTGATTGCCCAGAATTTCGCCTTCAGAAATGCACACCCGCGCTTCGTGTGCTTCGTAATCGTCTTGGGTTAAAAATTGAATGGGGTGTGTGGCCACCACGGGCAGGCTCAAGCGCGCAGCCAATTTCACAGCGCCCTGCACTTGCGCTTGATCTTCGGCCCGCCCTGCGCGCTGCAGTTCCAGATAAAAGCGATGCGGAAAAATAGACGCCAACTGCAATGCAATTTCTGCGGCGCGGGCTTCGTCGCCTTGCACCAAGGCTTGCCCAATGGGGCCAGCTTGCGCGCCCGAGAACAAAATCAAACCCTCCGACAAGTCTTTGAGCCAAGCCAGTTTGACCACGGCGCTGGTTTTGACCACGTTTTGCGTCCACGCGCGCGCCAGCAACTCTGACAGGTTCAAATAACCCTGCTGGCTTTGCACCAAGACCAGCACACGCGACAAAGCGAGCGGGTCAACCCCCAGACCTTCCAAAAACAACTCGGCCCCCACAATGGGCTGAACGCCTTGGCTGCGGGCAGCTTTGTAGAATTTGATGGCGCCAAACATATTGGCCAAATCGGTGATGGCCAAGGCGGGTTGCTGATTTTCAGCGGCGGCTTTGACGACCTCGTCAATGCGGCACGTGGAGTCCACAATCGAGAACTCGGAGTGAAGGCGCAGATGAACAAACATGGCTTCATTGTAGGAGCCAAGCGCACCGTTTTTCAGAACTGCTGGGCTTGAAAAAAAAGATTATTTGGGCTTTTAGCAGCCACCTAGCAGCTTTTACCTGGCTTGGGGCTCAGGGCTTTCTACAATAGCGCCTGTGAACAACATCTTGAACATTTCGGCCTACAAATTTGTACCCTTGCCAGACGCCAGTGACCTGCGTGAGCGCTTGACTGCGCGTTGCAAAGATTTGGATTTGAAAGGCACTATCTTGCTGGCTGGAGAAGGCATCAATTTGTTTCTGGCTGGCCCAGCGCAAGCCGTCAGGGCCTTTGTCAGCATGCTGGCGCAAGACAATCGATTTGCCGACATCGTGCCCAAAGAAAGTTGGTCTGAGGACGTGCCTTTCAAGAAAATGCTGGTCAAGGTCAAAAACGAAATCATTCGCATGAACCACCCCACCATTCAGCCAGCACAAGGACGTGCGCCGGCCCTGGATGCACACACGGCAAAGCGTTGGCTAGACCAAGGCCATGATGACGCCGGCAGGCCTGTTGTCACGCTGGACACGCGCAATGATTTTGAAGTCGATGCAGGCACTTTCAAAGGTGCCATCGATTGGCGTCTGCAAAAGTTCAGCCAATTTCCTGACGCCGTACTGGCCCACAAAAATGAGTTGCAAGACAAGACCGTGATCAGCTTTTGCACCGGTGGCATTCGCTGCGAGAAAGCGGCCATCTTCATGCGAGAAGCTGGCCTGCCCCATGTCTATCAACTCGAAGGCGGCATCTTGAAATACTTTGAAGAAACCGGCGGCGCGCACTACGAAGGTGGCTGCTTCGTATTTGATGAGCGCAGGGCCGTCGGTCAGGACCTCGAGGTTCTCAAGCCCGAGCTCAAGACTTCAACTTAGCCGCGAGTTCTGCCACGCGCTGCCCATAGGCTTTGGCAGTGTCCAAATCACCCTGCGGAATTTCTTCAGCCGAACTGGTCGGGCCTACTTGCGCCATCACACCGGAGTTAGAACCAATGCGGTTGATGTTGCCGTCATTCATGGCGGGCTGCCCCACCCAGACCATACCTTGTTGCATGGCCAAGGTGATGAAGTATTGAAGCGTGGACAGCTTGTCGCCACTGAGGTTGGCCGAAACCGTGAAGCCCCCAGCCACTTTGTCTTTCCACGCACCGGTGTACCAACGCTTGGACGATGCATCGGCAAACTTTTTAAATTGCCACGAAGCCATGCCCATGTAAGTGGGCGAGCCAAAGAGAATGGCATCGGCTGCGTCCAGCGCGGCCCATTGCGATTCAGTGATGTTGCCATCCGCGTCAATGGCGATCAATTCGGCATTGGCACCTTGCGCCACCGACTGCGCCACGCGCTGTGTGTGGCCGTAGCCTGAGTGATAAATAACAATGGTTTGGGCCATGGGAAAACTCCTGGTAGGGTAAAAAAAAGGGTGGGGGAATGTGCTTCAAGGCGCCAAATCAAACACCAGCACTTCAGCGTCTTGGCCTTGCGTCAACGCCAAACTTCTTTCGCCTTGAATCAAAGCAGCGTCACCTGTCTGCAAAAGCACGCCGTTGACATGCAAACTGCCGCGCACCAAATGCACATACGCTTTGCGCGCTGGATTGAGACTCAGCGAAGCAGATTCGTCAGCATCAAGCAGCCCTGCGTAAAGCGCTGCATCGGCTGAAATTTTGACCGCATCCCCTTCGCCTGCGGCACTGGCCAACAACTGCAAGCGCCCTCTTTTGGAGGCGGCAGGTATGGTTTTTTGCTCGTAACTTGGCGCAATGCCTGAGACATGGGGCTCAATCCAAATTTGGAAAAAATGCGTGCTCTGCCCTTGCGCGTGATTGAACTCACTGTGCATCACGCCGCTGCCCGCGCTCATGCGCTGCACATCTCCGGGCGGGATGCCTTTGACGTTGCCCATGCTGTCTTGGTGTGCCAAGTTGCCCGACAAAACGTAGCTGATGATTTCCATATCTTTGTGGCCATGGGTGCCAAAGCCGGTGCCTGGGGCAATGCGGTCTTCGTTGATCACGCGCAAATTGCCCCAACCCATGAAGGCCGGGTCGTGGTAGCCCGCAAATGAAAAACTGTGGAAGGATTTGAGCCAACCATGGTCGGCGTAACCTCGTTCGGCCGAACGGCGAATTTGCAGCATGCTCAACTCCTTTATCAGGTTTCAAATGGGAAGTGCTGACTTTACATTTCATTTAATTGATTTTGATGCATTCAATTTGACGTTATCATTCAAAATATTTGAATCTAAAAGATGTCAACCTCTGCCCGTGATTTATTAACCCCTGAAGCCCTGCACATGCTGCTGGCCATCGAGCAAGCGGGCAGCTTTGCCGCAGCGGCGCGCATCTTGGGCCTGGTGCCCAGCGCTTTGACTTACCGGGTGCGGCAAATTGAGGACGGTCTGGATGTGCTGCTGTTTGACCGAAGCTCGCGCCAAGCCAAGGCCACCGCGGCCGGCAAAGAGTTGCTGCGCGAGGCCAGCCGCTTGCTCGACGACGTGGAGGCCCTGGCCAACCGCGTCAAACGGGTTGCCACGGGTTGGGAAGCCTCTTTGACGGTGGCCGTGGACAGCATCATCGCGCGCGCCGTCGTGATGCAATTGTGCGAAGCATTTTTAGCGCAGGATCGGCCCACGCGCCTGCGCATTCGCCATGAAACACTCTCTGGCACCTTGGTGGCTTTGCGTTCAGGCCAGGCCGACTTGGCGATTGGGGTGTTCCTGCCCCCAGGCAGTGCCGCCGAGATTCACCACCTGCCTTTGGGGCACGTGAATTTTGTCTACGCCGTAGCGCCCCACCACCCCTTGGCCCGCATGCCTGAGCCCTTGAGTGACGCCTTGATTCAGCAGCACCGCGCCGTGGCCGTGGCCGACTCGGTGCCGCGTGGCCAAGGCCTGAGCATCGGCCTGCTGGGCGGACAAGATGTGTTCACCGTGCCCGACATGCCAAGCAAACTCGAAGCGCAACTGCGCGGTTTGGGCGGCGGGTTCTTGGTGGAAAGTTTGGCGCGCCCCTACCTGGATTCGGGCCGATTGGTGGCCAAAAAAGTCGCCCGCCCCTCGCGCATTGCGCAGGTCGATTACGCATGGCGCGACCCTGGCCCCGCGGGCCCAGGCAAGGCCCTGCAGTGGTGGTTAGATCAATTAATGCAAGAACGCACGCGTCAAGCATTGCTCCTACCCCACCATCGCGTGTAGAGTAGCCCCATGACCAAAAAATTTAAAACCCAACATTTCGCCATCATCGGTGCTGGCATGGCCGGCATCACTTGTGCACGCACCTTGGCGCAAGCAGGCCACCGCGTGACGCTCTTTGAGAAGAGCCGTTCAGCTGGGGGGCGAATGGCCACACGCACCTCGGCCTTTGGCAATTTTGACCATGGTGCGCAATATTTCACAGTGCGCGATGCACGTTTTGCCAAGGCCTTGGCCACCACGCCCGGCATCTGCAAAGCTTGGAGCGCCAATGCCGTTCAGGTGCTCGACGCCATGGGCCGCGTGGTCGAGGCTGCACGGCCCAGCCAAGACAAGCATTGGGTCAGCACGCCGGGCATGAACGCGCTGCCCAAGGCTTGGGCTGCACCATTGGTGCAAATAGACGCTGTACATTTTGAACACCGCGTACTGGCCATTGAGCGAGACGCACTGAATGCTGCGCAGTGGCAGTTGCAAAGCGAAGAGCCCGAAGGCGCGCAATCGGTCTTCGGCGGATTTGACCAAGTCTTGCTGGCTTTGCCTTCCAATCAAGCGATAGATTTGCTGCGCAACTCCAACATCCAATTGGACAACTTGCAAGCCTTGGAAAATGTTCAAGTCGCCCCCTGCTGGAGCCTCATGGTGGCCTTTCCAAACGCCGTTCAACCTGGCTTGACCACTTTGGGGCCGCAGTGGAATGCCGCACGCAGCGTGCACCACCGCGTGGCTTGGTTGGCCCGCGAGTCTTCTAAACCTGGGCGCGATCTGGTCGAGCGCTGGACCGTGCAAGCCAGCGCCGCATGGTCACAAGAGCATTTGGAAGATGCGCCCGAACGCGTACAAGCCAAACTGCTCAAAGCGTTTTCTGAAATCACCGGCATTCGCGCGACACCGGCGCACAGTGAAGTGCACCGCTGGCGCTATGCGAAAACCTTGCAAACTTTGGGCGCCACGCACATCTTGAGTCGCCAACAAGGCATTGGTTTGTGCGGCGATTGGTGCATTGGCCACCGGGTCGAAGACGCGTTTGTCTCGGGCCTGGAATTGGCGCTGGCAGCGCTTTAATTCAATCGCATTGAAGCTCTCATTGCGAGATGGGAAACCGGCTGAGCGTGCCAGGTGATCTAACCTCCTACCGCGGCCGCTTTGCGCCCTCGCCCACCGGTGCATTGCACGCAGGCTCTTTGGTCGCAGCCTTGGCCAGTTGGCTGGATGCACGCGCGCACCAAGGCCAATGGCTTGTCCGCATCGAAGACATTGACACCACGCGCTGCCAACCGGGCGTGAGCCAAACTATCTTGTCTCAGCTTCATGCATGCGGCTTCACATCGGATGCGCCTGTGCTGTTTCAATCGCACCGAGGCGCCGCTTACCAAGCCGCTTTAGACCGTTTGGTGGCCCAAGGTTTGGCCTACCCCTGTGCATGCACTCGCAAAGAGATCGAAGAAAGCGCATTGCGTATGCGCCATCAGGCAGCGGTGTATCCGGGCACTTGCCGCCATGGGTTGAAAGGCAAACCTGCGCGGGCATGGCGATTGAATGTAGGCCAAGTGCGTCAGAACAGTCAGGTTCAATGGCATGACCGCAGGCTGGGCGAGCAAAGTCAAGATGTGCCGCAAGAAGTGGGCGACTTTGTATTGAAGCGCGCTGATGGGCTTTGGGCCTATCAACTCGCCGTGGTGGTGGACGACGCCGCACAAGACATCACGCATGTGGTGCGAGGCCAAGACTTGGCTGATAACACAGCGCGCCAATGGCTGCTGCAAGAAGCGCTTGGCTTGCCGCACCCGCTTTACCTGCACGCCCCATTGGTCTTGGGTAAAGATGGCGAAAAACTGTCCAAGCAAAATGGCGCTACGGCCTTGTCTTTGCACAACACGCAAGCGGTTCATGCAGCTTTGAACGCAGCAGCCCGTGTTTTAGGCCTCAGCCAATTGTCAACTGAGGCTTTGACAGATCCTGCACTGCTGAGCCGTGATGGCCTGGCGCAGTTTTCAGCGCATTGGGGCAAAGAGTGGCAAGCCTTGTACGGCAAGCCCTAAAATCGCAGGCATGACAAGCGAATCACCCCCTACTGGACAAGCCCCTGCGGGCGTTGCCTTTCCCAAAAATATCAAAAGTTTTGTCAAGCGTGCAGGCCGCACCACCACCGGCCAAGCCAAGGCCATGGAAGTTTGGGGGCCGCAGTTCATTTTAAAATATGCACCACAAAATTTGAACCTGCCAGCAGCCTTTGGTCGCACAGCGCCGGTGATTTTGGAGATCGGTTTTGGCATGGGCGAGGCCACAGCGCACATCGCTCAAGTGCGGCCGTCTGACAATTTTTTGTGCTGCGAAGTGCACGAGCCGGGTGTGGGCGCTTTGCTCAAACGCATTGGCGAGCAAGGCCTTGAGCACATCCGAATTTTGCAGCACGATGCCGTGGAGGTGATCGAGCACATGCTGGCGCCCCAGAGCTTGGCGGGTGTGCACATTTTCTTTCCCGATCCTTGGCACAAATCCAAACACAACAAACGCCGATTGATTCAAGCGCCCTGGGTGGCCCAATTGGCCAGCCGCTTAGAGCATGGCGCCTACCTGCACTGCGCCACAGATTGGCAGCCCTATGCGGAGCAAATGTTGGAGGTCTTGAGCGCTGAGCCATTGCTGTGCAACACCAGCGCTCAAGGCTATGCAGCCAAGCCCGACTACCGCCCCTTGACCAAATTTGAAAACCGCGGGCTGCGTTTGGGCCACGGGGTGTGGGACCTGGTTTTCAAGCGCGTCTGAAGCCGTGCACAACTTGCCCTTGCCAATCAAACACGGGGTGGGGCCCAGTTGTGTGTCTGTGCCGCCCGGCACTTTGCCCTGCATTTTGGATTTTTTGGTAGCGCGCTTTCCTGCGATTGAGCGCTCCATATGGCAGCAGCGAATTGAACAAGGCGATGTGTTGACCGCACAAGGTTTGCGCGTCACGGCCGAGCAGACTTGCACGGGTCTGAAACAACTTTTTTACTACCGCCATGTGCCTGGCGAGATTCCTCTGCCCTTCAAAGTTGAAGTGATTTTTCAAGACGCGCATTTGGTCGTAGCTGACAAACCGCACTTCATGCCCGTGACCCCGATCGGGCGCTATGTACAGCAAAGTTTGTTGGTGCAACTCAAGCACACATTGGGCTTGCCTCATTTGTGCCCGCTGCACCGCATAGACCGAGAAACCGCGGGTTTGGTCTTGTTTGGCATTGCCCCACAAGAGCGCCACGCCTACCATGATTTGTTTCACCACAGACGGGTCCACAAGGTCTACGAAGCCATTGCAGCCAGGCCTGAAGCCTCGCGCTTAGCGCCTGTGTTTCCTTTGACGCATCGCAGCCTGATGGTGGAGGATGAATTGTTTTTCCGAATGCGCGAAGCCAAAGTTTCAGATGCCGCGCAGTACAACAGCGAAACACACATTGAATTTTTAGAAGACGTGTTTCAAACTGAGGCAGGTGCTGAGCCTGCTTTAGCGCGCTACCGTTTAAGACCCGTGACAGGCCGGCGGCATCAACTGCGCGTACACATGAACGCACTCGGATTGCCATTGTGGGGCGATCAGTTTTACCCTCAAGTTTTAAGAGGCCCCGATGAAACAGATGACTTCAGCCAAACCTTGCAATTGCTGGCCAAAAGCATTTCGTTTCAAGACCCCATCACCGGCGCGCTGCGGGCCTTTGAAAGCCAACTGAAGTTGCAGTTTTAGCGGATCACAAACGCTCGGTGACCCAAGCTTGTACGCTGGCCAAAGCTGGCGTCAAATGACGCGGGTCGGTGCCGCCGGCCATGGCCATGTCGGGCTTGCCACCGCCTTTGCCGCCAACTTGCTGGGCCACAAAATTGACCAATTCACCGGCCTTGACTTTGCCGACTGCGTCCGCCGTGACGCCGGCGGCCAGCTGCACTTTTTCGCCATCCACCGCAGCCAAGACAATCACTGCGCTGTGAAGTTTGTCTTTGAGTTTGTCCACCGTGTCACGCAAAATTTTGGCGTCAGCGCCAGGCAACAAGGCTGCCAAAATGTTCACGCCTTTGACCGCCACGGCTTGATTCATCAACTCATCGCCTTGCGACGAAGCCATCTTGCCTTTGAGCGCAGTCATTTCTTTTTCCAAAGTTTTGACATGCTCGAGCACTTGGGCAATGCGGCTGTTCAACTCTGCAGCGGGGGCTTTCAAACTGCCAGCGGCTTGCGCCACAGTGGCTTCCAGTGATTGCACATAGGCCAGCGCATTGGCGCCGGTGATGGCCTCGATGCGCCTGACACCCGCGGCCACGCCGCTCTCCGCCAGCACTTTAAACATGCCAATGTCGCCGGTGCGCAGCACATGCGTGCCGCCGCACAATTCGCGGCTGCTGCCAATGTCCAGCACACGCACAGATTCACCGTATTTCTCGCCAAACAACATCATGGCGCCAGTTTTTTGCGCTGACTCAATGTCCATCACACGCGCTTGCGTGGCAGCGTTGTTCCATATTTCTTGATTCACTTTGGCTTCAATCGCCAAGATTTGTGCATCGGTTACAGGGGCATTGTGGGCAAAGTCAAAGCGCGTGCGATCGGCGTTGACCAAGGAGCCTTTTTGTTGCACATGCTCACCCAGCACTTCGCGTAAAGCTTTGTGCATCAGGTGCGTGACGGAGTGGTTGCGCTGGGTGGCTGTGCGCAGCTCGGTGTCCACTTGCGCTTGCATGGCATCACCAACTTGGAGGCTGCCTTGCGTCAATTGACCATGGTGGCCAAACACATCAGCTTTGATCTTCAAAGTATCTGCCACTTGAAATTTTGCATCTTCGTTTTGCAGCCAGCCTTGGTCGCCCACTTGACCGCCAGATTCCGCATAAAACGGTGTGCTGCTCAGAACCACCACACCGGACTGTCCGACTTGTAGTTTTTGGACGGCCGCACCCTCCACATACAACGCCAACACTTTGGCCTGGCTGTGCAAGCCTTCATAGCCCACAAAGGCATTGCCAGCTCCTGTGTAGTCCAAGGCGCGGTCCATCTTGAATTTGCCTGCAGCACGTGCTTGATTTTTTTGCCGTTCCATGGCCGCTGTGAAACCGGCTTCGTCCACAGTCAAGCCGCGCTCGCGGCAAACATCGCCTGATAAATCCAGCGGAAAGCCATAGGTGTCGTGCAATTTGAAAGCCACCTCGCCTGGCAAGACTTGCACGCCGCCCGCAAGTGCGGAGTCCAAAATTTCCATGCCAATTTCAAGCGTTTCAAAAAAGCGCTCTTCCTCGGCTTTCAAGATCTCTGTGATGCGTTGGGATTGCGCGGCCAAGCTGGGATAAGCCTGCCCCATCAGGGCCACCAAGTCAGGCACCAGTTTGTGAAAGAACGGTGTTTTTTGGCCCAGCTTGTAACCGTGGCGAATGGCGCGACGCACGATGCGCCGCTGCACATAGCCGCGCCCCTCGTTGCTGGGCAGCACACCATCACTGACCAAAAAAGCCGTCGCGCGAATGTGATCTGCAATCACGCGCAAAGATTTATGCTGCAAATCTTTGCAGCCTGTCTCACGCGAAGCGGCTTGGATGAGTTGATCAAACAAATCAATTTCGTAATTGCTGTGCACATGCTGCATGATCGCGGCCAGACGCTCCAGGCCCATGCCTGTGTCCACGCAAGGTGCGGGTAAATTTTTGACACTGCCGTCGGGCTGCATGTCGAACTGCATGAACACGTTGTTCCAAATTTCAATGTAGCGGTCGCCGTCTTGCTCAGGACTGCCGGGCGGCCCACCAGCCACTTCGGGGCCGTGGTCGTAAAAAATTTCAGAGCAAGGTCCGCAAGGGCCTGTGTCGGCCATCATCCAGAAGTTGTCGGACATGTAACGCCCGCCTTTGTTGTCGCCAATGCGAACCACACGCTCAGGGGGCAGGCCAATTTCTTTCGTCCAAATATCGTAGGCTTCGTCGTCTTCGATGTAGACGGTGGCCCACAGTTTGTCGGCTGGCAGTTTGTAAACTTCGGTCAACAACTCCCAGGCCCATTTCAAGCTTTCACGCTTGAAATAATCACCAAAGCTCCAGTTGCCCAACATTTCAAAAAAGGTATGGTGGCGTGCGGTGTAGCCCACATTTTCCAAATCATTGTGCTTGCCCCCGGCCCTTAAACAAGCTTGCACTGAAGCAGCGCGCACGTAACTGCGTTTGTCTGAGCCTAAAAACACATCCTTAAACTGAACCATGCCCGAGTTGGTGAACATCAAGGTGGGGTCGTTGCCAGGAACCAAGGGGCTAGAGGCCACAACGGTGTGCCCTTTGGACGCAAAAAAGTCTAAGAAAGTTTTGCGAATATCGGCAACTGAAATTGAAGGTGTGCTCATGGGGTGGTGCAAATTGTGGGCACCTCTTTCACAAGAGGGGCAAAAAAGCCAAATGCTGCCTGTAACGAGGTGGCAGACTTAACTGATCCATTATAAGATTGAAGGCTGCTAACAGCTTCAAGCCACTGGAGACCCTCATGGACATGAAAACTTCCCCCCTCGCCTTGCTCAACGACCCCAGCTTGCTGAAAACCGACGCATTGATCAATGGCGTGTGGCTCAGTGGCGCATCACGCTTTGATGTTTGCGACCCTGCCTCGGGCGCCAAACTGGCCAGCGTGGCCAACTTGGGTCCTGCCGATGCCAAGGCCGCCATTGATGCGGCCAATGCCGCATTGCCTGCTTGGCGCAGCAAGACCGGTAAAGAGCGCAGCATCTTGTTGCGCAAATGGTATGACCTATTGATGGCCAATGTGGACGATTTGGCTCGCATCATGACATCCGAGCAAGGCAAGCCCTTGGCCGAGGCCAAAGGCGAAGTGACTTACGGCGCCAGTTTTGTTGAGTGGTATGCCGAAGAAGCCAAACGCGTCAACGGCGAGACCTTGCCCCAGTTTGACAACAACCGCCGCCTCTTGGTTTTAAAGCAACCCATCGGTGTTTGTGCAGCCATCACGCCATGGAACTTTCCCCTGGCCATGATCACACGCAAAGTAGCGCCGGCGCTGGCCGCAGGTTGCACCGTGGTGATCAAGCCTGCGGAGCTAACACCTTTGACGGCTTTGGCCGCAGCTGAATTGGCAATGCGCGCAGGTATTCCTGCTGGCGTGATCAACCTCTTGACCGCTGACACAGACAACAGCATTGCAGTGGGCAAAGTGTTTTGTGCCAGCAGCATCGTGCGCCACATCAGCTTTACGGGCAGCACCGAGGTGGGCCGAATTTTGATGGCGCAATCAGCCCCATCGGTGAAAAAATTGTCACTGGAATTGGGCGGCAACGCGCCCTTCATTGTGTTTGACGACGCCGACATCGACAGCGCCGTCGAAGGCGCCATGGCCAGCAAATACAGAAATGCCGGGCAGACCTGCGTGTGTGCCAATCGCCTGTACGTGCAAGAGGCCGTGTACGATGAATTTGTTGAAAAATTTGCCGCCAAAGTCAAAACTTTGAAAGTTGGCAATGGCTTTGAGGAAGGCGTGGTGCAAGGGCCTTTGATCGAGCCGGCTGCGCTTGAAAAAGTTTTGCGTCATTTGGAAGATGCCAAAGCCAAGGGCGGTGTTTTATTGGCTGGTGGCAACGCCCTGAAGGGTCAGTTTTTTGAACCCACCGTGATCGGCAACGCCACAGCAGACATGCTGTGCGCCAAGGAAGAAACCTTTGGGCCATTTGCGCCCATTTTTAAATTCAAAACCGATCAAGAAGCTATTAACGCGGCCAACAACACAGAATTTGGTTTGGCCAGTTATTTCTACAGCCGCGATGTGGGCCGCATTTTTCGCATCAGCGAAGCACTCGAATACGGCATGGTGGGCATCAATGTCGGCGTGATTGCCACGGAACACGTGCCCTTTGGCGGCGTCAAACAATCGGGTCTGGGTCGCGAGGGCTCACACCACGGCATGGAGGAGTACTTGGAGATGAAGTACCTGTGCATGGGCGATATTCTGAAGTAAGGCCCAGCTACAATCAGTGCATTCTGCGGGCGTCGTTCAATGGCAGGACTCTTGCTTCCCAAGCAAATAACGTGGGTTCGATTCCCATCGCCCGCTCCATCTGGGTTATCTCAGGCTCTATCATAGCCTCTCAATAACCTTTGTTTAGGCCTGAAAGCCCTGATTTCATTGCCTTGTACCGTCTAAGTTGGTAACATGACATACAAACAAGTTGTTGGTAGTTGTGTTGGTATATGGCACTGAACGACACCTTCCTGAAAAGGCCGTCCGTCTGGTGAAAAGTACAGTGACGGTGGCGGCCTTTACCGCCATGTCAAGGCATCAGGCAAGTACTGGCGACTGAATTACAGGTTTGCTGGTAAGCAAAAGACACTGGCTCTAGGTGTCTACCCCATCGTGTCACTCCTAAAGGCAAGAAGGGGGCGAGATGCTGCCAAGGAACTCCTGTCTGATGGCTTTGACCCCAACATAACAAAACAAGAAAACAAGTTTGCTACGGAACTTGCCAATGCAAATACTTATGAACTGGTAGCCAAAGAGTTTCACGCCATCAAGTCGGACGGGTGGAGCGAGGGACCTTCAACCAAATGGCTGCGCATGAACGAACTTTACCTGCTCCCCGTAATTGGCCATTTACCAATTAATAGCATTAAAGCGCCACAACTGCTGAGTGCTTTGAAAAAGGTCGAATCGAAGGGAATTTTGAGTACCGCTCGCCGAATGGCCGAGGGGCGCGCTTTCCTTAAGAGTGCCCAATGAACTTGTTCAACCAGTTCATCACCCAAGTGATCGGCTTCGAAGCGATTTAGTCTCAAAAAGGCCCTGGGGCTTCATTCAAGACCAAAGACTGCGCATCAAATCGAATGCGCTGGCCTTGAAAATAGATCACGGTGTTTTGCAAATCAGGGCTGAAAACTCGCCAAGGTGCTGCACCATAAAAGCTTCTACCTTGGTCGGCTTGCAGCAGTGTCTGCCACGATTGGCCCGTGCCATCCATCACACAAATACGCGCATCTGATTGCGCTTGCAGATAAACCATGTCGCCCTTTTTGGTCGGCCATTGGGGGCTGATAACGACCGCCGCATCGTCGCTCGCCTTCCAAGTGCATGAAGCAAGGGTCTTGGGCTGCTGAAGTGGCTTTGACTCTGGGGGTATGACTGGTGCTGGGGCTTGCATCACTTGGGCAGCGGCAATGATTGGCTCAGGCACAACAGCAATTGGCACAGGGGCCGAGATACTCTGCGCCATGCTGTCATCAAGACTTTGAACACGGTTGAACCACCAAAGCATGGACATCCAACATAGGCCAGCAAGAAAGAGCAGCTTCCAAATTTTGGAGAAAAAGTTTGGACGATTCAAATTCAAACTCAATGCAGAGCTGCCATCGTCTTTGGGTGATGTGGCGGGTACTTCTTGCGCAGGTGGGTTTTGAATTTCAAGCGGCGCTTCAGGCACTTCTACCTTCTCACCCAGTTCGGCAAAGACTTTGCGTATCGCGTGAAGCCGAATGGCGCTAGAGTAAAACAAACTGTGCTCACCCGACTCCAATTGCCTGAGCTGGGCCGAGGACAGATTCACCTTGCGCGCAAGCACAACCACGTCCAAGTGCTTGGCAAGGCGCAAAGCACGCAAACGTTCTCCTTGCACCGAATCTGACGAGCGATGAGGCATGGGCTTTTCCGAGTTGGGAAATCAGCGAAGACAATCAACTGTGTTTTAACCGATCCGCGGTGAAATGTCCCAACACTAAAGGGCAAATTGATAACTCTTTATGAAATAATTGAAAATTCTGAATACAAAACAATTAATTACTGAAGTGTGTTGGTGTGGCAAAAAAAACCACCCGAAGGTGGTTTCTATGCAGGCCTGAGCGCTCAACGCAGTTTGGGTGCGTTTAAAAAATCAATTTGCCAGCCGTTTTGCTCTTCAAAAACTCAGGCGTGACGCCTGGGGCCAGTTCCACAACCTGTAGCCCCTGGGGCGTGACGTCCATCACGGCCAAGTCAGTGATGATGCGGTCCACCACGCACACGCCCGTTAATGGCAAATTGCAGGCAGGCAAAATTTTCATGTCTTCGCTGCCGTCCTTTTTCTTGGCCACGTGCTCCATCAAAACGATCACGCGCTTGACGCCAGCCACCAAATCCATGGCGCCGCCCATGCCTTTGACCATCTTGCCAGGAATCATCCAGTTGGCCAGGTCACCTTTTTCGCTCACTTGCATGGCGCCCAAGATAGACAAGTTGATCTTGCCACCACGGATCATGGCAAAGCTGTCATGGCTGCCAAAAATGGACGAGCCTTTGATGGTGGTCACAGTTTGCTTGCCCGCATTGATGATGTCTGCATCGACTTCGTCTTCTTTGGGGAAAGGGCCGATCCCCAGCATGCCGTTTTCAGACTGCAACCAAACCTCTATGCTGCTGGGCACATGGTTGGCAACCAAGGTGGGTATGCCGATCCCCAGGTTCACATAAAAGCCGTCTTCTAATTCTTTGGCCGCGCGCGCTGCCATTTGGTCTTGGTTCCAGCTCATGCTCAAACTCCTGCAGTTTCTGTGATGGTGCGTTTTTCAATGCGCTTTTCGGGGTTTGGATTGCAAATCAAGCGGTGCACATAAATGCCGGGTAAATGCACATGGTCTGGTTGCATATCACCAGTTTCCACAATCTCTTCGACTTCCACAATGCAAAGCTTGCCAGCCATGGCCACCGCGGGGTTGAAGTTGCGAGCGGTTAAGCGAAACTGCAAGTTGCCCGATTTGTCAGCGCGCCATGCTTTGACCAAGGAAATGTCAGGCACCAGCGAGTGCTCCATGACGTAGGTCTCGCCGTCAAAGTCCCGCAGCTCCTTGCCATCGGCAACCACAGTGCCCACACCGGTTTTGGTGAAGAAGGCCGGAATGCCCGCACCGCCAGCACGCAATTTCTCAGCCAAAGTGCCTTGAGGAGTGAACTCCAGTTCCAACTCACCGGCCAGAAATTGACGTTCAAATTCTTTGTTCTCGCCCACATAGGAAGAAATCATTTTTTTGATTTGACGACTTTCAAGCAAGATGCCCAAACCAAAACCGTCCACACCGGCATTGTTGGAAATCACGGTCAGGTTTTTCACACCTGTCTGGCGCAAAGCATCAATCAAAGCCTCAGGAATGCCGCACAAGCCAAAGCCGCCAACAGCCATCAATTGACCATCGGCCACAACGCCTGCCAGCGCTTGGGCTGCAGAGGGGAAAATCTTGTTCACACAGGTCTCCTGAGAAAGGAAAGATTCAAAACCACCAAGTGTAGCGGCACAGGCGCTTGTTTCCTCAAGGCTGTTTAGAATGATCCCAGAAATGAGGAACTACCATGTCCACCAGCACGCCCCGTTACCCCGCTCCTGAGTTGAAAGACCTGCCCGAGGACATTCGGCTGAAAATATTAGAGGTTCAAGAAAAAGCCGGCTTCATACCGCAGGTTTTTTTGGGCTTTGCGCGCAGGCCGGCAGAGTGGCGTGCTTTTTTTGCTTTCCACGACGCGTTGATGCTGCGCGCCGAATCGGGGCTTTCCAAAGGTGACAGGGAGATGATTGTCACCACCACCAGCGCTGCCAACAACTGTTTGTATTGCGTGGTGGCGCATGGTGCAATCTTGCGTATTTACGAAAAGAAACCGTTGGTGGCCGATCAAGTGGCGGTGAATTACCGCAAGGCTGAGATCACAGCGCGGCAAAAAGCCATGCTGGACTTTGCCATGAAGGTATGCCAGCACAGCGACGAAATTGACGACTCGGATTTTTCCGCACTGCAAGCCCATGGCTTTAACGACGAAGACATTTGGGACATTGCGGCCATCACGGCCTTTTTTGGATTGTCCAACCGCATGGCCAGTTTCAGCGGCATGATGCCCAACCCCGAGTTTTATTTGATGGGCCGCGTGCCCAAACAAAAATAACAGGTGCGGCTCAAGGGCTGACCAACTCTCGCATCCAATCGGGCATGGTCACGGCTTTTTTCTGCGGAAAATCCACCCAAATGGTGGTGGCGCCGCCAGCCGCATGAATCACACCGGGCTGGTCCACGCGCTCCAGCGTGCACCAGCTTTCAAAAGTGGTGCGGCCAGGGTCGCTCACATACATTTTGGCCAGCACGTCGCCCGGGTATTCCAGCTGTGTGTAAAAGTTGCAAAAAGCATTGACGATCACAGGCCCTTGACCTTGCGGGTTGGGCAAGCAGCCAATGCGGCCAAAAAAATCAATCCGAATGGTTTCCATGAAGCGAAAGTAAAGCGTGTTGTTGACATGCCCCATAGCGTCCATGTCGCCCCACCGAATAGGGATTTGCAACTCATGGACTTTCTTTTTTATTTCTGGCAATTCAAATTTCATGCACTTGATCCTTCGTCGTCTGTGGTGACCTAGCAGCGCAGCGCGGCCTGACGGCTGGCGGGCTGGGTTTGCTGAAAATTCTATTGTGCCTGTGCTCAAGGCCTAAAATAAGTCATCTGCCCGGCATGATCCCACTGCAAGCACAATTTTGAAGATGGAAAATGCTGCGCAACAACCGACTTTAACCTCACTTGAAAAAGAGTCTCGCTATGACACCCGAACAGATCTTGAGTCAGCACGGCCCTCGTGAATCCATGGACTATGACGTGGTGGTGGTCGGGGGCGGCCCTGCCGGCTTGTCCACGGCCATACGCTTGAAACAATTGGCTGTGGCGCAGGGCAAAGAGGTGTCCGTGGTGGTGCTTGAAAAAGGCTCCGAGCCAGGCGCCCACATTTTATCGGGTGCCATCATGGACCCGATTGCTTTGAACGAGTTGTTCCCGAACTGGAAGGCCATGGGCGCCCCTTTGAACCAACCCGTGACGGAAGATGTTTTCTTGATGACCACTGAAAACGGCGCCACACGCCTGCCCAATTTCGGTCTGCCGCCCTGCTTTCACAATGATGGCAACTACATCATCAGCCTGGGCAGTTTGACGCGCTGGCTGGCCGAGCAGGCCGAGGGCTTAGGGGTCGAGATTTTTCCTGGCTTTGCCGCTGCCGAGGTTTTGTACATGGAAGACGGCTCAGTCAAAGGCGTGGCCACTGGCAACATGGGTGTGGGCAAAGATGGCGAGCCAAGCGAGAGTTTTCAATTGGGCATGGCGCTGCACGCCAAGTACACCATTTTCGCCGAAGGCGCACGCGGCCACTTGGGCAAAAAAGTCATTGAACGCTTTAAATTGGACCACGGCAAAGACCCGCAAAGTTATGGCATTGGCATCAAAGAACTTTGGGAAATAGACCCTGCGCGTCACAAGCCAGGTTTGGCTTTGCACAGCGCTGGCTGGCCTCTGGATGAGCACACTTATGGCGGCTCCTTCATGTACCACATGGAGAACAACCAAGTGGTCGTGGGCTTTGTGGTGGGCTTGGACTACACCAACCCATGGCTGAGTCCCTTTGAAGAATTTCAGCGCTTTAAAACGCACCCTAACATTCGCTGGTATTTTGAGTCAGACGCAGCAAAAGGCATGCGCCCGGCCAAGCGCTTAGGTTACGGCGCGCGGGCCATCACAGCGGGTGGTTTATTGTCGTTGCCCAAAACCGTTTTCCCCGGTGGTGCCTTGGTTGGGTGTGAAGCGGGCTACCTCAATGCCAGCCGAATCAAAGGCAGCCACTCGGCCATCAAGACGGGCATGCTGGCTGCTGAGGCTGCATTTGACGCCTTGCAAGAGGGCAGGTCGCACGACGAACTCAGTGCCTATCCCGAAGCCTTTGAAGCCAGTTGGTTGTTCACTGAGTTGAACAAGTCGCGCAATTTCAAACAGTGGTTCAAAAAGGGCCGCACCATGGGCACGCTCATGACGGGCATTGAGCAATTTGTTTTGCGCGGCCATATTCCGTGGACTTTGCGCCGAGCAGCAGCCGATCACACCTACTTGAAAGCAGCGGCAGATTGCCCCCCCATCGACTACCCCAAACCCGATGGCAAGCTGACTTTTGACCGCTTGTCCAGCGTGTTCATCAGCAATGCCAACCACGAAGAAAATCAGCCTGCGCACTTGACGCTCAAAGATGCCAGCGTGCCCATTCAACTTAATTTGGCCAAATACGCAGGCCCTGAAGCACGCTACTGCCCCGCTGGGGTTTATGAGTTCGTTCAGAATGACGACCAAACTGACCGCCTGCAAATCAACGCACAAAACTGCGTGCATTGCAAAACGTGTGACATCAAAGACCCCTCGCAAAACATTGTGTGGGTCACCCCTGAGGGCGGCGGGGGCCCCAATTACGCGGGGATGTGATGGACGCGTTGACACTTTTCAGCCACGCCAACTTGATTTATCTCGGCTTGCTGGGTGAGGCCCGCGCAAAATAGTAGAATCGCATTTGTCAGGAGAGCGTTTGGCCATACTTCACGGTGTTGCCAAGCCGCCGAAGGCGCAGGAGGCTTGGTAACAAGCCCTGAACGCTCAGGCAAAAGGACTGACAAGCGTCTTGAGTTCAGGGCGTTACCTCACTGGAGAGAGGTGGCAGGTCATCAGGCCATGCCATCCACCGAAGGAGCAACCCGCAGTGAGTCACTTTCCAGTGACTTGCCCGGCGAATCTCTCAGGTAAAGCGGACAGCGAGGGCAGCCCATGGTTTCGGCCGTGGTGTTTCATTGCCCTTGGAGAATTTTTTGTCTGCTGACACTGCATCACTTTTGAGCACCCCCTTGCATGCACTGCACCTTGAATTGGGCGCTCGCATGGTGCCCTTTGCGGGTTACAGCATGCCCGTGCAATACCCTATGGGTTTGATGGCTGAGCACCTGCACACACGCGCTGCAGCCGGCTTGTTTGATGTCTCGCACATGGGGCAACTCAAGCTGTTGGGGCCCGATGCCAAGGCTGCATTTGAATCCCTGATGCCCGTGGATGTGATCGACTTGCCCGTTGGCAAGCAGCGCTACGGCTTGCTGCTCAACGAGGACGGCGGCATCATCGACGACTTGATGTTTGTGAACCGCGGCACCGATATTTTTGTGATCGTCAACGGTGCTTGCAAAGTGGCTGACATCGCCCACATTCAATCTCGCATTGGCCAGCGCTGCCAAGTCATTCCCCTGCCTGAACGCGGCCTGTTAGCGCTGCAAGGGCCTCTGGCGGTGGCTGCCTTGACGCGCTTGCTGCCAGGCGTTGAAAAACTGGTTTTCATGACGGGCGCTGCCTTTGTTTGGCAAGGTGCTGAGTTGTTCATTACCCGCTCAGGCTATACCGGCGAAGATGGTTTTGAAATTTCAGTGCCGGCATTGCAGGCACAGGCTTTGGCACGCGCTTTACTGGCGCAGCCTGAGGTCAAACCTGTTGGCTTAGGGGCTCGCAATTCCTTGCGCTTAGAAGCCGGCCTGTGTTTGTACGGTAACGATATCGACACCCAGACCACGCCCGTTCAAGCCGGGTTGAACTGGGCGATGCAAAAAGTTCGGCGCAGCCAAGGCGCACGGGCCGGTGGCTTTCCTGGCGAATCCATCGTCTTGGCACAGCTTGATGGAACGCTTGCATTGGGCCGCCAACGGGTTGGTTTGATTGCACAAGAGCGTGTGCCGGTGCGTGAGCATGTGGTCCTGAAAAATCAGTCTGGGCAAGTCGTTGGCCAGGTCAGCAGTGGGCTCTTAGGCCCCAGCATCAATCAACCTGTGGCCATGGGCTACGTTGAATCAGAATATGCAGTTCTGGGAACAGTTGTACACGCCATGGTGCGTGGCAAAGCAGTGCCCATGACCGTCAGCGCCATGCCCTTTGTGGCCAACCGCTACCACCGCGGTTGAAATTAATTGTGAACTGACCCCAATTTAAATTTTTTAGGAGAAATAAATGAGCATGAAATTTACGCAAGACCATGAGTGGATTTTGGTGGAGGGGGACATTGCCACAGTGGGCATCACGCACCATGCGCAAGACGCCTTGGGCGATGTGGTGTTTGTGGAGTTGCCAGAGATTGGAGCCCAGATTGAGCAGCAAGCCGTGGCCGGTGTGGTGGAGTCCGTCAAAGCTGCCGCCGATGTGTACATGCCTGTGAGTGGTGAAGTCACGGCTGTCAACGAGGCTTTGCGTGACGACCCCTCCCTTGCCAATTCCGACCCTTTGGGGGCGGGTTGGTTTTTCAAAGTCAAGTTGACAGCGCCCGCGCAAGTCGACGCACTGCTTGACGAGACCGCCTACACCACTTTCTCTAACGCTTCTTGAGATGACAACAAAATGCTGATGCAATCTGCCGCCCCTTTGCTTGATCTTGAGAACCCCAGCGAGTTCACTGCGCGTCACATTGGCATTGGCGAGGCTGACGAAAAGCACATGCTCTCAACCATTGGGCAAGCCTCTCGGCGCACACTGATTGACAGCATCGTGCCCGCATCGATTGCGCGCAGCCAGGCCATGCAGTTGCCTGCGCCCGTCACTGAAGCTCAAGCCTTGGCTGAACTCAAAGCCATGGCTGAGAAAAATAAAATTCTCAAAAGTTACATCGGGCAAGGCTATTACGGCACGCACACACCGGGTGTGATTCTGCGCAACATTTTAGAAAACCCAGCGTGGTACACCGCCTACACACCCTACCAAGCTGAGATCAGCCAAGGCCGGATGGAAGCTTTGGTCAACTTCCAAACCATGGTTTGCGATTTGAGCGGCATGCCCATGGCCAATGCCTCCATGCTCGACGAGGCCACTGCTGCTGCTGAGGCCATGACGTTGGCCAAGCGTTCAGTCAAATCCAAAAGCAACAAAATCATAGTGGCCATTGACTGCCACCCGCAAACCATTGAGGTGATTCAAACGCGCGCTGCGCCCTTGGGGTTGCAAGTGCTGGTGGGGTCAGTTGCACAGTTGATGGAGAAGCATGATTACTTCGCCGTGATCGCGCAGTACCCGGCCAGCACAGGCATGGTCCATGACCTGAAAGACATGGTTGCTCAAGCGCACGCACACCAAGCAGCTTTCATTGTGGCTGCTGACTTACTCGCCTTGACCCTGCTGGTGCCGCCCGGCGAGATCGATGCAGACATTGCCATTGGCAGCACGCAGCGCTTTGGCATGCCCATGGGCGCTGGCGGGCCGCACGCCGCTTACTTGGCATGCCGCGATGAGTTCAAGCGCTCAATGCCAGGGCGCTTGGTCGGCGTGAGTGTGGATGTGCACGGCAACCCCGCTTACCGCTTGGCTTTGCAAACACGCGAGCAACATATTCGGCGCGAGAAAGCCACCTCCAACATTTGCACTGCACAGGTGTTACCGGCCGTGGTGGCCAGCATGTATGCGGTCTACCATGGCCCTGTGGGTTTGAAAAGAATGGCCCAGCGCATTGCCAGTTTCACTGCCATTTTGGCCGAAGGTTTGGAGCAGCTTGGCTGCACGCTGGTGCACAAATATGGTTTTGACACTTTGGAAATTCAAACCGATCAGAACACCGATGCGCTGATCACCAAAGCATTGCATCAAGGCATGAATTTGCGCAAAGTATCCGTCCATGCTGTGTCAGTATCTTTGGACGAAACTACCAGCCGCAGTGACGTGCAGCAACTCTGGTCTGTGTTTGCTTCGGACGCTCAAGCACTCCCACAGTGGGCTGCTTTCGAAAAAGGCCGGGACAGTTTGATTCCCATGCATCTGCGGCGCAGCAGCCCATTTTTAACGCACCCGGTGTTCAACCGTTATCACTCCGAAACCGGCATGCTGCGCTACATACGGCAACTGAGCGACAAAGATTTGGCACTGGACCGCAGCATGATCCCACTGGGCTCGTGCACCATGAAATTGAACGCCACCAGCGAGATGATTCCCATCACCTGGCCAGAGTTTGCCAACATCCACCCCTTTGCACCGGCCGATCAATTAGAGGGCTACCATTTGCTGGATACGCAATTGCGCGAGTGGTTGTGTCAGGCCACCGGTTACGCCGGCATCAGCCTGCAACCCAACGCCGGCTCACAAGGCGAATATGCAGGTTTGCTTGTGATCAAAGCCTTCCATCAAGCCCACGGGCAAGGTCATCGCAACATTTGCTTGATTCCTTCCAGTGCACACGGCACCAACCCCGCCAGCGCGCAAATGGCAGGCCTGCAAGTGGTGGTCACGGCTTGTGATGCCATGGGCAATGTGGACATGCATGCCTTGCAAGCCCAGTGCGAGCTGCACAGCGCCAACTTGGCTGCTGTGATGATCACCTACCCCAGCACGCACGGGGTCTTTGAAACACAAGTCAAAGAATTGTGCGCCTTGGTGCACCAGCATGGCGGGCGCGTGTATGTGGACGGCGCCAACATGAACGCCTTGGTCGGTGTGGCAGCACCAGGTGAATTTGGCGGCGATGTGAGTCATTTGAATTTGCATAAAACTTTTTGCATACCGCACGGCGGGGGCGGGCCAGGCGTGGGCCCTGTGTGCGTGGTGCAAGACTTGGTCCCTTACTTGCCAGGGCACGCCACCGCAGGCTTGAGTGTCCATGGCGTGGGGGCGATTTCGGCAGCCCCTTTGGGCAACGCAGGCGTGCTGCCCATCAGCTGGATGTACTGCCGCATGATGGGCGCGAAAGGCCTGAAGCACGCCACCGAAGCGGCCATCTTGGCAGCCAACTACATCAGCCACCGATTGGCAGATCACTACCCCACTTTGTACGCCAGTCCAGGACACGATGGAAAGCCCGGCCATGTGGCGCACGAATGTATTTTGGACTTGCGCGCCCTCAAGGACAGCAGCGGCGTGATGGCCGAAGATGTGGCCAAACGTTTGATGGACTATGGTTTTCATGCGCCCACTTTGTCATTTCCAGTGGCCAATACGTTGATGGTCGAGCCCACTGAGAGTGAAACGCTGGAAGAGCTTGACCGCTTCATCGATGCCATGATTGCCATACGCGATGAAATTCGCCACATTGAAAATGGTGTTTGGCCGCAAGACAACAACCCACTCAAACATGCGCCGCACACTGCAGCGAGTTTGATGACCAGCCAATGGGTCCGCCCCTACTCCCGCGAAGTGGGCGCAGCGCAAGCAGGCAGGCCGCCTAGCAGCGTCAAGTTTTGGCCCCAGGTTGGCCGTGTTGACAATGTCTATGGTGACCGCAATTTATTTTGCAGTTGTATTCCCATGTCAGACTACGCTTCATGAAAAAATTTCAAGTCAAGCCGGCCAACTACCACAGCGCTGAAGATTCGAAGGCTTTGGTTTTTTTGCTCAATGCTTATGCACTAGACCCCATGGGCGGTGGGCAAGCATTATCTTTAGAAGCCTCATCGCATCTGTGCGCTGACTTGGCCCAAATTTCTGGCGCTGTCAGCTTCATCGCTTGGCAACTTCCAGCCTCGGCGGCTGAGCCTGCATCTGGGGCAGCGGCACAAACGAGCACCTCAATGGCCCTTGAGCCCATCGGTTTGATCAATTGCTTTGAAGGCTATTCCACCTTCAAAGCCAAGCCCTTGCTCAATGTGCACGACATTGCCGTTTTGCCCGCATTTCGGGGCCAAGGGGTTGGACAAGCCTTGCTCCAAGCCGCCCAAGACCATGCCCACGCGCGCGGCTGCTGCAAGCTCACATTGGAAGTTTTAAGCGGCAATCACCCCGCGCTGCAAAGCTACCGCCGCTTTGGATTTGCCCAATACGAACTCGACCCCAACGCAGGACAAGCGCAGTTCATGCAAAAGTGGCTGTAAAGTCTCGGCTTGCATGACTTCTGAAAACTTTCGCGTCCTCAGCATCATCCCGCCGATGACGCAGCTGAACACCCCCTACCCGTCAACCGCTTATTTGACGGGGTTTTTGCGCTCGCGCGGGGTGGACGCCGTGCAAGAAGATCTGGCTCTGGCCTTGATTTTGGGTCTTTTCACACCAGAAGGATTGGCTCAAGTTGCACAATGCGCCAAGGCCATGCCAGAAGCTGCACGCTCGGCCAGTGTGAATTTTTTCTTGGATTTTTTCCCGCGCTACCAAAGCAGCATCTCGCTGGCCATTGCCTTTTTGCAAGGGCGCGACAACACCTTGAGCCACCGCATTGCCGGCCGCGATTTTTTGCCGGAAGGCCCGCGTTTCATGGCTTTAGAGGCATACGACGACGCAGATTCAGGCGACCCGTTGGCCTGGGCCTTTGGCGCCTTGGGTCAGCACGACAGGGCGCGCCATTTGGCCACTTTGTATTTGAACGACTTGGCCGATGTGCTGCGCGATGCGGTAGACAAGCGTTTTGAATTTGTGCGCTACGCTGAATCTTTGGCTGGCAGCCAAGCCAGTTTTGATCCCCTGGCCAAGGCCCTGGCAGCAGCGCCCACGTTGATAGACACGCATCTTCACGCCTTGACTGTGGCCGCCATTGAAAAACACCAACCGCAATTGGTTTTGTTGTCTGTGCCGTTTCCGGGCGCAGTCTATGCGGCCTTGCGAATTGCACAAACTTTGAAGGCACAATTTCCCGCAATCCAAATTGCTTTAGGCGGTGGTTTTGTCAACACCGAGTTGCGTGAATTGTCCGATGTGCGCGTGTTTGACTTCGTCGACTTCGTGACATTGGATTCAGGTGAACGCCCCTTGTTGGCCTTGCTTGAACACCTGCAGGGCAAGCGCTCTGCAACGCGTTTGGTGCGCACATTCATTCGAAAAAACGAAAGCCCCGGCGTCAGCACAGGCAGCCAACGCGTACAACTCATGAATTGGTCAGAGCCCGATGTGCCCTTTGAAGAAGTCGGCACCGCCACTTGGGAAGGCTTGCCACTGACCAAGTATTTGTCGCTCTTGGACATGCTCAACCCCATGCACCGCTTGTGGAGCGATGGCCGCTGGAACAAGCTGACAGTAGCCCATGGTTGTTACTGGAAAAAATGCAGTTTTTGTGACGTCAGCCTGGACTACATCCAGCGCTACGAAACGGCGTCTGCCAGCTTGCTGGTCGACCGCATTGAACAGATCGTGGCAGAAACTGGGCAAACAGGGTTTCACTTTGTAGATGAAGCTGCCCCGCCCAAAGTACTCAAAGCTTTGGCGCAAGAATTGCTGCGCCGTGAGGTTCATATTTCTTGGTGGGGCAACATTCGGTTTGAGAAAACTTTCACACCCGAGTTGGCTGAACTGTTGGCACAAAGCGGCTGCATTGCTCTGTCTGGCGGCCTGGAAGTGGCCTCTGACAGATTGCTCCAGTTGATGAAAAAAGGCGTCTCGGTTGCGCAAGTGGCGCAAGTGACTCAAAGTTTTTCACAGGCGGGTATTTTGGTACACGCCTACCTGATGTACGGCTTTCCAACACAAACCGTACAAGACACCGTAGACGCCTTGGAGTATGTGCGTCAGTTGTTTGAAAACGGCTGCATACAAAGTGGCTTTTTTCACCGCTTCACCTGCACCGTGCACTCGCCCGTGGGTCTGAACCCCCAAGACTACGGCATTGAATTGCTGCCTCTGCCACCCGTGACATTTGCCAAGAACGATGTGGGCTTTGTAGACCCCACCGGCGTTGACCACGACCGTTTAGGGCTGGGTTTGAAAAAAGCAATTTACAACTACATGCACGGCGTTGGCATCGAAGAAGACGTTCGCACTTGGTTTGATTTTCCAAAAAATCAATTGCCCAAAAGCAGCGTGCCGCGGCAAAAAATTGCCAAAGCGCTGGCTTAATTCAAACTCAATGCATCCATGGACAGCATGCCAAACATCACCTCGCGGCTGAGGTAGTTGATCTGCACATTCGCATTTGCGCCCCAAGCGGCCGCTCCCAAAGCAAAATACAAAGTTAAAAAATGCTCATCGGTGGGGTGGGCTCGCACCGCATAGGGCGCACGGCGGCGGTAATCGAGCAAAGCTTCTTTGTCGCTGGCCAACAAGCCCGCTTCGATCCATTGGCTAAAGGCCAGCACATAAGGCAGAGCGGCGCTGCCCGAGCTGCTGCGAAACTCCGACAGGTTGTGCGTCATGCTGCCAGAGCCCAAGAGCAAGACACCTTGGGCACGCAATGAGGCCAATGCTTGTCCAATGGCATAGACCTCGGCAGGGCCAGCGCCATTGGGCAATGACACTTGAACCATGGGCACTTGGGCTTCAGGAAACAAATGCATCATGGGAACCCAAGCGCCATGGTCAAAAGCTTGCTGCGCATCGGCTTGTGCAGACAAGCCAGCTTGCGCGAGCAAGTCCAACACCTGTGCAGCCAACAGGGGCTGGCCAGGTGCTGGATACTGCAGTTCATAAAGTGCCGGTGGGAAACCACCAAAGTCATGCCATGTCGGGGGCTTTGACTGCGTCATCACACGCAAGCCGCTGGACATCCAATGCGGCGACATCACCACCACCGCCTTGGGCAAGCCTGTGCGCTGCTGCAATTGCTTGGACCAAGCGGTCAAGGCAGGGCCCGTGCTGCCAGGCTCCAAAGCAAAGGTGGGGGCGCCGTGCGAGACGAACAAAACCGGCATCAGGTTGCCGACCGAAGCTTGTAGAGAATCGATCACAGGCTTAGGATTCTTCTGTTGCAATGCGTCGCAAGGCTTGCTCAAACACGGCAGCGGGTTGGCCGCCCGAGATCAAATGACGGTCATTGATGATCACTGCAGGCACAGAATGGATGCCCGCTTGCTGGTAAAACTTCTCTTGCGCACGAACCTCTTGCGCATAAGTTTGCTCAGCCAAAATAGTTGTCGCTTGACTCACATCCAAGCCCACTTGTGCCACACAAGCCAACAAGACTTCATCGGATTCGACACATTCCGCGCGGCCTTGGTAGGCTTGCAACAATGCTTTTTTCAGCGCATGTTGACTGCCAGAGGGGCCTTGTGCGCCAGCCCAATACAAAAGTCGGTGCGCGTTGAATGTGTTGTAGACCCGGCCTCGACCACCCGGGTTAAAAACAAACCCAACCTCCTCCCCTCGGGCCCGAATGGTCTCGCGAATTTGGGCTTGCTGCTGGGCCGTGGAGCCGTATTTTTGGGTCAAATGTTCACCCAAATCTTGTCCACCAGGGGGCATCTGGGGGTTGAGTTCAAAGGGCTGGAAATGCAGTTGCACCTGCACTTGCCCCTCGAGTTGCTGCAGGGCTTGCTCTAAAGCGCCCAAACCCACAGCGCACCAGGGGCAAGCGATGTCAGAGACGAAATCAATTTTTAAATGTGTGCTCATGCTTAAATTTTCGCAGCAAAACACAGATATTGCAGCAAATATTGGAAAATCAAGCTGTGCTAAACAGGTATGCTCACAAACACCAAGGCCCATCGATGAGGAAAACCATGAAAATTTTGACCTTGAACGGCATCAACTTGAACATGTTTGGCAAACGTGATCCGGCGCAATACGGCAGCATCACACTGGCTGAGATTGACGCACAGCTCCAACAATTAGGCCAAGAATTAGGCGCACAAGTGGAGTGCTTTCAAACCAATTTTGAAGGCGCCATGGTCGAACGCATTCATCAAGCGCACAGCGATTTGGTCGACGCCGTGATCATCAATGCAGGGGCTTGGACCCACTACAGCTACGGCCTTCGCGATGCGTTGGCGATTTTGAAGTGCCCCATCATTGAGGTGCACATGTCCAACATCCATGCCCGCGAAGCCTTTCGGCATCACTCGGTGATTGCAGAGTTGACCAAAGGCCAAATAGCCGGCTTTGGCGCTGACAGTTATCTGCTGGGCTTGCGCGCTGCCGTTGCGGCAGTGCACAACCTCAAGGCTTAAAGCAAGGCCTGCGTTAAGGCCTCGTGAAAGGCCTCTGGGGCTTCAAATTGAACCCAGTGGCCCGCACCCCCAATAACCTGCCAGGAACCCCACCGTGGCACAGTTTGACGCATCAGCGCTTGAACCTCGTTCAAGCGGCCGCGGTACAACGCATCGAACTCACCATAAATCACATGAACCATGCATGGCAGCAGCGGCAGGGTTTCGGCCACGATCAGGGTTTGTGACAGGCGCCTGCGGAGCATCCGATCACGCACCACGTTGCCTGTGTGCACCGCCATGGCCAAAGCGTCCAGGCGTTCAGGCTTGTGCAACATCAAGGTCAATAAATTGTGTCGATGCGCAGCCTCTTGTTCTGGCGCAGTGCGCAGATGCCGCCAAGCTTTCAAAGCAACGCGATCGGGTACCGTCAAGCCCAAGCCTGGCGCCCCCACCATGACCAACTGCTTTGCAACACCTGGGTGCTGGGCCAACCACAAGGCTGCTGTCATGGCACCAAAGGAGAACCCCACCACATCCGTTTGCTCATTTTGTTTCAGTGCCAAAAATCCTTGCTGCAAAGGCGCGACCATGGCATCGGCATCCCAACCGCTAGGGGGCGCTGCCGAATCGCCAAAGCCGGGCAAGTCAGGCACTAAAACACGCCGCCCTTTGGCCACCCATGGGGCAATGTTGCGAACCCAATGCGTCCAACTGCCGCTGCCACCATGCAACAAAATCAAGGCCGGCGCATCTACCGGTCCAAAGCCATGCCAAACCATGCCGCCGGGCGTGACGTATTGAACGCCCCCAGCCAGCACTTGGGCGACATCACCTGGCAAGGCCGCGCGGATGTTCGGCTCCAGCGTGATCGGTTCGCCTTTCTGAATAGGACTCATACCTGCATTTCAGTTCAGCCGGTTCGAGTTAGCCGGATGCTGCATGCGCCAAACTTTGTAAGAAGCAACACTGGCCAGCAACGCTGTGCCCATGGATGCCCAATAAACACTTTGTAAACCCAAACGGTCACTGAGCAAGCCCCCCAACAGGCCGCCGATGACGCCCGGAAAGCCATAGGCCACCACGGTGTACAGCGCTTGTCCTCGGCCACGCAAACGGCCCGGGAAATGGTGCGACAAAAGCGCTATGCATGCTGTGTGGTGCGCCGCAAAAGTCAATGCATGCAGTGCCTGTGCAATCAGCAAGACCCACAAAACATGCGCCCATTGCGCTGTTAAACCCATGCGCAGCAACATGGCCAATGAACACGCCAACAACCAACCGGTCAATGGAAGTTTAGGCATCCATTTGGACTGCGTGTAAAACCAAAAAATCTCCACCACCACCGAGACTGCCCATAGCAGGCCAATCCATGTTTTGCTGTAGCCCAATGAGTCTAAAAACAAAGAGAAAAACACATACACACCCATGTGAGACAACACATGAAAAAATGCCGCAATGAAAAACCACTGAACTTGCTGCTGACGCAGCACCGGCCCGACTTGACGTTTGACATCATGGTTGGGCACGGTCTCTTTCAAATCTGGCAAAAGCCAGACGCTCAGGGTCACAGCCAGCAAAGTCAAAACAGTCCAAGCTGGAAAATCGCGCATTGAAAAATGTTCAAACCACGCGCCCGCCATGAACACCGTGATCAAAAATCCGAGCGAACCAAACAGCCGCACGCGGCCGTATCGTTTGGCATCGAAGGCTCCGCCTTGGCTGACCAAATGGGCCATTGCCGCTTCGCTCATGGGCATCATGGAGCTGGTGTGGGTGAACATGACCAACAAAATCACACCCAAGCCAACGGGTCCTGGCTCCAACCACAGGAAGGTGGCGCACAGCAAAGCCACAGTAGCGCCATAGCGCAACAACTTGACACGCTCACCCGTATGGTCACTCAACCACCCCCACCCATAAGGCGCAAACAAGCGCGTAGCCGCTTGCAAGGATGTGAGAACGCTGATGGCCAGCAGGCCATAGCCCAGCTCTTTCAACCACAAAGGCAAGTAGGGGTTGAAAAAACCAATGTGCGCAAAGTAACTGGCAGACACGGCTGCAAAAGGCAGCAGCTGCCGTCTACGGACCAAAGCATTCATGGGCTAAGTGGGCCCTTCAAGGCTGGCCAGGAATCGGCGGCAAAGCGTGTTGCACATCGCCGCATTGCGCGCGGTGTTGCAACGCATGGTCAATCAAGACCAAGGCCAGCATGGCTTGCGCAATCGGGGTGGCGCGAAGGCCCACACAGGGGTCGTGGCGCCCCTTGGTCTGCACTTGCACTTCATGGCCTTGCGTGTCGATGGAGGGCTTGGGAATCAAAATTGAGCTGGTGGGCTTGACCACAATGGACACTTCAATGTCTTGCCCTGTGCTGATGCCGCCCAGCACGCCGCCAGCGTTGTTGCCGATAAAACCCTGGGGCGTCAAGGCATCACCATGCACACTGCCTTTTTGCGTCACAGCGCTGAAACCGGCGCCAATTTCCACACCTTTGACCGCATTGATGCCCATCATGGCGTAGGCAATGTCAGCGTCTAACTTGTCAAACAAAGGCTGGCCCCACCCGGGCGGCACGCCTTGCGCGACCACGCGCAAACGTGCACCGCAAGAATCACCACTTTTGCGCAAGTCGTTCATGTAATGCTCCAAAGCCGAGACATCGGCCAGCGGGGCAAAGAAGGGGTTGCTGTGCACATGCGCCCAGCTTTCAAAAGCAATCGGCAACTCTCCAATTTGGGTCATGCAACCCTGAAATGTGATGCCGTGCTGCTGCGCCAACCATTTCTTGGCCACAGCGCCTGCAGCCACCATCGGCGCGGTCAATCTGGCTGAAGACCGACCACCCCCGCGCGGATCGCGCAGGCCGTATTTACGCCAGTAAGTGTAGTCGGCGTGGCCAGGTCGAAAGGTGTCAACCAAATCGCCGTAATCTTTGCTGCGCTGATCGGTGTTGGGAATCAGCAAGCAAATGGGTGTGCCGGTGGTCACGCCTTGGTAGACCCCCGATAGAATCTGAACCGTGTCGCTTTCATTGCGCTGCGTGACAAATTTGGAAGTGCCTGGGCGGCGCCGGTCCAGATCGGGCTGAATGTCGGCTTCTGACAAGTTCATGCCTGGAGGACAGCCGTCAATCACACAACCGATGGCCGGGCCGTGTGACTCGCCAAAGTTGCTGACGCAAAAAAGTGTGCCGAAAGTATTACCGCTCATGCACTGGATTATCCCAGAGCCTGAGAAGGGGCGCAAAATTGCCTGTTTCAGGCTTTGGCGGGGCTTTTCTCGTCAGGCTCAGGCCAATCTCGTATGTAGGCTTTGAGCATTTGGTTTTCAAAATTTTGACTGTCCACCACGGCCTTGGCGACATCGTAAAAACTGATCACACCCATCAGTCGGTTGCTGTCCATGACAGGCATGTAGCGTGTGTGGCGGTTGAGCATCATGCGCCGCACTTCGTCCATGGCGGTTTCGCTGGTGCATGTCATGGGTGCATCGTCCATGGCTTTTCGCACCAAGGTTTTACCCACTTGCCCGCCGTTGTTGTTGATGGTTTGAATGACTTCTCGAAAAGTCAGCATGCCAACCAAGTCACCATGCTCCATGACCACCAACGAGCCGATGTCTTTGTCGGACATGATTTGAATGGCCAAAGACAAGGGCTCGTCAGGGGTGACGGTGATCAAGCTGTTGCCTTTGACGCGAAGGATGTCACTGACTTTCATAGCGGTCTCCCTTGAGGATTTGCAAACACGGCTTTTAAACGCTCAATATAGCCCACAATGCTGGTTAATCATAGATGCAAGCGCTTGCCCCAAACTTTCAATTTTTCTTGATGGAGATCAAACATGTCCGGCTACGTTGACCCTGGCTTTGACACATTGGCCCTGCACGCAGGCGCCGCCCCCGACCCCACCACGGGCGCGCGCGCAGTGCCGATCTACTTGACCACTTCGTTTGTTTTTGAGTCCAGCGACCAAGCCGCAGCACTGTTCAATCTGGAGCGCGCCGGCCATGTTTACAGCCGCATCAGCAACCCCACCAACGCGGTGCTAGAGCAACGCGTTGCCGCCCTGGAGGGCGGCATTGGCGCCATCACCACAGCCAGTGGCCAGGCTGCCTTGCATTTGGCGGTGGCCACCCTCATGGGGGCTGGCTCGCACATCGTGGCATCAAGTGCCTTGTATGGCGGATCGCACAATTTGCTGCACTTTACCTTGCGCCGCTTTGGCATCGAAACCACCTTTGTAGCGCCTGGCGACTTGGCTGCATGGCGCGCAGCCGTTCGCCCCAACACCAAATTATTTTTTGGCGAAACCGTGGGCAACCCCGGCATGGATGTTTTAGATTTGCCCAGTGTGAGCCAAATCGCCCATGAAGCCGGCGTGCCCTTGTTGGTGGATGCCACTTTGACCTCGCCTTGGCTGATGAAGCCCCTCGAACACGGCGCCGATTTGGTGGTGCACTCGGCCACCAAATTTTTATCAGGCCACGGCACCGTGGTGGGCGGCGTGCTGGTCGACGGGGGCAGCTTTGATTGGGCTGGCCCCAACACCCACGGCAAATTTGAAGAGTTGACGCAGGCCTATGACGGCTTTCACAACATGATCTTCAATGAAGAGAGTAGCGTAGGCGCTTTTTTACTGCGCGCGCGGCGCGAAGGCTTGCGTGATTTTGGCGCCTGCATGAGCCCGCATACAGCGTGGCTGATTTTGCAGGGCATTGAGACGCTGCCCCTGCGCATGGCGCGGCACATCAGCAACACCGAAAAAGTGGTTCAGTTCTTAGCCCAACACCCCATGGTCAGCCGCGTCGGGCACCCCATGCTGGCCAGCCACCCCAGCCACGCATTGGCACAAAAACTGCTGCCACGTGGGGCAGGTTCTGTGTTCAGCTTTGACATTCAAGGCACGCGGCTTCAAGGTCAAAAATTCATTGAGAGTTTGCAACTTTTCAGCCACTTGGCCAATGTGGGCGATTGCAGGTCTTTGGTGATTCACCCTGCCAGCACCACACACTTTCGGGTCGACGATGAGACCTTGAAAGCCTCCGGCATCGGGCCTGGCACGGTGCGCTTGTCGATTGGCCTGGAAGATCCCGAGGACTTGATCGACGATTTGAAAAAAGCTTTGCGAGCAGCAGAAAAAGCCGCCCCTCTGAACACCGCACCAGCACCCCAAAAAGAAGGCGGTGCAGCATGATTTACCAAGTTCAAGGTGCGCCACTTTATGCCTATACCGGCGGCAAAGAGTTCAAGCCCGAGCTGCCCACGGTGGTTTTCATTCATGGCGTTTTAAACGACCACAGCGTTTGGATTTTGCAAAGCCGCTACTTTGCCAATCACGGCTGGAATGTACTTGCCATCGACCTTCCAGGACACTGCCGCAGTGCAGGCCAAGCGCCCCAAACTGTTCAAGAAGCGGCCGATGCGGTGATCGCACTGCTCGATGCCGCAGGCGTTGCCAAAGCCGTTTTGGTGGGGCACAGTTTCGGATCATTGATTGCCTTAGAAGCCAGCGCGCGCCATCCTGAGCGCGTTCAAAAATTGGTGCTGGTGGGAATTGCGTACCCCATGCGAGTCTCACCCGCATTGTTGGAAAATTCTTTGAAAAATCCTGCCAAAGCCATTCACATGGTGAATGTTTTTTCGCACTCAAGCATGGCGCCTCCCCCCTCCGCCCTGGGCCCAGGCACTTGGCTGCATGGTGGCTCGCAAGCCTTGATGCGCAAGGTTCTGGCCAGCAACACCCAAGTGAATATTTTTCACCGCGGTTTCATAGCTTGCGACCAATACGATCTGGGAGAGGTATCTATTGCCAAAGTAACTTGCCCCATCTTGTTCATGCTGGGCAGCAAAGACCAAATGACCCCCGCCAAAGCGGCGCAGAGCTTGATTCAAAAAGCAGCGCACGCACAAGTGGTGTTGATCGATGCCGGCCATCAAATGATGACCGAAGCCCCTGATGCAGTGTTGTCCGCCATGTTTGAATTTACCCAAAAATGAGCCTTGTTCAGCAGATCACACCGGCCATCCATAAAGTGCGCGCGCAAGAAATTGCCAATCAATTTGATTTGCGCGCGCTGCCTGCAGATTTTTTGGCCAACCCCTACCCCGTTTATGCCGCACTGCGTGCAAGCCAGCCCATCAAGCGCATGCCCGACGGCAGTTATTTTTTAACCCGTCATGCCGATTTGGTAGCCGTGTACCGAGATGCTGCGGCTTTCAGCTCCGATAAGAAAGTGGAATTTGGCCCGAAATACAACCATCCCCCTTTCAACCTGCCCCCTTATGCGCAGAGCGGCCAGAACTCCCCCTTATTTGAGCATCACACACACAGCTTGGTCTTCAGCGACCCGCCTCTTCATACACGCGTTCGCAAACTGATCATGGGCGCTTTGACGCGTCGCTCGATCGATGCCATGGCGCCAGGCTTGGAGCTGCTTGTGGCCAGCTTGCTCCAGCGCATCGAGCAGCAAGGCGGGGGCGATTTGATCGAAGATTTTGCCTGCGCCATTCCTGTCGAAATCATTGGCAATTTACTCGACGTGCCACACGCTGATCGCGGCCCACTGCGCGGCTGGTCCTTGGCCATTTTGGGCGCCTTGGAGCCCAGCTTGAGCCCTGAGCAAGAGGCTCTTGGGCACCAAAGTGTTCAAGAATTTTTGCTTTATTTGAAAGATTTGGTTGCGCAGCGAAGGCGCAAGCCAGGCAACCCCGAACAAGATGTCTTGACCCGTTTGATTCAAGGCGAACCCCATGCCAGCAATGGCGCAGAGGTTTTGAGTGAAGTCGAACTGCTGCAAAATTGTGTGTTTCTTTTGAATGCAGGCCACGAAACCACGACCAACTTGATCGGCAATGCCCTGCTGACTTTGCAAGAGCATCCGCAAAGCCGTTTGCAGTTGTTGACCGACTTGGCACAAGCCCCTACGCCCTCTGCGCAGGATGCCATTTTGGACTTGGCGGTGGACGAATTTTTGCGCTTTGAAGCCTCCAACCAACTGGGCAATCGGCGCGCCATGAAAGCCTGCAGCATTGCAGGCGTTGCCCTGCCCGAAGGGGCATTGCTGACTTTGTGCATTGGCGCTGCCAACCGCGATCCGGTGCAATTTGATCGCCCTGAAACACTTGATTTACGCCGCACAGACAATCGGCATTTGTCATTTGGATTTGGTGTTCATCAATGTGCCGGCCTGAGTTTGGCCAGGCTCGAGGGCCGCATTGCCATGGGTCGCTTCCTTCAAAAATTTCCAAACTACCGGCTCACACAAGCACCAGTGCGAGGCGGACGCGCGCGGTTTCGTGGCTTTTTAAAAGCACCGTTTGCAATTGCATGAGCATGCCACAGGCCTCGCATCCAACCCCCTCAAAGCACGTCTGAGACTTTCAAGTTCGGCAATTGTGTTTTCTGCCAAAGCTCTGGCGTGTTTTCTGGGTGGGCTAACCAAAGTTTTTCAGCCAAGGGCGCCAAGGGAATTCGTGACAAATCAACCAATAAAATCCAGCGGCTTTCGGCTTTGACCTCGGCTTGCTCTAAGCGGCCAATCCACTGCAGCTCCAGCAAACTCTCTAGAACCCTCTGAGCGTGGCGGTGTTCAATGTGCAGGCCATCGGCCACTTGGCTCAAGCTCACCCCTTGCGGCGCAAGAGGTCTTTGCAATTGCAACAGTTGCAAGACCTCCAAAGCCAATCGGAAAGACCAGCCAGGACCGTCCGCAGGCCGGCGAGCTTGGCGGCCAATTTCAGGCAAACTGGCGGCCACCACGGCGCCGAGCAACACCACAATCCAGGCCACATAAATCCACACCAATAAAATCGGCAAGGCTGAAAACGCACCATAGATAGCCGAATAGGTTGGCATTTTCGACAAGTAAAAAGTCAAACCTTTTTTGGCCAACTCCAAACCAAAGGCCACCAGCAAACCACCCGTCAAAGCATGCCGCCATTGGACCCGGGTGTTGGGTAAGTAGTAATACAAGCCCGTCACGCAAGCCACCAACAAGCCAAACTCCACCACATCCAAAAGCGATCGAACAGACACTGGAATCCAGTCTCCCAGAATTCCCAAATAGCCCGTGAATAAATATGAAGAGATGGCCAGACTGCCACCCAACAAGAGGGGGCCCAAAGTCAAGGCAGCCCAGTAAAGCAACACGCGCTGGGCCCACGGCCTTTGCCTAGAGACTCGCCAAATTTGCCCCATGGTTCGGTCAATGGTCACCAGCAAGGCCAGCGAAGTGGCCACCACAGCAACCAAACCCACAGCGCCCAATTGACTGGCCTTGCGAGAAAATTGCGTTAACGAACCCAGCACCTGCCGCGCAATGCTTTCAGGCACCAGGCTTTCCACCAACCAGCGCTGCAATTGGTCTTGCACTTTGGCGAAAATTGGAAACGCCGTAAAAATGGCCAAGCCCAAAGTGAACAAAGGCACCAGCGCCAACACGGTGGTGAAGGTCAAGGAACTGGCAGACATGCCCAGACGCACCTCCCCGAACCTGCGCAGCAGGGTTTGAAACATTTGCCGCCAAGGAAACTGAATCAATTCGTGCATACTTTTTTGCACACTTTGCATGGGGTTCATGACCGGTATGATGCCATCGACATGAAAATTTCTCTCCATTCCATTTTTTTGACTCGATTTTTTGCCGTCGGGTGCTTGCTCGGCTTGATTATTTTAGGCCTGGCCTGGGAGCTTTGGCTGGCGCCTCTGCGCCCGGGTGGTTCTTGGTGGGCCTTGAAAGTGCTGCCCCTTTGCTGGCCCTTGGCGGGTCTGCTCAAAAATCGCATGTACACCTACCGCTGGGTCAGTTTGATGATCTGGCTGTATTTCACCGAAGGCGTGGTGCGCGCTTGGAGTGATTCAGGTTTGTCCGCAAGCTTGGCCATGGGGCAAACCGCAATGTGCATGATTTTATTTATAGCCTGCGCTCTTCATGTGCGTTGGCGCTTTCAAATGGCCAAGGCCATGACTGCATCATGAACGCTTTGCTTGAAAATTTACGCAGCATTTGCGGCGCAGCCCATGTCCTCACGCACGAAGAGCCTGGTGCTGACCTGAGCGCCTGGGAGCGAGATTGGCGCAAACGCGCCCATGGCAAAGCCTTGGCTGTGGTGCGGCCGGCCAACACGCAAGAGGTGGCAGCAGTGGTGCAAGCATGTGCCAAGGACTTCACCAGCATCGTGCCGCAAGGCGGCAACACAGGCTTGGTGGTGGGCTCAGTGCCCGATGAATCTGGGCAACAAATTGTGCTCAGCTTGCAGCGCATGTGCAGCATTCGATCTTTGGACCCTCACAATTTAACCATGGTCGCGGAGGCCGGTTGCATTTTGCAAAACCTTCAAACGCACGCAGAAAATGCAGGCTATTTATTTCCTTTGAGCTTGGCTTCTGAGGGCAGCTGCACCTTAGGTGGCAATTTAGCCACCAACGCCGGGGGCACGCAGGTGCTGCGTTTTGGCAATGCACGCGACCTGTGTTTGGGCTTGGAAGTGGTCACCGCCAGCGGTGAAATCTGGCACGGCTTGAGCGGCCTGCGCAAAGACAACACCGGCTACGACTTGCGCCACTTGATGATCGGAAGCGAAGGCAGCTTGGGCATCATCACCGCGGCCACCATGAAGCTCTACCCCCCGCCTGCAGCGCAATTGACTGCATGGGCTGCAGTGCCCAGCATGGCTGCGGCCGTGGCTTTGCTGGGGCTGGCCCACCAACACTTAGGCGCTGGCCTGACAGGCTTTGAAGTGATGGGGCAGTTTGCTCTGAGCTTGGTAGACAAGCACCATCCGCAATTGCGCGTGCCTTTGTACCGCGATACCCCTTGGTGTGTGTTGCTTGAAAATTCAGACCACGAATCTCAAGCGCACGCCCGCACGCAATTTGAAAATTTACTGCAAGCTGCGCTGCAACAAACTTGGGTCACCGATGCAGTGATTGCCGAGAGTTTGGGGCAAGCCCAAGCGCTGTGGCAAATTCGAGAAACCATTCCCTTGGCGCAAGCCGATGAGGGACTGAACATCAAGCACGACATCAGCGTACCGGTTTCATTGATCCCTCGATTTGTTGAAGAAACCGATGACCTGCTCAAGCAAAAAATACCGGGTGTGCGCTTGGTCAATTTCGGGCATTTAGGAGACGGCAATTTGCACTACAACGTTCAAGCACCTGAGGGCACAGATGGTGCTGCTTTTTTGCAGGATTACGAAGAGCAAGTCAACCTGTGGGTGTTTGATCAAGTTGCCGCATTCAACGGCTCCATCAGCGCCGAGCACGGTGTGGGCAGCTTGAAGGTGGACAAACTGCCCCTGTACAAAGACCCTGTCGCCTTGGGCCTGATGCGTGCGATCAAAATAGCGCTCGACCCGCACAATATTTTGAACCCTGGCAGGGTGATTAAAATTTAGCCCTCAGGCCCCGTCCCTGACTCCAACTTTAAGAGCCCACTTCATGCACCATCGACCTGTCCGCAGTCAATATGAAGATTTCATGCGCCATGTGAACACACAAGGCGTGCTCAAATCCGACCGCACGGGCACCGGTACGCGCAGCGTGTTCGGCCATCAAATGCGCTTTGATTTGAACGAGGGCTTTCCTCTGGTCACGACCAAAAAAGTTCACTTGCGCTCTATCATTCAAGAGCTGCTGTGGTTCCTGACTGGATCATCCAACAACAACTGGTTGCGTGAACGCGGCGTCTCCATTTGGGACGAATGGGCCCGCCCCGATGGCGATTTAGGCCCCGTGTACGGAGTGCAGTGGCGCAGTTGGCCCACGCCCGATGGTGGCCACATTGATCAAATTAAGCAGGTGATTCAAACCCTGCAAAACAACCCCGATTCACGCCGCATCATTGTCAGCGCTTGGAACGTGGCAGAACTCTCCAAAATGGCCTTGTTGCCCTGCCACGCTTTCTTTCAGTTTTATGTCGCACCCGCACAAAGCCCTGGTGAGCAAGGTCAATTGAGCTGCCAGTTGTACCAGCGCAGTGCCGATATATTTTTAGGCGTGCCCTTTAACATTGCCAGTTACGCCCTGCTCACCCACATGGTTGCCCAGCAGTGCAACCTGCAAGTCGGCGATTTCATTTGGACTGGCGGCGACTGCCACATCTACAGCAACCACCAAGAGCAAGTTGACTTGCAGCTCAGCCGTGCGCCCATGGCCTATCCCACACTGAATATTCTGCGCAAACCCGCTTCAATTTTTGAATACGAATTTGAAGACTTTCAAGTGCTCGACTACCAGTGCCACCCCGCCATCAAAGCGCCTGTGGCTGTTTGATTTTCCGCATCCATTCAGCCTGCCATGAAACTGAAATTAATTTACGCACGCGCCGCCAACGGAGTCATCGGGGCCAATCAACAATTGCCGTGGCATTTGCCGGAAGACTTGGCACACTTCAAAAAGCACACTCTGGGCAACCCGGTTCTCATGGGGCGCAAAACTTGGGAAGCATTGCCCGCCAAGTTCAGGCCTTTACCAGGCCGGCCCAATTTGGTTTTGACGCGGCAAAAAAATTGGCATGCCGAGGGCGCGCACAGAGTGAGCACCATCGAAGAAGGCATGGCCTTGGCACTGGCCCTCAGCGCCCCTGGTAGCGATCTTTGGATCATTGGCGGCGCTGAGCTTTACGCACAAACTCAGGCAGTGGCCGACGAAGCGCTCGTGACTGAAATTGAACAAGATTTTGAGGGCGACGCATTTGCCCCCACCCTGGGGCCAGATTGGCAGGAGCACTCACGTCAAGCACACACCTCTGCTTCTGGTTTGCGTTTTAATTTTGTGCATTACGTGAACCAACGCATGCAGCACGCAAGCTCTCCAACATAAGCACAAGGCCCGTCGTTTGGCACATGGAGCAGGACCGTTTTACAATGCCGCCTAATTGACTGTTCCTGAATTTCTCTTTGGAGGAATCAACTTATTGCGCACACCCATGAAAATCAAACGCTCGGACATTGAAAAATCAGGACCTGTCACGCTCGAGCGTGTGGCAGATCTTGCGGGTGTATCTCCCAGCACAGTTTCTCGCATATTGAATGGCTCTGCCGTCGTCAGCACAGCCAAAAAGAAAGCCGTGGAAGATGCCATTGCCCACCTGGGCTTTGTCCCCAACCCCGTTGCACGCGGATTGGCGGGCGGGCGAACGCTGAGCATTGGTGTTGTCACACAAGCCATTGACAGCCCATTTTATGGGCCCACCTTGCGCGGCATAGAGGAAGAGCTAGACACAGCCGGCTACAGCCCCTTGTTTGTCAGTGCCCATTGGGACGCTGCCTCAGAAGCGCGTTGCATTGACGTTCTGCGCTCAAGGCGCGTTGATGGATTGATCGTGCTGCACGGCCGCTTAAGCGATCAGGCACTCAAAAATACTTCGAAAAATTTGCCCATCGTGATCACGGGCCGGTCCATCAAAGGGCCGGGGTTGTTCTCACTGAATTTTGACAATTTCACTGGCGGCGTGCTCGCAACCGAGCATTTGATCAAATTGGGCCATCGGCGCATCGCGTTCATCAAAGGCGACCCTCTGCACCCTGACGCAACAGAACGTTTTCGCGGCTACAAGTCGGCGCTGCAGGCTGCCGGTATTGCATTTGACTCCCGCTTGGTGATGTCAGGCGATTATCAAGAAATCACCGGGGTCCAAGCGACCAATCACTTGTTGGACAGCGGTCAAAAATTCACTGCAATTTTTGCTGCCAATGATCAAATGGCCTTTGGTGCCGCCTTGAGTTTGCACCAGCATTCCCTGCGCATTCCAGAAGATATGTCGTTGGTTGGCTTTGACAACTTGGCTCGCTCCTTGTATGTCATCCCGCCCATGAGTACGGTGAACCAACCGGCCTATGAGCTTGGGCAATTGGCCGCAACCGCCATGCTCCAAATGCTTGCTGGCAAAAAGCCGACGGGCTCCTTACCGGCGCCTCAGCTGATTGCCCGCGACTCCTCCGCACGCCCTTGATTTCAGCCTAGGGATAACCCTTTAGGCCTCAGAGTTGGTCTGTGACTATAATTCTTGAAAGCGCTTTCATAAAGCAGTTTTCCAGCATTTTTCAAGTCCAACTTACAGGTTTTTTTGGTGGCCCATTCATTCTTTCGACTCTGCACTGCCTACGTCGTCATGATCATGCTGCTGCTGGGTCAGCGCTTTGCGCAGGCCCAAAATGTCATCACCGTGGCGGCCTACCCTGCGGTGGACAGCATTGTCAAATCAGCACTGCCGGCTTGGAAAAAAACCCATCCCAACGTCGAAGTCAAGATCATCAGCCGCGCCTATGCCGATCACCATACTGCAATGACCACTGCGCTGGCGACCTCGTCTGAGCCGCCCGACGTGATGGTTTTGGAGTACAGCTATGTTGCACGGTTTGCCACGGGCGGTGGGCTTGAAGATTTGGGGTCGTCCGCTTATGGACTGCAAAACCATGATGGGAAGTTTGTGCCATTTGCCTTGCAACAAGCCATGTCACCCAAAGGCCAATGGGTTGCGGTGCCTGCAGACATTGGGCCCGGCACGTTGTTGTACCGAAAAGATTTGCTGGAAAAAGCCGGGCTTGAAGAATCAAACTTGACCCGCTCATGGGACAGCTACATCAGCGCTGGCTTGACCTTGAAAAAACACACTGGCGCCTACCTGATTGCGCATGCCCGAGACATCAAAGACCTGATCATTCGAAGCAAAGGCAAGCCCACAGAAGGTCTGTACTTTGATTCTCAAAACAAAGTGCTGGTCGACAGCGATCGATTTGTGAAAGCATTTGAGCTGGCCAAACAAATCCGAGACAACAAACTCGATGCCAAGGTCGCCTCCTGGTCCAACGAATGGGCCGAAGGTTTTCGCCGTGGCCATGTGGCCACGCAAATGTCTGGGGCTTGGCTGGCCGGCCATTTGAACAATTGGCTGGCGCCCGCCACAACCGGCATGTGGCGCGCCGCACAACTGCCGGAAAACACCTGGGCAGCTTGGGGCGGCAGTTTTTATGCCATTCCCAAAGGCGCTAAAAATAAAAAACTCGCTTGGGAGTTGATACAGCTCATGACCTTGGATCCAGCGCAGCAATTGAGTGCCTTCAAATCACAAGACGCATTTCCAGCTTTGATCAGCGTGCACGACGACCCGTTTCTACAGCAGCCCATTGAGTTTTTAGGTGGCCAAAAAGCGCGGCTTTTATGGCGTGAGTCTGCTCGAAACATCCAAGCCACGCAAGTTCACAAACTTGACCCTTTCGCAGAGGAAGTGGTCAACACAGAGTTGGACAAAGTTTTAGACCAAGGCAAAGACATTCGCCTGGCTTTGAAAGATGCCCAAAAGTTGCTGGAGCGCCGAGCGCGGCGTTGAAATGATGCGACCCACACAGTCCACTGATTTGAAAAAAATAGCCAACTTGCGTCTTACGCCCAACCAGGTTCCTTATGTTTTGCTGGCACCTTTTATTCTGCTTTTTTTAATTTTTGGTTTGTTTCCACTGTGCTTTTCATTGTTTCTTGCGTTTCAAACTTGGGAGCCAACTTCGGGCTTGGCAACGATGCAATTTGTAGGTTTAGAAAATTTTATTTTCACACTGGAAGACGAGTGGTTTTGGAAATCTCTTCAAAACACTTTTTGGCTCGCCCTGGTCTCTGGTTTGCCGCAACACCTGATCGCCATTCCACTGGCATGCGTGATCCATGCGTCATTCAAGCGAACGCGCAACGCCGTTGTAGGCGCCTACTTTTTACCCTACATCACCTCGACTGTGGCCATTGCCATGATGTTCAGCACCTTGTTCTCAACCGACTATGGGCTGATCAACCAAGCGCTTTCCTTGGTTTCTCAGCTGCCCTTTGTCGGTGAGCTGTTCCCCAATCAAGCTACCGACTGGTTGGGCCGCGCACAAAACATCAAACCAGCCATTGCCACTGTGGTGTTTTGGCGCTATGTCGGCTTTAACACGGTCTTGTATTTGGCTGCACTGCAAACTATTCCAAAGTACATGTACGAGGCCGCCACCATGGACGGGGCCAATCGCTGGCAACAGTTTTGGTACATCACGCTGCCCAACCTCAAGCCCATGATTTATTTTGGCGTGACATTGAGCCTGATTGGTGGATTGCAACTGTTTGAAGAGCCCTTCATTCTCACCAACGGCACTGGGGGGACCGATCAATCAGGCATGACCACGGCCATGTACATGTACCGAACGGCTTTTGAATTCAATGATTTCGGTACTGCCAGTGCCTTATCGTGGTTGCTGTTTTTGTGCGTTGCCCTACTCACGTGGCTGACCAACTGCGCCTTCAAATCCAGGGGTGGTTCAGCATGAGCGCATCCAAAACTTCGAAGCTCAGCGCCTACTTGATTGTCGGTCTGGGCGGCTTGATCATGCTGGCGCCTTTCTACTTCATGTTTGTGTTTGCCACGCACACTCGCGTCGAAATTTTCAATCTTCCGCCGCCTTTGCTGCCGGGTTCTGCATTCTTCGAAAACCTGAAAATTTTGACTGACAAGATACCTTTCTGGCACAGCCTGGGGCTAAGCTTGTATGTTGCCTTGGCCTCGACTGCGCTGACTTTGGTATTTTGCTCCATGGGCGGTTACGCCTTCGCCATGTTTGAGTTCAAATTCAAAAAGGCGCTGTTCGCATTGGTCATGGGCACCATGCTGATCCCCTCATTTTTAAGCATGATTCCCAGCTTCATGATCATGGACGCACTGGGCTGGATAGATCAACCTCGAGCGCTGTTCATACCCGGCGCAGCCAGCGCATTTGGTATTTTTTTGATGCGCCAATTCGTCAGTGCTTGCATCCCCAAAGAAATGCTCGAGGCCGCACGCATGGATGGTTGCTCAGAGTTAGGCATTTACGCCCGCATTGTTTTGCCGCTGCTCAAACCCGCCATGGGCACCCTGGGCCTGATCACGTTCATCGCGTCTTGGAACAATTTCATTGGCCCCTTGGTGGTCATGCGCACGCCTGAAATGTACACACTGCCGCTTGCCCTGCGCAGCATGCAAAGCCCCGTGAACACTGAATGGGGAGCGCTCATGACGGGCTCTGCCATTGCCACTTTGCCCTTGCTCGTGCTGTTTGCTTTTTCTTCCAAACGGCTTATTGACGGTCTGACCACTGGTGCTGTCAAAGAATAATTTTTACAAACCCTGCCAAAGCCCGCCAACCATGACTGACTTGCAAGTTTCTTCTATGCCGCAAAATTTTCCGCCTGATTTTGTTTGGGGTGTCGCCACCAGCGCCTTTCAGATTGAAGGCGGCGCGCAGCTCGATGGAAAAGGCCCCTCCATTTGGGATCGCTTTTGCCAGCAACCCCATGTCATCGCTGATGCCAGTCATGGCCTGGTTGCTTGCGACCATTACCATCGTTGGCAAGACGATGTGAAAATGATTCATGGCCTGGGCGTTGATGCCTACCGTTTCTCCATTTCTTGGCCACGCGTTCAACCGCTTGGACAAGGTGCTTGGAACACCCAGGGCTTGGATTTTTATGACCGCTTGGTTGACGCTCTTTTGGCCCACAACGTGAGCCCATCGGTGACCTTGAACCACTGGGACTTGCCAGATGCTTTGCAACAAACTGGGGGCTGGGCCAACCGGGAAACAGTTCATCATTTTGTGGAATACGCACAAGGCGTGGCCCGGCGCATTGGCGACAGGGTCAGCGCATTGACAACACACAACGAGCCCTGGGTCGTGGCCCATTTAGGTCATGAATCGGGCATTTTTGCGCCAGGCATCAAGAACCGTGCAACGGCATCACAAGTCTCCCACCACCTGCTGCTCAGCCATGGACTTGCGCTGCAAGCCTTGCGCGCTGATCGGCAGCAAGCGCAACTGGGCATTGTTTTGAATTTGGCACCCATGCACCCGGCCACAGATTCCGCCGAGGACCAAGCCAAAACCAAATTGGAAGATGGCCTGCTGCTGCGTTGGTATCTGGACCCTATTTTCAATGGCGCTTATCCTGAGGACGTATTGGAACACTTGGGCCGCGATGCGCCACAGATTCAATCCGGTGATCTGGCCGCCATCGGCCAGACTCTTGACTTCTTGGGCGTGAATTACTACTCGCGCTCTGTCGTCAGTGCAAAAGGCACTTGGGATGTCAAGCAAAGTGGACTTCCTTTGACCGACATGTCGTGGGAGGTTTACCCCCAAGGCTTGACAGAGTTGCTGCTTCGCCTGAAAAAAGATTACCCCGTTCCACCCATCGTCATCACAGAAAATGGCGCCGCCTTTGTCGATGACTTCCAAAATGGGCGCATCAAGGACACTCAACGCACTTCGTACCTGCGTCAGCACATTGCCGCCGTCTCCAGTGCCATGAAGCAAGGCGTGCCCGTTGTCGGTTACATGGTTTGGAGTTTGATGGACAATTTTGAATGGGCCAGCGGCTATGCGAAACGTTTTGGCATTGTGCATGTTGACTATGAAACTCAGCAAAGAACACTCAAAGACAGCGCCATTTGGTATCGAGAATTTTTGACTGCACAAAAAGCTCAAAGAAACTTGGACAGGCCTGCAGAAAAATCTCTGGCTGCAGAGAAACAAACGGCTACTGGAGATCGTTGATATGGGACACGTCTCATTGCGCGCCATACACAAACAATACGACCAGCAAGAGGTCATTCGTGGCCTTGACCTGGAAGTCCATGACGGTGAGTTTCTTGTCTTTGTAGGCCCTTCAGGTTGCGGCAAATCCACCACACTTCGCATGATTGCGGGCTTGGAGAGCATCACATCGGGCGAGCTTTTGATTGACGGGTTAGAGGCCACGCACATTCACCCTGCCCAGCGCGGCGTGGCCATGGTGTTTCAAAGTTATGCGCTTTACCCGCACATGACCGTTGGTCAGAACATGGCCTTTTCGTTGAAGATGGCAGGAGTGAGCAAAGCCGAGCAGGACAAACAAGTGCGCCGCGCCGCTGAGGTTTTGCGCATCGATCACATGCTCGAGCGCTTGCCCAAAGAACTCTCAGGCGGTGAACGTCAACGCGTGGCCATCGGGCGCGCTATCGTGCGCAAGCCCAAAGTTTTTTTGTTTGACGAGCCCTTGTCTAACCTGGATGCTGCTTTGCGAGTGAACATGCGCATCGAGTTGTCAAGGCTTCACAAAGAGCTTGGCACCACCATGATTTATGTCACGCACGATCAGGTCGAGGCCATGACCATGGGCAGCCGCATTGCTGTATTCAATCAAGGCCGTATCGAACAACTGGGGGCTCCCATGGCTTTGTACCAGCAACCGGTCAATGAGTTTGTGGCGTCTTTTTTGGGTTCGCCCCGAATTAATTTGATTGACGCGCCAGACGTCCATACAGGCCCTGCACAGGTGCGTGCTTGGTGGCAAACGCTGATCGCGCCGCTTGCGCATGTGCCGCATCGCATTGGCATTCGACCTGAACATTTGCTGCTGACAGAACCCAGTGCCGGTTTGCCTGCCACCATTGTGCTTGCAGAGCACTTAGGCGATTCATCGATTTACTACTGCCAAGTTGAAGGTTTGCCAGGCTTGCTCAATGCCAAGCTCAGTCAAGCCCCTGGCCTGAAGGCCGGCGATCAAGTGGGTTTGCAAGTTCAAGCACAAGGCCTGCTTGCCTTTGATGCCCTGGGCAAGTGCATGCATTGAGCCGCCGCCCCCAAAAGTTCAAGGGGCCTTGACTGGGCGATGCCAGTCAAGGCCCCTTCACTTTTTCACTTAGACCAATACACGTTGTCAATGTAGAACTTGGTGACATTGCCCAAGTTCGTGGCTTTGCCTGTGTTGGCGTAACGGTCTGCCAACACAAACGGGTTGGTCACACGGGTCAGGTCGAGTTTGGATTTGGATGGATCGGTCATGCCGTAGGCCATGGCACCTTTGGCAGTGATGGCGCTGATGGGGATCGAGACTGTGTGCCAATTTCCATCGTTCACATAACCATAGGTATTGTTAGCCGGGTCAATGCCCAAGTAAACATCGTAGGCGCTGCCTGCTGTCGGAGTGCCAGTGAGGAAACCGACTTCGATCATTCCCGGGTAAGTGGTTTTGACGCTGAAATTCAAATACCCTGTTGTCGCGAATTGCGACAAATCGTCAGACGTGGTTGACAACGCGGCAATCATGCCCCAACCCCAACTGGTGGGCGCAGGCGTGATCTCCATCGACTTAGGCCCATCGCTTGATAGGAAGTTGGCCGTGTTTTCACCGGCATAAGCGGTGGCAGGACTGTTCCAACCCACCCACAGAGGTGTCTCGGTCGGACGAACTTCACCCGTGGGGGTGGCATCCGCAAAAATGGTGTAACGGCTGGCTGAAATTGAACCGTTGCTTTGGGTGGGTATGTAATACACCGCGCTGCTAGCGGTGTAGGCACCAGCCTCCCAAGTGGCGGCAGGATACAGCGACTGCACCACATACCGAGGCTCACGGTTCACATTGAACAGGCCCCACTTGTCGTCGGCCAATTTCCAAGGCTCGTCAAATGCTTCGAAGTAAAAAATCGCTTGTGGTTTTACCTTGCTGGAAGAAGACAGCCAAGTCGTCAAGCGGTCAAAGTACATCTTTTGATTGACGGGATGGGCGCGGTACTGCTCGCCACCCGACGCCACCGCTTTCCAGCCAGTCTCGCCCACAACAATGGGCATGGTGTTCAAGCCAATGCTGTCCATGTAAGCACGCACGGCAGCAAAATCACTCTGCGCGGAGCCGATGGCGGCGTCCATCATGGTCGCCGCACGCGCAGACGCTGCCACCTGGCTTTGTTGCCAGTTCCATTTGTTGGCGTCATACACACTGTCGGCCAAAGGGTAGGTGTGCATGGCCACAAAATCGATGGCATTCAAAACAGTTTTAGGATCTTGATTGCCCGTGGCCATGGCAAAGAACGCCCAATTGTCATCGGTCGTGACGGGTTGCGTGACTTGACTGCGAACCGATTTGATGTACTTCACCATGTCAGCCGGCGTGACTTTGTTGAACGACCAACTGACCATGGTCTCGTTGCCCACGCTGAGCGCCAGCACAGTGCCGCGGTAAGTGTTGGCCAATGCCACAGCACGTGCAATTTCAGCATTGTTGGCAGCGTCTTGGCCCGATGCGATCCAAACGCCCAGCATCACCTTCATGTTGAGGTTGTTGGAGACAATGGTTTGAAGCACCAGTTTGGCAACCCGATCGGAGCTGTCAAACAATCGAATCAGTGTGAAACCACCATCAGACAGCAGCTGCAGGTCCTGCAGCACGCGGTCTGGAGTGATAATTTCGGTGTCCCGGTTGGCGCTTCTAAAAGGCGAGTACGAAACCGCTTTGCGGCTGCCAAAGTCGGCACTCAAAGCGCGCAATTCAACGCCGTTGGGAGGCACCACCCCGCCGCCGCCGCAGGAGGCCAAGGACAAAGCCAAAAATGCCGACAAAGTTACCAAGAGGCAACGCGCAATCAAAGAGGACATGGTGTTTTGCTTAACTTGTTTCATGAAAGTGTTCCTCTTCAATTTAGAACACGTAAACCGCACCGAGGCCAGCCCAGTTACCCGAACGGGTGACTCGCGAATCCACGTTGGTGAATGCCGCATTGCCAGGCATGGACATGGGCGAGAGACCTAAACGTGCAAAGCGAATTTGACCAGCCATGCCGTAAATTTGAAAGCCGGGTGATACCTCATAGGTCAACCCTAAGGTGTTGACCAGCGCTGAGTTAAGTTGCCCGCGATCGCTCGGATTGTCCGTTTTGGCCTGACCCAAATAGACCAGCCCAGTGCTGCCGGTCCACTTGCCCATGCGGTAACGTGCGCCCAACATCATGTCGTTGGATGAGGCTGCATAACCTGGGTTGCTCACCCCATTGCGCTGGCCGCCCCAGTCTACGTTGAACATGTTGTTCCACTGGGCCTGAATGCCCGGCTGGAGGATGACCGCATTGGCCCCACTCCAGCGATTGGCCCGCACGCCGCCTGAGACTTCGATGCGTGCGTCAACTTGGTAGCGTGCCATCAACATGGCAATAGACTGGCTTGCGTCGCTCAATTTACTGTCGTCTGCTGTTGAATAGGACAAGCTGGTAAAGGGCCCGTGGCTCCAAGCTTGTGGGTTGCCATTGCGGCCATCTTGGTACATGAAGTCCATGACCAAATCACCCTTGTGGTACTGCGCAAAAATCTCTAAAAAATGTGGTTTGTGAATTTTGAAATCGCGGCTTCCTTGGTCATAGGTGGCCTCCAGCACCAAGTCCCCTTGTGCGACATCCAAGGGGCGCGAGGTATAGCGCAAGGCCTGTGTCATCAGGCCATAACCCGCGCCGCTGGAGCCCCAGACATCGGCCACACCGATGTTCGTGCCATAAGGGTAGTCGGCAATGCTCCAAGCCCGTGTGGTCATGGCCCCCATGCGCACACTGCCATACTCTTCGTGGCTGAGTGCGATATTTCTTTCATACCAAAAACCAGCGATGTCGGTGGCGTTGTCTCGCCAGCGCTGACTGAGTAAAGCATTGAGTTTGAAGCCGTTGCCCAAATCATATTTGGCGCCCAACCAGGGTTGAACCAAGGTCACATGCGTGTTGCTGGTGCCGTAGGGCCGCCCTGGCACCAAGGCATCGGCCCACTGGCGCTGCTTGTCTTCTGTGGGGTATTGCTGGCAATCAGGGCAATGGTTGCTGCCGCGTTGCACTTCAGCCTTGGCAAACCCGGTCAAGCTGAACATGCCCTCAGGGCCAAAGTCGATGGCCTGACTGCTTGCAGCAGCAGACAAAGTCAAGGCCAGTACAACAGATCGCAGTGGTTGAAAATTAATTGGAGTCATGTTTGGATGTTTCTTGAAAGCGCTTTCAAAATTCTATTTCAGGGTGTACAGACTGTCAAGAGGACTTGCATCTGGTTTACCCTTGCCAGATTGAAATTTACCACGATGGGAAAACCCGAATTGATTTTTGAAAGCGCTTTCATTACGATTGCGGATCAACTTCTTCAGCCTTTTGACCTGATATTGCCGTGAAATACTTCCACATTTTATTTGCCCTGTGCTTGTCTTGCAGTGCCGCTGTGAAAGCCCAAATCGTCCCACTGGGCGCCGGTGCTTACACCAGCCAACCCAAAGGCAGTGACGCCCGCCCTCCCCTGGCGCCTTTTCGCACGGCAGACATGCTGGGCAAAGCCGCCCCCACCAACCAGTGGTATTCCACGCTGATATTCAATGCGCAACCTGAAGCCATTTATGCGCACCCCTTGAGCGTCAAAGCCACCCGTGCAGGCATTGAAGTGGCCTTTCCTCGCAAGTTGGCGGTCCCCACCGAGCGCAAAGATGTCGAAATACATTACCCGCACAAAGCGCCTGTGCTGATTTCACCGCTGGCCTTTGAGCCCGGGCAATCCAAACTGGCGCGCGCCAGCGATTGGTCAATTGACATCAGTCAAGCCAACGGCACTGATTCGTTCTTGGCCACCGTCACGCACGGCAGCCCCTATGTTTACTTTCAACTCAGCCGGGGCGATGTGCGCATCCAACTGCCGGCACCGGGGCAGCGCCTTGAGCACGCTGCAGACCCCCGCGTGCTGGCCTTGGAATTCAATGGCCAAGTCTTTGCTTTGTTTGGCCCCACGGGTGTTGCCTGGGAACGCGTGAGCCCCCAAGAATGGCGGGCCCGGCTGCCGCAAGGCAAAGGGTTTTTGTCCGTGGCAGCGCTGCCAGACGCCACGGCTTCAGCATTCCAATTGATCCAAAACCACGCCTACGCTTTCATTACAGACACCCAGGTCAGCTGGCAATTCAACCCCGCAGCCAGCCAGGTCGAGTCACGCTTTGAAGTTCAAAGTAAAGCCATGGAGCCGGGCGCAAGCGCCACCCCTTTGCTCGGCCTGTACCCCCATCACTGGCACCAAAATGCCAGCGTCCAAGATCGCCTGCAGGCCAGCTACAACACGCTGCGTGGCCCCATCAAAATACTGGCCGCCTCAGAGTTCAAAACAACAAGCACCTACCATGGGTTTGTGCCTTTTTGGCCCGGTATAGCGCCCGCCTTGCAAGCGCCAGAGCTGCGCGAAGTGATGAAAACCGACGTGCGCAATGCACGGCGCATGATGCTCGAAGAAGGCAGCGGCCCTTACTGGCAAGGCAAGGGCTTGCAGCGCATCACCAAGCTGATGGACGTGGTCGAGCAGCAAGGCGATTTGGAATCACGCGATCAACTTTTGGCGCTCATGAAAACGCGCATTGAACAATGGTTTTCAGGCAATGACAGCAAAACTTATTTCCATTTGGACAAAACTTTGGGCACCGTGACCGCCTACCCCGAAGAGTATTTCAGCATTGCGCAAATGAACGATCACCATTTCCATTACGGCTACTGGATTCGCGCCATGGCAGACATTGCGCTGCGCGACCCAGTTTGGGCCAGCCCTGCCAAATGGGGCGCGATAGTGAATTTACTGATTGCCGATATCGCCACCACCGAGCGGGGCAGAGCGGACTTTCCATTCTTGCGCAACTTTGACCCCTATGAAGGGCACTCTTGGGCCTCGGGCATTGGCCTTGGGGCAGATGGCAACAACCAAGAGTCTTCGTCGGAAGCTGTCAATGCATGGGCGGGTCTCATCATGTGGGGCGAGATCACCGGCAACAAAGCCTTGCGCGATTTGGGCTTGTACCTCTACACCACAGAAATTCAAGCCATACACCACTACTGGTTTGACAGCTCGGGCTTGGTGCTGCCCAAAGAATATCAAAACGTTGAAGTCAGCATGCTGTTTGGCGGCAAAATTTCTCACAACACATGGTGGATCGACGAGCCCCGGCAGATCAAAGGCATCAACTTATTGCCCATCACCACAGCCTCCACTTATCTGGCACTCAAGCCCGAGCATGTACGCCGCAGCATGGCAGCGCTTGCGCCAGAAATGGCGCTTTACGCTTCACGCGGGAAGTACGCCAAGCCCCCCGACATATGGCAAGACATTTTTGCCAAATACCTGGCGCTGGTGGAGCCTGCAAACGCCATGGCGCAATGGAAACGCTGGGGCTCCTTTGAGCTGGGCGACACGCGCAGCCACACACTGCACTGGCTCAACAGTCTGCAAACCATGGGCACACCCGATTTCAGCGTGACTGCCAACAGCCTGTTCTACAGCGTTTTCAAATCACCCTCAGGCCGCAAAACCTACCTGGCCTACAACGCCACGCGCGAACCCCTGACCGTGACATTCAGCGACGGCCATGTGCTCCAAGTTGCGCCGGCTCAATTGCAGCAATCTATTGGTCAAAAATAAGGGAAAGCCCTAGTGCCTCAACCCTGGTTTAAATCCTAAAATTTAATCTGCTTGAAAGCGCTTTCAGAAAACGCTTTCTCAGCCACCCCACCACCTTCAGGAGCATATTGCATGAGACAACTTCACCGATCAAAAATACTAGCCGCCTGCTCGCTGGCTGCCACTCTCGTGCTCAGCGCGTGCGGAGGCGGTAGCTCCTTGACAGAACAAACATTGACCTTCGCCACCATTGCAGACAAGGCCTACAGTGCAACTGCATCTACTCTGACTGCAACTGCCTCCTCCTCGCTGGCCGTGACATTCAGCTCACTGACTACCAGCGTCTGTACGGTCAGTGGCACCTCCTTGACCTTGGTCGCACCCGGCTCTTGCCAAATCAAAGCCAGCCAAGCGGGCAATTCAACCTACGCTGCAGCAGCCGATAAAACAAACACTTTCACTGTCACGCAAGCTCCACAAACAATCACCTTTGCCTCCCCAGGCAATCAGACCATTGGCACAGCACCACCTGCCTTGAGTGCCACTGGTGGCGACTCCGGCGTTGCAGTCAGCATTGCATCAAGCACGCCTAGCGTTTGCACGGTCGCTGGCACCGCCCTGACACTCGTAAGTGCTGGTACTTGTACCCTCACAGCCAGCCAAGCAGGCAACACCAATTACAGTGCTGCAGCCAATGTGTCCAATACGATCACGGTTGCGACTGCCGTTGCATCGGGTAAAACTGGCACATGCACTGCATCGCCTTGCCTTGATTTTGCATCAGCAAGCCTTGCACTTGAAGGGTTCGAAGGTCTTGCATCTGCCACAGTCGTGAACGACCCTGTGGATGCAAGCAACAAGGTTGCAAAACTCGTCAAAGCTGCTTCAGGTCAGCCATGGGCAGGCGCAACGGTCTATGCAGACGGCACAGCTAAGACCATCACTTCCATTGACGCCAGCAAAGGGGTCACACTGCGTGTTTACTCGCCGGCCATTGGTGAAAAAATCATGGTCAAACTTGAAGGTGCTACCGGGGCTGCTGACCAAGAAGCACAGGCAACGACAACCAAAGCCGGCGAATGGGAGACTTTGAGCTTCACATACGCTATCGCAGGAAGCTATACGAAGGTCAGTATTTTCCCAGGCTTCATGACGCAGGTTGACAAAACGTACTATGTAGACGAATTGAAGTACACAGCTGGTTCAGGCACTACGCCTACCCCAGTGGCCTTTAGCACTGTCACCTTTGACGAGACAACAGCACCTGGTTTGACAGAGTTTGGGACAAATGGCTCCGGCCCCCTGATTGCAAATGATCCAGCTGGCGGCACCAACAAGGTCGCCAAGATTTTCAAATATACCGCCTCTGAACAATGGGCTGGCACCACTGTGGTGACCATTTCAGCAACCAGTGCAGTTGGCGTCATACCATTTACCTCCACCGCTAAAACAATGAGTGTGCGGGTATGGAGCCCTGCAGTCGGTGTTCGTGTTCGCTTGAAGGTTGAAAATTCATCCAGCACATCTATTTCCTGCGAAACCGATGCATTGACCACAAAGGCGGATGCTTGGGAAACACTGACTTTCAACTTTGCGAACCCTGGCTACAGCCCACCTTTGGACACCACCAAACCTACATCTTCGTTGGACCTGACCAAGACCTATGACAAGGCTTCGATCTTCTTCGACTTTGGCTTGGGTAACGGTGGCTATGGCTCTATGCCTGCAGCTCGTACTTATTACTTCGACGACCTGCGTTTCGGTACACCATAATTTTTTCAAGCTGACGCAGCGGTAACTTATTACCGCCTGCTCTACCAGCTTTGATCAGACTGCAAGCTCTAGGGCTTGCAGTCTTTTTTTTGCGTGAGGTCAGCTGAGGGCCCACATCCAAAGCTCAGGTGTATATCCCAAACTGTGACAGGCTCAGCTCATTCGGGTGATTGCCTACCAGGGTTGTGAAATAGTCTTGCGTCAGATGGTTGGATCCCAGCGTATAGCTGCCGTCCACATCGCCCGTGAGATAAGCAACCAAGCCAATGTGCGCCGGCGTTGCACTCTCTAGGCTGGCAACGATGCTGGAAGTGGGCTTGCCCGGTTTCAAGTTTTCCATGGCCACCACGCTGGTATCGAGCTCGCTCACAAAATGCCAAGCTGGCTGCGTTTGCGTCAAGCCAACCACATACTTGAGTACGCCAATGGCGTCATTGAGCTCGACGGATCCATTGCCATCCGTGTCCGCCGCCAAGACTTGATAGGGTGAGAGTGGTTTGTTTACACCATTGACATTGAGCCCCACAATCATTTTGAGAATGGCGATGGCGTCTTGCAAATTAACTGCGGCGCTGCTTGCCGCAATTGCTGCTGGTCCAATGGCAGACGTGTCCATTGCGGCGCTTAATGTAACTTGCGTGCGCGTTGCCACAGTCCATTGAGCTTGTCCGGCAACTGTCGTACTTTTCGTCGTGCCGTCGTCGATGAGTACATCATTGAGCAAGGTGTGGCTTGACCAACTGTAGGCTTGGAGGTTGATCGATTTGCCAACAGGCTCCTGCGCACCCTTTAGGGTGAAACTCAATCTGGCGCTGTCTGTGTTGCCTGCAGTGTCGGTATCCACAACCAGAACGGTGTATGCGCCGTTGTAAATAGGAGCGGTGTAACTGTTCGTGGCAGCCGCGCCGTTGATGGCATAGGTGCGCGTGACGTCGCTTGCAATTGAACTTTCCAACAATTGCCCCGAGTTGGTGATGTTGTCATCTGCAGTGCCGCTGTCGGTGAGCAAACTGACCACGGTCTTGGCCAGCGTTGTATCTAGCGTGAAGCTCAGACTGGCGGACTTGATGTTTCCGGCCGTGTCGGTGTCTGTGACCACCAAAGCGTAAGCACCGTCTTGCGTGGGCTCAGCATACGTGCGCAGGCTTGTGCCACCGTTGATCACATACGTTCG
>Ga0214919_10000327_pt1 | contig 81644 bp, 108 predicted proteins | sample LL1503_MetaG_FD_177994 | JGI IMG/M metagenome (GOLD analysis project Ga0214919, IMG submission 177994) | Freshwater microbial communities from Lake Lanier, Atlanta, Georgia, United States - LL-1503 | ecosystem: Environmental > Aquatic > Freshwater > Lake | place: USA: Georgia | collected... | reverse complement strand
AGATTGCGGAACTTCCCACATATGAGATCGGCAAAGAGATATATTCCTCCGCCTTCACTCAGCACAGTGCTGACTGGTTGGATGGAGCCGCTGAAGATGCCGCCTCCAATGTCGTTGAAGACGTAGACAAGTTTGTTCGTGAAGATCCGATCCTTATGATCACAGACCTTCCTGAAGAGATGATGTCTGACGCTGGTGCCGTCCGCTCCCACGCAAAGCGCCGAGTTGCTAGTGCAGCGGCCTATCTTAATGAAGACATTCGTCAAGAATTTATTACAAAGTATATTGAAAACGCAGAAAATGCTCGCAGAAACGCATTGCGTATTTCTAAAATTGAAAAGAGTCAAAAGATACAGAATAAAAAAACATCTTTTAATTCTGTTCCAGACGAAGGATTATATCTCTAATGGCCGACATTTTTGAATATCTTGAAATTATCTCAGACGGCGAGGGCGATTCGCTCCGCAAGGCCGCTGCTATCGCGGTTAGCCGTTCGGAAGCACTTTATCCGTTTCTAGAGAAGTCTTCAAACATTTCTGAATTCAATTCTCGTCTTGCCTTAGTTCAGGACAAGATTGACGGAATGATCCAAGACGCCTGTGAAGAATTCAACTACGCTGACACCGATCACATCTCTAAGATTGTCCACGGTCAGATTGAACTCCTAGCGGCTGATGTTGAAGATGGCGACAACTATTACACTCGTCGCGATGAACTCCCCAAAGCCGGTGAGCATGGAGAACTTTCCGGTGAGCCTTCTCCAAAATTGAATCCCGACACAGCGGGTGACGAATGGCACACATCCCAAGAGGCACCAGAGATTGATTCGGTTCGTCATCGTAAAGAACTACAGCACCCTCAGGATCGCGCTGATTACGTTGCTGATTTAGAAATGGATCATCCTCTTGTCAACCGCGTTAATGCAGACATCCCAATGCAGCCTGAGTTTAATGTTGGTGACAACACCAAAGTTTTTCCAAACAAAGGTCAAGCACGACCAGTAGCCTCTAAAAAAAAAATAGGCAATATTAGAGATCTCGCTTACGACCTTAAAGAAAAAGCGTCTATAATTTTTGAACAGGAAATTCCTGATAACAAAAAAGAAAACGCAATTGAGCAGTTGATGCAAGATGATAAGTATAATGAATTGTCACATAATATAAAAGATGCAGTTGTCGAAATTGCCCGTGATGGTGGCAAAAAATACGGTAAAAAAAAACTTCTGAGATAAGCCAATCCCAGATGAAGGGGATAATGGACGTTCTAAATGGGCTATCCAAAGAAGGAATGTCTCCGCTTCAGGCAGCAAAACATTTAACCCATAAGTATAATGTTGATAATGCTCAAGAATGCGTAGATTGGTATGTTAATCATGTTAACCCGCGTTGGGCTAGCGAATTTCGTCATGCATAATTGCGAAAATCATAAAGACTGCTATAATGGATTAAAATCAGAGGATCCATGCCAAAAAATACAATAAAACTAGACCAAGAACTTCAGAGACTTCGGGATCAGAAACTCATCCTGCCTCGTCATCCCGGCAGGGCAATGAAGTCTGTTCAGGAAATGTATGGCATGGCGTCGGGCGGATCTCTGCGCGACGATCTCTCACGCACCGCGTCATCCATCCCCGGCGCTAACGATCAGACCGTCTCCTCAATTCAAGAAAACGCGCGTCTTACAAGGGCCATGCGAAATTCTCGCATGAGCAAGAGCGGAGGATTCAATAAGTCGTCAAATATGGGCGACGTGTATTCCGCCATTCCGCGTTTCTATGACCCAATGGAGTATTGGGATCTTTCGGGTTTACCATGGAATATGGCGGACGAAGGACATCGTCATAAGTTGCACAAGTGGATGCGTTTGTTTTATATGACGCACTATCTTATTCCAATTCTTGTTGATATATTTACGCGCTTCCCGCTTTCGGGAATGTATTTTGAATGCAAAGATAATCAACTAACATCTTTCTACGAAGATGTTTTTCTTGATCAGTTGAACTACCCAGAGTTTCTCGTGTCCCTTGGGCGCGAATACTGGATGATTGGCGAGGCATTCCCGCTTGCATCTTTTAACGAACATCTCGGAACATGGGAACGCGAAGAACTTATTAATCCCGAAGATGTAATTATTGAGAACTATCCGCTTCTCGGATCCAAGCAGATGAAGATCGTACCCCCGGATTATTTGAAGCGCATCGCTCGTACCAAGCAGCCGACCGAAGAATACAAGATGCTCGTTCAGAATTACGGCGACCTTATTCCGTTCCTAGAACGTAGTGAGGCATTTCCCGTTTCTGACGTTTTGATGAAGCAAATTGCCTTTCGTGCAAATCCTTGGGACGATCACGGCACACCGATCCTTCTTCGTGGCCTTCGCATGCTCATACATGAAGAGAAATTGCTTGCATCGCAGGATGCCATCGCAGAACGTCTCTATTCCCCTCTCATCCTCGCCAAACTCGGCGCTACGGATCTCGGTGATGGGCAGGGTCCATGGATTCCCGGCCCGGGCGAATTGGAGCAATTCCGTGATGACATGGATATCGCTTTATCCTCGGATTTCCGCCTACTTGTTCATCATTTCGCTCTTGACGTTACAAATGTCTTTGGTCGTGAGCAAGTGCCGGACCTCTGGAACGATTTTGACCGCATTGAGCGCCGCCTCATGCAGGTCTTTGGTATTAACCCATCGCTACTTGGCGGCGGCGTGAACTCTCAGCCCTACGCCTCTTCAGCCCTTCAAGCAGAGTTTATGAATCAGATGCTTCGCACCTATCAGGATTATTTGAAGAGGCATTATAGAGAAAGAGCGATGGTTATTGCGGAAGCCCACGGCCATTACGATTATGAGAAGAAGGGACAAACTCGTGTCCCCATTTACGAAGAAGTCGTCGTTCCCGATCCGGAAGCGAAAGAGGGTTTCCGAATAGAAAAACGTCAAAAACTTCTTATTCCAGATATGAATATGGCTGTCCTAGACATGCGCGACGAGGCAACGGAGCGACAGTTCCTTCAGACTCTACGCACAATGGGTGTTCCAATTTCTGATGAACACCTTATGGTCGGCATTCCGTTTGAGTTTAAGGATAGTCTTGACGAAATGCAGACAGAGATGATTTCCAAAACAGTTGCTCAGCAAGAGGCAAAGATGGAAACGTACAAGATTCTTGTTAGAAAAGGTCTTCCCATCCCCCCAGACCTCGCAGCCGAAATTGCGACAATGGGACAAGAGGGTGCAGCCCCTCAAGAGGGTGGTGTCGGTCCCGGCATGGCCCCCGGTGGAGGACCAATTGCGATGCCGCCAGCACCCGGCGGTATGGGTGAGGGTCTTGGACCCGGTGGTATGGGCGGAACTCCGCCCGGTGGTGGGCCGCCCCCAGCAGGCCCAATCGGTTCTGAAAAGGGACCAGTTCCTGAAATTAGTAATGAACGTCGGCCCGGACTCCAATATAATAGACAGGGTTCAGTCGAAGGCGAAAAAAAATCGTCTGAGGATTTGCAGTTAGATGTAGAATCTGCTATAAAGAAACTACCAACAGCAAAAAAATCCCGTTCAATCAAACTAATTCAGGAACCCAATGAATAAAGAAATCCTTGAATACTGTATAGAGCGCAAACCAAAGGGCGCTACGCCCGATGACGGCGCACCATCTTGGCAGGACCTCGCTCAAGAGGTTTATAGCCGTTTTGGAGTCGATGTCTCGGTATCCGGTCTGCGTGGTCGTGTATCGGAGTACCGCAACCTACGTTCACGCCAAGGCCGATACGTCCCCGGTGAGGGATTTGTTATTCCTGTTGCCGAAAAATGGGGGGATGGTTTAGCCCCGCTTGTTTCTTCAACAACGGATGAACAATTTGAGGTTGTCGTATCCGTCTCAGACATCCATTTCCCTTATCACAATGAAACTCTGTTGGCTTCGACTTTTCTACTTATTGAAGACATTAAGCCTCATTGCATCGTGATTAATGGAGATGTGAATGACTTTTTCCAATTATCTCGGTTTAATCAGGGATTAGAACGCCTTGACGAATTGCAAGAGGAAATTGATATGGGTGTCGATTTCAGAAGGACCCTTCGTGATATCGCTCCCAATGCCGTAATTCGCGAAACACTCGGCAACCATGACGAACGACTTCTCTCTTATGTTGAAAATAACGCTCGTTCTCTTTCAAGCCTTCGTGCTTTAAAGCCGGAGGCTCTTTTGCAATTGGAGGAACTAGAAATCACACTCTATGGACGTAGCGGATTCCGTATTCGTCCTGAGTTTGTGTTTGAGCATGGTCATGTTGTCCGTTCTGATGCTGGCGCAAGTGCTAAGGCTCGTCTAAATAACACCCTTATCTCTGGCATGATGGGTCATACCCACCGCATGGCGGAATACCCCAAGTATGGCTATCGTAACCTTACTTGGTATGAACAGGGTTGTCTCTGTATGCGTAATGCCGAGTACAAAATCGGCGAAACAAACTGGCAGCCGGGATTTGCTGTGGGACATTTTTCCACACGAACCTCAAACTTCCATGTTGAACTTGTTCGTGCCGTTAACAATGGTTATATATATGGAGGCAAACATTATGGAAATATCTATGACGAAGAAATGGTTCTAGCATGAGCGATACCAAGAAAAATTATGTCTATTTTGCCATTTGGAATATGAATGGCGGTTCTATACCTCAAAGTACCTCTGACAATCTTACAAAGGCTTTGGAAGAGGCTATGAAAAAAGCCGAGGAAGATCAGGGCATTCGTCTCCTTTGTGATAGCAAAAAGATGGGATCAGAGTAAATGGAACTCAAAGAGGTCACAATCTCATATCGTGCAGGTGTCAAGGCGAATCTCGGGAATTACGAATCGGCCGATATTTCCGAAGGTCGTACGGAAACTTGGGTTTTTAACGCTGACGATTCTGCCGACGCTGTCCAGCAGTTTGTTGAATCACGTAGGAAATTTCTCAAGGGCGAGGTTGATTCCTACCTTGAGGAAGGTTATTCCGAACTGAAGGGACAAGACAACAATGGCTGATATGGTAAATCATCCGCCTCATTATAATTTTGGTCCGCATGAGACCATTGATGTTATTGAGGCTTGGGATCTTCCCTACCATCTTGGCAATGTTGTCAAGTATGTTTCCCGTGCAAAACGCAAGGGGAAGGAACTTGAAGATCTTAAAAAAGCCGCTTGGTATCTTGAGCGCTATATAAGTCTTGTTGAGAAAGAGGTGGCAACATCTGCTGATTCCAATAGCCCGTTTGCTAAGAGCGTTAAAAAAAAGAAGAAAATTTGTACTTGTGAGTCTTGCACTAATCCAACATGGTATGTGATGGATTAGGTATATGTCTGACGTTCTTAAACATATTGAATCGCCAGATCCAGCAATCATGCGCGCAAAAGAAGCCGCAAAAGCCCGTGCAGGAGAAATTCCGCAAACACCGTGCCCTCACCCTGCATCGGCTATTGATTGGGTTATCGATGAAGACACACGGATTCATCGTCAAGTTCCTACAAACCTATTTGTTTGTTCTCTTTGCAAACAAATGCTACGTTTAGTAGATTTTAATGGCAAAGAGGCAATCGATGGATAACTTTTTTGAAGAGGATGACGAAATGGTTGAAGGTATGGTCAATGTAGAAATTGACATGATTTTTTATCTCAAAAGCCGAAATGATCCTCTTTTTGCATCGCATGTTTTTTACTATATGAAAGAAGACTCGCCGGAAAATGTTAAAGAGATTACAGATTTTGCACATGTTTGGCTGAACACGCTTCTTGATGCGAAGTCTATTGCTCATTTCTTTCTTGAGGATTCTCAAAATAACAAAAAAATATTTTTTGTTGAGGACATATTGTCTGTTACAATAATGGCACCAGAAATGCCTGATTGGGGTCTAGAAACAGATGAAAAGTGAAGACAATAAAGAGAATATTGAAGAACCACCACTCGTCCTAACGGGCATGGTTGAAATCGGCGTAAATGACTTGGAAGATGTTGTTTCTATCCTTCATTTGGTGTCCGGAGCAATGCAATCTCAGGATGTTGCGGAAAATTATAATAATTTAAATGAAGTTATTGTGTACAGACCGTTAACTAAAGAGGTAGAGAGAATTCATACACGATTGTCTGGGTTCCTCAAAGATTACATTTACGAGAAGTATCAGAAGGAGGAAAACAATGCCAAAGAATAATGATCCATTAAAACCGTTTAGCACTGATCCCTTTTCATTCGGTTCTCCGCCTGCTGGCCCTGATAAATTTAAACCTCGCCGCCCGAGATCACAGGTTCCAGAAGCGAAAGTTTTGTTTGATCTTCAGAACGACCTTGTCCGGGCAATTTCGCATTTTGAAAGAGAAGACTATGAAGATGTCAAAAAGCCTCTTAGAAATGCCTATCGAATTATTAATAGATATCTAAAAACGTATGCAAGTGGCATAGAGGGCTAAAATGCTGGAATACGAATGGGTAAACGAAAAAGGTGAATCCCGAATCACAAACGATTTTTCTACACCGCCTCAAGAACCCGGCGAATGGAAAAGAGTATTTGCTTTTGGTGTTTCTACGGTGAATGGCGCGGGCGGTTCTCCATCGCGAGTGTCTCTGTCTGGTCTCCCAGAACCAAAACCACCTTCTGGCGGTGCAGAAAACTCTAAAATAAACACAAATAACGGAATTGTTAAATGAAATTTTTACCTGTAGGCACTGTTGTAGAATTGCAAGATGGTTATTCGGCAATATATTTAGCCGCCAAGGGTGCTAGAGGGGTTGTGGAGGGTTGTGTTCAAGAAGATGGCTTCAACTATTACCAGATCATCTGGGATGAAGAAGATCCAAAAGTGAATGGTCAGATGGATGGCCTAGTTGATTGTCATCATGTTTGTGCAGCAAAAAATATTGAAAAAATAACAACATTAAAACAATTTTTTCGATCAAAACAACTGGCATCAAAAGCCGTATCGCAAGACAATGTATCATCTTTTATTTTAATTTTTATTAAAAACGGTATACCATATACAATTACTGATGCCGCAACTCCTTTAGACGCTTTAAAAATTGTTCCGGACGCGCTTGCTGTTGCAATTCAACTTGCCGAGGTTTCAATTCACGGCAGTATAGAAGCGCACCAAACAATGGAAAAGATTAAAGAAGCGGCAGAATTTTTTGATGTAGATGAAGACCAAAATTCGTAAGGCGACAATGGATGAGAAAAACGATCAAGTTTTCGCATGGCGAAAGGAATGCCTTGTAAAAGTCGGGTGGGAGCCAGCGGCGGCGATGGAAATTGCAAGATCTAAAATTGATTTGCGCATTGCCGAAGCAGCAATAAAATGTGGAGATCAAGAAAAAGCACTCTACATATTGGGTCTCAGCGATGAATAATAGATGGAAGACAGGAAAGTTTGATGGAGGTGATCCTAGTTTCTTCTCAGAAATGAGATTTGCAATATCACCGAGCCGGGGGACTGGCGCAAGAAAACACCCAACCCTCTTCCAGCCTGTCTTCCGGCTCAACTCCTTCGGCCCTGTACGGGCTTTTTTTTATTATGAATAAAGAATCTTTAGGCTGGGGCGGAGACGCCTACCCAGCGCAACAACCTCAAGAATTACAAAACAACTGGCAAGAGTCGGCTGGATACAGCATGCCCCAAGCCTCGGAGAACTACAAATGGGTCGCTGTAGGCAAAAAAGAATTTGTTGTTTTTGAGAGTGATGGTCATGATGACGGCTACGCAGCACTTGGTAATGCTCTTGATGCTCATGGACCCGTTGCTCATGGAACAGTCACAATAAGTCATCATTGGACTTGTGTATTTGTAATAGAGCAATCAAATATTGATTTAGATACTCTATATAAAATGCTTAAGAGTTGGGCTGGTTCCCCACAGATAGGAAGGAATCAATTAGACCATCCATTAGAGTTGGCGTTGATTACAAACAAGGACGGTATTCCGCTCCCCGTAGGGTTGAGCAAGACGGCTTCTGATCCCGGCTCTAATTGGCAGACAGTTCCAAAACTTTGGAATAAAACTGATGACGATATCCGAACAGACATCCAAATTCAAGAAAAAGATAGAGGAACTTTTCCGGGACAAGGAACAATGCGTTCTGAAGATGGCTCACTTACCGAAGAACCTTACCAATGTATTACTTGTGGTGATTCTTTTTCTGATTACAAACACATGTTAAATCATGTCTCTTTTGATCATCCAAAAGAAAAACCTACGGGTCATGAAGAAGAAATTCGCGACAACGACGAATTCTTTTATCCAGACAATGAAATGTCAAGACCCGGTGGAGAAGTGGGCGTCCATACCGGTGCAAAGAAGGATATAGACATCCCCGGGCCAATTCCGTTTATATACGACATTGAAGAAGACAGAATTAGAACCGGACAGCCCGGTGACGAGCGCGTTGATATCGGCGAATACAATCCGTTTGGAATGGTTGAAGGATTTTACACACCGGAACAAGATTTGATAATATCTACGCAAACAAGCGTCCCCTACACCATAAGCCACGTTAGACGGTTATGGGAATATATGCACCCAGAATATGAAATCAATCACATTTACGTCGTTCATAAACAAGATGACAAAAAGGTTAGAGAAAGAGTCTCCGGTGCTTAGTTTAGAAGACCGGCTCAATATCAAAGAGCCTTTTGAATATTTTCCAGAGGGCATAAACATAGAGAAACTTGGACGCATTCAGCATGAGTCTGCTTGGGTTGATGTTGAGAACAAGGCAAAGAGACTTGTAGCCGACGGCAAGGTCTACATAAGCGAAAAGAAATTACACGATTTTGAATTGCCTGAGGGACCGATTTATATAGAGGGCACAGTTGTTGGCGACAATTCTGTTTATAAATCTCAAATATGGACAGCCAATTCAGATCCTAGATCTCTTTTTATTCGTTCGTGGGCGTGTGAATGCACTTGGAACCGATATGTGTGGAACCGCACAAGGCAATGGAAAAAATATGAAGGGCGTCTTTGCTCGCATGTATTGGCATTGTACTGGCATTCCAAAAAAGAGAAATTAGATGAGGACTCTCAGGAAGCCATACAGCGCTCTAAGCCGTCCGAGGACCAGCAGCAACTGTTTGAGGCACCGGAGATACCGGGAAGGCTCCCAGAGGCCTTAAAAGACCGCTCACGGGGCGAACCGGGCGAATTCGGATATGACGCTGAAGTTCCGGTCAATCCGAGTACGAATATGACGCTATGGAGTCCAGAGGAAGAGGCATTGCAGTTCAATATAGAAAAGCAGGACGAAGAGGGAGAACACCACAGAGAGCCATGGTTGCCTTACGAACAGGCTCAACGTCCTCTTGACTTAGACACACGCTATCAAGAACCCAAAAAGCCGAATAAACAGCCTACAGAGATTCCCGGATTTGGCGATGCAAAAGTTTATAGAGGTCCGGGTGGGAAATTTGTCAAAAATGTTGAGAGGCTAGAGGATTTAAGGAAGAGAGTGAATTCTTCATTCACAATATTGACCGTAAAAGGCGATAAAGAGATAAATCCTATTAATGACATTATAAAATATATAAAGCATACACTTATGGAGGGTGGTGATGTGTCTGCATACACCACAAAAGAGTTTTGGGGAGAGCGCAGAGGCGGACTTCATGCGCACCCCGATGCAGCGCCAATTGACCGCATGGAAGATGGAAACTTCATTTTTATGGATGAAGACCTCGGTTGGCACCCAGAATTTTTTGACATGGGGCACGAAGAAGAAGAACGCGGAACTTATGGCGCGATCCCTGCCCAGTCAGAAGTAAAAGTTATAAGTGTTGATCCAAGAGACCGTCTAGCGCTTATCCATTATGAAATTGGGAATCAATACCCAAATCATGAGCATATTGATGTTTGGGTTGCGCTTAAAGACATTTATCTGATATAATAAAGGAGGTGAAATCAATGTCATGGATTGATCCAGATGATCGCGACTATGAAGATGTCGTAGATGATTCGTCTTATCAAGAATGGGACTCATCTAACGATGACGAATGGGGCGAAAAAGAAGACGATTTGTCTAGTTATATCGATATAGGAGATGAAGAATGGTAGAAGAACTTTTTGAAAAAACTTTTGGCAAGATCCTTCCGTTTGCTGAATATGAGCATGTAAAGGACGCACCCGGTGAGACAACAAATATCCGGGTTTCGTTGCCCTTTTACAATCTTGACACGGAAGAAAACATTGTCATTACAGCCATTTTTGATGAAGAGAAAAAATTATTTCAATTAAATGATATGGGTTTTTGTTCTTCCAAGATTGAAACCCCTGATAAAGATACTCTGAAGTACAATAAGTATTTTATTCGTTCCGGTGGTTTCCTTTTTGATAAATCGGCAGAAGGCAATTATTTTTTTGTGCTTACGCCAGTGGCTAATTACGATTCTGAAGATGTTAATCTTCCTAAATTAATTGGTCATTATATAACTGTTTTATTGTCTTATAACAGTTAGCGAAATATAAGATATGTGAAGTGCTATTCTTGTAAAAAGCCTATGACCATATTTGGAACAATTGTATCCTTTTACGCTCCTACCTCGGCAGGAGAAGAAATTGAATATAATTTTTGTTCTCAAAAATGCGTAGATGATTTCATACAAAAACGAAAAGAATTTTGGAAGATAGTGGAGAATTTTAATGCAGAATGAAAAGACCGTCATCGTCACCATGACAGAGGGCGGAGTCAACAGCACAAAAGCGAAAACAACAACGGAACTCTATATGGAGAAATCCGAAAAGGTTGAAGAAATTAAAAAAGAAAGCAAGGAAAAGCCAAATGAGTGATCAACTTGAATTGTTTGATGGGAAAGAATTTGAAAATAACCCGCCCAAAGACGAACTGACAGAATTTCTAACCAATTCTCTTGGGTCCCGTCTCGGACAATGGTTCCATGATCTTCCTGTAAATACGGATTTTTATGAGATTGCCGTGTATGAGATTGCTAAAGACCTCGCTAGCGAAATGAGACATCTGGTGGACAACGGATGCCCGTGCGGCGGCAACTGTGCTTGCAAGTCTTAAAAAATCCTTCGCAGGAAGCAGTTGACTAAAACGGGTATGATAAAAGACCTTCATTCACGCTGCCTGCTGACATTAAAGTGTACATGGACAACAATCAAAAAGCATATAGAAAATGGCTTTATTGGAGAAATCCGGAAGACTCTTTTGATTCGCTAGGCCCAAGTTGGCGCTATAAGGATCGCCCCGAACCGCCGCAAGAATGGAGCGAGAATGATCCCGGGTATTTTGATATCAAAAAAGCGGCAAAAATTAACAAGATGGGTTGGCGAATACAAACAAATCCGGATTTCTATTCTTTCGATCCGTTTTTGGCTGCCGGTAGTAGTCCCGAAGAAGCCATCGCCATTACTGTCAGAGATGTTTGCGACCAAAATAAAAAAAAGTTGGACGCAATATCTGAAAATCTTTATGAACCATACGCTTCTGCTATTGAAAAAGCGCTTGCCGAGGGCCCCGATACTAATGGCTATGGCGGGTTAACACACCTACGGGGAGATGTCCCTGCTAGATTGGATCCGCGTCGTATATGGAATAACTCAAGGAAAATATACGAAGGAATCGGAATAAGCCTCCCGCAAGAACGTTTTCCGACCTATGAAGAAGCAAAGCCGCTTTTTGATATATACAAAGTCTTAAAATATTTTATAGAAGCAAATATTGTCGTTAACACCGGGTCAGACGACGAGGCTCCAGCCGAAGGGTACAGTTATTATTATATTCCGGATAATTTTGAAGAAATTGCTTCAAAAATACAGGAAGATCCGGAAAGGTTTGCAAGTCGTAACGACGCAAGCATTTTTGCACGAACAAAAGATAAGTTTGATATCCATTATCCGGATTATTATAATGGAGGACAAAAGAATTTTACTGGTATTTACGGGTTCTACAAAGCAATATGTGAAAAAATTAAAGAAGATCCCGCTTATCTCATGAGCGACGATCGTGACCAGCGCGGGCATTCTGTTTATTTACCAAATTTTGCCAGTGCCGAGAGAATTCTTGCAGAAATGTTCAAATTCCAATTTATAACAAATAAATTTAGAATTGAAAATCGGAACGAGAACGGCAAACTGAAACCGTTCAAATTCAATCTGAAGGATATTCCTTCATTGCTTCCACTCCCAAGTTCGCCATCTACAACCACGGGTCCCTTCGCCGCGAGACCGAGCCTTTTTAGAGATCTTCAAATTATGCGCGAGATGCAAAGTTTAAGTTCAAAAGAATATCCTCAAGGCATAATTAGAGGATTTTTTAACGACAAAGTAATCAAGAATACCATGCTATATATTGACTATGGCAAAGATTTGGAACTTCCAGAAGAAATATCAAACAATGGATATTACGCAAAACTTCTAACTGAGCCAGTTGATTTGCTGTACAACGGATGGGCGATGGGCCATTGCATTGGATCGGACGATAAATATGGAAATACTTTAGATGCGGGAAACGGATTTGCTATTGAGATAGGCAAAGACGGTGCTTCTAAAGGCTCAGCATATTATTTTGGAAAATCTGATGGGGAAGTGTTGAGTTTTTCAGAGGACATAAAAAACTCTGTATCTCCAAAAGAATACAATCTCATGGAGTTTTTTGGGCCATCAAACCACGAACCGATTCCCATTGTTAAAAGAATTCTCCGTTTTCTTGATAAAGAATACGATGGCGAGAAATATGGTCACATACAAAGTATTGAAACAGAAACTCGTTTTCAAGATGAAATTGATATTAATTTTCTTGATGGTGATTTCTTGTATCAAGAACATATTCCACCAGCCGATATGCAAGATTTGCAAGATTGGGCACCTCACTATAGAAGATCTGATGTTCAATCATCAATAAACTTTATAAAAGAAGGAATTGCATTATCTAAATCGGAAGAGTATCAAGATTATGGAGAGGTTGAAGAAGACGAGGAGGGTAACAATGTTCAAGTACGTCTCCGGCCAACAGATATTACAGATGCCGTTAGTCAGGCGATATTTGATGCCGGAAGAGACGCCGCTAAGCGATTTTTTGCCGAACCACTTGATTTTAATGAGGCTTATGATAAAAACAAAATAGAGCAATATTTTCTTGAGTTTGATAATGCGTTTGAACCTCCTTATATTGGTTGGATAGAATTGTTTTTGCATTTTTCAAAAGATTCCCCGTCGGCGCCAAAATTCTTTAACGACGTTGCAAACGCTTTATATATGACATATCAAAAACTTCCAAAAGAATACGAAGCAGCAGGAAAATTCCGTGAAGACCTAAACTTATTATCGGTTGGAGTAGACGATATTAAAACGGAAAACAACCTTAACGCAATGGCTATGCTATTCGCTTCTAATGTTCTGTCAGAAGACGTAGACGATTATTCTGATTTAATTCTTAAAAAAATACAATCGGCCAGATCCCAACAAGAAGTTATATCTATTCTTAACGGAATGTCAATAGAAAAACAAAACATAAACAAATTTTTTAGCCTTGTTGAAGAGTATTCCTATTTAGAATCTCAAGAAGAAAAACCAGAGACGCCAATTCAAAACAATAAACTCTTCGATACCATACGGTATTTCGATTGGGGCACGCCTGATTTGCCTGCCACGCAGCGAATAAAAAATGAATTTCAATATTATGATTATCACGGGTCAATCAGTGAGTTTATTGATAACGCATATCAAAATGATATTATAGATGCAAATTTACATGCAAATTTGCTTGACATCGCGGCGGTGCCGTCGCATCGTACGGCAATGTTCAATCTTGTTAATCGTATTAACACTAAACTGAAGAGTGGCGGCTTTTCTGAAAATGAAGTGGAGCAGTTAAAAAATCTATTCTCTCCGTACTACCTTTTCAATGGATCGGAATTTCTGACTAACAAACCAATGGTTGGGGACAGCGGATCAGAATTAGTCGATTCATCTGGTGTTTGGATGCAAAAAGTCTTTGAAAGTGCCAAAAAAGAACCATGGGAAATTGTTTTGGACGGCGACATGGGCTATGATATTGTCGGAGCATTTGAATCTTGGAAAGAGGCACACAAGTCCGTAGAGTCGTGGCTTAAAGACCTTTCACGCGGCAAACTTAATCCCAAAGAACAAGATAATACCAATATCTCTGAAGACGCAAAACAGCAAGACGCTTGGGCTTTAGAAGACATTAAAAAGGCTGTTGAAGACGAAAGATGGAGTTTTCATTTCTGTCACGACGATCATTCTTATGTTCTTTGTCTGCAACCCGTTGGTTACAAAGAAGATTAATGTTTTTTCTCGATAGTTCTGTCTATTAATTGATAAGATGGGTATTGTTGATTTATTCCAAATTTCCGGCTATGACGGCCTTTGGGTCGTGGTCACAGCCCTAGCGGGATATTTTGTTTTAAATTTTGGAACTGTGTGGTTTAAACAACGCAACGTTGACCAAAGAAGAGAGATGCGTGATTCTGTGGATTTACAAAAATTACAGTCTGAAGTAGCAGAACAGATTCGGGCAGAACTCCATGATGAAGTTACAAAACTTCGCACCGAGGTTAGGGTCCTTAGAGACGAGGTTGATAGTTGGCGTGACAAGTACGCCAGCCTAAACGCCGCCCATGAACTCCTTGCCCAGCAACATTCAGGCACGAAACAAGAGAATGGCCGCTTAAGAAGAGAAAATAAAATTCTAAGAGACTTTATATTTGGCATCAAAGAAACTATTAATGCAGATATATTAAAAGATCTTTTAGATAGAATTCAGCCAATCAGTGAATAACGTCAAAGATTTCGCGAAAGCAAATCCGGCAAGGATTTACGCCTTTGCTTTCGCTTTTGCTGCCTTCGTAGCAAGACTGTATCCGGAGATTCCTGTCGAAGTTGTGGTCCTTGTGCTGCTGGCCTTTTTGGGAGTCGGTAATAAGGTTCAAAAGGTAGAGGATGCTAAGACGCTTAAAGCGCTATATACAGAGCCTCCAGAAAAAAACTAGGCTAGACTACTCTAGTAGTCTACAAAGCGCTTAAAACGCGCCACAGATCCCTCTAAGCCCGCCCTGAGCACGTTAGGCGGGCTAAATTTCGGCCAAATACAAACTTCGTTACACGCTTGTGACAAAAACAGGAGAAATAATGACTCACCACAGCATGCATCTTCAATACCGAGCCAAAGAGCGCGACCTCATGCGCATGCATCGCCCCATGAACCTACGAAAAAAGTTCCGCTTTATTTTTGGTCGATAGTCCGCTATGATGCAAACATGACCATTGACGAAATCCGCAGAGCAGTTGCCGTAGCCAGACATTACGATCTTCAGGCCAAGAGGAACAAGGCACAGATTGAAAATGCGGTTCACAAGAACAAGTTATATGATCTTGACTGGCTTGTTGATGTAGAGAGCAGTGCAAACGGCATGTATTTTAATATTGAGATTGCTTGCGCCATTCGCAGATCCATTCGTGCAGCATTGGACAAATAATGACTACCACTCACCAACTAGAAAACAGCGATCAGGTGCTTTACGGAACGCACGGTCCAGACCAGTGCAAGGGCGAATACTGCACGATTCACAAGATGTCTGACCATCACATGAGATCATGGCGGCAACACTGGCGTGGAGACTGGGGATTCATGGAACGTATCTGCCCGCATGGAATCGGCCACCCCGACCCAGACGAATACCTATTAACAGTCAAACCATTTCTAGCAGCAGTACATGGTTGCGATGGTTGTTGCTCATCCCGATAAGAGATAACGTTCATCCTCTAATAACTTTGATTGTCTATTACGCCAGTCATGTTCGCGCCCTCTAGATTCGCGCCAGACAGGTCCGCGTCAGACAGGTTCGCGTGATACAGATTCGCACCCGTCAGGTTCGCACCCGTCAGGTTCGCACCCGTCAGATCCGCGCCAGACAGGTCCGCGCCCTTCAGGTCCGCGCCAGACAGGTCCGAGCCAGACAGGTTCGCGCTAATCAGTTTCGCGCCACGCAGGTCTACGCCAGACAGGTCTACGCCAGACAGGTTCGCGCCAGTCAGGATCGCGCTATTTAGGTTCGCGCCCTTCAGGTTCGCGTCAGTCACGTTCGCGCCATACAGGTCCGCGCGATACAGGTCCGTGCCAGTCAGATTCGCGCCACGCAGGATCGCGCCACGCAGGATCGCGTGATTTAGGTCCGCGAGAGACAGGTTCGCGCCAGACAGGATCGCGTCAATCAGATCCGCGCGAGACAGGAACGCGCCAGACAGGTTCGCGCCACGCAGGATCGCGCCACGCAGGTCCGTGCCAGTCAGATTCGCGCCAGACAGGTCCGAGCCAGACAGGTCCGCGCCATTCATGTCCGCTTCCGTCAGATCCGCGCCAGACAGGTTCGCGCCATACAGGTCCGCGCCATACAGGTCCGTTTTGAACAGGCGCGCGCCAGACAGGTCCGCGCCCTTCAGGTCCGCGCTATTTAGGTCCGCGCGAGACAGGAGCGCGCCAATCAGGTTCGCGCCATTCAGGTTCGCGCGCTTCATGTCCGCGCCGCCAGCGTTCGCGCCCTTCAGGTCCGCGTCAGACAGGTCCGCGCGATACAGGTTCGCGCCACGCAGTTTCGCGTCCTGCAGGTTCGCGCCACGCAGGACCGCGCGAGACAGGTTCGCGCCACGCAGGTCCGCGCCCTTCAGGTCCATACTTTGGAAATCCCTCTCTCCTTGTTTATATCTTTTAACAATTTCATGTGGTGGTTGAACTTTGGATTCGTTTTCCCATGCTTCTCCTTCGAATCCTAAGTCCTCAGGAGTCGTTTTTTCAAGAAACTCAAACAGGTATTCTCCGTAGTTGTATGCTATTACCGGATGACCTTTCTCTTGAGATTGGAACTCATAGCAAATCTTCATGTACTGTGGTTCGCCGGGACTTATTATCCTTTGTCCATCTCCACCAAACCTAGCAACCGCTTTTGGATTTCCTTCTGGATCAACAAGAGCGATCATTCCCGGATGGTTCTTCCATCCATTTGGTTGCTCGTGTCTTACGCAGTTAAAGAGTTTCTCTCCAACCATCTCGTAGTCTTTTTCGTTCTCAAGTCGAACCATAGTCGAGCCATCTGGAAACGTGTAAATAACGTTGTTCTTATAAAACTTTGATCCTTGAAGCCTATCCCCTTGATTGTTCTCTTTGTTCCACTCTTCTAATTGTTTTGGAGTCCATTGAGAATATTGTTCTGGAGACTGCATCCGAGTGTGATTAGCAGAGCCTTGATTGACTTGAGTGATGAGGTTCTCAACTAGACCGTTGAGTCTTGTCTTATACTCCTCAGGAACCAGCCCTTCAGCAGCGACTTGCTTGGTGTAATGCAGTGTCCACTTTGTGGCATATTCAAACCAGCGCCAAGCGGAGTCATCAAGCGAAGTCAATACTTGTTCAACAACGTATCTTGTTTCTTCGTTTTCTTTTACATTTTTCGTATTAAGAATCTGTTGGCGGGTATTCGCTGCTTTGGTGGCATCATCTACATCAGAAAAAACCCAAGAGCCAAGGAAGTATCCAAACTGTTTTTGCTCTTTAATGATGGCGGCATAACGAAAACCGGACAACATCTCTTGACGAGTCTCTATGCGGAACGCCATTATATCTATTATATCTGAGATAACGGCAAAATAATAGAAACTCTCATCCCGATAAGAGATAATGTTCATTCCAAAATCGACATAATTGATGTTTAAAATTGGGTATGTCGTTATTCGCATAAACTTGCGATTATTCTAGGTTATACTGCTTTAACTCGCGTATATGAGCGAATAAGAAGACCACGCATTCGATCCATATCTACGACATAAGGTGTACGATGGCAAAACGTGTAGAAACAAGACGGCAAATGCTCTCATGGCTTTGGAATAAAGTTCCTAACGAAGAAAGAGCAAAACACCCAGTCACATTACCCGGCTATCCTAATGTGGAATACGTCAGAGCCGGTGATCTTCGTGGTATGGAAGGCAATGATATCGCTGATTGGGACAAAGTTGAAGAACTTCGCGGCCAGCAGTATGATAATGCAATCATTGTTGATTACAATGACTTAACAGGTCAGGCTCATGTATCAGAAGGCAATCACCGCTTGATGGCGGCAGAAGACAATCAACTTGTGCCAGTTCAAGTAATGCGGGGCAGAAGAAAAGGCCTGAAAAGCCGCCAAATGATTGACCCAGAACTCCTTACCGATGAGCATAATTACCTGCCATCGTATCTGTATCCCAGTCAGATAGGTTTTGCAACTTATCCTGCGCCGACTAGACAATAATAGATAATGAAACGCATAGAAACAAGACGACAGATGCTCTCTATGCCATACGATACAAACGTATGGTATCACGTCACTAGCGAACTCAACCTCCAGTCTATTCGGGATCATGGCTTGACGCCGACTGGTAGAGGTATTGCAAATAAGAATTTCCCAAGGCACAGTGTGGCTGAGAATGGAGTTTATCTTGCTTCTACAATAGCCACGGCTCAAGAATGGTCCTTCAACGAAAGTTCTCTTGCTAAGAGCGAGGGATATCCGGGCGGAGATCCAGTCATTCTTAAAATTACTGGACTTGATCTTCAAAAGATTATTCCTGATCCAGAGGAATTAAATCAATTTCTTGCTGTTCGTGTAAGCGATGCATATGATGGCACAGTAGAAGGTTGGGAAGAGGCATACGTTGATATCAGAGAAGCAGGATTCCCCGAATTCTTTGTTGAATGGGGAATAAATGGAAACAAAGCCCCAGAAGCACCACAAAATGCCGAAAGTTTTTTCTACTGGATGGAAAATGACACATCGGGCGGTATTCTTTTCGATGAAATTATGAAAATGAGCCGTCAACAAAGAAGTGATTTGACCGAGTTGTGGAAAGAATTACGTTCTAATGGCGCTTTCGTATATCTTGGTGTAATCCCGGCTCAAAATATAAGTATCGCCTCATATTACCCAGCAGGAACTGAGCCCTCGCCAAACAGCGTCAACACTATTGCCTACGATGATTACGAAGACGAATTCACTCAATATGAAGATGGCACTCCCCGCTACAAATATCAGCCAATGTTCTCCAAAAAGGCAATGGCTATGCGGCCAGAAGATTTACAAGAATGGATTGAACAAAACGGCCCCTATGCCTACCATGACACAAGTTATGAAAGCCTTGAGGGAATCCTCAAAAACGGCCTAATGCCATGGGATGAAATTCCAAATTCAAGAGTAGAAGAAAAGTATATTGACGACGGCCTCGCACACGTTATCCCTAGAGCAGGATTTGTTTATATGCATGTTAAGGATATAAGTCCCCACTTTCATGGAGACGGCGTAAGACTCACTATAGACCTACGCAAACTAGAAGCATCAAGATTCTCAGCAGATGAAGACTATGTTGAAGACGAATATCTTAAAAATCCAAATAATGAGATGTTTGATGGAATTCGGTCCTATCCTACAAGCCATCCAGAATGGTGGCCGGAAAGTGGCCCAGAAAGTCTTGGGGCTTGGGCAGAGGAAAATGCAGAGATTCTTGATGACCCAGATGTTACTCAGAAATCTCTTCAACATAACAAGACTCTCGCATATTGGGGAACTGTGCCTTTAGAAGCGATAGCGGATATAGTGCTGCCCGTCGTCTTAGACGCATGGGGTCGGCCACTCACGGGTGATGAACTGGATAAACTTTTTCTCGGGCCTGCGCGGTAGTATGAAGCGCATAGAAACAAGAATGCAAATGCTTTCTGTACCAGCAGCCAATGATTGGCAACCATTTGCAGAAGCAATCAAAAACCGACAAGGTCCCGCACGGCACAATTCTCCTGTCAAAGTCGAAGTTGATGTTGTTGGTGAGTATTTGCCGTATTTTAAAGTCAATGAGGATCTTGTCAATAAGTTAATATTTGATCCAGTTTTTGGATTAGATGCTCCTTTGATAATTAGAATTGGAAACTACAAGAACGTCAGCGTTCAGTGGAGGAGGCCGCAGCGCGGCAAAGAGTATAGAATATATCTTTTTCAATATCAAACTCCAAAAAATGCAAACTACATTTTTATCCATGAGTTACAGCATCTGTACCAATATATGGAAGAAAGAGAATTTGAAAATGCGCCTCGTGAACGAACCACTGATTGGTTGGAAACACAAAAGATACACCAGAGAAGAGAGCAAGAAATTGATGCAAACGCGATGGCTCAGAAATTGGTTGAAAGCGGCATACAATTTATTGAACCGCAAACAGAAGAGTATTTCAATTCTTTGCCTCCCGATATACAGGAACTATCAACAAACAACATGAAGTTGATACAGAATGGTGACCCCAACAATCCCGGAAGATTTCCCAGTGAGGACTATTGGTCTGAAGTCGGTCAACAAGCAACACAAACACTTGGTATAGGATAGATATGAAACGTCTTGAAACCAGAGATCAAATGATCTTTAATGCTGCGGCCAGTATTAAAGATAACAGTCAGGAAAATCTCTATTCCAGACGGTTTAGAAAAATTCTTAATATTTATGGAAAAGAACGCGCTTTTTCCGAAGGGGTTAACTGGTACCCAAATGCTTTCAACCTTTGTCAAAATATAAGTGACGAATTCAATGGCGCAGTATCTCCCGAAAGAGTGGCCGCTGTCATCGCAGTCACCAGTCCACAAGTAGAATGGGCAATTAATGTTAGAAAAGCAAAAGAGATAATCTCTTACGTTTTAAAACATGGAGCAGGCTTCGTTACGAATCCTGTGGCTGAAATAAATGAACAAGGCGAATGGTCGGCCGGTCCATGGGGGAGGGGTCCTATGGATACTCACCCAGTCGGTCCGACATTTCCGTTTGATGAAATAAAACTTAAGAATTCATCAAACCTTAGAGCCGCTTTCAATGTTCTCATAGCAGACGAATCAAATTTTGAACAGTATGTTACCGGACCCAAGGTCACTGAATTCTTTAAAGCCATGACTGGCGATCCTGATGCAATTGCCGTAGATGTCATTATTGCAAGAGCAGCAGGATTTGATTCTTTGCGAAGTGTGGGAAATCCAGCAAGAAGAGCAATTCAAAACGCTATTCGGAGAATTGCGAAGGAATACGGCCAATCTCCTCGCGATACACAAGCCGCTATATGGGTGGCCACAGAACGCCAAAGAACAATGAATCCGCTTCATGAAGAGATGGGCTCAGAGCCGGGATCATTTGAAATGGGATTTCAATAGTGAAACGTATTGAAACAAGAAAAGAGATGATCTATGGCTATTCACAGGGCGGCCACAGGTTTACGCTTTTAAGCATGGCTGTTGATCAGCGTTGGTGGAATACGTTCATTCAGACATATCCTTTTGTATATCATCAAAATATGTCTGCAAGAATTGATGAAGAGGGAATTAAAACTATTCAAAGCATATTGCAAAACGGTCTAATACCATGGGACGTTCTTGGTAAAAGTGTCTACGATAGAACAGTTGGGGAACCAAGAGCAAATCATGTTTATCTAAGAACTGACAGTAAAACGTTTTGTCAATTCAAAATAGACGCAAGACAACTGGATCCATCAAAAGTAGATTTTGATGAAGATGCCCTAGATACAAATATGGAGATTGAGGGTATTGATTCCTTACCTGAACACTTTAGACTTCATCCCAAAAATCTAATTAATATTCATCACAAACTTGAGCCGGGGCAGCAATCACTTGGCGAGTACGCTGAGTCGCAATCTCACATAATAGATCAGCCGAAATTTGTTCAAGAATCAATATTCAATTTAAAAACTTTTTCATACAAAGGGCCGATTTCACCAGAGGCGATATCATTAAATGAGTCTTATTTCCAATACGATAAACTAGCATCTTTGCTACGTTAACTCGCATAAATAAGCGATTACGCAGGGTTAAACGCCTTTAACTCGCATCTTTATGCGAGCCAGATTCACGACCCAAGTATGCACGAAATATCGTCCGTATGCACGATATTTCGCAGACAAAGAGAACCTCTCAGACCCAATCTTCACGAATGCCTAGACACAACAAGCGGTAATGCCTAGAACCGATCCTACACTTGGAAAGTACCACCTAGAGAGATACAAGCCATTTGCAGGTAATCGCCTGCAGAGGATACATGATGGCGTACACCTGCAGTAGTACACAACACGCCATGTGCTATAGCGTATCAAACTGATACGGTTCCGCACACACATGTAGATACACACCGGGCTTATCTACAACGTCAAAGACGACATAACAACCACACTATTGGACATACGAGAGTCTCGTAATGGACACATGAGCGTCGCACCAGATCACACGCAATACACTCTATACGTGAACAACGTCAAAGACTCTCCTCAAAACTAATACGTTATCTTCACTTTTTATGAGTATTGTATTAGTTTTGAGGTCCGCAACGTGAGCGGAGGTCAAACGGATTTTTACCGTCATCAAAATCAGATAACATCTCTCGTCTAGTAGATATGCGCCACATAGGTTATTGGTAGTATTGCCCCTGTTGGGGGAATGATCTGCCGGGGTGGTCTTCAATCCGATAAGAATAATCGGTGTATTGATCCATGTACCACTTGTCCAACAATTCCGGATGCCCTTGAGCGAACTCTTCCATGGCTTTAGAACCCTCTAAATAAACTTCAGCAGCCTCATCGGGACCATAATTTCTTTGCGCGTTAGCGAAATCCTCTTGTTCGGCTTGTTGGGGGCTTGTTTTGAATCTGTTTTTGCCATTAAAAGTATACCCTTTGCTTTCAAAAAACTTAAGAAAATCGTCTACTTCTGTATTTTCTTTTTCAAAATATGCCTCGTTACCGCCATCTTCTTGTGGGGAAATGTACGCATTCTCCGGAAAAGGATTTTTAAGTTTTATGCTTTCAACAGGCTCGCCAGCAGTATAATACCAACCACCCTCTTCTGAACCGCCATAAACCTCACTAATCTCATAGATATTAAAATACCATTGAGACTGATTTCTTGTGTTTGGGTTAACTTCTACCCTCTCTTCTTCCGCCGTCTTAAATAGCATTTCTTTTCTAGTTGATATACGCCACATGGTATCTATTATATATAAGATGGCGGCAAGATAATAGATAATGAAGCGTATTGAAACAAGAGCGGAGATGCTGCATCAAGCGGCAGAAACAACCACTCAACTTCTGAATAGAGCGGCCCAACTCCCAGAAGATACTAGCAAAATTATCTATACATTCCCCGATGGATGGACTATTAGACAACCGCAAACATGGAAAGACCTTGTTCGTGAAGGTGAACTGGTAGGCAATTGTTTGTCTCCTCCATGCGAATGGGAAGGCATTGAGCGCGATAAATGGTCGGATCAAGATTTTATATCTGATAGATGGGAAGAATATGCTGGCGAGGCGGCAGACTCAGCATTGCCAAACATGGCAATATATTCGCTCAGAGATCCGAATAATATTCCTCGTGCAACACTGGATACTGAATTGGATCTAAGTTCGGCAAACCTTACAGGAAGACATAATTCAGATATCAAACCAGAATACTATCATAGGTTTCTTGATGCAAAATTTTCGCCCCTAGATATATTTACTGGCACCGATGTAGATCGGGATCAATGGCTTGAATTCTGGGATCCTCCCACTCTGCTATAGTCAATAACAGCAGATCAGTATGGGTTAACCGACCGTAACGGGCACTGCCCTTTGAGGGGTGAAGAATGCCGCCAATTCAGCACATTCGCTTCCCGTGTACTGATCTGCCCATACAAGGCGGCGAAGAACCATAGGGGGATCCGAAGGCGGCCATAACCCAAACCCTCCCCCTCAGACCAATAGAAGTAATACCTCTCCAGTATAGGAGAAGAAGAACCTCCAGCACATCAGCAGCCACCCGCTTCGCACCTTTCAGGGGGTTTTTCTTTGCCCTTGAACCTGTTCACCCTACTGCGGATTACTCTGTACTAACTTGTACCACTTGGACAGTAAAGAGCGAGTTTGCCCCCTAATGAACTTGCCATACTTGACATCTGTTATTTCGCTTAGGTAAGCCAAATATTTACTATTAACTGTCCTGAAGTGCGCGCCTCTTTACCCCAAACGAACCCGCTTACCCGCTCGTCATGCCCATCCCGTGGCTCCCCCCACCATATCATAGCACAATCCTGCCTGTTTGTCAAGTAAGACTTACTCATTCACTTACTTGACATTGCCTATGCTGTATGCTAGGAGCGGCCATCACCTATCTACCTTACAGCCAGCCATAGTGCCACATAGTAAGTGTATATATGCTATGTCGCCAGAACCGTCCGTCCTGAGTCTTTGATGGGACCCGGACCCACCCGGCCCCCCTCTCCCGAACAGCCGCAGTTCGGCATTAGAGTCCTTGACATGTCGTTCAGGGTATGCTAGGCGGCATTGACAGTTGGTACTTGACAGACCCCCCGCCCCCATGCTATATGCGTGTGCGTACGTTCCTCTGAAAAATATGTAGAAAAAATCTGCCCTATGGGGCTTGACATCTGACCGTAGTTGTGTATACTGTGCCTATGAACCAGACCGAGAGCACGAACATCACCATCGCCCCGGAGAATCTCCTCCACGTCGCGCAGGCCGTTGTTGCCTACCACGACATCGTGAGCAGGCTCGTCCGCTGCAAGCGCCAGATCGCCACGCTGACCGGCACCACGCATTCGGGCGCGCTGACGCGCGAGATCAACTTGGCCGCGCGCCTCGCCTTCAAGCGAGACGATCAGGCGCACTGGCTGCGCGGCATCGGCATTGATCCCGCCACCGTTGTCGCGCGCCTTGACCAGACCGTGCCTGCCGACATCCAGTGCGTCTGCCAGTGGTGCAGCGAGGAGGTGACGGCATGAGCATTTTGACGAAGCCAGAAGCCTGCACGATTGAGCGCCAGATCGGATGGAGCAACCTTCTCGCCATCAGCGGCGGACGTTGGTTCGTCCAAGACGACACGTTCATTCTCCCTGCCGGGAAGGGCTACCGCGTTGAGATCACCATCGAAAACGACCTTTACAACGTCCGCCGCACCTTCAAGCGCGACACCCAGACCTTCATTCACGGCGAGGTCTTCGGCGTCTACTGCGACCAGATCGGCGAAGTCGCCTACCGCGCCTCCTGCTTTGAGAACGTCGATTTCGGAACGGGGGTGTAGGCGTGAGCGCCAATCATCAGAGCCAGAGCAAGCGCGACAAAGCCCTAGAGGACGCTGAAGCCGCCAAGGTGATGAGCCGTGGTATGCAGACGGCCATTGCTGAGGTCGCCAATCGCGGCACCACGTTTGCCGCCCTGCGGTCGGCTGTGGAGACGTTGGTCGGTCGCGGCTGCGACTCCCACGGGCTTGACCACAGCACCTACCGCGTTCGCTTTGTGACGGTTGAGCAGCACCCGGACCTCGGCGGCATCGCCATCGCCTCCGACTACACGCTGGATCTGTCGGAGTCTGACAGCGACTGGATTGCGCTCAACGCTGTGGCTGTTGACCCGCAGGTCCGCCTGCTGCTGGAGCGCCTCTAATGTCGTCGCTATCCCGGCGACATTACGAGGACATGGCAGAGACGGTCCGGTGCCTGCGCTGGTCCATCAGCAGCCGGTCCGAATGGGAGACGGTGCGCGACGAAATCGCGGCCACCTACGCCCGTGACAACGTTCATTTCTCCCGCGAGCGGTTCATCGCCGCTTGCGAGAATCACCGCTTCGCTGCTGTGACTAAACACAATCCTAACTTGACATCCGACCCGGAAGGTAGTAGTCTCTAAATATGAGCACCAAGCACCCGCAGGGCACGTTTACCCGATTCGGAGACGGCTGGGCCGTCCGCGTCCAGAATGGTCAGGGCCACGGCTTCGGCGTTGGCAGCCACGTCACCGTCCACCTCAAGAGCGGCGGCCTCAAGCAGGTGACGCTAGGCGACGTGTTCGACCAGCGCGACCTCGGTAACGGCAAGGTCGCCTACATCTTCGACTTCACCGATGGGTGGACGACGACTCCGGCTGCTCCTTCGGCTGGCCTGATGGCTCCTCGCAGCGGCTGCTGCGACGACTGTGGCGACACCGACAACCTCGCGTGGACTGGCGCCCAGACCCTCTGCGGCGACTGCCAGTAAAATGGAATACGACCCGAAGGACACCATGAACTACGACCCGCAGCACGACTTCGCGCCCCTCACCGCCTACCTCACACGCGCGCCTGCCAAAGCGCATCTGCCGTGGCAGTACATGGGGCAGGATGGCCGCAGTTTCTACTACCGCGAGCGCGAGCAAAACAACCATATCAAAATCAACGCTCGCGGCAGGTTCAACTCCGTGCATATCGTGACGGGTACGGATCTCGTGACGATCAACCACGCCGAGCCAAGCGTTCGACATCTCTAGGGCCTGACCCCGCGCGCGGGGCGGCTCCGCCGCCCAAGTAGAGTAAACACAAAAATAACACAAATCCCCTTGACATCTGACTCGAAAGGTAGTAGTCTACAGACATGAACAAAGACATGTACGACACCGTGAACCCTGACCACCTGATTGACTGCGACCCCGACCGCATGGTCGAAGGGCAGCCGTCTGGCAACAAGATTGACGGCTACGTCTACCGCATGCCGATGCGGTTCCGTAGCCTCGTGTCCCGCGCCGCCCTCTTCGGCTGGGGCGAGGGCAACGACAACGACGGCAACGAATGGTGCGCCGATGTGATCTCCGCGTACGTTCCCGACATGACTCCGGCGGAGGTCATCGCGATCCTGTACGTCGTCGCCAATGCCAGCCGCGACGGTGCTTGGGAGGTGGGGGCGTGACTGCCCGTCAGCAGGCGATTGCGGAGGCTCGCACCTACTGCGGCTTCCGCCGCGCCTCTTTCGCGCGCAGCACGGGCACGCTCGTCGTGCTGGTCAGCAGCGCCGAACAGGCTTGCGACCCCGACCTGCCGTGGACTCTGATCTGCGAGCAGCACAGCACGATCATGCAGTTTGAGACGCAGGCCAATGCCGTCTCGTGGATGGCAGCACCGGAGCAGTGGTGCGAAGAGTGCCAAGACGATCACTACCGCCCAACACAATCTTAACTTGACATCCGACCCGAAAGGTAGTAGTCTTTAGACATGAGCAATCGCATGAACGACAACAACACCATCACCTACAACGCGGCGGACGCGGAGACTGACGCCATGTACGCGGAGATCAGCGAGGCTCATATTGCCTACGCCTTCCGCCACCGCGACGACAACGAGATCTTCGACGGCTACCGCTACCTGACCCCTCGCGCCTACGTCGCCGCCGAAGTGAAGCGCCTGCGCGGCATTCGCAGCCGCATCGCCGCCTTCCACGACGGGCAGACCTTCACCTACCGCTCCGACGGCATCTGGGTTGCGGTGGAGGTGACGGCATGAGCATAACCACCACCACAAACCGATACGTCCCTGATCGCAACGAGTGGTCTACCCCATGCGAACACGAGAAGTGCGAGACACTACATCGCAACGAGCGCCGATTCCGCTGGCTAACCAACATTGACGGCAACCGGATCGTCGCAGGCAAGATCAGCGGACGAGGCTGTCACTCGTGGCACGACGTGGAGCGTTTTGACTGGTACATCTTGGACACCACGACCGGCGACCGAGCAGTCGGCTACGGACTAAGCGATGTGTTTGATACCAAGCGTGCGGCACTTGCCGCAATCGCTTACGCAACCAAGGAGCAGACAGCATGAGCAAGTATATGCAGCCTGCCGACGTGGCCCACTACGTCGGCACCGCCTGTCAGTCTAAGATCACCGGCTTTGCCGTCACGGCTCAGGAGGTCGCAGACTTCCTGTTCGGCGGCAGCCTCATCTCTGCCCTGCAGGCGCTGTCCGGTTGCCCCGGCGTGTCGCAAAACGGCTGGTACGACTCCGCCACCCTCGCGGTCTGTCACGACGAGGACACGGCTGGCTTGTCGGGGCTGACTCTGGCGGACAGCCTGTGGCAGATCGACGGGCTAGACGACGACGACCGCTTCGCCCCGGAGTACGCCGCTCGGGGCTGGACGCGAGACGAGGCTGCGGAGTACGTCTGGGCGGTCGCAAGGGTCGCCTGACCCTGACCCCCCGCGCGGGGCGGCTCCGCCGCCCTAGCAGAGTAAACACAATCCTAACATGAATCACCTTGACATTCTCACAGAGAGTAGATAGTCTACAGACATGAACAACACCCGCACCCGCCCCGCCTCTCCCGCGCAGGTCAAGTTTGCCAGCGACCTTCTGCGCGAGCACCTGACCATCCTTGGGACAGACGAGGCCGACATCACGACGACGCTGGAGGCTGCCGCCACGGTGTGGACGGTGGCTTTTCCGCCCAACACCATTGACCTCCTCAAGGCTGGTCTGGCGGCGGTGCGCCGCGAGGCCCGTGCCGCTGCTCCCGCTGTGGAGCCGCTGGCGGAGGGCTGCTACATGAGAGAGGAGGCCGTGTACAAGGTGCAGAGGTCGCGCACGAGCGGCAATCTGTATGCCAAGGTCTTACGCACTGATGTGTTGGGATGGGAGTACGCGCCCGGTGCCGTGCGACTCCTGTCGCTGGCTAACCGCATCACGATGCAGCAGGCGCAGGAGTTTGGTGCCCGCTTCGGGGTCTGCGCGATCTGCGGTCGCACTCTGACCGATCCCGAGTCCATTGACCGGGGCATCGGCCCGGTGTGCGCGAACCGGGTGTAACGATTGGACGGAGGGGCGGGGCTTCGGCTCCGCCCTTCTTTTTTTTTTAGTTTGTATAAATCGACTTTTTTAGGCGCACTCTCTTCATTATACACACTGTAGCAAAGAATCGGGCATTTGTCAAGTGTTGAGTTTATGTTATGACCTCTTGACATCTGACCCAAAATGTAGTAGTCTCTAAGTATGAAGATCAAGAACACCAACCGCCCCGGCTCCGGCTTCTCCCACCGCGCACTTGCGTTGGCAGCAGACCCGACGACCTTCCGTATCCACACGGCTAGCCCGGTCAAGCGCCGCCCCACGGCGGACGTGCAGGCTCTCGCTGCGCTAGACCGTAAGACGGCCATCAAGCGCATCGGCCATGCCATGCGCGAGCAAGGCGCGCACGTCGTCGGCGGCTGCGCCGCTGTCTACGACCGCTCCGGCACCCTCTGCACCTGCGGCTGTGGCAAGCGCGTCTGCTGGCGCTGCCGGACCACGGGCCGCTTCTGCGCGGCTCCGGCGCGGTAAACGCAATCGTAACACAAATCCCCTTGACATTCAACCCGAAAGAATGTAGTCTGTAGACATGAACAACGACACCATCACTACTGACCTCTCCGACCGGAAGGCGTGGAAGCAGGCCGAATGGGGGGTGGCTCAGGCTTACCCCGGAAAGAAGGAGACTATGCTGGGCAGTCTTTCGTCGCGCATCGCCTACGTGCCCAAGGCGGACCTGCTGCCCGTCGTCGTTTACAAGACGACGTGGCCCGGTTATTCGGCGGGTCGCGGCTCCTGCGAGCACTACGGCTGGGAGGCGTGGTCCGATGGTACTCTGATCGCTTCCGCCGACACGATGCGCGATGTCATTGCGACTGTAGCCAAACGCAATCGTAACACAAATCCCCTTGACATCCCGACCGAAAGGTAGTAAGATCACTTTTATGAACACCACCACCGACACCACCAAGACCTGCGCGACCGACGGCTGCACTAACGTGATTCAGTTGACCGGCAAGCGCGGTCGGCCCGTCACCAAGTGCCCCGACTGCCGCGACAACCGCCAGCGCGCGAAGTCTGGCAACAGCGCCCCGTGGCGCTTGGACGACGACATGCTCGCCGCTGCCGTCAAGCACTTCGGTCTTGTTCGCCCGGTCTACGTCCGCCGCTCCAAGGGCGTGCGCCTGCTGGGTGCGTACAAGGGTACGAGGTTGGGATGCCAACTGAACGCGGCTGCCGAGCCTGTCACGACCTATCACTACATCACCGTCAGCGCGCGGCTGACCGACGATCAGGCGTCCCGCGTCCTGTGGCATGAGTTGACCCACGCGGCGCAGGCGGAGCGAGACCCCCTGTTCCACAAGAAGTACCAGACGGCGCTCCGCGACAGCCGTGCCAAGAGCACGCAGCGTTCCGGCGCTGCTCACGCGCGGTACGAAAGCCTGCCGTGGGAGGTGGAGGCTCGCAAGAACGAGGGTCTGCACGACACCGTGGGCAGCCTGACGCTGCCGAACACGGGCTGGACGCTACCGGTGTGGCGCAAGAATCCCCGCATCATGGTGGGCACCACCAACGGCGTGGCTGTTGGCGGCGATCTGTTCCGCATCACCGCTGACGCCCCGGAGAGGGTTACGGCGGCGCAGAAGGCGTGGACGGAGGAGGCGCAAGCGACCCTTGCTGCGATTGAGGCGATTCGCAAGCCCAACACCGTGCCGGTCCCTCACCCCATGACGATGGTGGGGTGAGGGTGTATCAGGTGTTACGCATTGACGACGTTTACGTCGTGCGCCTGTGCGACGGCGGCGGCGAAGTGATAAGCGAACGTTGGTTCGCCAGCAAGAAAAAAGCAATAAATCACTACCGCCGAAAAACTGCAAAAATCACTAAACACAATCTCAACTTGACATCCGACCCGAAAGGTAGTAGTCTTTAGACATGAGCACACTCACCACAAAACCGACTCGCGAGCGCATCGTAGAAATCGACACGCGACTCGCAGAACTTGCAGAGATGCAGTACCGGCTCACCCAGACGATGGGTTGGCAGGCCGACCAGATCCACGATTGCGCCGGGGACAAGAAAGTCGCGCCCGAGCGTACCGACACGTATGGCCGACGCCCCGAGCGCCAATGGCAGATGACGTTCGCCGAGGCCGTCGCAACCTGCGAATCGTCTGCCGATTCTTGGCGGCAGAGTGCCGCCGCCAAGTACCGCGTCATGGCAGACGAAATGAGCGCCCTCCGCGCAGAACAGACTGAACTGCACATAGTGTGGTACGAATGGAGGTGGTCGCGCTACTTTTTTGTCACGAACACCAACGGCCACATCCACGAGTCGATGCACTGCTCGACGTGTTACGACACGACCGACTACCAGTGGCTCACCCACCTCAGCGACAGGACTGAGGCAGAGGCCGTCGCTGACTGGGGCAAGGTGCTTTGCTCCGTCTGCTACCCGTCGGCCCCGACCGAGTGGACGGATGGTTTGCCGGTCGCAAAGATCGCGGCGCGCGAAGAGGCCGCCCGCTGCAAGGCAGAGCGGCTCGCCAAGAAGTTGGAAAAGGCGCTCCTGCCCGATGGTTCGACCACTACGCTGCACGGCGCTCCTCAGATGACGGAGCGCGGAGAGTACACCCGCAAGGAGCAGATCACGACGCTGGCTCAGGCCAAGACTTGGCTCCGCGAGGTCAGCGATGCTCACGCTTGGGATTCGGACTACGCCCTGACGGATCGGGCGTGGACCGTCGAAAACGAGGCTTGGGTTGTGTCGGCAATCGCTCAGAAGATTGGGACCACGCCTGAAGCCGTCGCCGCCGAAGCCAAGGCCAAGGCTCAGAAGAAAATCGAAAAGCAGTAAATCCAAAAAACTGCAAAAATCACTAAACACAATCTCAACTTGACATCTGACCCGAAAGGTAGTAGTCTACTGACATGAGCAACGACATCAGCAAGATCAGCAAGGCCCAACAGAATGTTGACGCGGCAATCCTCGCGGCAGAGATCGACCGCTGCGAGGAGGGAGGGCTGCAGAACGGTGGCAGAGGGGACCAGACAGGTTGGTGCAGTTGCGACGACTGCGTAGCCGCCGATAGCAAGATATGGGAGGCGCAGCGCAATCTGTGCCGGGAGACGGCAGCCTTGCACGGCGACCGCTGGGACGATTGCTGCTTCCGAGACTGACGGCGGCTGCGGCTGGATCATCGTCGATCATAACGGCACGGCGACCACCGTCTACGCCAACTAACAAAAGGAGACTATATGCACAGCGTCCTGTTTATCGCTTCCAACCTCGTCCTACGCACCTTCGTGACTGACACCGAGGACATGGACGAGGGACAGATCATCGCCAAGGCGAACGTTTATCTCAAGGACCACTACGGCTGGGATGTTGCTGCCATATCTCATGACATCGAAGTGGAGAAAGTATGAGTATGCAGATTCACGAGAACGCAGTCAGTGAAAAGTTTTTCATTGACTACAGCGAAAAGCAGGTGACGGTTCGCCCTCGCCTTGACTGTACTGGATGGATTATGGTCCACGTTATGGACCATGACGATACATTGCAGTTTTCGCTTCAGCATGACAGCGAGTCCTGTCCTATTCACGAAGTGGAGAAAGCATGAGTATGCAGACCAAAAAAGCGCAGGAGTATATTCTGCGAAATCTCTACGCAAGCCTGAAAAAGCGTTTGCCCGAAAACGCGGCTGGCGCGGCACCCGAAGCGGTGCAGGCAATCCGCGATCTGGAAAAGGAACTGAACCTTCCACAGACGTTTCCAAAGGAGGATGGCGATGCCTAATCATTGCACAAACTATTTGCAGGTGGACGGCACGGCAGAGGACGTAAAGAGTTTCATGGATGCCGTGTCTGTGCCGACGACCCACGACGAGGAGTACCAGATTTGCCGTACCCTTCTGCCGCTACCCAAGGACGCTCACAAGACCATCGACGACGGCACCATGACCGTGTTCTCCGACACAGGCTACGACACGGCGCTTCGTCTGTGGGGCACCAAGTGGGGCGATTACGACGTGCAACTGTTGGAGTCCTCTAACCCCTTGTCCGCCAACTTCTTCTACCTTACGGCGTGGTCGCCCATGACCGAGGCTCTCGTAAGCATTAGTCAAATGTATCCTAACCTTACGTTTCGGCAGGCATACATCGAAGAAGGCTGCGGCTTCTGCGGCGGCGAGGTGATCCGGAACGGAGAGATCAAGATTCATTGCGACATCTCTCTAAGCGACTACCCTGTGATTGACGACGAGGGAACTTTTGACGACAAGTACCACAAGTGGTACGAAGAAAAGATCGATGCGGCTCAGGCTGCCGTCGGGATGTAAATAAATCCCGCAAATCATCTAAACACAAACGCAACTTGACATTCAGGGCAACATGCCCTAGTCTATAAATACACAAGGAGTCCGCTGCATGATTGACAAGACCAGTATTGATAGCCAAATGCTCTCTGAGCAGTTGGAGTTGCTCATCACAATCATCGGTGAGGACAAAGAGTCTATTCTCTGGGGACTCGTAAATATGATGGAAGAAATCCAAGACGAAATCAGGAGTCCGCTGCACAAGACAAACATTATCTGGGCTTCCCCAGATGGTTCGTGGGGTGGCTGCAAACGCAGCGACCTTATCATCGTCTGCGAAAGCGACCTGACTGACGACGAGCGAGACATCATTGCCGACGGCGAGGTCTACGAGGTGCTGCTCGCTGTGGAGGCGCGGAAGGTCAGCAGAGACGACTAAACAAACCTTTCCACCACGTTGAGTTACGCGATTTCCGTCACCAAGAGACAGATTTCGAAAAGGCTCACGGTCAAAAAGAAGAAACCGGGTTTGATCTCCGGTGGCTTCGTAATAGAGAGCAAAAAGCATTGGCTGACTTGACCTCCGATGCTCTTACCTTTCTGGCGGAAAACCCTTTAGGGGAGGTGGTCGTAGGGTAGCGACACAACAGGCTTGACGCTGTTGGCGCCCCGGTTCGATTCCGGGCTTCCCCATTTATATTGTGTAAATAACTAAACGCAAACACAACTTGCAATCTGACCACCCGTGTGTATAATACTTATATGACAACCGACCACTACGAAGCCAACGACCGCGAGTACGACGAAACTCAGGAGATGCTGGTGATTCACAACAACACGCCGGAGGAGATCCTCCGCGACTACGCGGAGTGGGTACGCAAAGGCGAGACCGTGGGATACGACGGGCACGTTGCGAATGCCGACATCAGCCTTGGCAGTCTGACCCTGACCTACTACGACGGCACGATTTTGCGCCTGCATATGACGTGTGAGTACATCGGCAATCGGGACCACGCCGACAACTACGACGACAATGAGGCCACCAATGCGTAGCATCTGGACAGGAACGATTTCTTTTGATTACGAGGGCGATGATGTGGCGATTGCCGTGGACGCGCCCGTGAGCCTCTACAAGGCGCGGGAGTCGCACAACATCTCCTTCCGCCAGATTGCTCCCAATGGCTTCCCCATCGCGCAACGCCGCGTGGACAGCGACGACAACAATGTTGAGTTGGCGGATCTCCGCAAGGGCTACGAGGTGAATGAGGGCGTGTTTATTCACGTCCCCGACGATGCGATTGACAGCCTCATGCCCGAGGCTTGCAAGACCATCATCTTGACAGATTTCGTGGACAAGATTGACCCGATCTGGTTTGAGGACACCTACTTTGTGGGTGTAGACAAGAAAGCAAAAGCAGGCAAAGAGGCTCCCGCTCGCTATGCAGAGATTTGCGCTCTCGTTGGCGACCGAATCGCCGTGGGTTCGTTCGTCTACCGGCAGCGGCAGCACACGATTGCGCTGCGCCAGCGCGACGGTCGGCTGCTTCTGTCTACCCTGTACTACGAGGACGAGGTGTGCGAGTCCCCGGCTATCCCGGTTCCCACCGTGTCCGAAAAGCGTTTGGCGACATTTGACCGCATCGGCGCGTTACTGACTGGATCGTTGAATATGACAAAGTATAACGATTCCTTTACGGACTCCGTGCGCTCGCTGTTGGATACGCTCATTGCTAGTGGCGCTTTCATTGCCCCGATTGCTCCGACGGCTACGGCTGCGGACACAATGGACGACGAGGCGTTGGAGCGCATGGCTGCGGCGCTAGAAAACAAGTTGAGTGACTTGTCCGCTGTCAAGACGGGTATCCTGTTTCACGGCATCAAAGATATCTAGCATAAATATCTAAACACAATCTTCATTTGACTTTCTAAACATTGTATCCTATCATTCATCACATGGAAACAGACCCCATTGCATACCGGCAGGACGACGAAACGTACTGCGTGACCTGTGCCACCCGGCACGACGACCCCATCACCCGTGAGGAAGATTGGGTGTGCCACGACGGTACGCCTTCCCCGCAGTCTCTCGTGTGTTCCAAGTGTGACTGCATCGTTGAGATTGAGAAAATGGACATCGAACCGGCAAACCCCAGCCGACGCCCCTCTAACTGGGGACCGCTCAGGGGGACGTACCTGTGACTGACGACCGCCTCACGGTTGAGCAAATCCTTGCGAAGTATGGTATTCGTATGGAAGATTCTGCTAGTGGTAAGAGTATTCCTAAGCCTAAGAAAACCCCAAAAGAAAACCCCAAAGGAGAAGAAGTAAATGGCGAAGTATGACATCACCGTGAGTCTGATCGGCAAGGACGGAAATGCGTTTGGCATCCTTGGCACCGTCAGCAAGGCTCTGAAGGCTGCTGGCGCAGACAAGGCAGAGGTTGATTCCTACATGAAGGAAGCAATGTCTGGCGACTACAACAACCTGCTCCGCACGACGATGGATTGGGTGGTGGTAGCATGACCACCATGACCGCAAATGAAAAAATCGTCACATACCTAATCGCATTGACGATGTTCGTACTTGTTGAGATGTGCGCTGTGACTGAGGTTTACATGGCGGGCAGCAAGTTTGATGCAGTTATCGGTACCAGCGTAGGCTGCATCGTTGCCGCTCTACTGGTGATTACGGTCAATAACATTCGCAAGGCTCCGCTGACTAAAAAGGACGCGCGATGAGATCGGTAGAGATTGGTATTGCACAAGCACACACGCTCTGTGCGGCTCTGGACTCGCTTCGGCTCACTAGCATTACGGTAGACACCCCTCTTATTGAGGACTGCCTACGTCTGATTAGTGGTCTTTACAACGAGGAAGAATGGGGTCTGTACCATGTCCGTATTCATGGCAAGTTTATTGTCGGGACAAACGTGAATGGTGTCTATGACGGCGATCCGATTCTATGCGATTCACGAGAAAACGCCATCAATACATTATATAAACAGATTGAAAGTTTTTCTGAACTCCGTGGCATTGACAAAGAAAGATGCCTCTCTGCAATGGGACAAGTTAGCACGATGCCTGAGCATGACGTTATTGGCGGGGTGCGTTATGACATGTCGTTTTACGGCGGCACCATTTCTTTTTGGCTGTACCCCAGCATTGACGGCTATCCTTCTCAAGAACCGATTTGACAAACAGGGAGTAATGATGTACAATCGTAATAGTTACCTTCGCGGATACCTTTCCGGGCTTGACAACGGCAATCGTCGATGCGAAATCCGAATCGGTAACATGAAAGTCAAAATAATCATTTCGCTTATTTCTGGTATTATTATTGGATCGGCAATCACTTTGGAGGTTGTTTCTTTACATGTCTATTAGCCAGTGCATATCGTGCGGCACCGTCATCCCGGCAACGGGCAAGAAGGGTCGTCCGCGCAAGCGGTGCTTGCCCTGTGCAGGGAGCAAGCCCAAGTTTTATGAGCAAGATTGTCAGCGTTGCAATCTGCCCATACCCCGTTCGCACCGTCGTGGTCGTCCGCCAGCCTTTCATCCTGAATGCTTTCAAGCGATCATTACCAGCACCGTCGCCACCAAATCCAGCAATCCATTTTAGGAGTATATGATATGACAACAAACGATTCTCGTGTAGAGGTAATGCTTGCGCTTCGCGCAGATGGGGCGACACTTGCCGACATTGGCGGAATGTTTCAGATCAGTCGTGAGCGAGTACGGCAGATTATTGGGACCGAGTATAAAGGTGCTCGCATCGGTATGCTTGTTGCTGACGCAAACAGAATGATTTTGGAGAATCCTGAGATTACTTGGGAGACAATCGAAAGTGCTCTTGGCACTTCTCGCAGCACGCTTGTTCGTTATGGTGTGGTCAAAGACTCTACGCTCTCTCTCGCTGCCGCAGCACGCGCCAAGACCAAGTGGCCGATTAGCAAATGTATTTACGCAGCGATTTGCTGGGAGCAAACACATGGCAGGCTCCCGAAAAGTTCTGATTGGCACAGCGCCAATAACGACCACCCAGTGTTTACAACAATCTATCGTAAGTTTGGCAACTGGAATAACTTTTGTATTGCCGTAATGGAGAAGAAGAATAATGAAACTCCAAACATTTGAGGTCATATACACGGCAACCGCCAAGTGCGTTGTGCTTGTGTCTGCATTCACGGCGGCTGATGCCGAAACGCTGGTGCGTACTGCTGAGGCGGGCGACGTTGCAGATGACGTTGTGGAGTACGAGCGGCAGGTCGTCTGCGTAACTACAGCCGCTGCTCCCTTCTTCACAAACAGCGATCCCGGCGATGAGAGCAGCGGTCACCTCCCCAACCAATAAATCGCAATAACTACTAAACACAATCTTAACTTGTGTTTTACAACAACATGTGATAGAGTTGTATTTGTAGAAAGGAAACATCTTGTTGAAGTATGTAGGCGCACTAAAGGACGGCTCCGGTTTCGGAGTAGCAATCCATGATCTTGACCGCAATGAGTTTGACCTCATCGTTGGTTGCCTGCGCGTTCTCCGCACGCAGGACGCCCGCGTCAAGTTTCATCCAAAGTATTTCCCCTATAAGGGTGAGAACGTCGGGGCTTGGACGGTGCCTGCAGAGCCGCGCATCATCGACAACCTGTCTCGTCTGATTCGGGACTACGACCTAGAGATGTCGAAGGACGCCAAGGCGCTGCTCTCTGAGGTCAAGAAGCGCCACGATGATGCTCCTGTGCGCCACGCCAACAACCGTGAGAAGGCTTCTGCTGCTGACGCACCGCCGGTAAACGTGCCGGGGCTTGTAGGCGACCTGCGCGGCTATCAACGTGCCGCTGTGCATTGGGCGTTAGAGAACCGCAAGGTCTACATTGCTGACGACATGGGCACGGGCAAAACGCTTTCGGCAATGGCTGCGTGTGTCGTTGCAGACCGGCTGCCGGTGGCTGTTGTTTGCCCTGCGTCGGTCAAGTTGGGATGGGAGCGCCAGATCAATCGCTTCTTCCCCGACCTCAAGGTGTACGTCGCTAGCGGCAAGAAAAATACCGAAAATGCTCCCGCCCATATTGCCAGCGCCAAGAACATTATTCCGGCTGACACCGATGTCGTTGTGATGAACTACGACATCGTGGAGGCGTGGTCGCCGCTGACCACGGTCAAAGATGGACATCTCTCTGTGTTCGATTACAAGAGCGTCATTATCGACGAAGCGCACTTCATCAAGAACCCAAAGGCGAAGCGCACCAAGACTCTTCTCAACCTTGCTGCGCGCGTGGATTTCCGCATCGCCTTGTCCGGCACGCCAATGGTGAACCGTCCTGCTGAAATCGTTTCGCAACTACAGGTGTTGGGTCGCTTTGACGACTTCCTACAGGGTCGCAATAAGTGGTATTTTATGGAGCGGTACTGCCGCCCCGTCCACAACGGGTACGGCTGGGACATCAGCGGATCTAGCAATCTGTTTGAGTTGTCGCAGAAGTTGCGCGAGTACGGCATCGTCATCCGTCGCACAAAGGACGAGATCATGGGCGAACTGCCGCCGAAGGAGCGCATTAGCCTGCCCCTGAAAATCACCAATCGTGGTGACTATGACAACATCATGCGCGACTTGCGCTATTGGGTTGAAGATCGGGTCGCTCGTGACTCTGGCTTGCAATCTGAGTTGGCTTCGATGCCGCCGTCCCTTCGTGCGGAGCGTCGTGGCTACGCCATTGCGGAGCGGATGTTTCGTGCCGAAAAGGCAGAGGCTCTGGTGCGGCTGGGTGCGTTGCGCCAGACCTGTGTTGATGGGAAGATGAGCGGCATCGTTGATTGGGTGCGCGATTTTATGACCAACGATAATGAGAAGTTGCTGATTTACTGCATCCATCGCCGAACGGTCAATCGTCTCATGGACGAGTTCGGTGACAAGGCTGTCAAGATTTACGGCGGCATGAGTGCCGAGAAGCGTCAGAAAGCGATTGACGCATTTATCAATGACGACAACGTGCGGCTGGTTGTGGCGAACATTGACGCGGCTGCCGAGGGTATTGACGGCTGGCAGGATGTTTGCTCTAACGTCGCCTTTGCGGAGTTGGCATGGTCTCCCGTGCGCCACCATCAGGCGGAGGATCGCTGCCACCGCAGCGGTCAGCAGAATCCCGTCACCTGCTACTACCTCATGGCAGAGGACACGGTAGATGAGACTCTTGCCGCCTTGCTGGATCGTAAAAACCAGATTATCTCCGCTGCTATCGACGGTCGTGAAGTGGACGAGGACGAGTCGATTCTGGTAGGCTTGCTTGCACGGATCATCAACGGAGCGTTCTGAATGCAGACCTTTATTCCTGAAATAGTTTATGCAGACTGCGCCGCTGTTTTAGATAGACAGCGGCTGGGTAAGCAGCGCGTGGAGTGCTTGCAGATTATGAACATCCTTTGCGGTGTGCAGCCAACGCATCGCAAGGGCTGGCGGAATCATCCTGCTGTTGTCATGTGGCAAGGCTGGGAGTACGCCCTGCTCCATTACACCGAAGCGATTTGCGACGAGTGGACGGATAGAGGCTACATCGACAACTGCATGGAGAGGGTGCGATCCGCCTTTTACCACAAGCATTATCGTGAACCATTTGTGATTGCTAGTCATCCCGGCTGGTGGGGTGATATGGAGATCCATGTTTCTCATCAATCCAATCTCATGCGAAAAAACCCTGACCACTACTCTCCGTTCTACGGGCATGTCCCTGACGACCTTCCGTATGTATGGGGCTACCCTCGTAAATTGCAAGGACAAGGAGTCTAAGGATGGCGCTGTGCGACGAAAGCAAGACCCAAGACGCGCAATACAAAAAGTCGCTGAAAAATAGAATAGCCCACCTGCGTGAAACGCAAGATGTCAAAACGGTGGAAACTTACCTAGCAAGGCTTGCAGAGTTTGATGCTGCAATAAGCGAGGGTGCCATGACGCTCGCGGACTGGATTGAGACGGAGTGGCGGCCCCAGCGCAAGGACATCACGCTGTACACCATTGAAGAGTGGATTGCGCGTTTCGGACACCCTAGTCGTGTCGTAGATATTCATGGGCGCGTGAATGGATGCTTTGCAACGGAACCAGATTTCTGCGAATAAATTGCAAAAAGATTTTAACACAAAGCAAATTTTTCTGTAGTAAGATTTTGGTCATAAGAGGCGACAACAATGTGCAACCACGAACAAAGGACAAGCACAATGGAAATCAATATCGCAGAACCCAAGGTTCAAGTCATCTATCACAACGGTGCAGATGTGAAGCGGGACATCATTCAGAGCGGATTGATGATGGTCACGCTGCCTTCGGTCAGCGCAATTGTGGGAAACGCATGGAGCGGCGAGGCTGGCGACCCGGACTCCAAGGTCATTGGGCAGAGAGTGCGCATGCACATCACGCTTGACCCGGAGGAGTACGATTCGCTCACCCTGCCAGAGCATATGGACGAACACGGAGTCGCAAAAACGCTCAATTTGAATCCGTCGCATAACGGGTTCAACGGTTCGCGCTTTGTGCAAATCACGTTTAGTAGGGCGCTGACCGACGAAGAGTACGATACTCTGCTAAAGCAGCAGCGCGACTCCGACGACGTGTTGGCCGTCATTGCTGATATGCTGGCAGAAGAAATCGTCAACGAGAAGGGCTGATATGGCAAATATCGGAAGCATCAAGAAGAATAAGATGGAGGCTGCGAAGATGCGTCGCATCATTCGTGGGGCAAAAAAGATGGGCAATCCGCTGCCCGGTCACGGCAAGAACACACCTACGGCAAATGTGGATAAACTAAAGGCTCAGGTAAAGCGGGTGGAGGAGACAGGCTATTATAAATCGTAGGCACGAACCATAATAAGGGAACTACTTGTTTAGGAGATGTTGACGATCCGCATTTCCGTCACAAAAAAGCCGTGTGACTAACCACCCAAAAGGGACGGTATGAGAAGGAGGTAGCCCGTGAAGGTGCTATTAACATTCATCGTTTGTTCGTTATTTCTAACTGTCGTCTCAATAGCGGCAGCATCAGTGAAGGTCCCTAACCCTCACGAACACAACACCCAGACACGCCGCATGTACGCTTGCAATCATCGTCCTGCGAATTGGACGAAGCCTGAGTTGCAATGTGTTGTTCGCATCGGCTTTGGGTCAGAGGCTAGCAACGCCATGCTGATCGTCGCGTGTGAATCCGTATGGACTCCTCGCGCCGTCAGCCACACAGGAGACTACGGCTTGTTCCAAATAAACAAGTTGTACAACGGTGAAGGCTGGAGGCTTGGCGCTAACATCTTTGATCCAGTGTGGAATACCAGAATCGCCTACTGGTTCTGGCAGACACGCGGCTGGAGCGACTGGACCTGCGGGAGAATGGTGGGGATCGCATGAATAAGAGAATAATAACAATCAGTATCGTTTTATCCTTGCTCGCTTGCGTCTGTGTGTATCCGTCTTTTGCTTCGGCACGGGTACTATTCAGTATGAGAAGCGCAGACAAGCCAGTAAGGCACACCCGTCTAGAGACTCTTGTCCCAAACTGGAAGGTGTTCATTGCTCTGGGTCGCTGTGAGCAGCCGGGAGATGGTAAGTGGGGAATTGCTTGGCATCAAACAAGGAACTGGACGTACCCCGGAGGGCTTGGTGTGTTCGCCGCAAACTGGAACTCCGAAGAGTTCGGTGGCCTTGACATGGCACCGTCGGCAGACAAAGCCACACCTATACAGCAAATGATCCAAGCACAGCGGATCATCAATACATACAACATCCATGCATGGGGATGTGGCGGGGTTGCGCTATCACACGCCTCGTTGAAGGTTGTCTCAGATAGGCAGGTGCGTTGGGCTGCTAGACAGACCGTTCTAATAGCACGGACTACTAAGATCCTGAAAGGCTTGCATTGAGCAGCCAAAAGGAGTATGCTCTCCTCGTCCACCCAGAAAAGCATGAGCAGGTTGTCATTTTTGGAAATTATGCTACAATACTACTTCCCCGGTTCGCACTCGGGTCGTAGACCGTCAGAGGGTCGGGTCTAGACGTGGGAGCGCGACACGTTGGGTAGCAGGCTGACCGAAACAGCCGGGTGGGACACCGGGGGTTTTGATAGAAGGGAAAAGGTGAAAGTTTGAGTTATCAACTGAAGATAACTACTGCACCAAAGAAGAATTGGAAAACCCTTTGGTTCTTTTATTCATCTGAAGAATATACAATAACTATTGATAAAAATTCTTGTTATTCAGATTTGATGAATATGATTAATAATTTTGAAAAGTTTAATTGTTCTATAAAAGTATTGGAAATCCAAAATGGCTAACGCAAAAAAAAGAAATCTTCTTACTAAGAAGTGTTGTAATAAGTTCAGTAAGAAACTTGATAATCTTTACAGTCAAGTAGCCTACTACAACAATAAACACAAAAACAGAGTAATGGAAGTAAAGTCTATACCCTCTCTGGACAATACAATGTATCCAAAACTTATTCTGGTAACAAAGAGGAAGTAGATGTCAAAATGTTTTCTTCTGATTATCCTACGGTAAGTTATCGACGGCTTACCAAAACGGCAGTAGCCCCTAAGAAGGCACACAAGACCGATGCAGCCTTTGATCTTTATGCGGATGAAGGAGTAGATATCTCTCCGGGGAAGAATGCCCTTGTCGGCACAGGCATCGCTCTGGATATGTCCCAAGGGCTGACAAGTCACCACGCCGCTATCCTGTCTCGTTCTGGTCTGGCGGTTGATCAGATTTTTGTTCTCAATGCTCCCGGTCTCATTGATACGGGCTATCGTGGAGAGATAAAGATCATCCTTCAGAACCTTAGCGATTCCGTTTACTCTATTCTTCCGGCAGAACGAATTGCGCAAATTGTGTTCATTCCAAATTACATTGTGTATTTGAATGAAGTAAACGAACTCTCCGAGTCAGATCGGGGAGAGAAAGGATTTGGTTCAAGTGGAAAAGAGTAAGACAAAAACTTCGTTCAGTATGGACATGGAGGATGGCTGGGAGGTCAACTTCATTGAAAACAAAGACGGAACAAAGATTGTTGAAATCGGCATAAATGGTTTTTACCCAATGTATATGCACTTTGGCAGAGACGAGTCGAATGAGCGATTCATTCATGTCATCAATACGTTGCGTCCCGATATTTTGCAATGGCCGTCTATGGTAGAAAAAAATGGATGATGATTACACTTCTGACATTTATCTTGCAGACATCGCAAACAACAAACAACACACATGCTCACCACATTCCTCACCACTGAGCAGTTGCGCACTTTTGGCGCTCTTCTTTTTGTTGCCATTATTTTTCTTGCTCTTGATAAGCCGCCGCGCTAATGATTGATAATACGAATTACTGGGCCGAAGCACATAAAGTTGCGTTGGATCATTTAAACAAATGCTTTAGTGTTCTTATGGATGATGGTGAAGAAGAATGCGACGACGATGCCTGCGCTCCATTCTGTGGGTGTGAGACTTGCGTCGTCCGAGAGGTTCTGTATGCAGCGCTCCCTCATATTGAGAGACATCTCAACAAGGTCTATTTGGAAGAAATACCTGACGCTCCTCCAATGCCATGACAGAGACTCAACTCAAGATGCAGCACGCTATCGCTGTGCGCGACAAAGATGAGGCCGAGATCAAAAGAACCGAGAAGGGACTTGCGAAGTTGGGCATTACAGGCGAGTGGCTGTCTGATACTGTTCTGGTATGGCGCTATCCAGAGCAGAAGAAACGTCGTGGGCGACCGCCCAAAAGTACCCGCGAGTAACTCAGTGGATAGAGTCTTCGCCTTCTAAGCGAATGGTCGCTGGTTCGATCCCAGCCTCGCGGACTAACTAAAGGAGAGGGATATGGCATTTGATACACCAGTCGGTTGTAAATGCGATAAATGCAAACGATGCAAGAATCGCATCAAGGCTGAAAATTGGCGCAAAAAGAATAAAGAAAAGACGGCCGCTTATTATGAAGAGAATAAGGATCGCATTCTCGCCTGCTCCAGAAATTGGAAAGAAACAAATAGAGAAAAGGTGAGAGAATACAAGAAGGAGTACAGCCAGCGTCCAGACGCGAGGGAACTCCGTAGCGCCGCCGACCGAAAACGACGGCATGATAAAGACCGCTACCTAAAGATACAGGCGCGGGAGAAGACGCGCGGCGCTATTCGCCGTGGTCGTCTAGAGCGTAAAGACTGCGAAGTGTGCGGCACTAACGAAAACGTACATGCGCACCATGAGGACTATAGCAAGCCGTTCGACATCGTGTGGCTCTGCGCCACACATCATCGTGAGGTTCATAAGAAAAACAAGTTGGTATCAACTGACTCGTAGTTGACATCGCCAAAGGTGTCCGACTAGGGTTTGTTTACTTTCAAAGGAGAGATGTATGATGAAACTTCCCCGAGTCCTTCCCGTAGCGCCACTGATCCCTTGGATCAAGGAGTGCTGCGAGAAAGAGACGGCAGGGGCTTTTGCAGAGCGGTGCGGAGTTTCGGCAAAGAGTCTTAGTGATTTTATGTCTGGACGACGTACGAAGATAAATTTTAATGCCTTGGATAAAATGATTTCTACAGAGGGTAGTCGTTCAATTATTGATTTCTATCCCGAGTACGACGACGATCAGGCTTTTGCCGAATGCGGCAAGGTTGCTACTGTCGAGAAGAAAGAGAATGATAAAAATTGCAGTATTGAAGACTGCGATAAAGTCCACCACAGTAAGGGATTTTGCAACGCTCATTACAGTGCTGATAAGCGAGCGCAACAAAAAAATCAAGCAACTTGACATGTCGTTGGGATGTGTCTACAATCCGATTGTCGGTTGGTGCTTGACACCGACAGACGGTTCGTGCATAATCCAATTACACCCCGGAGCCAAAGGAGTCTAAATGACTGGCACCACCACCACCACCCCTTCCACTCGCCGCCCACGCGGCCAGCAGATGAGCGACTTCAAAGCCGTTCAGAGCATCAAGAGCAAGGAAGGCTGTTCTACAGCCGCTGCGATTCGTGTGGTCGCTAAGGTTCGCAACAAGACGCACGGATCGGTGCAGGCCGCGTACTACGCCACGGCGAAGATTCAGGCCGCTACGACTGTGCAGCCGATCAAGCCAACTACCAAGCCGCAACCGCAGAAGCCTGCCGAGGTTGCTGCTCAGGCGCAGATTCCTTCGCTGGCCGGTGCGATTGAGTCCATGGAGCGCGAGGTCGTTACCCTCCGCAACGAGAACACCACTCTCCGCAACGAGAATGGCGATCTTCGCAATCGGCTTGACCAGATCAAGAACTGCTTCTAGATGGACAAGGAAGTCCGGAAATATCTTCGATTTCTGGAAAAGAACGGTCTTACCGTCAAGCGTTCTCGCTCTTCTCATTGGAAAATTTATGATGAGGGCGAGGCGCTTGTCGGAACCGTTCCGAATTCTCCTTCCGATCATCGTTGGTTACTCAACAATCGGAAGGAAATAGAGGGTCGTTTGACTCTCAATGCAAACTCCCATACAATGGGTAAGCAGTCCATCAAAGCCAATCGAAAAGGAAACTGAAATGGCTAGCAAGATCACGAACGACGATACAACTTGGACGCGCGAGAACTGCATTCTTGCCGGTCAGATGTATCACCAGAAGTACGGCGAGGTTCCGACGCAGGCGCACTTCTTCCCCGCCTACGCTGCAAGGTCAAAGCGTTCCGACAAGGAGTCGTTGATCAACCGTTTCCAGCAGGACATTTGCTGGCCGCACGGTGCAACGATCATCAAGGTCTTTGGCAACTTCAGCGAATACCAGAAGGCTTGTGGGTTCACACCGGTTCGCTCTGGCGGGTCGGTTGCTAGCAAGATCCAGCGCCTGCTGGAGATGCAGAAGCAGATGAACTCCTAGAGATTTTCTCTCCACCATCCATCCTCATATGGGGGTTCTTCTTGCTACGTCGCAGAACCCCCACCCCTCTCTCAGAGCCGTCCCTTCGGGGGCGGCTCTTTCTTTTTGGTCTAAACAAAAATATAATTAGTAAAACTATTAGAAGGAAATGGCTATGACTACCTTCTTCATAGCCTAAGCGTATAGTAATAGATGCAATGGCATTTCGTTTTGAAACAGCAAATGAACGATGGAAATGGTACAAGCAAAGTGTCATTGACCCAATGGATCCTTCTGCGGACGCCAGCGAACAAAGAATTCGTCTGGAGGAAAAACTTGCGGCTCTTGACCAATTGTTCGATTTGTCATGGAGCCTAGCGGGAGGGAACAACCACGCCCTTGAAGACTATAGTGACGCTGCCTTTGAAGAATTGTTGGACGATTACACGGGCGGCGAAATCCGAAGCCATATCGAAAAATATCTGAATTACTTGAAGCAGGCCGAATCGGCAATATTTGAAAGCGGCTACAAGGAAATCATAAATGTCTGGATTCCGACAAATAAGGCAGAGGCAGACTTTAGAAAGAATATTCTTGATGCCATCGGCCAGATGTCCTATCTCGTCGGCAATGCAGTTCTCGCCATTGAAGAACAGCAGGCGCTTCCAAATGAAGACGCAATAAACTCAATCGCACAGTTGAAAGATTGGTTTAATCAATCTGCTAAGACGATTGGTCGTCAGCATGAAGACATCGCGCGCGTTTTAAGGACGCTTCCTTAGTGCCCCAAGCGCAAGGTAATAGTTACAATGGCATTTAGATTTGAAACAGCAAACGAACGTTGGGACTGGTACAAGCAAAGTGTCATTGACCCAATGGATCCTTCTGCGGACAACTATAATGGCTGGACAAACTGGGACACTTGGAACACTGCTTTAATAATTGACAACGAAGAAGAAACGTCTTCGTATGCTTACAAACTCGTTGAGCGCGGTGGATCCGTTCAGCAACTATCCGACTGGGCTCTGCAAAACATTATAAGTCCTTACAATAAGAACTTGATGGATGAGGCTCAGAATTGGACCGACGAAGAGGAAGTAGCGGCCATGAGAGAGAGAGACGTAGAGGACTGGATGGCGCGGGCACAAGAGCGTCATCCAAATGATCCCGAGGCTCGCACGCAATATGTTGAAAGAATGAGAAACATAGCGTATGGATTGTTTGGAGAACCGCAGCCAACAGATATGAATGATCACATAATTCAAGACTCCAAAGTGAATTGGCAAGAAATTTATGATTCCATTGTCGGCCGCATTGAAGAAAACAGAAGATGGGAAGAACAGAACAATGGCATTTAAATTTGAAACAGCAAACGAGCGTTGGAAGTGGTTCAATCGTAAGCAGTCCGATTGGCAGGATGAACCAGCCACCGACGGATCATGGGATCGGGTAGACAAAGATCTAGAGTATGTTGATCAGGCTGTCCGAATTCAACCTTTGCTAACCGATATCAATAATGAATTTCTGTCCCCCCTTCTTGCTCAGGGAAGAGACCCTATTGATTTAGTTCCAGAAACTGCCGAAACTATTTATGATGCTGCGCTTGGTCTTGTTGAGGTGCTCAAGAGATGGGAGCCTGAAGACAAGGACTGGGTACTTTTAGGGCCGATGAGTGAATCTAAATGGGCCGACGAGGCAAAACAAACCCTTTTAGAAATTTCCGAACATATCAAAATGGTGGCTCAAGCGGTTATCTCTGATCCAGATGTTTATATCAATGATATGAATGCAAATGATTTTTTTAAACTTGTTTATGATTTCCTATATATGACTGTTGTCTTTAACAGGATGAGAAATGTTCAGGTTGAATTTAAAAATGGCGATTAAATTTGAAACAGCGAACGAGCGTTGGAAGTGGTATCTCTCTGGTCGCCTTTTTGATCAAGACGCTCCGTATCAAGATGCTCCAAATTACGAAACACAACAAGTCCGAACAGAGATGAATAACAACAACAACAACAGTATCCAAGACGCTTGGGGTGTCGTAAGAAAAGGCATGGGGGCGGATGGCGCGGGGCCGCAGAGATTGGCAGAGTATGTTATTGGAAAATGGCTAGGCCCATACAATAATAAAATACTTCAAGATTTCTATGACAACTCTGGATTTATAGACGAAAGAAAAATAGACTGGAACTATATCTTTGACGACATGCAAAAGACTTATGCAAATTCCGGTTTTATGGACCCAACCCTCGTCGGAGAACAATGGAAAACCAGATTTGACAACTTGGAATTCGACGAATCAAAACATCGATGGCGAGTCCATGATCTTAGGAACAAAGAACAGAGCAAAGAAAAAAAGTTTTTTGATCATTTAGGAATGTGAAACAATGGCATTTAAATTTGAAACAGCAAACGAGCGTTGGAAGTGGTTCAAAAAGTCTGTTGACGAGAAAGGTAATTTTAGTTGGGACGAAGTTGAAGACGGTCTTCGATCCGAATTGTGGAACACTATGGAATGTTATGGCTGCGGAAAACGAGGCGGCTATGATGTCTTCGATATACCACCTACTTGTCCCGATTGTGGATCGCATGAGGTGTGGTCTGTCAAATTTGACGACAAACAATCAGGTAAGAAAAAAGAAAAGAAAAAACCGCGCGGCGAGGTCGGGTCAGATCTGTATTTTCCACGCTATCCCGTGGGCGAAAATAAACCCGGACAACCAGACTGGGCCAAGATTCTCTTAGAAAATGAATCACTTGAATCCGTGAATAAAAAAAAGAAAAAAGAAGCGGTCAAAACCGCAGGCGACCTTATCCAGTTTCCGGGGGCGGGACAGCCAAATCAAGAACCGGACAAGCAGGCGCAAATTGAATTTTATAATCATTGCTCACAATTAATCAAGCAGGTCAAAGACATGTATGATGACCCGAGATACGGCAGCCTGTCCATGGAGCAAAAGGATCGACTTTGGGAAAAGGCTAGCCATTTTATTTGGAACAGCGGCATTAATTTTACCCCATAGAATTCTTCTTTTGCGCAACATAAATAATAGACATGTCGAAGAATTGGATAGCATTTATTCCCTTTGACGGCGAAGCGCCGTATGTAAACATTGGGGATAATCCGCACTTCGCTCTTCTGGAAGAGGGCATGCCGGAGTTGAGAACCGAGGTCAATCTCATGGCATCGGGATACCTGCCCCACTCCTCACAAGGATTGTTTGCCAAGGGAGAGATCACCCCCGGCGGATACGTCAAGTTTGAGGACGCTAGCGGCGACCGTAACGCCATCGCAGATGTCGTCTATGATTACTTGTCCCGCACGGCATCTTTCATCGTAGAGGCTGATGCAACAATACTGAGTATAGAGCAGGCATTTGAAAAAATAATTGCAAACGCCTCAACAAAAAGATTTAAAGCAAAATTCTTTGAAATGGTTAATCAAGATTTAAAGCAAAATTCTTTGAAATGGTTAATCTCTGATGACTTATCAGCGGAAAAAACGTATCTGGAGTTTATTGATAACCTCACGACCTGTCTTGACAAATTTACCATTTTCCCCCTGCAAATTCCGTGGCTTCTAAACGATAGTGACGTTGGTCCGCAAGGAATAATTCAATCGACAGGACAGACGCGAGAAAGGCTAAAAAATGGATTCTATAAGATATATGATCCGATGGATCCAAATTCAGACGGTGGATATAGAGCAATTATGAAGTTCTTTGATTTGCTTTTTAAGCAAATGATGGAAGACAAAAACTATTTTTCAGACATTATTAATTTAATGTACAGAGCCGCAACAAGCGCCCAAGACTTGAGGAAGATGAAGGAAGCAATAGTGGCTTGGGATGTTTTTTCAAAGAGGAAAGTTACTGACAGTTATGATTTCGTCAAACTTGATAGCGAACTGGTTCAAAATTTAAAAACAAATCCCTATACATTTTTAAACGGCGATTCCAAACATTATTTTGAAACTGAACAGATTCCATATGATAACCGCGACGTACTAGGACCTGCCATTCGCTTTGCTAATGAAGCCAAAACTCCGGCTGCCGTTCTTGCAGTTGCCTCCAAAATCATAATGAAAAACATGCGCAGCACAAATACGGCTTTTGTCGCAAGAAACTTCGGTCTCGGTGGGCGCTTGATAGAAGGTGTGCCAAGCGTGGATCCGGATAAGAATAGACCAGACGCTTGGGAGTTCTACGAACTGGAAACGCAAGACGACTACGCCAATGAGGGCGCGGTTCTAGACCATTGTATTGGGGGCGGCCATGGCTACTACGAGCGCGCTCACGATCAGGGTATAAGCAGAGATTTCTCTGTACGTCTCAAAGGAGTTCCACAAGCAACGTTTACCATTATGAATGATCCGGGCTCATATGTTCTTTCAGCCATGCACTCTTGGAAAAATGGAATTCCAACATACCCGACTGCCTTTGCGCTCAGAGATATTTTTGCATATCTTGGGGTAGACACGTCGGAAGAAGCCATTGGCGAAAGAAAATCTAAATTTTATGAAGATTTTCTTTCTGGAGATCACGACCAATATGAGAATTCAAAAGAAAGAGTCAGAGAGAATGGCGAGACAAACCTTCTTGAGCCGATGTCATGGGAAGATTATTGGGAGACATTAAGAGATCTAAATGCAAAGGGCAAGTACGCATATGGAAGATTTATTATGCCCCTCCTTCGCGACGATCAAGAGGGCGGTGATAAAGAACTTGAAGAGTATATGAACACCTACTCACCAGAAGAAGTTCTTCAGGGCATACGGTGGTCGAAAGAGAACAATACAGAGCATGTTGATCCAGACTTTGGACCGATGCGAGAGAACCGCAAGTTAATACAAGCGTCATCTATTTCTGAAAAAAATACTTCTAATATTTTTATTAACCTAATAGATATTTATCTCAACAAAGACGCGCTGCGTGGCGGCGGGATGGGAAGACAGATACGACGAGCCAACGAAATGCAGCGACGAGTCGTCGAATACGCAAGCCTGTCGTCGGAGGCCTTCGAGGGGTCACGGCGACGGGCAGAGCAGGCAAAGGGATTTAAAGCCGCTCTTGGAATATCCGGCAAAAAAATGTTTGACTCAGAACTTAGAACAGATATTGTAGTCAACGTTGCCGAATTCTTTGAAGAGGAAACCCTTTTGACAAGAATTGAAGACGAGATTTACGAAGAGGCGTTGGAAAACGCTTCCAGATGGGCCGAGTATCCGGACGATTATCGCTCAATGGTCGCAGAAATAATCGGACTGGTTGGGTTAGATATAGGGTCGAAAAACAGATATCATGATGTTATCATACTTTTGATTACTTTCTTTTTCCGCGAGGGCAAAAATTATTACAGAATTGAGCAGGGGGAGGAGATTGGCAATATAAAAACGCTTTCGGCAAAGGCGAAAGAGGGGGTGCGATATTGGAGCAAAGATTTACAAATGAAAGGTGTCGGCGACGCCTTCCGTGACGGAGATTCCTTCTGTTCAGAAGTTTTCGGTAACAATCGGGCGGCCGAGGAGCCGTTCAATGAAATTATTGATCTTATATCAGAACGACTTGCCCGGGGCCGGGAGGACACCAAAAAAGACACTATGGGCGACGACTTCTATGATCAGGTTGGCGCAAAAAACGCTGCCTACTATTACGTTATTATGTCGTACCTCAACACAAGCGTAGACCCTGCCATTGACTTGGGCAGCAAGCCAAACGTGGGAGTGGGGCTGCGCTCTATTGTTGCAAATAGTACAAGACCCAATGAAACAATTCAAAAAATGGTAGAGTTCCTTCTTGATGAGAGTGTCTCCAGCAATGACCTGTTGGACGCCATAGCATCGCAAAGTTATGCAACCGAAAATGCCATTGATGATACTCGGCAGTGTCTGCGCGATTTAGACATTTCTTTTACGCAGTGGCGGCGCAGTTTTGCAGAAGACCCCGGTGTCGGAGCATATCTATTCTACCAAAATTTTTATTCAAACTATGAGACTTTCAAGAATATCTTTAGCGCCCAACAATTCAATTTGATTCAGCAGGATATCAACGGCAATAACGCAGAAGTTGAACTAGAAGACGGTGGTGTTTTAGACCGGGCAGACCCTCGGGCTGTGGATAATGCAAAACAGAAATATTTTAATCGTATATATCAAAAGGTTAAAGAAGATCATTCGATTTACATAGAAGATAAACAGTTGCCTCTTTTTCAAGAAATTGAACGTCCAGATTGGTGGGTTGTTAACGACAATGGTAATGGCGAAAAAACGCCAGTATTTATTAATAATGAAGTTTATAATTATCCCTCATTATCTCCATCGACTACTCTTCAACAAATACAAAGAGCGGCTGAGATTACGTTCATAAAGATTATATATGATATTGCGGAAATTGTTGCCGAAACAAGTTCTGATCCGGGGTGGCTGAGGAACGTGATAGAGAGAGAGGACTGGAAGCGTCTTTATAATACTTTGGGAATGGAACTTTATCATCTTGATAACGAAAATCCAGAAGTTCTTTCTGACTATTTCAAGTGCACAACGGATGGCCTGCTCGGGGAAGAAAATGAGTATAGAAAATTTCAAATGATTCTTGAATTCGCGCGTGGAAAGATAGACGACAACTTACTAGATATGTGGTCAAAAACATTTGACGCCAAAACGCCATTTGTTTATTTTAATGACGTTGACACGCTTGCACAAATAGCAAATCCTACTAACCTAGTTCCTGCAAAATACAATGGTTTTACCAATGATCTTATTGTCGCGGTTAATAGCGACATACTTGCTTACGCTGGAAGTTTCGCTGCGACCGACAAAGGCACGGATCAGCGCAGAATGAAAAATCTTTTGAAGTCTTTCGGAATTATCAGCGAATATTTTGAGGAAGGCTATAGGCAAGGCCTTGAAATTCTTTGGCATAACGCAAGTTTGCGTAAAAATTTTCCGGCTGTTGGGTATGTCGAAGAATATGCAGCGTGGGTTCAAATTGCAATGCGCAACAATGCATCAGACATGTTAGCATTGGGAATGGACGACGGTGCCCGGGACGGAACGCATGCTGTCTCGCAAATGGATTTGGCCGAGTCGCTTTCTACTTTGAGCAGAATGAAACTAGAACCGCCGGACGCTACAGAAAGCGAAATAACTGATCCTACTATTGGGGGTAAAAATCTTGCGATAATGAGATTTAATAACGGTTATTTTCGAATAATGGATCTAACGCAGGCGGACGCGGAAACCGGGAGCAACGACGAGGTTGCCCTTAAGATGTGTGACACGTGCAGTGGTTATGGGTTGTCGGAGTATTCGGATTTCTCGAAAATTTGCGAAATCTGCAATGGACACGGCTTAGTAACAGACAACACTTGCTCCAATTGTAAAGGAAATGGCGAAGTTAATATAAAATGTCCTAAGTGCGATGGCACGGAGAAACTAAAATGCGACGGATGCGACATGGCCGTCACCGACCGCCGCCGTCCCGGTATGTACATAGGGAGCGGCAAGGCGCAATGTGGATATTGCGATGGAGACGGTCACGTTGATGGCCTGCCGTGCGAGAGTTGTGAAGCCACGGGGAGGGTGACTTGCGGATTATGCAATGGACACGGGCAAACCACTTGCTATGATTGTGACTCCGATGGTAGAGTCACCGCCAAATGCGATGTATGCGATGGAGAAGGCGTAGTATGAACGAAGAAGAAGAAATCAAAGAAGAAGAGTACGCCAACGAATACCGTGACGGCAATACCTTTCTGGCAACAAAGACCCCGGTTGGCTCAAATAAAGAAGAAGCAACGATACGGGAAAAAATAATGCAGGACGCCATAGACAATATTCTGACCATTAAGTCTGAACAGCGCCAAGATACCTGCTGGTGCAATGGTTGCGAACTCAAGGCCTCTGTCTGGGTACGTGAAGTCCAGTTTGATATGAAAGGCGATAAAGCGGGGGTCAATAACTCGGTTGTTTCAAGCAGAGACTACCCCGGCCCCATCCCCGGCTTCTGTTTTGCTCATGTTGGAAGCGGCCCTCAACAACTTGCAGAAGTAGTTTATTGGGATCGGACAGAGATTTATCTAGGACTCCGTCCACGTAAGTGGTGGGTAATCTTTACCGACGGTACGAAGCAGGGCGGTCTGTGCGAGGTGCTTAATCCTAAGAGTCTTAAACCGCAAACGCACGACCTACATATAAAACACTAAACTCCACAATATAAATAGAGAAAGAACTTTAGGAGAAATCTTATAACATGGCTTACATTCTTTGGTCCAAAGGTGAGCAGAGTCTCATCAACACTTGGCTAGGCGGTTTTACTACAAGTACAAGCGCTATTCCGTGGGTTCCAGACTCCACCGTTTATGTCGGCATGGGCTGCAAAACTGGCGGCGTCGGTGCGAGTAAGACGGTTGTCAATGGTCCAGACCCTGCTTCACAACTTGCGGAACTTGGCACACACGCCTCGGCCGCTGCATCGAATGGCTATGCACGTCAGCCAATCGCTCGTGACGCTGGCGGAACTGGCTGGCCACAAGCAACGATCTCGTCGGGTTCTTATCAGTCAACTGCCCCGCAGGTCACATTCTCGTTCACTGGCTCGCCCAATCAGAACGGCGCAACACTTTGGTTTGTCGGCCTAGCCGTAACCAAGGGTGGCGACGACTGCCTCTTCGGTGCAGATCTTGCGGCTACACGCACCTTCTCAAACGGTGACACTGAGCGCATTACAATCACCTATCGCCAGACCTAAAATGGCAACAAAAAATAAGTACACTGGTCCTCGCGCCTTTGATGGACAACTGACAAGGGCGATGCCAGAAGATATTACAATCCATTCAACTTTAACAGCCGAGGATATACAGAAACTCCCGGTTATAGAATGGAATAAAACTAAACAACAGTGGGAAATTCAGGGAGAAAACTAAATGGCGGGAAGTAAAAGCAATTATCTTTCCAAACTGCTGCTAGACGCAGTTCTTGGTCAGGACAGCCAGATTCCGGGTTTTGGCTCTGCCATGACAACCGTCTATGTTGGTTTGTGGACCACCTCTGGATCGTTAACGGATGCCACAGTGCAAACAAACGAAGTTAGCGGCACATCATATGCTCGTGTGTCTGTAACAAACGACGACACTAACTGGCCTAACGCTACAGGTAGCACAGTTGCCACAAAGACAAATGGTAATGCCATTACGTTTGCAACCGCTGGTGCGGGTGGTTGGGGAACCATTAATCAGTTTGCCATCCTAGACGCTTCTACCGCTGGCAACATTCTCTACTGGAGTGATCTTACAACTCCTAAGACAATTGCTGAAGGCGATACCGCTTCGTTCGCCGTAGGCGCTCTATCAATTACGGAAGACTAGCATGGCTGTTCTTAATCGTGGCGTCCAAGTAATCTGGAACAACGAATCCACAGGGGCGTATGGTCCGACTGGTCCGACTGGTCCGACTGGTCCGAACGACGTATATGGCGCTTCCTCTTATGCTGTTGTTGGTGCGCAAATAAATGTTGCTGTTCATATTGAAGTTGATGACGCAACAACGATTAAGGTTGAAGCCGCTTACGCTGCAAATCGTTCCGCCGGTAGAAACTATAACCCCGGTCATCAAGACGCTCATCCCTACTACACGTTTACCGGCGGATGGGGAAGTGGCCCCGAGGTTACGTTCAGCGCTGCCGGAAAAGCGACGATTGAACTCTCTCCTTACACGCCAAACTTCTTGCGCCTAACCAGCACCAATGATGTCACGGCGACAGCGGTTGTAGAAGTCGTAGGGTAACCCATGACGTATACGCCTGCGGATCCGTATACGCCATACTTCCCCGGGTCCACCACACTAAAGCCCGATACAATCCTGAATGGTCAGGATATTCTGTATTCACATGTTGCCCCCCTTTGGGATGAGGTTATCAAGATACAGAACGTTCTCCGGGGTCAGGCCGGTGCGGCCCTATTCTCGCTTTCTGCATCTACAAGCACAACTCCTTTAGCAGTCCAAGGTCTTGTGAGTCAGACCGCAGACCTATTTAAGGTCAGCAGTTCTTCAAGCGAACTGTTTAAGGTTGCGGCCAGCGGCAAGGTTACGTCTGGGGAAATTGCAGCGACAGCCGCTACAAATGTATTTGGAAGTTATCTCGCCGTTGCAGATGCCCAACCCTCTTTCAGAGTAAGCAAAACTGGTGAATTGAGTTGGGGCGTTGGCGGTAGTTCCTCTACCGATGCCAACCTGTATCGCGGTTCGGCTGGACTTCTTCGATCAGATAATGATGTTCTTGTCGGATCTAACCCCTCTGCTTATTCGGGCTCCGGCGCTCGTATCAATAGCGCTGGTGCCGTTGACATTGGTCGTGCAACAAATGACTCGGCAAATGCCCTATCTGTTTCTATTGCGTCAGAAAGCCAATACCGTTTCCGCATAAACTCTGCAGGCTCTCTCGGCTGGTCGTCTGGCTCTGGCTCTATTGATGCTACTCTCGCCCGTTCAGGCTCGGCCGCATTAACCCTAACTGGAAGTCTTGCGATCTCGTCTACGCTAACCGTAAACGGCAAGACACCCGTTTACACAGACAACGCTGCGCTTACCGATTCCCGCGCTCCTACGGGTCCTGCGTCTGGTGATCTTGCTGGTACTTATCCGGCACCAACAATCAAGTCAGACGTTGCCTTGCCGGGTGCCCCGACAACCACAACCGCCCTGACCGCAGACAGTTCCACAAAGGTTGCTACAACCGCCTTTGTTAAGGCTCAGGCATACGCCACCCTTGCAAGCCCGTCTCTTACCGGAGCACCGTTGGCAACCACGGCAGCGGTTGATACAAACACAACACAGATAGCCACCACTGCATTTGTCCTTGGACAGGCCGCAGCCGCTACTCCAGCCGCTATTGGAACCGCCGCCGTAGGTACAAGCACTCGCCTTGCCCGTGCAGATCACGCCCACGGCATCACCGACAGTTCTATAGGCTATGCAAAACTAAACCTATCGGGTGGTGTTGTTAACGCTGACGTTTCCGTAAGCGCGGCAATCGTATATAGCAAACTCAATCTAACGGGTGGAGTTGTCAACGCCGACGTTGCCTCTGGCGCTGCGATTTTATATAGCAAACTTAATCTCGCCACAAGCATTGTTAATGCTGACGTAGCATCTGGCGCAGCGATTGCCTATTCCAAACTCAATCTGGCAACCAGCATCGTAAATGCCGACGTTGCCTCTGGCGCGGCTATTGCCTATAGCAAGTTAAATCTTGCCACTAGCATTGCTAATGCCGACGTAGCGTCGGGCGCGGCCATTGCCTATTCTAAACTTAATCTTTCTGGTAGCGTTACAAACACCGATCTTGCCGGAAGTATTTCGTATTCCAAACTTGGCAGCGATATCAAGAACCTGTCCTTCTCGGAGATCACAACCTCCCCCACGACATTAGCCGCAGGAGCAGAAGACAACAAGATAAACACCGTCAATAGTTCCTCCCCTGTAACGGTAAACATTCCGTCCGGTGTGTTCGCTCTTGGCTCGCAGATTCAATTGCTTCAAACAGGAGCGGGTGCTGTAACAATCGCCGCGTCCGGTGTGACTATTGTCAGCAGCGACGGAAGTGCACCTTTCGTATTGCGCGCCCAGTATTCAACGGCTACTCTTGTCTGTATTAAAAGTTCTCCAGAAACGTGGGTTGCTATCGGCGACTTCTTGGTGTAGATCATGTTTATAACGACAAGAAATAAGATCTACGCAAACAAGAGGAAGCCAGTTTTTGCTTTTCCAATTGGAACCGTCATGGCTTGGCCGGGGGCAACGATACCTACCGGTTGGCTCCTTTGCGATGGCTCTTTGAAATCGATCAACACCTACGGCCGCCTTTATTCGGTGATTACTGCCGAGGCCACTGCGTTTCCTTTTGGTGCAAATTCGGGCAGTCAGTTTGTGCTTCCATCCTTTGACGGGAAGTTCCTTCGTATGGGGACAAGCAGATCTTCTGCAACCACCGGGGGCGGAAACACACACAGCCACAATTTGACCACCAACACTAATTCTTGGTCTTCAAATTCCGAATCGGCGCATAATCACAATGTTAATTATCCAGCAGTTGCAGAGCACGCCCATACTCACAGCGCTTCCGCAGCGTCAGGCGGCGGCGGGGTGGCGAACGTATACAGAACCGGCAGCGGCAACTATAAGGGCGCTCCTGACGATCTTGCTACGACTTATTCTCCACACGCACATACCGCAACGTATAATACGACATCAGCCAATCATGGTCATACTATTGTTAGGTCCAGCAATAGCAACACAACGTCAGTGGAAACCACAACGTACCTTGGTTATGAGGCCCACGACCATACGTTGTCGTTCTCCTCGGGAACAATCGCTTCAAACTCTTCATCGCACCTTCCTCCGCACACAAAAGTAAAATATATCGTATATGCGGGGGTGACAAATGGCTGAGATTCCCTTTCATGGAATTAAGACCGGAATGATATTGCCGAATTTGTCTTCTACCATACCCTCTGGCTGGCTTGCTTGTGATGGAACCACAAAACAAACATCGCTCTACCCAGAACTTTCGGCTGTAATAGCCGGAGCATATGACTCTGCGTATCTAGCAATAAACAGTTCGGCAGTGCCAAGCGGTTATTTCGCTCTGCCTCATTTCGGATCTGGGTACACTCCTTTGGGAACAACTTCCTCTTTAGGCAGTGGGGGAGCCTCAAACCATACACACAGCGCAACATCAGATCTTGCATACTCTTCCGCAAGCACTGGAACGCATTACCATGGGTCTCCTAACTACGACAATGGCTACGCCGGGTGGATGAATGCTTCTGGAGATCACAGCCACGGCACGAATTCTGGAAACATCGGAGGAAACACGTCACAAAATCCGAATATTAAAGCAACTTCAGGAACTATCAGCACTGCGGGTGGTGCAAACAGCAGTAGTCACTCGCATTCTTTTGCGGCGGTAAATACATACTACAATTCTGGCAATCATAGTCATAGCATTTCCGAATTTGGTTGGATGAATACCTCGGGCGCACATGCTCATACATCGACAAACGTTACAAACCCAACCTCAAACTTTTCCGGATCAAATGATCTACCAGCAATAGTCGTAGGATTTCTAATAAAAACATGACAAATATCCCCTCAGGAACAATAGTCCCCTATTTGGGAGGCGCAAATAGCACACCGCCCCCCGGCTGGCTTTATTGCAATGGACTCCCTGTGTCTTATACCACCTACCCCGCCCTTTTTGTGGCGATAGGAACGACATACAATACTAGCGGAGAAGGCGCGGGAAATTTCCGTCTACCGGGGCAAACTTCTACTTATGGTGGAAGATATCTTAAATCCTCGGGCAGCGGTAGTGCGGGAGGGGCATCCTATTCTTTGCCGAGTACAGATCTGAGAAATCATACGCACTCCCCCAATTTTGCAATTAGTGGAAATCTACCCAACGCAAACCACACTCATTCCTATAATGCCGCGACGGCGACGACAGCCGAAACTTATGCTGGTGGCCATTGGGCGTACATCAACAGTACAGGAAACTCCGATACAAACTTTTCGGCGGTCGTAACCAGCGGCACCCAATCTGTTATCGGATCTACCCACCAACATTCCGTTGCTATTGATTTTCAATATGGTTCAGGAAATAATCATTCTCACGTTCTTACAGCAAGAACAGAGATTGCTTCCAATGTTCACGGTCACTCTCATAGCCAAACAGTTCCATATTCAAGCGCTTCGCCATCAACAACCGACCCGCCATATATAGAAATATGGCACATAATAAAAATCTAGAACGTATAAAACAACCCTCTCCCTGACAATTAATTACTGATATGAATCATCTTGGCCTGACCGTTTTTGCCGGTGCCGTACCCGGAATCATTTTGGACTTCAATAAGGAGTCAAAAGAGTACACCGTAGAGTTTGAAGACGGCCGCGTCGTTAAGACCGCCGTTGTCAATTGGGAATCGGCGATCAGCCCAGAACCCGATGTTGCTCAATATCGTCTGGCTAATTGCCACAAGGATGAGACTATTGTTTTTAATAAAGAAAGTGGCTGGGACGTTGTAAGCCTCTCCCGACAATATTGGGAGACCGGCGCGCCTCACGAAGTTTCTGAGGGCGAAGATTATGACGACGAGCATATGCGCTCAGACATCGGTGGCAACTCCGTAGTCCGTCACGTTGAGAAAGAACTTTATAACAATCGTAAAGACGAAGAAGGCAACCCCGAGCAAAAGTTCGTGGATGATGCAGAGGATGTGGTCCAGATGCCGCCAGTCCCACATGATCTTGAATCGTTTATGGAACGCGCAGAAACAGCCGAACCCGATCCAGAGAAAACAGATAGATAGTTCCCATCGGGTCAGTACAACGAGCGCTCACGACTCCCCCAGCACTCTCACGTTCGTGAGCAGGCTGAGTGGGAAGATCGTCATTATGCCAACAACCTCGTCTGTGAAGACTGTGGCGATCCCCTAGTTGAGGGCGTCTGCTATGGCTGTTGCAAAGAAAAGAATGGCATAAGCCCCGAAGAGTACATTAAAGACCACGCGCCAATGAACAATGCGAGACAGGCCAACCAAAAAGTTTCTTTTGCACCGCTACTTGCATTGGCCGCGCCAATTGCCGAGGCGCTCGGTATTGGTGCCGGTGCTGCTGCTGCGGGTGAAGGTGCGGCAGCCGCTGGCGGTCTAGGCGGTCTCGCAGGCAAAGCACTTGGGTTCGGCGCAAGAGGGGCTATTGGTCAAGCCGTCTTTAAGGGCGGCGAGGACGTCGGAGACGCATTGACCGGCGACGAGAGTTCTACAAATTATGCAGATGGTGTTCCCGCATATCAGTCGCCATTCAATTACACAAGCACTACCGAACCTAGTTCCGGCACCTTTGCTATAGAAATTGATGGCATTAACTCTCATCCCGAAAATGGTGGCACCGGCAATTATAACATGACACACGGTGATGGCGATGAGTACCTAAAGGATGTCAACGACATCGGTGGCACTCTCAGCGTTATTCACGATCATGTAGAGGCAGACGATATTGACAGCGCAATGGAACTCGTTTCCGAACTTATCTCTGAAGGCATTCCTGCAATGATTGAGTTTGCTGACAAAGAAGACTCCGGCGAAGACAACCCTGCAATCAAGTCCCTTGACGAACTCTTTGAGAATGTTTTCGGCGAAGAATACACCAAGGCTCGTGATGAGGCCAGTGGTAAAGAGAAAAAAGAATCGAAAGTCGCCGCTGACCAGCCCAATAGCGCCATCTGTCGCAAGTGCAACCGACCAGTGGTGATTGGCCAGCAGGCCTGTTCAAACGTACCGGCGCTTCCAGACTGCCCTGTTGTCTCCATTGAGGCCACAAATCAGCCTACACAGCAGCCAGCCCCTGCGGCACAACCTTCTCAGGCTCCAACAAGCACTGTTCCCCAGACACTGAACTTCCCCGTGTATCCCAAGATCACCAAAACGCTAAGAGTCGTGGCTGCTCGCAAGCCAAAAATGTGCCCATATCACGCTGATCTCGTTGACTACGCTGTAGCGCTCCATGACCCCGGCTCTGCGCTCAGTGCGTTGTCCCAGCATCTTTACACTCAGAACTCCTGCAAGGGCGGCTGGGGCGAAGCAGAGGGCACTAAATGCCGCTTTAAACCCGAGATGGTCCTGAACGAATATTGGGATACAAAAGCACGCGAAACAGAAGAGCGCAAGCAACAGCGCGAAGAGCAGAAGGCTTTTGAACAAGCGCAGAATCCCGTCATGGAGGAGACACAAGAGGTTGAGTTTGAACAACCTGAGATAGAAGAATTCTACGAAGACTACGAAACTCCTCAGGAAGAGACTGTTGTTAAAACCGATAACATGACCAATACCGGTGATTCCTCTCCTTCGTATAACGATTACCTACCGGCTGAGAATTATGCGGATTATGGTTCCGCAGTAGATAACGGTTCGTACGAGTCTGCTCCTGCCGGGGATCTTGTCATGGCAAGCAGTCGTAATTGGATTATTACTGCAACTAGCGAGGATGAGGGTGAGGATGTTCGATTTTACGAATATCCGGGCGAAGACGATTATGAAGAGGGTTCTGCCGATGGCGACCGCATTCAGGATTCCGAAGGAGACGAGTTAGAAATCGGTAGCGTCTACAAGATTGGTCCCGAGGGTGAACTTCCCGAGGTTATTAAGGTCGAAGAAATCAATCCACAATACATCGAAGTCACCCGTGTCGATTCCGCTTTCCCCGATGACGATGGTCATCCCTATATCATCTCGCTTAAAGACATTATGGTTCAAGATTTAAACATTGAAAAGGTTGATAAACTCAACCCCAATGAAATCGGCGGTGATGAGCACGACGCCCTAGCAGGAACTCCTGAAACAATGGATGACGCAGGCCCGGGGCATCAAGACGGCGTGGGTACAACAGATTTAAGCGGCGGGCGTAAGGCAAGCCTTGAGGACCATTACTACTCTGTGTCCAACAGAGATGTGAAAGCGCTCAAGGATCGCCTAGAGAGCGAAAAGTTTATTGTAACTCTGGGTGGAACGGGTCATTATACCGTTTATTGGAATGGAGTGAAAGTCGGAAACTTTTCTGCAACACCGTCTGACCCTCGCTCCCTAATAAATAGCGAGAAGTGGATCCGTAGGCAGGTGCGTATTCTTGAACAGCAAGCGCAGGGTCAGGATGTCGAAATTGGTTCCCGCAGAATGCAAAGCCCCCAGCCTCCGAAATCTCCGAAAAGCAAGAAGCCCAACAAAACTGCAGGTTACGATTACCAACCTCATGAACAAAAACATTTTATTAATGAAGGTGGCGTCGCTCGCAATCTAGACAAACTTGACTTAGAGGGCACACATTATCCCGAGGAAATGGGATTTGAAGACGACGACTACTTCTTGTTTGGGGCTTAATAAATGCGAAAATCTCTTTTAGGAAGATTTCGCATATGGGATCTGGGAACAGACCAATACAGCCACAACGATCTTTCTTACAACTGGGACAAAATCGATGAGATAATTGGTGGCCCGGACGGAGGACCCGGACAAAGCAGCGCAACACAGTATCCAACTGGCGTTGAATCCCAATGGATCGGCGGTGCAAGCAAACCCTACGGCTGGTCCGATAAGGAGCGTGTTCCCGGCGGTGGCTACGGAAACTATCCTGAGCAGAAATCTGGAAAGAATCTCTACAATGTTATCTCTGGCCTAAACTTCAATGACGTTCCACTTGGAACAATTGTTGCGTGGTGGCGTCCAGTTGCCAATCTTCAGCCGCCAAATGGTTGGGTCGTCTGCGACGGAAGTGAGATTGCCGACCATTCGTATGGTTTTACACAGCCAATTGTTGTTCCTGATCTTCGCAACAAGACTGTTGTCGGTGCCCAGAACACTCAGGGTGCTGATGCAATTACTGATTACAATAACATTGATGACGGCCAAGCCGAGCCGCAAGACGGCCCTAGTTATGCCCCCGGTGTTGGCTACGACTCCGGGAAAGAGACAGCAATTGGCACGGCCAAGTCTGGTACGAATGTCATTCGCGACATAACACACCATCACGGGGCTGGTTCGGCTCTTCTTATTCCGTCCCACAGCCACGCGATGCCTCACGTCCATAGCATCACTAATCACAAGCATATCCTGAACCCCCATCAGCACGGCATGAACCATCAGCATCTGATACCAAATCACTCGCATTATGGTACCTCTGCCGATTCAGTTGATATGGCCGCGCCTGATAACAAGTATAATCAAATCGTAAAAAAAGGAACAGGCAAAGTAGGAGGCTCAACAGGAAATATCCTTGTCGCAGACGATAACCATATCCACAACATTCGCAAAAAAGACACCAGTGGCGGAAGAGCCCCACTAAAGGATGGCGAGGGTAATAACCTTCCGCCAGCAACCGCTCTACAGGGAAATAACCCTAATTACTACCCCTATGGGGGTCAACCCCCGGTTATCACCGGGCTTGGTGGTTCTGGCTTTTACGCATTCACTAGCAATTCTGTTCGTCTTGCGTCCAATCAGGGGACGCTAGCCTATGATCGTCTTGATACAAGAATTCTTACAGACATGAACACGCCAAATGAGTGGGATGCTGGGCGTGAGTTGTCATACACAAACTATATGGTGTCGGCAACAAATCCTTTGGTAGCCACTGTTGACACAGGTCCAGCGGCAACACAAATCACTACTACCAATACATCACAAAATCAAGTCACTGGCGAGACCGCGAATTGGCCCGATCTTGCCGATACGACAACAACAGCGCATCATCTAAATCCGCGAATGGACTACGTTGGTCTACTTTATATCATTAAAGTTAAGGTTTCCACCAACATAATCTAATAGAGGCTACATTATGAAACAGACAATTGTTAAAAGACCCGCCAACATCACAAGCCAAAAGGCTTTGAGCCAGTTGGTTATAGAATACCCACACTCCGAAATCCTTTCTTTTCGCCGCGTCAAATCGGCTGGTATGGACGGAGATTACTTTGTTGCGACTCTTCGCATTGCCGAGTTTGATGAGGTTGAAGAAGCAATGGATGATGATGATATCGTCACCGAAAGCGAATTTCACGAAGAAGGCGAAGAAGACAAACTAGACAAGATCATTGAAATGATCAAAAAACTCATCGAAAAGGATGAGGAAGTTCATAAGACAATTGACAAAGGTCCCGAAAAAAGCCTTCTTGCGCAACGCCCTCCGGTTAAGAATCCCGTTCCAATGCAGCCGATGGCTAACAAGAATTGCCAATGCTGGGACGGCTATAAGCGCGTACAGGGCACCAAGCCATGCGCTCCCGGCTCTTGCAAAAAATGTGATTCTGCTCGCAAGAATTCAATGGCTAGACAAGAACGAGAAGATATTGATATTGAGGAACCCATTTACAATAAAGAGCCCTTGTTTAATAAGGGCCGTCGTCCGCGAGGATGCGCCGCTTGGAACAATGGTGAGCGCAATCTAGGAACGCCTCTTTGCAATAGTTGTGACAAATGCAAAAATGAACGAAAGCGCAAAAGTGCGCGCTCCCTTATTGTTAAGCGTAATGCCGATGTATCTCAAAAGCGCGCACGTCTTGAACTTATTCGGGAGTTTGGCAAAGAATACAAGATTTCTCGTTTTGCAAAGACAGGTTCTGTCTACTCAGCAATTCTTGTTAAGCGCGCAAATGACGAGTGTCAGTGTTGCAAGGATGGTTCCTGCGATTGCGATTGTCATAAGGATGGCATGAGCAAGGCTATGAATGCTGTTGATACCGCAGCCAACCTAGTTGCAGAAGCCAAGAGAAAGCGCCTAGCCTTCCTTCGCAAGCGCGGAGCCGGGAGGGCTGATCGACCGCTATCTCCCCGCAAGAGGATTAGTCCCGAGCAACAGGAAAAATTAAATTCTTTATACAAAATTTGTCCCGAATGTGATGGTAAGGGCTACTATAATAGCGACCATCCCGAGGCCGATGATCAAATGGAATGTGGCGATTGTGATGGAAGCGGTATTGTCGAAAACTAATGTTTACTAAATTCGCAAAAGCAGAAATTCTAGACGTTCGATCCAGTTCTCATCGTGTTGCTGGTGCCAAACTAAACAAGTTTGCCTCTATCGGCAAAGACAACGAGCACAACTATCGTCTGCAAGACGGCTACATCTACACCAAGGTGCGAGCCATCTCCAGTCGTGTTAACAAGAACCATGATGGATGGCCTGCTGAAGAACTGTCTAAGGCGTATCGTACGTTCGTTGGTAAGCCAATCTTTGTTGACCATAACAATACGGACCCAAGCCGTGCCCGTGGCGTCATCATTGACGCCCGTCTGCACGTTGAAGACGACCTCAAGAAGGCTTCGGCTCTTGATCCTTATTACGCTTTTGCACCTGACAATCACAAGCCTCCGACATGGATTGAACTTCTTCTAGAGACTGACGCCCGCCAGTTCCCAAAACTTGCGAAGGCTATCATCTCTGGCGACATCGATTCGGTTTCAATGGGCGCGAACGTTGAGCGCACTCAGTGCAACATCTGCGACAACTGGGCGACATCGACTGACGAATACTGCGATCATGTTCACAGCAAGGGCGCGGAATTTGATTTTGTTTCTAGCACAGGAGAGCGCACAAGTCGCCGTTCTTACGAAGATTGTTACGACATTGGATTCTTTGAAATTTCTTACGTCTTTGATCCCGCTGATGAAACGGCTCTAGTTCTAGATAGGATATCCAAAGTGAAGAAACAGGCTGCAAAAAAGCAGGCCGACAAGCCGCAGGCAGATCTTGAGCGCTCCCCCGACCACGTCAACACTCTCCGTCAAGAGAAAGTTTGCGATCTCTGTGGTAACACTATGGAAGACGGCAAGTGCCAAGTCTGTGGTTACGAGCAGCCAGAAGAATCTCTCCTTGATGATCATCAGCCACCGGAAAGCCTTGCCGATCCAGATATCGAAGCGGCACAAGAGAATATCCAAGAACGTCAAGGCGACCTTGACATGCCGGGAACAACACCTCCGTCAGCCGCTGGTCCTCCAGCGCCGGGACTTCCAGCGCCGTTTGAATCCCGACCCGGCCCTGCCGGTCCCCCCTCGCTAAATCTGCAGTCTACTGTAAAAAACAAAGATACAGCAAATATAAATAGTGAGTGGACTATTGTTAAAAACGGTGGTCTTTTAACAAGGATTGAAAAACCGATCCTACCACCAAATCGGATTACTTCTGACAAAGTTGTAAATCCAAAACCAGTATCGAAATCACAGAAACCTGTCGAATCGAAGAACAACAAGGAAATTAACTTTATGTCTCATCAAGAAACAAAACTTGACAAGGCTCTTGAACAGTTAACTCAATACCTTGCAGCAACTAAAACTGCTGCCGAGCCTGCTTGGAATGATTCTGAGGAGCATGAGGCGGATCTAGAAGCCGTAGGTGGCGAAATGACTGGCGATGCTGAGAAGCACACGCAACAAGAAGCCCTTATCCGAAATCCCGGAAGCGACATGGTCGCACCGGGTACAAAAACTTTCCCAAACAAGAATCAGGAAAATCCTGTCTCTTCTGAGGTCGGTTCCGCCGGTCAAGGTCCTATTGGCGTTGCTGCGTCAAAGAAGAACGATGAAGAGGATTCTGAAGCCGAAGAGAAGGCTGACGGCAAAGAAAAAAAGAAAAAGAAGGGACTACCTGCATTCATGAGAAATAAGAAGAAGGATAAAGAAGCAGCCTACGGCGATGTTGACCCCATGGATCCCATGGAAGACGATATGTCTGGCGATATCGGCAGTTTTGCTGATAGCGATCACGAGATGCACGAAGATGTTATGCACGAAGAAGGCGAAGATATTATTGAACTAATTCGTCGTGAACTAGGTGACGAAGCGGCCGATTTTATTGAAAACCTTGATGGTGAGCAACTTCTTGATCTTGCCGAAGAGAAGATTTCGGAAGAAGAAGCAGGCGAACCCGGAATGGGCGAGCCAGAGATGGGCATGGAAGAAGAATTTGGTATGGAAGAAGACATGCCCAGTATGCCGGGTCGTGAACCGGGTTATGATACGGGTCGTCAGGCTCGTCGTCGTAAGAAGTCCGTTGAGTATTTTAATGCTGAAAACGCCGCCCTTCAGGTCGATGTTGCGGCTCCTCTTCGTGAAGAGGTCGGTCCCGATACTCAAACATTCCGATCCGATCCGATGCATGTCGGGCAACCCGTCACCACAGACGGCAATGGTAATCAGGTCGGTGGCCCCATGGGTCAGGCAATGTCAAGAGGTAACATGAAGGCTCACATCTTCAGCGCCCTCAAGATTGCTGAGACAGAGGTTTCTCTGGGCATGATTCCAGAGGAAGAAAAGTTCGACCGCGCGGCTGATCTTGAAGATGAGTCGCCGGAGCAATTACATGTCCGTGAAGAGACCCTCGCTAGCGTTAAGAAGGCGGGTCTCAATAAGCCCGTGTCCAAAAAGGTCGCAGGTCGTGTGCCGTCGCTAAAGACTGCCGGGATTCTACATTCACATACAGAACCGAATTCGACCGAAATTGAAGACTCGGCACTATTTTCTTAACACATCTCAAAATTAATTAGTGAAAACTAGGAGAAATAAACCAACATGCTAAGACTACAGAAACTAGCAAACGTAAACAAGCGCCGCACACTCCGCGCTCTATACGCGCAAACTCAGGCTTACCCCTACGCTGCAACTCTTGATGCCAGCGTAGATCGTAGCCTAACCAACCCCTTCGATATTTCGGCAGAGGCTGGCAAGGCTGCAATTTGGCCCGGTATGATCGCTCTAAAGACTGTCGGTGAAAACGTTCGTCCGCAGAACTCGAATCAGTACATAGACGACGATTCTGTCAACGAAGGTGCTCGTCGTCCATTTGGTCTCTTCGCTAACTTCATTGGTGGCGAACTAGACGAACTCGGTGATCGTTCCGAGGTCGGCATTTGGCGCGGCGTCGGTGGCGTCTTTGAGGTCCTCGCCCCAGTGTTCGACGACACTGATCTTGCTGCTGAAGCGGCAAACGAAGACGGCACAGCGTCGAACGAGATCTACTTGACCGGTGATGAAACAACTGGTCGTCTTTACTTTGATAACAGCGCTCGTCCCGGTATGGACTGGCACAACTCCACAGCACGTCTAGTTAGCCGAGTTTCCGACAAGGCTATCATCATCGAACTACTCGTCTAATATAAGAACAGGAATATAATTAACTATGAGCCTAGTAACAGCCAGAAAAGCAGTCGCTAGTTCTGAGTATGAGCAGAAACTCGCAAATCTGCCCAAACTCTCACAAGCGCAAAAGAAGGAACGTCTCGCCCAGATCCTAGCCGACAAGAGCAATGCAATGCAGCGCATTGGTCAGGGTATGATCGGTCCGATCCAGATTCGTCTTCGTTACGAAGGCATTACTCGTAATGTTCTCATCGAAGACACACTAGAGCGCGGTCCGCTCATGCCATACGATATTCTTGACGATCTTGGTCAAGCGTATGTCTTGAATCAGACTGACGCCGAGGTCAAGGTGCAGGTGTTTGAAGGCAAGCAGGCCTTCCCACAACTGTTCCGCATCGCAGCATTCCCACGCATCCGCAAAGAGGATCTCTATTACCTCCGCGTGAATGCAATTGAATACGCACAGGACGAATCGCGTCAGGCCATCCAGAAGCAGGAAGACTCTCGTCTTATCCTACTCCTAGAGTCTGCTATCGTCTCGCAGGGCGCTAACGGCACAACTCCCGTCGGTGGCTACGCGACTGGCCTCTCTGCCGGTCCGGGTGGTCATTCCACAGAGAAGACCGTTCTCGTCGGTGCTGGTTCGCCGCTTGAGCCGGTTGATTTCTACTCTGCCGTTTCGATGATTGAGATTGAACAACTAGAGGCCAAGCGCATGCTCATGCATCCGCAGGACATGCGTGACCTCTACACATGGGATGTCAACGTCACCGGTTGGGCCTTCAAGGACAAGACTGTTGGTGGCGAAGCCATCACACAGTTCGGTGAGTTTGAACTCATGAAGTCGGTTATCGTTCCACAGGGCGAGATCTTCCTCGCCGCAGAGCCGAACTACGTCGGCGTCTTCCCCGTCATGTACAGCCTTGACGTTGAAGAGAACCATCAGGTTGAGCAGTTCTACAAGGGCTTCGTCATGGACGAACTCGTGGGCATGCTCGTGCTTAACGCTCGCGGCCTCGCCCGTGTCGTTAAGTCCGACTCGTACACTGCTTCTCCCAAGACCGATGGTGCTCCGGGTACGAGCATCGAAGATCGCGGTCTCTACTCGTAATCAGAGTAAAGATCAGATTGAAAGTCAGAGCCGTCCCTTCGGGGGCGGCTCTTTCTTTTTGGTCTACAACTCTAAAGTAATAAGTGTAATGGCCTTTCGTATTGAGACAGCAGCAGAGCGTTTAGAATGGTATAAGTTTTCTGCTGAACAAGAAAAAATTGCCTATCAACAGCAATCTGCGAATACCTATCCCATTCGCTCTTCAGAGGATTATGAAAAGCATAACCTCTATGAAATAACTGCGGAAAATATAGGTCCTTGGACTAATAATCCTTGGGATCTTGTTCCCGCAAAAACCAAACTTCTTCCACCAAAATTGGGGCCGACAGAAAAGGTTGCATTCATTCCTTACAATGGCAACACGCCGCAAGGACGCTCTCACGAAAATTACATATCTGATAGTGGAATTCCCGGTCCAAATCAATTTAGTTTAAAATTATTAAATTACTTTACAAGAACGCCCGGTTCTAGAAAAACTTGGCCATATTGGAGAGATTACAAGGATCCTGAACCTGTAAGGCCCAATCCGGGACATTATTATTTGGAAAATTCTGGAAGGGCGGGTTCTTTTTCTACACTTGGCGAGGCTTTACAATATATAAATCATTTTCAATTTCGTTTTTCTTTTAAGACAGCAACGTATCGGAAGTATCGTGGCTTTTAGAATTGAAACAAGAGTCGAAATGCTCTCGTCTTTCCTCCTCATGGCAAACGATGAGGAACGCGCACAAGCCGCTATTCAAGAGATTATGTCTAGTAACCGCGCTCAGGCGCTGTCTCCGCCAATTAAGAATGCACTTCAAACGGGTATGGAAACTCTCGCCGCTGCCGAGCCAACCTCTTGGAGACTTTTCAGTTGGTTCACTCGTAACATGACGCAGATATTGCAATCGTTTGAGCAAATGATGAACGACCCAAACAATTACGAAATGCAGCAGGCTCGCCAATACATGAACGAACTTGGACCTGTTGATATGGCAAATCCTCCCGAGATTGATCCTGCACGAATTCCGCAATCTCTTGCGGAAGTGAATGCTCGCGCTGAATCGCTACTCACAGTTACTGAAAATGCCGCCATAATTCTTAAAAATATGCCTCAGCAGGTTGCTCGTCCAAACATCGATGGCATGACTGTTGAAGATGTTTCGTCATGGGTGCAGGAGAATTCTCGCTATATCGGCAGTGCACGTTGGGTCGAATTCAATCCTGTTTATGAATATCAAAACGGCTGGAAAATGATCCGCCTAACAAATGACGACGACTATAGGCGGGCTGGGAAAGAACTTGGCAATTGCATTCGCCATAGCCCCCCGCCAAAGGGCATCGGTTATATGGGCCATCCCGGAGTGTTTGTGCTTGTTAGCGACACTGAGAAGCCTCTAGCGGCCCTCCGTATGGGCGGGCGTGATCTTAGTGATATGTACCTATGTTATGACGCAAGGGCCTTTGACCGCGAACAAGCGGTTCAAATTGAAGCCGAAGAGTACAAAGACTATATCAATGAGTTTCTCTCTAACACTACTCCTGAGCAGGTCTACGAGGGAGAATATGGGGGCGGCCAGCAATGGAAAAAAGCACCACAATGGCTTGCGAGAGCAATTTCTAAAATAGCATTTGCCGCTTGTAATTTATAACAAACTATAGTATAATAGGTAAGCCATGCTCCTAAGAATGATCTTAGGGCAGTTATCCAGTTGGAGGCATCATGGCTAAAGCGAGAAAGATTATCCGTAATCTTCATTCCATGCCGCTAAATCTGCGTTTCGGTTCCAAGAAGGATCCGTATCACTTACAGTTAGCGCGTCGTGGTACATCGGGAGATACCGTTGAGATCCCCGGTGATCTAACTGAACATCTCTCATTCAATCAGAATGTTGGCAGATCGTTTGAGGTCATCAGCGCCGTAGAGGCAAAGAAGATCACATATGACGCTCCTGCGACGCAGACCATGCTTGAAAAGGGAGAATTTCTTGGTCCTCTAGGGCAAACACTGACCACAGGTGGTATTCAAAACACCGAAGACATGAGTCATCCGGTCGGTGGGATCGACGCCAAGGGCAATATCGTCCGTCTAAAGGACGTAGGGCCGCGCAGAAGCCAAGCGGTGGGTACGCAGGACAATCCCCTTCCAAACGAGGGAGAGGGCTCTATGCCCCCTGTAGAGCCTCCTATGCCCAAGTTTACGGGCATTGAAAAGGCAAACTAGGTCTAATATCTAAAAAACTGAATAGGTAATAGAAACCCGGTGTAAAAGCCGGGTTTCTTTTATGCCTTTTCCAGTACATAATTAGTGATATGTCTTTCGGATTCAATGATGCCTCCTTCGGCTATGAGCGACAAAAGCGCGTATTCGTCGGCGACACCGCGACTCTGTATGCATTTCTCTATGAAAACGATGATCAGAACCTAGTCTCTTTTGTAAATATAAATCAGGTTTTGTTCACGGTAAAGCGCCCTTCGGATCCCACAGACACCCCAAGCATAAGCGGAGCGCAAGGAACAATCACAGGTGACGGATCAGCAGAGTACCTTGTTCCGTCTGCAGCAATAACAGAACCGGGCGAGTATCTATCGATTGCTCAGTTCCAATTAAACGACGGGCGCAAGAAGTCTGTGATTGTTGACTTTGATGTTGTTGACCCGTTTGAGGCCATATCTACTGGACCATTTGATCCTTGGATCGATCTTACATGGCGCAAGATTGAGGATTGTTTTGATTCCGAAATCGGCGGCCCGTGGCTCAGAGACATGACGCTTGCAAGATTTGACAAATCAAAGATCCGAACGTTGCTCCCTGAAGCGTTATTAGATATCAACGTTCAACAACCGATTACAAGTTTTACTGAAACAAGTTTTCCAAGCGACGATACCGGCGGCGCTCTTCTGTCTCAGGCTCTTCTTGTCTCAACGCTTCGTCATCTGATTCGTTCATACACAGAACAGCCGGATGTTACGTCATCACCGGTTGCCTTCTTAGACCGTAAGAGGTATTCCGAGGCTTGGGCAACTGTGCTCAAGATTGAAGAACCCGATTACCGTCGTGTCCTCGCCCTCTGGAAGCGCCAGTTCTTCGGATTCGGAAGCAGCAAACTTCTTGTTTCAAGCAAGGCTGGTCGCCTTGTTCCCGCTCCGATGCGCACTCGTTACAGCGGAAGAGGCTACACCTAAGATGGTTTGTATAAATCAGGAGGTCTAAATGACTCTGTATGTAACCCCGGACACCTCCTTTGAGGCTACATTCGACTCGGTTTACACAGGGCTCGCTGGTCAAGCCCGAATAAGTATTATTGACACGCCGAACGATGTTGTATTCTTAGAGCCGTCCTCAGCCAATATTTTTGAAGTTCCGCCGGGTAGTGGTATTTATGCATGGAGCGGAAGATCTCCCGCAACGCCGGGACAGTACACAATTTACTGGGACGATGGCAATGTTGTCAGTCCCGAAGTATACGCCGTAGAAGATCTTCTGGTCGCTGGCCTTCCCACCGTTGGTGTATCTCGCCTGTTGTCCGCACCTGCGCCGAACATTCGCATAACAAATATGCACGATGTCGGCACCGTCTCAACACCGCAAGACGTTAAGCGTCTACGCAGAGGGGTAGGGGATTCTCTACGTCGATACGGACAGCCCGTTGTCCACAGGCATATGTACACTCTTGACGATGTAGAAAAAGGAATTGCGAAGAAGTGTCCAGCCTGTTTTGATGAGGCCTATAGTCAGGTGCGAAACAACTGTCCGATTTGCCATTCTATTGGGTTTGTCTCTGTAGAGGATGCTCCAGATATATGGCTTGATTCGGACGGAGACAGTACAACAAGCGAAACGCCTATACCCGCTCCAATGTTCGGTGGTTTTGCGATTCCTGTTCTGACACGAGTGGTGCTACCCGACCGACCGATTGATATATTTAAACTGAATGAGCGCGGCGTCTTGACCCGTGTCCAGAATACAAGCGCTTTTTCATATTGGGATCCTGTCTTTCAAGATAACGATCTAATTATCTCTGTCAATTTGGCAGTAGACGGTTTCACAGTAAATGGAGTTAATGATCATTATCAGGCCAAAATGGCCACCCCTAATACAATTCGCGGCTGGGGCCAGAAGACAAGGAACAACCAAGAACACATTGTGTCTTACCAGTTTGAGATGGCTCTTGTGCCATCAAATAACGTTTTGAAGAATGTAAGACCCGGACCTGTTTCATACGGTGTAATCTAATGGCAACCGCCGTATACCCATACACCATTGGTAGGTCAATTCTTGACTTTGCAGAAGAATACAACACGACCTATGACTCTGTTGTTTTATTTGGAATTGCAGAAGCCTCTGCAGAGGCTGAGAGAACTGCCACAGACTCGCAAACGGTTGTTGGCAAAGCGATAGCGCGACAGTTTGAGTCTCTAGACCTGTCAACAGATGGCGAGGCAATTGGCGTTGCCGTTATTATTTCCAGAGACCTCCCTGCATCTGAAGACGAAGATGTTGTTGTCGGTGCTGCCGAAATAGACTTTGTTGAAGAGAACCTCCTTGTTGGACTAACCATCGGCAATGCGGAAATTTATACAGCGGAAGAGGTGGATTACGCCCTTACGGGACTCTTAAACATCTCCTCTTCAATACAATTCCGTCGTGCCCTAAAGGTTGTCAGAAAGAGCAGGTACAAGGTATACGGAGACTCGCAGGCAGTTGTTGTGGACAGCCCGACAATCAGCGGCATACAGGTTGGCTTCCCGGCCCTCTTTGGAGAGATTCTAGATACGGCCGTCGCGTCTGTGACAACAAGCGGATTTGTAATTGACTACAGTCTGCAAGCAACCTCTGTTGGTCGCACAAGATTTGGCTCCGTTGAATCCTCTGTGGCGATATACAGGCTGCTGCCTGACGAGGATACCGTTTCGGGTAATGCCTCTATGTCGGCGATTGTTGAAACAATTGATGATTACTGGCTAGGCACGGGAGATTACGTTGGAACAGACGGGGTAACGACTTGGTACCCGCCAGCGACTACGCACGAATACGTCACAATTCCAAAAGCAAATCGTTTTGTTTCGGGTAGCGGCATGTCATACGTCAATGCTTACGAGGCCGTAGTGGGAGTGGGCATTCCAGAACTTGTAAATGAGCCACTCATTAAGTTCTCGTCAACGATTTCCTCAACTGAAGTGTACAAACCATCATTCCTGCGCGGAGTTCTAAACATCGCTAGCACAATGAGCGATATTATTCAGCCTATGAATGTTGACTCCATTGATAGTCGTTCTGCTATTGGAATAGACGTGATTTCTGCGGTAGAAGTCTTCAATAATGATCACTCTCGTTATGGCGGAGGTGGCTACCCACGGGGCGCTTACAACCTCGGCGTGTACACAATTCCTAGAGGCAGCGAACCTGACACAAGCCTTGGCGGAGGCCATTACAATAGAACTCTTGGCGGCTACATAATCGGAAGGTCTTCTGTTGATATTCCGCTAGACCTTAATGAAGATACGGATATTGGCGGCGGCAATTATAATAGAACTCTTGTCGGAAGAGTCTCCACGACATCCTCACTAACAGCAACAGGATTGAATAACTAATGCTTAGACCAGAACCCGCAGTACAATACAAAAGGCTTGTCAAAAGAACAATGATTGGCGCTTTGCGCAGCGTTTTCTCTTTTGAATATCCAGACAAACAATTTGCTGAGTTGTATGTGTCAACAACAAACCCGATAAAACGTGAACAATTTCCTTGTATTATCGTAAAATTTAACGAGAAATCAATACAAAATTCTGGCGTGTCTCATGAGGAGGTTCTTTCAAATGATAACGGCCTCCATCAATCGGTTCGACATTTTTATTTTGAGGGCGCAATATCTTTTACAATATCGGCTCTTTCGCCATTAGATCTAGACATTCTTTGTGACAGCCTTATTGAATTGCTGGCCTTCGGTCGGCTTAATTCGCTCATGAGCAAATTTTTCTCTCGCATTTATGATGAAATAGAAGATGGATACCAGTTTACAATCGCATCAGACAAGATATCCGGCGGCCAAGAGTCCACAGCGATGACACAATGGAACTCAGAAGATCTTCTTGTGTATCAATCTTCTTATCTTGTCAATTGTCACGGTGCATTCTACTCGTTATTAGACAAGGGTCAGATACACGATTACGTCGATAAAATTATTGCCTATGGTAGCGAAACATACGACAAAGAAGAACAAAAGTTATTTGAAATTGTAGGCAAGGTTAGTCCACAATACTACTACATAAAAGGCGAGGGGATAGTTTCCTCGGTAGAGGATTATGCTCCATTCCAAACTTAATACTATACTTTATCCATCCTACTTGGAGATAATATACGAATGACTGAATACACGCCACCCGGAGTTAGAAATATAACCGAGGTAAACTCGCCGTCAATTACGACGGTGCTTGATCGTCCCACGGTTATTGCGCTTGTCGGCATGGGCAAGGGTAACCAATCCCTTTCCGAAACAATTGTCTTATCGGACAACACAGCGCAGCCTCTAACAGGTATCAATGTTACGACCACCCCTATCTCTACCGTTCGTGTTGTTGACGCCGTCAACAAGAATACTGTATATACGGCAAATTCTGATTACGAGGTGAGCACAGACTCCACCACAAAAATCACATCCATTAAGCGAAAAATCTATACAAGCATTCCTGCTTCGCAAGATGTCGTCCTAATCTGTAAGACAACTGGAGGATCGCCAAGCGGTGCAGTATTCACCAACGCTTTCACTCTTTCTAATACAGTATCCGGTCCGGTAAATGGAGACCTTTCCACTGGTCTTGAATGCACCAACGGTGGCACCGCCAGTATTGGAACAACATATCTCCAGACTGCTGGAAAATATGTTGTCGGTTCAGGAAGCGATTACGTTGTCAGCGTGACCTCCACAACGGCTACGGTCGCAAGATCCGCGTCTTCTCGAATTGCCACTGGCCAGACTGTGTATGTCTCTTACACAACGAACGATGGCGCAGCCGCTCACTCCGAAACAATTACAATGAGCAGCACAACGGCCTTTCACTTGGCAAGTGAAGCCGCTGGTGTTGATGAAGACTCTATTGTTATCAAAAACACCATTGCAAATGTTTATGACAATATTGTGCAGTACAGTGGCGATGACGTTGCAAACGAAACAGCGACTTCTGATTATCTCGTCGATGTCGGCACATTGCACGCACACAGCGCCGTTTCAGTTAAGAGAAACACAATGGGACCAACAACCATGAATGTCGATTCAAATCGTTCTCAAGTTGTTGTTTCTTACGATTACATCCCGTTTGAATATTACTACCCAACTCGCATGACATCAATCAGCGATGTAGAGGCAAAATACGGTTCCGCCATTGATGATGATGGCACCGTTGGAACTCCGCTCTCGTTTGCCGCAATGATGGCATTTGGTAACGGCGCTAACGAAGTTTATTGTCAGGCGCTCTATCAGGAATCAACAACGGGTGGCACGACATCTCGTATTGGCGGCGACGAATTAAATACTGCCCATTGGGATATCAGCATTGGGGCACTTGAAAGCCTTGAAGACATCAATGTTATTATCCCTGTTCCAAGCGTTGCAGTGTCTAAAGCCGGTGATGGCGATGCAATCAGTCTTAACATTATCAATAAAGTTGTGAATTACATTAGCAAATTGAATCTTAGCGGTCAGTATGCAATAGGGATCTTTGGTGAAGACGGATCGTATGACTCGTCTAAGGCAGACCAAGCGACTCTACGGAGCCATGCTACAACTCTTAGCGGGAGCACTCATCCGGAGAGAAACATTCTTATTTCACCGTCGTCTTTCACGACACCGAACTTTAAGAATGGCGCAAATTCAGTTAATATCGGCGGACAGTATGTCGCTGCAGCCATTGCGGGCATGCTTGGGGCCAGAACAATTCAGACCCCGCTTACCCGCAAATCTGTCCTTGGTATCACAAACGTGAACGTCACAAAAACCGAAACAGACAAAAATCAGGATGCTGGCTCGGGTCTATTCGTAATTGAAAACAAGAATGGTGTTGTCCGTGTTCGCCACGCAATCACTACAGAGCGTAACAACCAGTACCTAAGAGAAGTTTCGGCCGTCCGTGCCAAATTCTTTATGATCGAATCTGTTCGCACAACAATTGATTCGCAACTTATTGGTCAGATTATAGCCGATGAGCGCGCGCCGTTTACTGTTGCAACAACGGTTCAGGGTGTTCTTGAACTTCTTAAATCCTCGGGAACTCTCATTGACTATGGCAATATCAATGCCGCATCCCTAGCGGGTCAGCCGACGGCCATCTCTGTCCGCTGGTCTTATTCTCTACCCTATCCGCTCAATTATGTGGATATCACAATGTCTCTTGACACCGTCACAGGCTCTATCGCGGTCCAGTAAAGGAAATAATGGCAGATACCTTCAAAACTAGAAAAAAATTCCGTGTAGGTGGCTCAGGCTTTACCGCATTCCTCTGGGACGGAAAGCCAATTGCATTTGCCTCTCAGGTAGAGCACACCGCCCCATCACCAGTCGCTTCTCCGGTTGTTATTCATCCTCTTGACTCTCGCTATCCTTTGCAGATCATTACACCGGGTGCAATTAGCAATGGGCAGTTCAACATCTCGCTATTTGAAATGTACAATCAGAACATTTGGGACGCCTTTGTTAGCGAAACTGGTCTTGTTGATCTAAGCGAGATTTTCCTTTCGCTTGCTGCTCGCGGCAAGCCTGTGGATATGGTTCGCGTTATCAACCCTCCCAAGGTGCTTGACGGTACACAGCAGCAGCCATACGGCTACATGTACCACAATTGCGTGATTATGAGTGCCGAACTTGGTGAGCCCATTGATGTTACGACTATGCAAATCATCAAGTCTCTTCAGGTCGGCTACACTCATTCGACAAAGATTGGCAAAGCCACCAAAGCGCAAGCCTACACCAGCACTGGTGTGCAGGGCGGCTTTAACGGCAACTACGGAATGCAGGGTTACTTCTAAGAAATTAAACACAATAGGCTTGAAAAGAAAGACCGCTTTGGCGGTCTTTTTTGCTTTCTATATGGTTTCATCTCACATATAATAAGAGACAGGAAGGTTTTCCATGGAAAAAGATTTTTTTGCTGACATTTTCGATGAGCAGGGCGACGAAAATTTTGAAATTCTAACAGAAGAAGAAAAAGATATCGAAATTGAGCAGAAGATTTCGGGACCCGTTAGAGGTAACATCGAAAATCTGCTCATAAATGGCCGATTAACTCGCAATATCTCTTTTGCAGGCCATGAATTCGTCATTAAAACCCTCACCGTTGGTGAAGAACTCGCCGTAGCGGAAGTTTGTGCCAGTTTTGCGGGAAGTATTGCCGAAGCAAGGGCTTTGGCTACTGCAACTGTCGCAGCATCCTTAGAGAGCGTTGACGGGCTCGCCTTGATGCGCTCGCTTGGCCCCGACGCTACCGCTTCTGTGCGTCAAAAATTCAATTTTATAAAGAATAAGTGGTACTGGAACATCATCGGCCACATTTATCAGGAATATCTTGGTCTTGTTGAAGAGCAGATGGCCGCATTTGAGGCCCTGCAGGGAAAATAGAAGAGGAGTCGGCTTACTACATGGCCTTATGTCGGCTTCTTGATCGTCAAGGTCTTCTCAAGGGTGATCTAAATGTGTTGCGGCAACTCGCCCTGCAAACGACCATGTCTATGGAAACTAGAGAAGCAGCCGAGATGGAGTCCTACAGATTTAAAAGCCAAATGGTTATTGCTCATCCTGAAATGGCCGACAAAATATTCAAAGAAGAGCAGGAAGATGATTTCATGGATGGGGTTGAAGAAATTGAAGAACTTGATGTCAAAGATCCCGAAGCCGCCTATTCTGAAAACGGACTTGACAAGATGCTTGGCTCTCTAAAAGATTTTGGTTTTTATGTGGAGGACATAAATGGCGATTGATCCTCGCGGCAATGATTTCTCCGCCCTCAACAAAAGCGCAGATGAAGCAGCACTCCAGCAAATCGCTGCGTTCATGGAAGAGACCACAAAGACTCTTGCCGAAGTCAAAGACGCATTTAAAGATTTCAGAAGAGACCACAGAGATGACATTGAGTCGCGCACAGAGGGCTTTTCCACATCCTCCGGCAAACGCAGGACTAATCAGAGACTGACGGGCAATGCCCTCCTTGACGAACTGGTAAACATCTCAACCCCAAGCAGTGACTATGCCCAGTCTCTGCTTCAGTTCAAAACATATAAGCCCGGAACGCTTATGGGCTATTCATATATTGCTTCTGGTGCCGTGCAAAGAGCCATGCAGAATCGCAGACCGGGCGAGGACATATCACAATTTCGTGTCAATGAATCTTACGCCGAAAAATACAACCCGGCGACGGGACGCTACCCGCAAAATAGAACTCCCGCCGGACCGGGCCATCCGGGAGTTATTGCGCCCGGAAGAATGGAACCTAAGAATTTTCAAAAGTTAAAAGATTTTGCTCTTTCTGATGCCGGGGGCATGAACGAAGCATCTTTCAATGATATGATGGACCCAAAGGGTAAAACCACATTAACTGACCTTGCGACAAGGGTTCGCGCTATGGGGGACAAAGATCTTAATGATGCGATGGATCGCATGGAGGCGGGCGAAGGGAAGGGCGGTCTCTACGCATACAAAGGCGCAAGACTTGCGGAGAAATACCTCCCTTATGCCCAAGCAGCGGTAAGCGCCGCGCGCACTGCCGTCGGCACTATTGATAAAATGTATTCCCGAGGCCGCGTTTCTGCCGGTTTGGGTTACGGTTTTGATTACAACAACCCACTGATTTTTGGTGGCGGTCAATTCCAGATGCTTCAAAGAGACTTAAAATCAAAATTTACAGCATTTCGCCCCGGTCTTAATACCGAAGACGTTAATGCTATCCGTACAACCATTGAAGGGTCTGGCTTTGGTCAGTCCGGCCAAGAAGGCGCGTATAGCGATATTTTTAATATGATGGGCGATGTTACACAGAAGACCGGTGGAGCGCTTGCCCCGGGCCAGATAATGCAAATCGCAGAACTTTCTATGCGCTCAGGTCGCTCGTCAAACAGTATGAAAGAACTTACAAAATTGCTTGGCGATGAACTTCCCAGAGCAGCCAACGCATCGCGCCTAAGTATTGGAAAAATGCACGAACAATTGATGAGTACAGTTCAACAAATATCACAGAACCCATTTAATACTTCTTCGGGTGCGGACATTTACCGCAGATCCGTTTCCGCCCTTAACACTGGCGCACAGCCAGCCATCGGTGGTCTTCTTGCGGGCAACAATCAGATGCTTGATTATCTAACGGCTTCACGAACGGGAGAAAGTATGGCGCGCTCTCTGGTCAATCCATTCGGAGCATACAACCGCGAGCAAACTATTAAGCAAATGATTCAGCAGCAATTGCCCGGAGTGAATACGCTAGAGGATTTCAACCGTCTCAGTGTAAACAATCCCGATAAAATTTTTGCCGTACAAGCGTATCTAAGAAATTTTGGTATTGACGAGAATGCACTCCCTGCATTCTTCAGCCAAAACAATAATGCCGTTTCTGCCGCCGCCCTGCTCGGCGGTCTTGCGGATACAAAATCGTTTAGAGATTCAACAGGTACAGCGTTGCAAGTTTCCGGTAAAAATCTTGACCCAAATTCAAGAGAGGCGCAGATTGCGGCACGGGCAAAAGCCACGAATCCGGGGGATCGTGCAAAAACTGTAGACACTGGTGGTTTAGTTAGCATCGCTGGCAACACCGAAGTAGATCCAAACGTCCCCGGTTCCGCAAGTAAAGTTCTTGCAAATAACCGAGAAAAAATAGAGCAACTTCGACAATTGCTAACCGATGAGCAGAGAAAAGATTTTGATGCGAAGTTGAAAGATTTGGGGAGCACGGGCACGGCGACAGATCTCACCAAAATGTTTAAAGAAACTCAAGCGAACATTTCTCAAAAAAATGCAGAAGATCAAAGCAATGGCGTTACCATCTCTCTTGATCCAAACGCTGCTGCACTTTTCTCC